>Ga0307515_10000689_pt1 | contig 77912 bp, 68 predicted proteins | sample 17_EM_MG_FD_194513 | JGI IMG/M metagenome (GOLD analysis project Ga0307515, IMG submission 194513) | Populus trichocarpa ectomycorrhiza microbial communities from riparian zone in the Pacific Northwest, United States - 17_EM | ecosystem: Host-associated > Plants > Roots > Unclassified | place...
GATTCTTCATGCCCCCAATTCCCGAATGTTAGCACTCGTATCCAAGTCCGCTATTGATGCAAGAATTGGAGGTTGGTTTAAGCCGACATACCAAGAATTGAACCAGACGCACCTGAAGAACTCGAGACATCGAAATGGTTGTATCACTACCCAACTCTCATGGCCGGGTATATGGAATACTGAGAAATGGGTTGATCACGATTGCCCCATGCATATCACTCTGCCAATGGTAGGTCTTTATCCCTCTAGTTCGAGCTTCTGAGTGGTGACCGCATGGCACAGAATTGTCGGTGTGTTGAAGAATCTTGCAGAATTTGGACAGAGGATAGAGTTGGGACCTTTGTGAGTGGCAACAGTTGAAGTTACATAGGTTCAAAATGACGATGTTGCTGATAGTGGATAAATATGAATCTCCAAATGCGGTATACCAGTCGGAAGGACACCCTATTTTCACGATAGTTCTGTTGTTTTAGGATTCTGCAGCAAAGTCAGCGGTCGACTAGGCAATGTAGTGTTCAGAACTTCACTTTCAGGGGTCCGAGTCTGCTGATTCACAATATGTATGCAGTCAGGATAAGAGAAGAGGGAGAATTTGGGGTTTGAAAGGAGAGATTCAACATAGAGATAGAACGGTAAAGGTAAGATGAAGCTTCAGGGGTAATCTAATCGATTCCGGTTCTGGTCAATGCCAATATTGCCAGCGAATGCGTCATAAATAGTCACTCATATTAGGATGTTGTGCATACTATCTTGTAAACATCACATCATTAAATCACAAACTCATTTAGAGTCTCAATGCTACAATGTTGACTTAACATAAATATTGGGGTTCAAACCACTGCATAAGAATGATATGAATGCGTCCTGAGGCTTCATCTGACAGCGGAAAGACAAATAACAGCATACAGTTCCGGCCAATTGAGGTTCAGCAAGCATTGAGTCGGCATGCAGGATACAATCTAATGTAATGGCTGGGATTGCAGGCTCGCCTTAGTTTGACAATGACTTGTACTCTCAGAAACTGCCTGTTCTTAACTCGAGCTTCTGTCTCGATTTGTTCCTCAGGCACTCTTGGGATTGGACGTTGGCGGAACTCAGATATCGACTGTTTATGATTTGTCCCGAACTTCAGGCGTTCATGACATGTGGTGGGCAGGAGCTTGCCGGTCACTCATTGAGCAGCTGAGCAGTGACTGCCATTCAGATTCTATCTCTTTGAGCTCTCTTGATGGAAATCGGTTCATACAATCTATTTCAAGATACGGTTTTTTGGCGGCCCAAACATACAAGTTAGTCAAAATGTAGTTAAGTCAGCATTACAAATGCTGTGAATTTAAGCCTATTCGAGGAAGTATGGTATACAAGGGAGCGGGAGTTGCCCGTCATCTGCCGAATCGCTGAGCAGAAGCTGTGTCTTGAGGTTCACTCTCTCAAGCTGCAGCTCGATTATGGAGCCCGAACGACAGAAGCTATTTTAGGATCTGGGAAATGTATAGGTCCGAACATACTTCTTAGTCACAATCCCGTTAAGTGTGGAAACTTATCGCCCAGGGATGTGCATCTACGGTAAGCGTGTGGTGGACACCTTCCTTCAAAGGATACGTTGACACCGAGCATGACATTTATGGCATTTAAGCTGTGGCCTTCACATACTGATCAAGCATAGATTCCGATATTAGCTTGGCCGAGTGGGATGAGCCGCGCCTGCATCTGGATGTTTCGTGTCTCAAAGATGACTCTCGGTGTGTGCTGGCAGGCACAGATTCAAAGCATTCAGGAAGGAAGAAAATATGCTTCGAATGCAGCAAAATGAATCGTTCAGAGGCGTGCCTGGGAGAGGGAGGATATGATAATAACGAGTGGTGGCTGGTCAAAATTGGCCGTTGAATGGAATATGCGTGTAGGGTCAAATCTGAGACCCACAAACTCGACAGCGTAGAGCCTTTGAGGTGCACCTGAACTTTATTCCTGAGCGAGGAAATGCTCGGCTGTATTCTTAGGGTAAGCCAGGATTACGTGAGCCGTGTCTGAGGATACGATACATCAACTCACTATCGCTTAGACAGTCTTTCTATCGCTGGATGATTAGAGATATTCGGAGCTGGATCTGTCTCAGGAGAGTCGAGAAGTTGACAGCGATTCTCTTGTGCAATTGACTGACAATCAGTCAATATGGTTGATTCATTGAATATCCCGAATTCTTTCGGGACTTAAGATAGTATCAGGTGCACCTCAAATCGACACGCATCAAATAATTTGAATCACACTTGGAGGTTCAGGCACACCTGAAAACACGGATCTCATTTGCAGATATCGTTATCACAATTCCACATGGATAATATGCAATGACAATGCGCAGCTTCGACAGATTCTCACCAGAGAATATACGGCACTGCGGAATTTGACTTAGTCCACTATCAAATTGGTGCGCCAGCTTTTCATCACATATTGGTTTATCCAATTCAGGCTATGATTCAGTTTACCAGGTGTCTGTTTTCCATTGACTTCATCTCATATTCATCACAATTATCAACTAACACGAAATGGAATTGAATTCTTACCAATACTCCTAGACTCCTCAATTGCACCATATTCTCCATACCATTTGCCTATGTTGCATCGGTTGGTGAGATTGTGTTGGTTGAATGTTTAGAGAGGTGTACCTTGATATCACTACCCTGATCATGATCATTCATCCTCACCATCTGACAGCATAAAGTCTCCTTGCTCTGTAAGCCTCTTCGTATGGTCCTGATGGCACTCCAGAATCCTGTATATCATCGTCGTCGTGATGTTTGGTCGGTTCATCAGACCATGCAGGACTCTCATTTGAGCCACTCCAGAGAACTGCTGGAGATCACTTGCTCTGTTATCATAACCATTGGGTCCAGTGTTCAATAGCCATGAGTGTGAAACTCTGTTTTGCCCCAGTCGAACAACCCGTGCAAATGCCTGCCGCTGCTCATTCAACACCAAGAACTTCTGAGTCATCACCGCATGGTTTGCTGCTGTGAGATTGAAGCCTGTCCCACCCACTTTGGGTGTAGTTACAAACACAGAGGGATTTGGCAAATCTTGGAATTTAAGCTGCATTTCTGTATGCTCATCGTTGCCCATTTCTGCATACATGTAGAAAATATCCAGATGATCTGCAAAAAACTTTGTGAGCCACCACTTCAATTGACGAACTTGGCCTGGCAGAGGACAAAATAGCACCGCCTTTTGAGGAGGAGGTGCACTAGGCAAGGCGCATTTATTACTTTCGGGTTTGTGCAGGAGCGCCTCGTTTGATGCTTCGTGTTCGTCAGGTCCGGGATACTCCGCAGGTTCCTTGACACGCATTTGCAGAAATCTGTCTCTCAGCCATTGGAAAATCGGAGAATCTACGCAAGTATCGAGTGGCCATTCATTGTACCATTGTCCTGAAACTTCATTCCGATCCTCGGTGTCTCCCAATACCAATGAGAAACATGCCAGGCTCCATCTATGTACCCTTCACGCTCCTGACGCACCCCGTGAAGTGTATCTCTCCACAAGGGTCTTGAGTTTAGCTTGCTCGTCCTCTGTCCATTCATGATCAACAAGGTATGCGTTCTCCTTCAGTATCCGAACCAGGGGTTTCCCATTCGTGAGTTTCGATTCTGACCACCTCTATATTGTTCAGGGCTTTCCAAGTGGGATCATCCGGTGTGCCGCATCCTGTTCAGTGTCCTGGTCTTCAGTCCGGATGGCATGCATCGAACTCTTCACCATAGAATACAGTGCATTGGCACCGGGCATTTCCATCACAGTCTCATTCTCTGGATCGTCAGGCGCACCTGAAAACAGCCACATCGCCTGATAACACAAGTCATAGAGTGAATGGAATCCCGGCGTTGCTGTGATTTGAAGATTGAATCCAATTCTCACTTTCATCACAATTCGCCAGCCCACACGATTTTTCGTCTTGTACCGATGAGACTTGTCAAAAATCCCACAACTCCATGTACAGTGTGACAGCTGGCCATTGCTTGATGGTTTGGCTCTATATGTTAATGTATCATATGACACAAGGTGGATATTCCATTGGTTTTCCAGCTCATCAATGCTGGTGTTCAGATCATTGTGGGTGAGATTTGCATTTTCAGCGTGCAACAGGTTGACCAGTTTGAAATCGGTTCCCTGTGTCATCTCGTCGATGACAGTGTTGAAGGTCTCTGCCACTCCGGGCATTGTGACTACCGAGATTGGTTCATGGGCCAATATAAGTGCCGGATGCCCGTGAGGTGGTGTTGTCTGTATCTCCAACAGGCAGCGTGGCACTGAATTCAATCTCTGGAGCAGCTACCACTCCCGTTCTTCACCGACAATGCTATGACAGTCGCTGTGCGCCAAAATCACCCACTCTACAAGGGTATTCCCCCATAGAATGGACAGTGGCAACCCCATAACAACTTTCGGAGTCCCCAATTTGCAAAGGATTGCTGTTGCAACCGAGGTGAAAGTCTTTCCGAGACCCATTTCATCCGCCACCAGTGCTCCTGGCATATCAGCATTCCGAACACATCTCCTCACAATGAACCAGATGGGCCACACCTGGTGCGCCAGAAACTTAGTTCCCGGCAGGCCTGGAATTGAATATTTGTGGCCTGGAACACGGTTATCTGTTGATTGGCGAATTAGATGTGCATTCAGCAGCCAGACCACCTCATCAAGCCACTAGTGTTCAAATTTGTTGTTGATTGTGTTGAGAACAGGGCTCAAGACTGAACTGGTTTTTTCTGGATTGAGGACCTCCTCACCATCCACTTGCTCCTGAACCTCTCTTGAACCTTCGTCGGCCATCTTTTCATCCTCAATGATCTCTGTCTGTTGCTCCAGGGTCAGTTGGGCAGATGGGCTGATACTCTGGCGCTCCTGAAATTCATTGCGATGTTAGGTATTTCACAGACAAGCATTTGGACCCACTGATATGTGGTATATAATCAATTCTATTCACTCAATCAGAACTTACATTAATACTATCAATCTCTTTCCAACCTGTCTCCTCATCCACCATTCTTTCATTTTCATCAGATCCCTCCAAGGTCTAAGTATACTGATGAGAAGTAGGCATAATTTACCGTAACAAGGCTAGTGGGGATTACCTTGGCCGGTCTCATTCTGTGCTCGGCAATATCCTTCCCTGTAGCTGCCTTTATTTCTATCAAAGATAGTTGCACATGGTGTCCCAGTTTCAACTTGAAGGCATTTGAAAGGGAACAGTTGTATGATATCTGACCATATAGAGAATCATTCATCATTTGCCCCGGTGCGTATAATCCCATATACTCTTCGTCCAATTTTTTCTGCGTCAAGTAGCATTTGTATAATGCAGTCAGACAGTATGGATCATTCGGGGCACAATTCGTTTCGATGAAATCAATCAGCTCCTCGCAGTGCCTCACATCTGTGTACGAAGCTTGGAGTTGCATGCTGGATGTCTGGTCATTGTTGCCGTTCAGCACTCGATGAATCACAACCATGTAAGTTGTGTTTGGCAACTCAGAGACATTACCTCTCGCTTTGTTGCCTGCGCGCTGTCCCAAATCCATCGCTGGTCGCTTGTTGCCTTGCCATCCCTTCTTCCTTGCCTCGCGAACCAGGCTTGCAGATGTCTTCAGAAACATCTCATCACATTGGCGCCGAATCCATTCGGCATTATTGAAGTTTTCCAAGGGCAGCCACTTCCCGAAAGTCTCCAAAAAATCTGCAACCGCCGTCTCCCAGTGCCGGGGTCCATCTCGCTGCTGTTTCACAAGGTTCTGTCCTGGGATAATGGACCGATGCTTCTTCTCGAGAGACCCAGCCACCCATACTTTCTTCCACTTGTTGAATGCACCAAAGTTGGGCGGCCCCATCTTTTTGGCAAATTGCTTCAAAGAGAATTCCGTTTACTTCAAGCTGATTCGGGCGTTGCCTTCAGCCCCGCCCAAGTCCGACGAATCATCACTCTCATAATCGGCATCCAATTCATCATAAGAAATCTCTGGTAGTGGGGGCATGTCCACAATCCCGGCAACATCTGTCCTGCGTGGTTCCACTGCCGGCAGAAATCTTTTCGTTGGGGGGCTAATTGGGGATCTCCCAGGTGCGCCTGGAAGTTGTCTGTATGGAGTAGAGGCGGAAGAAGTCGGCCAAATGACTGGAATGTTTCCAGGCAGTGCTGGAGATACTCGAGGTGCGCCTGGAGATGACGGCCCCTGTCCGGTGAATTGCTGAAGGGGGAACATTTGTGGTCCACTGTAACCTGCTTGGGGGAAGTCGTATCCTTGCCACGGTGGCCCATAAGTTGCATATCCTTGGGTTGCACCAGAGCTTGGTTGTGAGCCTGGTGTCATGTTGAATGGAGCATGGTGGTACAACTGGGGAGCACCTGGAAATGGTTGCTGTGAAGGCGGGTAACTACGCGCTGGTGGTGGAGGAAATTGATTGGTGGGTTGCCCGAATTGAGTCTCGTTGTTCAGTGTATTTCCAGCATTATTATCTGATGCTCTCACATTGTCATCTGGGTGTTGTTGTGAGCCAAACAGGCCACCTGGTGGAGCCATATTGGTTGTCTTCAGTGAAGATCCATTCGTCAACATTGTATGTGAAGAGAAAATGGTCGTAATCAAATTAACAATTCAATTGGTGATTTCGAATGAAGCGGAGTATAGTTGAGAATATTGATGGTAGCAGTGACCTTCAGCGGAATGAAGGCCTCTTATATCCATCCTATTTGTCATGAACTGAGGAGTTTCACTCTACCTTTGATCCCATGAAACCCGGCTGAGAAAAAGAAATCATAACACACATGTCCTGCCTTTCTTTGTTATATGCTCAAACTTGTATACTAGGATCTTGGATAGAATCTCACCTTTGTTTGTTTCATAACTGTAAAAGTCATAGAGGGGATACGACATGATATTTCCATGAAAGCAACAAGAACTATATCAGGTTGGAAGGTTAGCATGACTAAGCATTTTACACTCCTCATGTGTGTGTATGAGCTAGTACTTCATTCAATATGAGGCCTGCTTGTCGAGCAGCAACAGTCATTGCTTACTTCTGAGGTCCGTGTGTAAACTTCATCGTCTACTTAGGATCCAGCTACCAGTCAAGGATCGTTACTGAAGACAACATCCTACCAGCCTATCAGTTCTCGATGATACAGCTGGCTAGGAAACTTACGTATTCATTGAATCAAGCTGATGATATGTGCTGCTTGAGGCTCGAGCGTAGACATAATCTACACAATGCCACAATGACGTAGTATACGATAAGGCCGATCATGGTAGCACCTGGTGATCAGTTTTAAAAGTTGATCACAGTGATGACAAAAAAAACTATCTCTGCTAATGATTGTCCGTAGATAATGTGCAATATCATTGTGCGGGATTTGATAGATATTATCCTCGTTTGTGAACAAAACTGATCGTGAGGTGATTTTGTTTTACCCCTTCTCCACATTTGGTGGGGTGTGATGCGGCTTTGACAGTGATACACTAACCTGAGTTAGCTCGCTGTCAAACAATATCCCTCAGGCTCAAATCCAGTGACAAACCATACCCCCTAAAGCATCATCGAGATTCGTCAGAACACAGAGCGTTTCTCAAATATGGTCAACACTTGCCGGAAACATGTTAAATGCTTTATCTGCAAAAACAAATTATGCAACAAAAACTGACTGAAAGCTCACTATCAACAATATCACCCAATATGGATGAATGAAGGGCTATTACCCAACGGGATTCTACCACCTACCGGCTGGGATCACCCTGAGCCATCATGGTTTGACTACAGTAGGTGCACCTGAATGGCCATCGAAAAACTGCCAATCAACGATCAACTCATGGACAATGTACCGGGTGCACCACCACCTGAAGATGCTCCCAACGAAGACTCTGTAGACCCTCAGCAGCCTGATCTCACCTGTATCCCTGAACCAACAAAGACAAAGGCTCATAGGCAGGAAGTTCCACTGGAAAATGCGGAGAGGACAGCATATGGCAAAGCAACTGGATTGTATAACAAGCATCACAAGTACTCAGAACAATGGAATCCAAGACATCAATTTCGGTCTGCACATGACTTTCCGCAGGCTCAGTCGTTTAGCCAACATACGAAAACATGTATTGATCAACATCTCAGTGGTGGACTGGACAACTACAAAATTGGATCATTCCAATCAGCAGATGCCCTACGAAAGCTGCTCCCTGAACTGGATTTCGGGCTCGGCAATGATCGTTGGATTGAAGATGACTCACATATCTTCGGAACATTATTCAACAGGGATATTTTCCAATGTAACCAGTTCCTTTTGGCACATCGACCCGTTTCGGGCACACCTCGATTTTGATTCGGTGCGCCTCACAGTCACTGAGGGTCGTCGAATGTACAGCGAGATGAAAACGGGCGATTGGTGGTGGGATACACAAGATCAACTTCCTGCCGGAGCGACAATTGTGCCAGTTATTTGTGCATCCGACAAGACTCATTTGACCAAGTCTTTGGGCGATCAGCATGCCTGGCAATTGTATCTCACAATTGGTAATAGTCAAAAAGATAGCCGCTGTACACCAAAAAAGCGCGCCTGGATTCTTGTCGAGCTGATCCCATGTCCCCTGAAAGGTGCCAAAAAGTTTGACGATGCATGGCATTCCGCAGGTGGAACTGTGCTGTCTCAACTGCGGCATCTTGACATCACTGGCCCCGGCTTGAAATCGGATTGTTCAGATGGATTCCAGCGACAATGTTAACATCTTTTGGCTGCCTGGGTCAAGGATTATCCGGAACAAGTCATGATTGCTCAAGTCCCATATCGCTCATGCCCAATGTGTGAAATTCCTAAAGGTGTGCCGATGGGGCATTCCACTTTTCGACCACTCGATAACTCAAGAGACCAGCATATTTATGTGGAGCTGCTGGAGGACAGTCATATTGATGCTCTGCACACTCGCGGTGTCCACCCAATCCGCAACCAGTTCTGGCAATACCCTCTCCGCAATGTCTATCGGCTTTGGCAGCCTGATGAATTGCATCTGCTGCTCCTGGGGTTAGTTAAAGACTTATTGAACTGGCTGCTCAAATACCTGAAAGCTAGAAATGAAAAGGATCAATTTGACAATCAATTCACATCGGTGCCACAATATCCCGGTCTCCAGAATTTCTCTAAACCATTCGATTCATTGAACAGCAGCACCTGGCAAGGTAAAGAGATCTGTGGAATGATCAGCACACTGGCACTGAATTGCGCTCCAAATCTCGTCTGCACCACGGATGACAGGAAAACTGCGGTGGAAACAGCCTCTGATGAAATGGTAATGGGAGCAGTGCGGGCATTATGTGAATTCTCTCTACATGTTAGCCAACAAAATCACTCGGACCTATCCCTCAAGCACTGGACGATACTCTCAAGCAATTTCACCAGAAGAAGGGTATTTTTCGCGAACAGAAAATGAGGAAGTCTGCGAAGGCCAAAGTTGATGACCTGTTGGAAAGAAATCCCATCAGTAACGTGAACAAAAGATTCATAAGATTTGTGCTGCAATGGAGGCTGTTGTGTATGGGGCTGAAAAGGTTTCCACAACCAAACGTAGGCAATTTCAGGTGTGCCCGAAGAGAGCCCGACATGCGGCCACGACTTGGTCAGATGCTGATCATCAGAAGGCAATGGAGTGATTGGAGCGCGAAATCGATCAGGTGACACCTGCTCAACGCAAGCTTTTCGATATATTATTCAAATGTCATGACCGACAACTATTGCAGGAAGTTGAGACTGAGGCAACCGAACCCAGAAGTAAATTCGCCAAAGACCTTGAACTAATGAAAGCTGCCGCCGAAGACGAGGCATATGGAGCGGCAAGCTTGACTGCCGACAAGCAACTGCAATTTCAGATCCCCCTATCCGATGCTGGGACAGAAGCCACCACCTGGATCTTGGCAGATACGGAGCGGGTCACTAACCAGGTGGAGAGAGAGATTAATGGCATCACCTCGAATGACCAGAAGCGGTTCAAGAAGGGATTCTCCATCCGCTTGATCGAGTTTGGAGATTGGTGGGAGATAATCAGCATTTGGGCGCTCCAGAAATCCATTGAACGACGCGTAATACATTTCAGACATCCAAAGATGCATCTTGTGAGCCCTATCTCAGAGTCAATTCGGCGAATGGGTTCCGGTGACAATTTCACCACCGATATTTCTGAACGGCTACATATCACCAATGTGAAAGAGGCATTTCGATCTACCAACAAGGTCAAGTACATTCGATAGATGCTTGAGCACAATTACCAGTGTACCGGTCTTGACTATATGGAGGAGACACGATTATATCTTGCACTCCAAGGCTGGTACGATATCGACTCAGCAAAAGTTTTCAACCTACTGTCCGCTACCGATAAGCGGCAAAGTACACTCAGAGCCCATCTCTTACATCTCCAAACAATTGAGGACGAGCCCAGTATCCGCCCTGTATCACCGCAGTTGTATCATTTGAGAGACACCCATGCCCGCAGAGTGTGCAGAAGTATCAAATTAACCTCACTCAGAGACGCATCAGAAGACTTCGGATTTCCCAATATTGGACAGCTATTCCGCATGCAAAATGAAGATGACTGGTGACACGAAGTTAGTGGACTCGTGCTCGGATACGATCAGAATGTACTCCTTGACAATATATTTATTAAACTCCAGAATGGGCTGTTGTATTACCATCAACCATTTCACAACCCTACTTCTGTTGAGCGTCTGGGACTTGTTTGCAAGGTAGAATATACCAACGCCAACCAAGGGATCATGCCTGAATCTCATAACATCTGGGTCTAGTATACACAAAGAGAAGAGAATGACCTCGATAACACCTTCCAAGGACGAGTTCCTTCCATTCCTGCATTACACTACAGCTGGACTCCACCGAATCAGATCCTCCAATTACAGGAGTGCCTGCCCGCCGGGAACGCATTATCGGCCATTTCTAAGAAGTACCAGACGACTCTACGATCGGTATTAAATCCTCAAGCTCATGAATACGCGGTGGTGATTCTAACCAAGTTCAAAGATCTTCATGGTTGGGCCGATTGTGTTGACGGGTTCATCCGGGTTGTCAAACAAACGAATAAGATGCATAATGTACCCGTTGGAGCAATAGTTGGACCGGCACATTTGGTGTGCGACAATGCTGCATTGCGGGGCATCGATAGCGTATGGCTTGTAAATAATCATGTTGATTTAGATACCTACTGGACTGTATATTAATTTGATTAGAATGCCTGATTCAGGTGTGTAGCTGTGAGATAGTTTATCGAATTGTACTATTCGATATAGACATTATATAATATCACTCCCGGAGAGTCTGGCTCCAGGTGCACCGGAATGGTCTTGGAGAGGAGTGTTGTAGTCTGAGCAACTCCGAAATTTTACCATGTTAACGGCATGATTCCCTAGAATTCTGAAGACGACTTCATACTCTTTAGAATATTCTTGTATTCCATTCCGCTACGTCAGGAGTGCTGAGGAGCACCTGAAAGTACTCTCAGAGCCCCTGAAAAGCACATCGTGTTGCATTTAGCCTGTTCCGGAGCTTCTGGGAGCTTCTAGAAGGATCGGGGTGGCTGTTCGGATCAGCCGAGTTATTGAGTTATGACTTCCGAACCATTTTACGATTTGCTGATGTACATTCAGCGGTCACCTCATAATTGTGAGAATGACGGGAAGACAGATAATCCTGGGTGGATGCTGTACTCGGTGTATGCTGTACTTGGTGTTAACTCATGATCATGGCATGGAGATAGAGAGAGATGAGTTAACTTTGGGTTCTGCAATGATGCTACAGTTGTAGACGAGAAAGAGAGATGTGGGATGAAGATGCGAACAATACGGAGAATACGAGCGGATTTGAGAAATCAGGGGTACAACTTGCCCGATCGGGTTGAGAAGTCCTCATATAGGTGTGATTACCGGCTGGATCGTGGGTCCTACCTGCCGTATTGGGCATGGTAAATTTACTCGCACACATAATTCTCTGAAGTCCCAGTTTCTGATGATAATTTCTCATCTCATCTCATCTCTCTGTTTCTTGTCCTCAACTCTACCATCCAAGGACACGAAGTTAAATCATCCCTCTCTATCTCTGCATGCCATGATCATGACTTAACACCGAGTACAGCATTCACCCAGTACTGCATACACCCAGTACTGCATTATCCTGAGATGGACTATCTACCAGTCCCAGCCAGTCTCTCATCTCGTGGCGGACATTGTTGTACTCAATTCTATGCATTCCCACAGTTACAAGTTAACCACTGAATAGAGTCTGAGCTCCCGTTGTGCCTTCCTCTCGATCTACCTCCTCCAGATTGACCGCTTCCAAGTACCCTCGAATCTCGATCAATCATGGCTTACAAGTGCGTCTCCAAACTCGCTCGATCTTGGCCTCTAAGTGCATCTCCAATGTTGCTCAATCACGGCCTCAGAGTGCGTCTCTGAGTTCACTCAATCACGGCCTCCATGTGTACATCCAAACTAGCTCGATCATGGCCTTCAAGTGCATCTCCAAGCTCGCTCGATCATGGTCTTGGAGTGCATCTGTAACTTGACTTGATCACGGCCTCCCAGTGTACATCCAGACTCGCTCGATTACGGCCTCCAAGTTCGCATGATCAGGGCCTTCAAGTTCATTTCCAAACTTGTTTGATCATCAGCCCCCAAGTGCATCTCCAAACTCGCCCGATTACAGTGCTGTGGAACGGTGGAGCTGTGATGGCATCCGAAGGGAATTCGTGAGAAAGAGCAGTTCTGGCTCGAGCAGCGTATGAAGAGGATGAGAGGATATGATGGGGTACCCGGCCATGAGGAAACACAAATATTGTGTGGATCTATGAATGCCGGGCAAGAGTGCTTGGGACCAAGAGCTGTGAATAATGGACTGTGTATTTCGTATAATGAGATGATGTGTATATACTCCCCATTGCTCAGTCCATCTCCGTTATCCTTGGATCTCCATACCCCCCCTTCGTTGCTCTATCTGTCTCTGTTTTCCCTTTATCTTAGTATGCCCCCTGAGGTTTCCCCCTGCCAAACTGAATGGCGGTGGTGGGAATGCGATTTTCTCGCCGCAATGGCCTCCAAGTGCAGCACTGAGTTCTCTCATTCGGCATCTCCAGGTGCTTCTCCGATTACACTCCAGTACTGTCTGCAGCCAGATTGACTGTATGTTTATATATAGAGAGACTTGGATAGATAATACATGCCATATTGTGCTTTAGCGAATCATGTGACTGTAACAAAGACGAATACGATAGATGAAATCCCTTGTGGTTGTGGAACCCTATGAAACACTGCTGTGAGAATATGGCATCAAGACTCCCGCAGAGCTGCGCAGAGGTTTCAACTGCTCCGAAATTTCACTATCCTATAAGTCAAATATCAAAGCATCCTGAATGCACCTCCATAAATGCAGGTGCTTTCAGGAGCACCTGAGAATTCTCTTGCAGAGTCTGAGAGCACTTTACTTAGCTCCAGGGGGGGCTGGGAGCATCTGGAAGTACTTGGAAGCATGGGTGAGGTCAACTGGAGTGTCTGGAAGGTTTGCATGTGGCTTCCAGACGGCTTTACATTTTGCTGATGCAAGATGAGAGTAATGCCCATGATCGTGACAAGATAAGTCAAGTAAATTAACTTTCTCGATGTATTCTTCATATGGTAAAAGCCTGGTCACCATGTAACTCCTGACTTCATAATCAGCCCCAGCCAACCCTGGGAGGTTTAAAATGTATAGCACCTCACAATCTTGGTTGTATTATTCAAAATAAATGTATTGGTCTCCAAAAACAGTTACCATATAGTGGAATGCTATCTTTAGTACTGTTTGTCTAATGAAATGTTAAAGCACATAGGTGACTGGGGTGGTATGGTGGTAGTTGAGGGGTTTGAAAATGCTAAAATGTCTCACCATGTTGAGAGGATAAGATGTAATAATGAATCGAATGCTTAGTAATATTTTAAGGTGTTCTTCACTTCTAATGTCTGACTGTGAATTGCTGCTAGAGCTTGGTTCTCTTTGGTGCGGAAGCAATGTGAACACCATATAGGCGAGGCCCGAGGATGAAACTTATCTAGTTCATATAGGCTATCACTCCATCATTGGCTGATAGGGTATCGCGGACAACACATCCGAAGTCCCAGAATGCCGCATTGATGAAGCTACGATTTTGCTCGAGGCTATCTTTGTCACACATGTGTGGATTTAAGGTATTGTCATCCCAATTAGGGCCATTCTCTGTAAGATATGATTCAAACACAATGACAGCTCATATCTTCAACTTGAACATCTTGCTTTCATTTATTCAGTAGTTGGAACATTGGCTGACATGTAGTCTTGCAGTGCTATATCGTAATGATATTAATACGTCATCTCTTAATTAGGTTTATGGGCTATTGCGTCAGAGATTCAATCGGTGACACAGCAATACTCTGCCATTGTAGATTTTCTGTCCCATCTGGCATTGCAATGCATACCAGCTCCACTGACTAGCTTCGTTTTCTTCAGGCCTCACATCGTTGGGGGATGCCACGAATCCCTCTCATACTGTAGGCTTAGGTCTGGACTTCCCAATCGATATGAATCCCCGCGAGGTGATCAGTTATCTGTGAAGAACCCATGAAGATTCCACTTACTTGCATATTGTGTGATGTCTGCTGTGTGCAGTATTCTGAGTAATTGCAAATGATTCATCCAAATAAAGCGAAATTTATTTCCGGAAATGGGCCCCAAGCACCGATCCTACTCCACATTCTTGAAAAATCATCTGAGGGACATATTTCCAATTTGCCACCATGATTCAAAGTGTTCAATAATGTGATCGCATCATCACAATGTTTGAAAAACGTGATCAGTCATTTAGGTTAATTTACTGGACTTTTTTCCCATTGGTCCTCTAGATTGTAATCGTTTTGACAGTTTTTTGAACTGTTCCAATGATTTCAAGAATAATCTTAACTCTCTAATCCCTTGAGACATCGATTATACGCAAGCTTGCGCAACTCCCATAACAAAAATTCAGAGTACACACTCATCAGATATCTGTATATTGCTGCAACAATCACTTCAAGCATTGAAACGAATAATCTACATGTAGAACAAATTGACAGCATTTAAGTCAATCATGTTGCTCAAGTACCACCACATGCTGTCTCGCTGTGGCGTCAGTGGAAGAAGGTATACAGCCCCTTGGATCGCAATTATAGGGATGATATAAGTGGCTCCAATGCTGAAAAGAGGCATTCTACGGTAGCTTCCATCGTGCAAGGGTTGCATCGGAGGTTGATGTCTCTCCTCGGCAATCACCATACCAACAGTCTGACGTATTGGCCCAGTTGGAAACATCTCAACCAGAGCAAGAAGCCCTTTAACTCTCGATTCAGCATCCTCGACAATGAAAAGAGATCTCAATCGTGCGGGGATGCGTTCAGCACTCGACTGAAAGTGGCTATCCGGACTCGTCCCCATCCAGAGAAGCACTGTATCATTTATTGGTGGCGTATGCTATCTCCACCTTGTGGACCAAGTGCAATGTACCATATGAACTGCCTGCTCATTGCATTGAAAAGATGTCACTGGAATTGCTACTGCATTCTACCGAATGTATGTTGCATTGTGGAGCTGACTGAAATGCTGATTGTGATCGACATAGTGTGTGAAGTTGGCAAATCTCTTGAAACACCAAGCAATGTGATTCTGTAGCTCCCCTTTTCACATTGCACACCACTTGGCCATGTATTCAGGGGTATTTCTCGTCACGGGGTTTTCATCATTCGAATGATAGGCGCTTCGGTTAAAGGCATTTCATTCTTGAGACGTTGTTTGGAGGAGTTTGCACGCAGCACTCGATACTGAAACACCTCCATTCAAGCTTTCGTTCACAAACTCATGAAGGCGGCCTCATGACAATTCCATTGTCGGTACACCTGTTTAAGATCTATCATCACTCCTGCTGGCAATTCAGAGCTTGCATTTAAGAGATTGCGAAGCTGGCAGATATGGTCCGAGAAGTGGTTCAGGACATGCATCATCGCAAAGTTGAAATCTGATTCATCGACATGATGTTGTGCAATATCTGACTCAATCTGCATTTTATCTTCATCAACGCGACGACGCTTTGCAGCCATAGAATGTTTCTTCAACGCGTGGTCACTATCCCGTTCCCACTGTTTGTTCAAAGCATACTTCATTTCGAAGGCTTCCGGGACCTGCTATATAGATTTACTGGTGCGGAAACGACTGAAAACATCCTTGTGACGATGAAACTCCTCCAGATAATGCTCCATGTACTCGATTGCGGCTTCAGTGTGGTACCGGTACTGTGCCATAAGGTGAAAACACACCAAATTCTCTATGCCCAAAAGGGCTTCTGTGCAGGGAATCCTTTGGCTTGCCGAGGAGTTTAAAGAGTCGCCGCGAAAACTGGATCAATCACCCGGCTCAGTGCATTCATCTCTTTACCACTCCATTGTGTCACCTAGCTATATGGCTTGTTGAATCGAGCGAAGCCAGGAGATGGAGGTATTATCGGACAGAGCTGGGTGAATTTTTCGATCCTAGAATGTTGTTCGAGGAAGGACGTTACCCAGCCAATCAAATATGTAAGCATACAAAGATATACTGTACACAGGATATCAGGTATGAAAGCAGTCATCGGGGAGATGCATTTCATATTCCAGATGATGCCTTCCGAGGTTACAACCGCTCAATCTTCCAGATATTGTCTTGCTTCCCATCTCTCCATCCCAACCCACTGAGTTGTGAGTATCATCTTGTTGAAGTATAGTCAATAGTCTCTCAATTGCCATGACGTTGAATTCCCATCTCCAAATGACGATTGTGGTGCTGTGCAAACAGCGCAATGGGGCTTCGTGATCACGTGCAATTGAATGGTTTCGCAGTATTCAGCCATCCATGCACAGATGACAGGATAACATTGCCGCATCCGACCGCCCGCACATTGCATAGGCTTTCTAGTGGTCAATGCCCATCCTGAGGGCGACAAATTAGCTCAAAGACCTTTCTTCAATCCTCTTGATTGTGAATTTGTTGTTCTGTCATGGCAGTAGTTTTTCCATATTCTTTAAAGTCATATTTTGGAGAAATGGGAATATGGGCAACAAGGATGCCTGCAAGGTCGGAAGGTTTTGATCTATTCGTCGAGTCGATGTTTCTGTGACTGACATATGCTGGCCATTCCTTCTTGTCGCCCGAAGAGTTTGTAACATGGGTCTCATTTTAACTGCCAAATACAGGGACAATCATAGTTCCAAGCGGCCATCATAGCGATAGCTGTGGTCAAATTTGTCGTAGCTATGACGAAATTCAACTAACCTACCTGTTCATTCCACCACCAGTCGCTTGATTTCACCTCCGAGTAGATATGTTCCTCAGTATCATTGAATTCTTTTGTTGGGGCATATAACATATGTTCCCTGAACACAGGCTGTTGCATGGCGAACTCCATGAATTCAACGGGATTGTGGTAAATGAAAAGTGTATAATCATCGTCGCGAAGGTTGTTTCGATCGGCCAAATGATTGTCACACTCTTTGCCTGATTTGCAACAGTCGATGCCCATCACATAGGACATTCCGTTCGACCATCTGAATATGGTTTGGGATAGTGTTAGCAACAGGTCTGGGTAACCTGCCAGCTGTCCGGGTTTGGACCAGAAAAACGGTTCTGTTCAGTTCCCGACCCGTCCAAAAACACGACACGGAGCATCTTGGCAGGCCAAACCCATACCTGTACCCATCAACCCACGGGCGGTGCCGGGTATAGCTAGACCCATCGGTTTCGTTCTCCAGTTCTTGCTTCCGGGTTTTTCTATTTATGGTCGCAGCCAGATACGATACTGTTATGTGCAAAATATTGACTTTGGTACATCATTCTCTTTATTTGTTTTATTGGCTGCCTTTATAATCAAAACAAGGAGAGACATGCTCCCTGCTACATTCTGAAGTTGAGTGTGAACGATTTTTTGTCTTGCATCATTTGTAAGATATGAGGTCCAGAACAGCCATATTGATAGTTAAGGCAGTCATAAAGCCAGAAATGCGTCAGTTTGCACCTGTGACAGCGCCGACAACATTTGGAGAGCTGACGGAGATACATGATGATGTCAGCGGACAATCGCAATGCCCCAAGGAACATCACGAGCATAATGTAGCCATATGAGATTAGCATACAGGAAACAACCATTTCACATATGTGTATCGGCTCTCACAATGGTCGCAATACCCAATTCGTCACCGATTGAGAAATCGAAGCCTGTTAAACCCGTAAGCTATTACCCCTGCATATTTTCTCCCTACCTACTCACCATACAGGAAATAGATTCAAATGAACATACTGTATTAGCTTGTAGGTCATCGATACACTACCTGCACAATATGTGATTATTGATGACTTATCTCCACAAAACACGATTGGTGTATCGATATTGTTATGTGGCAGAATTTCTTTGATTTCTGTGACTACATAGTGGGACATGATAATTCGTCTGTGCATGTGCAAGGGTCAAACTGGCCATACGAACATTCCAGACTCCAAACCGGGTTGATTGACAATTGATCAACATGATATCGTCCTGCCTCTTACAGATAAGTGAGAACGCGCAATTTGTACTGGAGATGAAATTTACTAACAAAGTGTCACGTAGTGATGGCACACGAGTCACAGAACAAGCGGTCAATGCACAAAGCGAATCTGTATGAATGACCACCATCATGTTCCATTCATCCATACATGCAACTATATCACTCCGCCTTCACACAGGGTGCACATAGTCAGCGATTTGAAAATCGCTTATGGTAGGCAATGGAAATCAAGGAGATTGAACTGGATATCGCAAAGTGAGCAAGTTGGGCTATATTAATCAAAAATTAGTGTATGGATATACATTCAGTGAATTGCCAGCTGAAAGCGCTGTAATGTCACAGCGGTACGTTATCCATCGCTCAGAGAACATGTGCTTCAGTTGATCAGAAATTAATACACAACAAATATTTTGCATGCAACTAAGTATTGATACAAATTATACATTGGCTGTCAATAATGACTATATGATTGTTTGTACAAAATGATTATCCATAAAACAACAGTTAGAACATGGTTATGGTGAATGTGAATGGAGCATCAACGATTTTTGGACTTCTAAGTGAGATAATTGGAAAGCGAGTGGCATGCTGTTATTCATAACACACGTATTGGCTGCCCTGATAGGCAAAAGGAAAAGCGACACGGATACAGCCCAATGCTGAAAATCAGAGTCAACGGAGTGACTATGATTTGTGGTTTTGTATGTATGTTACTTGGGAAGCGATTTGCTCGCAGTTATGGATAACCAAAGTATTGGCAGCCTTCATAGCCGAAACAGAAAGTGACATGGTAACAGCCCCATTCTCAAAATGAGCGTCAACGGAGCGTCAATGATTTTTGGACTTGTAAGAAACTTAATTGGGAAGTGATTTGCTCGCTGTTATTCATAATCAACAGATTGGCAACCTTTATAGGCAAAAGAGACCGCGATATGGTAACGGCCACATTGTGATACTGAGCATCAATGGAGCGTCAACGATTTTTTGTTGTGTAAGTAAGTCAATTGGAAAGTGATTTGCTCGCTGTTATTCATAATCAACAGATTGGCAACCTTTATAGGCAAAAGAGACCGCGATACGGTAACAGCCACATTGTGAGACTGAGCGTCAACGGAGCGTCAACGATTTGTTGTCAGGTAAGTAAGTTAACTGGAAAGTGATTTGCTCACTGTTATCCATAACCAATGTATCGGCAGCCGTTATAGGTAAAAGAGAAAGCGACAAGGTAACAGCCGCATTCTGAAAATAAGCGTCAATGGAGCGTCAATGATTGTTGGTCTTGTAAGTAAGTCAATTGGGAAGTGATTTGCTTGCTGTTATCCATAATCAACGTAATCACAGCCGATATGAGCAAAAGAGATCGCGAGATGGTCACATCCCCAGTCTGATAATGAGCGTCAACAGAGCGTCAACGATTTCGGGTGTTGCATCTTGTATAATCCTAGGGCTGTGCTATGGCATTTACCCATAATCGAAGTATTGGCAGTCTATATAGGCAATATCGCGTTCGTCGATACTGCTGCACCTCAGAATGAGCGTCAACAGAGCGTCAACAGAGTGTCAACAGAGCATCAACAGAGCATCAACACCGCGTCAACAGAGTGTCAAGAGAGTGTCAATGATTTTGGGAGTTGCATCTTGTATAATCCAAGAGCTGTGCCATGGAATATACCCATAATCAATGTATTGGCAGCCGTAATGAGCAAAATAGATCCCAACATGGTCACAGCCCCAGTCTGAAAATGAGCGTAAACAGAGCGTCAACGATTTTGTTTGTTGCATCCTGTATGATCCAAGGGCTGTGCTATGGAATTTACCCATACTCGAAGTATTGGCAGCCTATATAGGCAATATCATGTTCGTCGATACTGCTACACCTCAGAATGAGCGTCAACAGATCGTCAACAGAGCGTCAACAGAGCATCAACACCGCGTCAACAGAGTGTCAACAGAGTGTCAATGATTTTGGGAGTTGCATCTTGTATAATCCAAGGGCTGTGCTACCGCATTTACGTATAATGAATGTATTGGCAGCCATTATGAGCAAATGAGAATGTGACATGGTCACAGCCCCAGTCTGAAAATGAGCGTCAACAGAGCGTCAACGCTTTTGTGTGTTGCATCTTGTATAATCCAAGGGCTGTGCTATGGCAGTTACCCATAATCGAAGTAATGGCAGCCTTTAAAGGCAATATCGTGTGTGTCGATACTGCTACACCACACAATGAGCGTCAACAGAGCGTCAACAGAGCATCAACAGAGTGTCAACAGAGCATCAACAGAGCGTCAACAGAGCATCAACACCGCGTCAACAGAGTGTCAACAGAGTGTTGACGATTTTGGGAGTTTCATCTTGTATAATCCAAGGGCAGTGCTACTGAATTTACTCATAATCAACGTATTGGCAGCCGTTATGCGCAAAAATGAATGCGACATGGTCACAACCCCAACCTGAAAATGAGCGTCAACAGAGCGTCAACGATCTTATGTGTTGCATGTTGTATAATCCAAGGGCTGCGCTACGGCATTTACTCATAATCGAAGTATTGGCAACCATTATAGGCAATATGGTCTGTGTCAATGCCGCTACACCTCAAACGTCAATGGAGCCTCCACAATTTCTAGTCTTGCAAATAAGAATATTGGTATGTTATTTGCTCGCTGCTATCCATAACCAACGTATTGCCACTCAGTAAGAGCAAAAGAGAAAGTGACAAGGTCATGGCGCCATTCTGACAATATCCAACAACCCAGCGTCAACTAAAGGTCATCAATTTCTGGTGATGCAGATCGGGTAATGAAGGCATTGCACGGATATTTGAGCTTATAATTGAACTATTGACCCCCTCCATGGTCAAAAATACAAATCATTGAAAGAAAAACATGAATTAAAATATTGTCGATGTCACAACATGCAAGACATGCAGAATGAAATTCCTGGATATTGAATAAGCAATTTTGATTGAGTACTATTATAAAAACGCGAAGGCGAGCATGTTATATGTACTTACAGATGGACCCGCTGTACATCCTGCTGAGAACCCGCCCAATTCAGATGGGTGGGGAGATGTCGATGGAACCGTACCTGAATCGACAGTTCGGGTTGATTGACAATCCGGACTGCGAAGCTGGGACTGGTTCGGTTCCGACCCTGACCCGGACCCAACGTGATGGTCCAGAACCGTTGCTAACACTAGTGTGGAATGAAGTGATGTTGCCGACGGTTGCCATCATTGGGTGCCCGAAAAGCTTATTGATAGCAGCTCAGCTCAAGTTGTGATGGACGCACCAGTGCGCTAATCAACATTCCCCCTCACAAGAAAACGGTGACCATAGGTCTATTTCATCGTTGATGATATCCAAATACTGGTTACTAATAGGCTAGCCGGCTGGACAGTTGTCCATGTGTGGAGTACCATAAATATGTGTCAGAACTGGAGGTTGCACTGGATCGATACACGAATTTTTGCTGTTGGCTGCTGTCTCGCAGCAATCATCGGTGGAAGGGTGAAGAAAAGGGTCGCGATGCGGTTCATGAACGACTGGAATTAAATACAATTGTGCTCGATCGCACAACCATCATATGCCAGTTGTTCGGCTGATATGTATACTGGCCTTCGATTGTTGTCGCGATGGAGGGGAGTGATGAAAGTGCCAATGTAGGAGTATGTCTTCGAGCGGTGAAGACACTGTTGACAAATATCTATCTTTCGTTAGCAGAATGAAATGTTGCAACAACATCAACAAGCGTCTCGATGGTTCGTTAGGTACTCATAACATTTCGAGCCAGCTGGTTCTTGGACAAAACTGCACCTTGATTTACTTTTTCCAAACAGGGGTCCTACCACTCTTGTAGGATTTCTCTCATCCTCCTTTACATGTTTGCAACGTGTTTAATCGCTCTCTCATTTTCAACATCCCTAGGATCACGAAAAACATACTGCATCTACATTCAGCTTGTTGTGGCGATTGGTTTGCATCCTCATAGGACCCTCCTACGCCCATTGCCTGATATATAGTTGTCACTTTCGTTCTTTAAATTTGAACGTTACATGAACTGTGCTTTCTCCATGGATCCCAACCCAGCGACTTCATTGTGGGGTACAAGAACTAGAGCAAGGTCAAACGAGCGAGATTTAACTGCAGAGCATGCTTTTAGTTGTCTTTGTGATGAACATAAGTGTTCAGTCGACGAATCAGGGCGCTTAGATATTGGTAAGCAGATTGTGTCCCAGCTGACTAGCAGCCAAGATGATGTCGCCGGATCAAGAAAACCCCTCCAAGCCCATATATTCATTCACCTTGTCTGCCCACCTTACTGACGATCTCCAGAACCTTCAACGCATCCTCGGCACCTCTGCTACCGAATCTCGTCTCCCTTGATGATGTAGTCAACACTCCCGATGCTTGTCTAGAGTCACGAGCATTTGATGTCCACCACTCAATCATTGACCACTGTTGAGAACCTGAAATGTAATGTGATGCCTTCTGGTTGCCAAAATGATTCGTCGCAGATGCTAATACAATGCAGATGCCGACTCGACCAGTCCGCGTCTGGGCCGAGAATGTGGGTGTTGGAGTCAGCCAATAGGCAGCAGAAACCATCGAGATTTGGCAGGAGCAGGGTGGATCGACAACACAATGGAAAGAAAATAAACTGCGGGAGCGCGTCTGGGAGATTGCCCAGTTCATGAGCATCAGCAACAAGCAAGGTGTTGGCCCTGAGCAATGCGATCTCGAAATCATTCATTGCATTACTCGAATCAGTGATCTGGCCTCTAAAAGGGCATTTTGGAAATGGTACATGCAAGACAAGACTAGCCTCAATGGTCAGAAACTCAAGGCAGCACTGCACGAGGTCACAGAGGTTGGCGTTCGCCAAAGGAATGATAGCATCGACAGACCCCAAATAACAAGAGGGAATTTGTGCATGTTTGTATGAATTTCAGCGCCGTGATGCTTCTTTTGCTCTTCCTGATGACATGTGAATACAGAAGACAATGAGGGACTAACATTGGGTCACCTGTCGTTTCTGATAATGGCATTTTACGATGCCTTCACCGATCTCCTTGTGGAGAAATGTAGCTTTACCATCGTGTATGTGGATCCCGACATTGCTGGGAAGAGAGTGGGTGAAAACAATACTCAGCTACATCAGCGAAATGTAATTCGGTCCACAAGACATATGCACACCTCCCAGACACTCCGGTAGCCCTCACCACGGCTTCTAAGTGCTTCCAGATGCTCCCAGCCCCCCGTGGTGGGTTGCAACGTGCTCTCAGACTTTGCAAGAGCAGTCTCACGTGCTCCTGAAAGCACCTGTAGTGATGGTGGTGCGTTCAGGATGTTACGAGATGGACTATTGGAATAGTCAAATTTTGGAGCTGCTGGAACCTCTGGGCAGGTCTGCGGGAGACTTCGAAAGCTGCTGAGACCTCAGCACAACCTCTGAGGGAGAATTCGAGAGCTGCTGAGACCTCTGCACAAGCTCTGCGGGAGACTTGGTGCCATATTCTCACACCAGTGGTTCTTAGGGTACTATAACCACAAGGCATTTCGTCAATCATATTGGTCTTTGTTACAGTCACAAGATTCGCTACATCATAATATGGCATGTACTACCTAAGTCTCTCTATATATATACATACAGGGATGCAGGGATAACGGAGATGGACTCAGCGACAGAAAGTATATATTTGGGAGACCCCTGGGTAGATAGACATCATCTCATTATACGAAATACACCCTCTATCTTTCCCAACTCTTGGGCTAATGCACTCTTGCCGAGCTTTCGGAGATCCACGCAATTTGTATGGATCCTCACGCACTCCTGCGAAGCATTCATAGACCAACGCACTTTGTGTGGGTCATCAGAGCCGGGTATCCCTTTATATCATCTCACTCTCTTCCTACGCTCCTCGAGCTAGAACCACTCTGTCTCACGAATTCCCTTCGGATGCCATGCGATCTCGACCATTTCATAACACCGTGTTCGAGTGAACTTAGGGATACACTCCAAGGCCATGATCGAACGAGTTTCGAGGCTGTAATCGAGCGAGTTTGAGATACACTTGGAGGCTGTCATGGAGCAAGTTCCGAGATGCAATTGGAGGCCATGATTGGGCGAACTTGGAGGGCGTATTCGTGCGAGGTTAGAGATACTCTCGGAGGCTGTGATCGAGCGAGTCTGGAGATGCACTTGGAGGCCGCGATCCAGCGAGTGTGGAGATGCACTTGAATGGGGTGATTGTGCGAACATGGGGAGCGTATTCGTGCGAGGTTTGAGATAAACCCGGATGCTGTGTTGAGCTAGTTTGGAGATGCACTTGGAGGCCGTGATCGGGCGAGTTTGGAGATGCACTTGGAGGCCGTGATCGGGCGAGTTTGGAGATGCACTTGGAGGCCGTGATCGTGCGAGTTTGTAGATGCACTTGCAGGCCATCATTGTGCGAACATGGAGGCCGTAATCGGGCGAGGGTAGAGATTCACTTGGAAGCTGTGATTGAGCGAGTTTGGAGATGCACTTTGAGGCCATGATAGACCGAGATTGCAGGAGGGCTTGGGGGCGGTCGATCTGGAGGCGGTAGTTTGGGAGGGAGGTGCGACGGGAGCTGAGACTGTATTTATTGGTCAACACGTAATTGTGGGAATGTGAAGAGTTGAGTACAACATGGTCTGCCGCGAGATGCGAGACTGGCTGGGAGCCAGAGACAGTCGATCTTGGGATGATGCATCACGTGGTGGATGCAGTACTCAGTGTATGCTGTACTTGGTGTATGCCGTACTCTGTGTATGCTGTACTCAGTGTATGCTGTACTTGGTGTATGCTGTACTTGGTGTTCACTCTTCATCATGGCATGGCGAGATAGGGAGCTATGACTTAACTTCGTGTTTTCAGGTGACGGTAGAGTTGAGGACGACAAAGAGAGTGATGAGAGGATATGAGGGAAATCATTGTGAGAAACTGGGACTTAAGAGAATTTTGTGTGCGAGTATATTTACCAGCCCGGATACGGCAGGTACGGGTCCCGACCAGGCGTGAATTTCCACCAATACAAGGTCATTCCAACCCAATCACGTAAGTGGTACCCCTGATTTCTCTGATCCCCTCGTATCCTCCACATCGTTCTCATCTTCATCCTCCATTTCTCTCTTTCTTGTCCACAACTCTACCAGCATCGCAGAACACAAAGTTCAGTCATCGCTCGCTATCTCTCCATTGCATGATCGAGAGTTGACAGTGAGTACAGCATTTACCGAGTACAGCATACACCGAGTACAGTATACACCGTGCAGAGCATACACCAAGTAGAGCATACACCGAGTACATCATCCACCCAATATTGTTTGTTTTCCCTTCATTCTCATGATCATGAGTTGACCCCTGAATGTAGGTTTCGCTGCCGGGGTGCCTCCCTACACGCTCAACCTCCATCAGCCAGCTATCCATGAGAGCTCAAAGGTTCAGTCACTTGGTCACATTCCCACGGTTGCGAGTTAACTAACTGATGACATGAGTCTCAGCACCGGGCACACAGTCCATCAAGTGCCTCCAAGCGCTCGTCAAAACTCGCTCGATTGAGGCCTACATGTCCGCACGATCATGGCCTCCAAGTGCATCTCTGGACTCGCTCGATGATGGCCACCAAACTCGCTCCATCACGGCCTCCAAGTGTGTCTCCAAACTCCCACGATTACGGCATCCAAGTGCATCTTCAAACTCAATCGATTACGGCCACTACACTTGCTCAATCACGGCCTCCATGTGTATCTCCAAACTCGCTCAATCACGGCCCCCAAGTTCATCTCCAAACTCGCTCAATCACGGCCTCTAAGTTCGCATGATTATGGCCTTCAAGTCTGTCTCCAAACTCGCTCGAACACGGCCTCCAAGTGTATCTCCAGACTTGCTCAATTACGGCCTCCAAGTGCATCTCGAAACTCGCTCAGTTATGGCCTCCAAGTGCATCTCTAAACTCGCTCGATCACAATCCCGGAGTGCATCTCAAAGTTCACTCGATCACAGCCTCGAAGTGTATCTCCAAATACACTCGACTACCGCCTGCAAGTGCATCGCCAAACTTACTCGATCACGGCCTCGGAGTGTATCTCTGAGATCACTCGATCATCATTCTCAGGCGCACCTCGATTTGCTCTCAAGCACCGCCTGCAGCCAGTCCAGATATGTCGTGTGTAGATGAGTAGCTATATGGATACGTACATACAATGATACGTATATACGTAGAAGAGAATACAATCTGAATACATGAGTTTAACAATCGTTGAACGATACGTAGTAGCTATGATTTCCAGGCGCACCTGCAGCATTCCCAAAGGAGATGATTTTCCCAGACTGCTCTGCTGTGATTCGAGGTGCTCCCAGACTTGTCACCGGCGCTCCGAGGCTTGTCATCGGCGCTCCCTTACTTGTCTTCTACGCTCCCAGACTTGTCTTCGGCACTCCCAGACTTGTCGCCGGCGCTCCCAGGTGCTCCCAGGTGCACCCAAAGTTCTCTCCGGCGCCCCGAGGTGTTCACAAACATATCACAATCACTCCCATGGTACTCCTGTACCAGTCATCAGGGATGTCAGTTACTCCCAAGGCCGGCCAGAATGCCCTCCTATGGTCTGATACTCACCTGAAATTGACGCATCTATGTTTACACTCCACATCCTCTCAGACACATCTGGAGTCTCCCAGAGACTAAAATACATTTTGCTGAAGTATTCTCATGGCACAGGCCTGGGGATGATGAATCGATAGTTCCGATACTCACATCAATTATCGATGCGACAATTGTGTCAACTGTGAATACTGCAATCCCCGGTCTGCCATACCCCAGCTGGAAAATTTGAGAGCTTTGGGGCTATAGGGAGGAGCCAAATGGAGATGGTGGTCCACACTCCCATGATGTTACCACAATCTTCGATAACAATACTCCTGCCAGATGGGTAGAGGTGGCGTTGAATTTACATCACGCAACGCGTTTTTGCATCGTTTATCGTGGCCAACGAACCGACAGCACATCTGATGCCCAGTTGCCTATGCATGGTGGGCGCAGCTACCTTCCACTGGATGACAACTTCGCACCTCCAGCAGAGGATATGATTGACGACATCAGGGAGAAATCGGATGATGATGCTGAAGCGCTGCACCCAAATCCAAAATGCATCCCGACAACGAAAACCGACTTCCAAAAGATCGAATGGAAGCTTCAAAGGTGGATTATAAGACAGCAGCAGTACCTTGAGGTCAACCTAAACTGTGCTCTAGGCCACATTCCCAATCACGAGCAAAACCACATTGCTGATGAGGATGTGGCTTGGCTACACGAGCATTGTCACAATGTACATCCTCCCGCAGCGGGCTCCTTGGCCAATAGGAAGCATCCAAGCAGCCGGCCAGCTGCAAATTAGTCGTTGTGAAGATGGAATGCACTGGCTGGATGGCTGTTCAAAGATTTGCATTGTGGGTGGGTATTTTTCTGGCACTTTGGAGGGTGGATGGATGGGTGATAATTTTGGAGTTTTTTGGTGAGGTTTTGGGTCTCTTTTTGGTGTTTTGTTTATTTGATTATTACATCTGTCATATTCATGCATGAAGAGCTGTGTTGAGAGTTCGTGATGTTGGGATTAATCATTGCGACGTTTGTTTTTGGGAAAGGCATAGTTGTAGTGATAGGACTCCGTGTATGGCTGTCATGTAATTGGTAGTTTGGTATCTTTACCCAGCAGAAGTCAGCCCAAATGATTAATAAAATGCGAAAGCTTTTTAGCTCGTTGCGATAATGATGTTCCTGAAAGGAAGCCAATCAACAACCCTGCAGGATGCCTATCACCTACCATTCTAATATACAAGTTACCATCCATCCATGGAGTTGGAAGCTTGGGTGGCGGGAGCAGCCAAGATCCTACAATCATCAACAGGATAAAAAGACACATCACCACGATGCTTTCAATCATATCAACGCTTTCTTTCCTTTACACAATGCTTTAATTCATATAGTATACATTCTTTCACATATCGTTTAGTGACTCCTTCAATGTGTTCGTACATATCACTCGTTACCTCTTCAAATTATGACACGAAGGCGACGCACCTTTCCCCCTCCTCCTCTCCCTTCCAGCACCAGGAGAAACAGACGATCTGTCCATGACGAGGATCTCAATGACAATCTCAGCACGGTACCCGACAATTACAATGCTTGTCGAGAAGACAATTCCGGATCCAATGATGGGCCTCTTCGGCGACCATTCAGGGAAGCAATCGGCAAGCGGCCATCGAACGATTCCTTTACACCAACACATGGAAAACAAGTCACGGCTACTCAATTATCTCCTACATTGGCGTGACCTGTACCTCGTTAGCATCGGCAGGTTTATATTGTCTAGGAGGTGGAGGATGAATGCGAGCCTGCGCAGCTGGCATCCAAGCAGGTATTCGGTTAAGCGTTTAAACAATTGAATTCTCCTGGTAATGTATATATTGACTAAAGGATGGATTGAAATGAAGCCGGTGAGCAATTGGTTGCATGGAAAGCTGGAAATCTGTGGCAATATGAGCCCTTTGTTGACGGTGTAACAGGCCTCATAGTTGGCGCAGAATACAATGCCCAGACAACTCTTTCAGGTGTTTCAGAGATGTTCATAGCATGTGTGAATTCTATAGCTATCAATGATGCGATGTTTGTAAATCCCTTAGCCACGAATGCAGTGAAGACCACCCAGATTTGTAGTTGGTGGTATGAGGAATATGCCAGGAAATAATCCAGCCCAGAGAAACTCAGACTCTTCACGTGCCTGAATTCCAGTGCTAAATGAATCATCTCAATGATCGTTTCGATCACTGACATCGTGCATCAGGCTCCCGTACAGAGTACTTGCTCCCGTGAAGCAATGCTATACTGCTGGAAGACTCTAATCGATGCTATTTATGGATTTCGAACAAAGTCACCTTCAGAGATCTTCAAAATGGTATCCTGGCTATTGGCCAAGGACACGTTTACATGCCCCACAAACGTTCGTAAGGTAAGTTCAAAGTTCCCTTCTCTTTATCTGTTTTCTTGACTGTCATTTTCGGAGGGCAAGTTTCGATATGCAGCGACTGAAATCGTGGATCTTATTCACCAATCATGCTTCTATTGCATACGACAAATTGGAATGAATGATAGATCATAGATTGATAAAATCAACCCCACATTCATTGCCCTCACCGCGACTGCCATCCACCATTGTCTATCAGCGCGGAAAACAGGCGAGTTTAGGGTCCCACCAGAGTTTGGTCCAGGAGGTGGAGCACGAAGTATGTGCAATACAAGAAACATTAATCACGCAGTTCATGATGCATGCACAGATGTAGTTGGATGTCTCGACACGGATTTTCATCTTTCCTCGCGTGAGATTCAAGCCAAAAAGATAGAAACTATCCACCGCATGATTCGCTGAAGGATCCACTGAACTGGTATGGACCCAGCGATGGCATAACCACACAACAATCATGGCAGGGTTCATGAGGACTTGTTCGATTACGTCCCGGAGGAACAGATGGAGCAGACCGAAGATTCTTTCAATTGTCTCTGCAGCTTTGTTGCTGCTACTGAAGCTAGCATGCAATTCTCAGCTGTTCTGCCTATGGGGGGGTCTGCCATCCCCAGCAGCAGCCAGCCCGTCCCCTGCAGCAACAGCAACAGCAACAGCAATGAGATCACCAACATCACCAGCATTGAGAATAGAGGATTACTTGATGGAAGTATGATTGTAGAGGGTGCAATGTCGCTTGCAGGTCAGGAATGGTGTCAGTGATCAGAGTTAGGATTTCCTGTTTGGGCTATTTTATTCTAGGTTTCATCGATATATCATGATAGTAGGAATTGTAATAGAACTGCTAGTTTACTGAAGTCTGATCTCAAATGTGTGATATCATAATCGCGATGATGCATAACCCACCCGCGACGGTTGAACATCTGCAAGGTACTGAATGTTCTTTTTTCAACATATCATATATTGTGAACCACTTCTGCATGGTGACTATCATTGGTCAAATTAAGCCATGAGGGTCTTTAAGAATGAGAACTACATGCTTCATTAAATGTACAGTGCGAGAAGTATCATCATCGCGAGGACAAATCAGATTGGGTTTCCTAGGAGTATGCCGAGAGACGATTTGTGCTATGGCACAAGGTAGTGTGAACCGTTCATCAAGTGCTCGTTGTCACAGTTGTAAAAGTGGGTACACTGGTCGTGATGCTTGAAAACAGCATCGCGACAACTCAAAGAATCTTTTGGAATGTTAAAGCAATGCCATATTTCAGGGAAACCTTGATATCATTTTTCTGAGTTTGTGGGTACAATAAACTAAATAAATTTAATGAAGGATGTGTAGTTTTTGCTGATGACTGCTTGTTGTCCCACTAGATAAGATATAGTTGGTATGGTTGAGAATTATACATGCCATCGATGCTTCTTAATCAAACATCTGGTCATGGTGACATAATTGAGTCATCAGATTTCAATCTGCTAGTAGCCACATATACTGCTCACTAATCAATGTGCATGCAGCTCACATGGAATCCCGCTAAAGATTACTCAATTACCAAACATAGCACTACTCACAAATTGGAGTTTTGCAATGATTGTCATGTAACTATCCAAGTATTCACTGAAATCTACTTATGTATCACTACTGCTGCTAAGGGAGAACCTCTAACCAATATTAACCTGCAGTATTGCTACAAGAAACACAGTGATAGAAATCAATGCATTGATAGATAATGGTGCATGTGTCATTACATTTATGGATTACGATTGTGCTTGCGATCTGTAGACTCCTCTATATGGGGTGAATGATCAAAGACAGGTTGAAGTAATCAATGGAAAACCTATCTTTTGAAAGACGTTACATATCTTGCCACAATACACATGATAATCCATGATCATAACCAACAGCTGACAATATTCGTCACAAACTTAGACATTATCCCAATGTTTTCAGAATTCCCTGGTTATCACTCCATGTTTTGCAGTCCAGTTCTCACCAAATATGGGTATGTTTGGTCCTCTATCTTGTACAACCCATTGACATAATATATGTGTTACCATTCAGTAAGTCTCTGAGAAACTTGAGAACCCAGTTGATTACACATCTAAGGTACTCTTTAATCTACTAATTTACTCCCTTGGCTGTTTCCAGAAAGTATTGCTATGCTGAATGCATTCTGTTTCTTTACGATGGTCAAGAAAGGACAATTGACTCTTTTGCAACCCTTACTCTATACTATTAATAGAGCCATTGAAGTTAAGAATTTCATGCAGTAACCATTGAAGGAGGTTATCCTGGAATAGTATTATGCATTCTTTTTGTAGTTCAGCAGTTTGTTGGTGGACAAGATACCACCACATTGACCAGGAATTGATCGTGCAGTACACCACCAGAAAGGATAGATTCCTACCTGGAGACTATTATACTTACTGTCGATGACAGAGTTGGTTTTTCTTAAGAAATGGCTTACAGGATATATATTAACAGGTATTATTTGGCCATCATGATCACACTGTGCAGCACCAATGCTGTTCAGAATCAAATTCAATGCATGTCTACCAGTTGTCATTGATTGTAGCATTATTAATAACAAAACCATAAATCATTGTTATTCTCTCTCTTGGGTAAAAGAATAATTAAGTATCCACATAGATAATCCAATATATAAAACACTTGATATTCATAGTGCAAGCAATCTATCATGGCTCATAAAAGATAGTCAGTAGGAGTTGTTGTCTCACACAAGGGACAGTCTGGGGGAATCAACAGTTATGCGATTTGGTACTACAATCACATGAGCCGCCTTTCAAAAGTCTGCAGATAATATGATTTCTAAGAAACTCAATGATTTTGCATCTGCTTATGTGACTATTGTTGTCATGCATAGTAACCAAGAGACGTAACATGTGGAATATAACAAATTGCTTATGAAATGTTTAGTGAAAGTCGGCCAGTACTTGATATCAACAAAATACAAGGTTCATTCCAATACAGTTAGGTATCTAGAACATAGTGTACTCACAAATCACATATCAATGGCCCCTGAGAAGGAGGATAATGTTCTCAACTAAAGTAAGGAATGATTGATAGAAAGTGATTACCTGAATAATCTCTTCGAAGTTCAACAATTCCCGGAGCAATGAAACTCTTGATGCGAGTTTGTTCCCTGGTATTTGCAGATGACAGAACTCTGCACTGGATTTTACTAGACAGAATTCGCTGTTCAGATGATAATTGTAGCAGCAATTCCCATTCAAAGCCACAGATACTAAATGTACAACTGGGGGTATCATCAAACAATGTAATAACAAAAGGGATGTTATCATCGAAACAAATGCTTCTAATTTCAAATTCACTCGAGTATTGACATGGCATAGTAATGACCGGAATATATTTATTGTGGCTTATCAATTCAAGATATATTGCCTGGTAGAATGAAATTACAATATTAATGATTATGATCTTAAGGGAATAATTCAAGCTCTGGATGAATGGACACAACAATACACTAGGGCATTATACCTTCTCCAGGTGTATATAAACAATGAAAACCTGGAATACTTTATCACAACAAAACCTATCAATTGATGACCAGCCTGCTGGTCTGAAACTTTGTCACGCTTTGAGTTTAAAGTAGATTCCCACCCTTGAAAGGAATGTGGTAAAGCAGATACAGTGGCAAGAACATCGGCAACAATGCTTGTTTCCGTCTGAAATACCCGGGTGTTCCGGATGGCTCTGACAGCTCTGACAGAACCTCGTACCATCTGACGGAGAATTACACGCTTCCCGTCGCACAGGCGACGGGTCGTGTTGCATACTTACCTCCATTACTTTGCGCCTGGTATACGCACCATCAGAACAACACGGGTGTTACACTCTTCGCAGGGGCTGCAGTTATGCTGTAGGCAGTTACACAACGCCTGGTGATGTTTATGCCATTCTTCGGCGGATAGCCACATTGTACCTCTCCGCTATATCGGATGCCGCACTCGCCCCATATATGTTTAGCTTTGAGATTTTGTCATATTGGAATACAGTCTTCCCTTCGGATACATCGCTTGCCGTTGCTTTTGCTTCGCCATTACCGTATTTTACACATCTGAAATATACAGTGCAATCTTCACACTCTCTAGTACTATGCCCTTAGTCCTCCACATTCTGCGTTGATCCATCATCGGCTTGCAATGCTTATTCCACCTCATCCACATCCGCATTGTCGCCAACCTCGCACTCATACCCGTCAACATCACCGGTTCCCGGCTCAAGCCTACTATGCCCTCAGTCCTCCACATTCTGCGTTGATCCATCATCGGCTTACGAGGCTTCTTCCTCCTCATCCGCATACACATCGCCGCCATCCTTGCCCTGATACCCATCGACATCACTGGTTCCCAGGTCAAACCTCTGGAGGTCAGTCACGGGCCGTCGTCACCAGCTGGCAGTGATGATGGCATCGCGCACGTCACTTTCGTCACGGTCATCTTCGTAATCCCCGGTGCCCCCAGGCATCCCGAAATGAAGTTCATCAACCCTGCAATTGTTGTGTATCGGGATGTTTGGGTCAGTGCTTCCGATCTCAGGCTCCTCAAGCGCCACTTTGGAGGTCAAATAATCAAGAAGAATAGCATTGTCATCACGTGCTGCTTCCACGCTGATCACCACAGCAGGCGTTGGGTTCTCCGCCTGTTAGATCTGACACCTGACTGTAGCAAGAGTGTTCTTATACACCCTCTGTTGGTAGCTCTCCAGTAGTGTGTTCCAGGTATTCATCAAGGATGCATATGTGTCTGCAACGCCAGGCAAGGTTAACAACTTGCGACCCGATGCAGTGCAGCAGGATGCGTTCTTACCACCGTCATACTGGTAATTGAAGTAGTTTGAGCGATCAGGTCCGTCCGCTTTCCGCTTTGACTTGGAAGCTTTCGGTTGAATGCCTTTGTTCTTTTGCCACTGCAGGAGAGCATGGCACAACGCTGTGCAGATAAACATGATAAGTGGCGAGGGTATATGACAGTCCTAGTTGTCAATCATGGAATTATAAAATCTATCAGCATACTTACCGCGGTTATTCGCCCGATGATAAAATGTGATGTAGATACACCATGGGATTGCTTCCGCCAGGAAGTAAAGTGGACGCTGGCTATTCGTTAGCAGCTATCGACACTCTCTGCGTTGGATTTGGACCGCATACACCACCTCCCCACGCTCTGCTAACGGAAAAAGATACTTATTGTCTGCCAGAAGGGAATGAATGAATTCTAAACGCTTTGCGTCGGATTCAAAGTGGTGGAGATCATATAGCTCTGCTACATTCTCCGTTGCTGATTGAATTGAATGGGATTTCACCTTATCGACTTGTGCGCAAACCTGGTACCAGTTTGAGCATGTAATATCCAACGTGGGCCGTTGCATCAGCATACCTCTTTCAGGATCTCCTTTGTGCGTGCCTCAAATGCTATGGACCAAATGTTGTTTTGCTGCATTGCGGTGTTCCAGTATGTCTCTATTATCTACCAGTGTGGGGCTTCAGCTAATGCTTTCGCAACGCGTCGCGTTGCATAACTTACAGTCTCCAAGACGCTTGCACTCATAAATGGCCGTCTGTTCCACATGTAGAGCTCCAGGAGTCTGCTCGTTGCAAATACAAGATGCGTCATGTCGGAGTGACCGAATTGATGAATGCAGCGACTGCCGGAGACCATTGATCGAGGTGTAGACACCGCCTGTGTTTGCAATTGCCACTGCGTCTGTCTCTCATTCATTTCTGTAGCTTGTGATTGCAGTGGATTAGTAATGATCGTGCGGGCTTCTGGATCAGGGATGGGGGTAGGCAGGTTTTCAAGACCATTGAGAGGAGTGGGAGTTCTAGCAATGCTGGATGTGGGGCTGGATACAACGCAACGCGTTGAGTCTGTCTGTGAGGTTCCGCTGGGTGCTGGTGTGTTACGACTGCGTGTACCTGGCGTGGCGGTTGGAGTAATTATTGACCAACACTGTGTAGCGGACGGGGTGATATCTGCAACGCGAGAATTGTTCAGCAAAGATGACGGGGTGGAGTTCTGACCTTGGATTGTAGAGGCTACAGAACTCCCTCCTTGTGAGGAATCCCTCTCGCCAGCCGGTACGGACACGCGTCGCTTAGCAGGGGGACGTTGAGAATTCCCAGAAGGCCCACGCTTTTGGTGATTCTGACGATAAGCAAGACTTTGAACATTTCGTACGACTGGAGATGTCACAGGGTGTGTGCTTAGGGAAGGCATCATCCGATATGGATGTTCGACGTTAAGAGTGTAGGAATAATTTCCTCTGCATGCATATGCAACGGCAGGCGAGGTAGACTTCTATTCGAGCCACCATGGAGGGATTCAACAAGAAGGGAGGCGCAGTGTAGACCACACCAGACTTTAAACCCTGGCAATACTCGGGGACGAGATCCCTTCAAAAGCATTCAATTAGATGTTAACTGCCATCAGATTAAACTCAGTTTGAACTTGGATCAAACTCCGCATTGATATTCACTGTTACAGCAACGTCTGAAGGTCTATTTACACTGCCTGAAGGGTGTTTATGCCTTCTTGGCACGATTATCATTGTATTGCACACGTTCTTGGCACAATACTTCGAAACATCGATTGTGTATATCTTCAGCTTCCCGGTGGAAATCCCCCTTTGGCAGAGGTAAAAGCATCGCGAAGCGAACAATGACCTATTCTCTATCCTATGACATCAGTTGCGTGTGCTTGTTCCACCGCTAGGCATTGGTAGCCGTGTTGGATGGTTGCACAGTTGGGACAACTTGAAAACTACTCAGTTTGCTCCGAGATGCATGAGGTCTCAGCGCTAAAAGTGGAATGTGATGCCAAAGCAACGCCCGGCGTCGCAAACTATCGTCACCGCGAGTACTAAATCTCTTCTCGAGGCTCCTCATTATCGAGGTGCTTGGTGGTTGTGCAAGATGAAGGCTGGGCCGTTTTGTGTTCATTAACCAACAACACGCAGGATATGAATCGATTTGCAGGAACTCGAGTATATATATCCTTTCTTCCTGCCTACACCTCCATTCTCTTTTCTTCTCTCCTACACCTCCATTCTCCATTCTTCCCGTATTAAACACACCGCCAACATCCTGAACTATCTCGACATCACGTGACTTGAACAAAACAACGCCTCTCGTTCCAAAACACACCCAATAACCTACACAACTTTGTATGTTCACTCTGGGCTTCCTTACGCTACGTTCAACTGTATCATAATGCTAACGCCTCGGATGTAGATTCATTTTCAACTCGCAGCGATGGCACCAAATGGCAGCCTCGAAGGAAAGGGGAAGGCGACTGCTAGCGCATAAATACCGACATCGGTTATGAATCGATGCCTGTCGTTGGATCGGGACAATATAAAGGGATTCATCTCGGAACACATCCGTGGACTCATACGGATATACACTGTTTGCGGCGTCAAGGATGAATGTGCCTGGGACCTCTTTAATGATATAATCTTTCTTGATCCAGTCGCGACTCGCCACTTTTCACAATTCCAGCTAATGTGGCCAGACCGCAGGAGCAGGAGTTAACCTGTTCGGGAGTGGTGGGCAGCCTTCCGCTCATATATGGGGCAAATGTTTGACAAAACCCAAGACCAAATGAACAATAGGAGGTGGGACAACCCCCGGGCCTTCGGGGATCAAGTCGATCGCTCCAATCGGCAGACAACAAGCTTGGGACAGGTTGAACGCACCGGCGAGCGTTTCTCTTGGTACAGGAGCGATGATCTCAGGGCAAAGATTGAGCCGCCAAGCTGCCGGCACTACAAGCCAGGCGACTTCCTGGCTGTTAGACCACTGAATTGGGATGAGATAATCCACGAGGATGATGATGATGAAAACTGGGCAGATCCCGGAATGCCGAGCGGTGGACGGAGTGGTCCTGGCAATGACAATGACAATGACGACGGCGAGGGTGAGGAGGACACGCAGGGTGGTGAGAAAGGGACCGGGGAAGGGAAGGGAACAAAGGATGGGAAGGGGAAAGGGAAGGGGAAGGGGAAGGGAAATGGTAAAGGGAAAGGTATTGTTAAACAAACCCCAGGGGGAGATGATATCTCTCGTGCCGTTGCTTTGCAGTTGCAGAAGAAAATGTCAGAGGCAGACTTGGACACGGAGGGCTAGCTGGAGTGGGTATATGTTGAGCCGGAAGCACTGGCCGCCGTGTCAATTTCCTCAGATGATGATACCGACTCTACCGAGTCGGATGGCGAATATGACTCAGAACGTGATGCTGATGTGGATATGAGCAGGGAGGATGATGTGGACGCGCCGGACGGCATTGATTCAGGTGGTGATGTGGACATGGAAAGGGACGGTGACGATGAAGAGGAGGAAGATGACGAGGAGGAAGATACAGAGAAGGAAGATGACGAGGAGGAGGAGGAGGAGGATAAGGATGAGGCTGATGCCAAACAACCTCGGACGATTGGCAAGGGAGTGATGATCAATACATTCGGCTGATGATGTAGATACCGTGGTAGACGATCAGCGGATCGTGCTACCTGAACAACCCCTGGAGATGCGCGAGCATACCCCACGGCAACAACCTCCGGCGCCTGCCCCACGATCACAAACTCCGGAGACTCATCCTCTCAGTGGGCTGGAGCATTTGGGGTTTGCGACGCCACAAAAACCTCGGCTGGCTGTGCCAACTCAGCGAGAAGCTGAGGCAGCCGGAAACACCTCGGATGGGGATGTGGATCAGCAGCTGCTGCTGCGATCGGCAGGTGGCGACGGTCTCCCCAATGTCCCTCTCCCTGATGTCCCTCTCCCCGATGTCCCTCTCCCCGATGTCCCTCTCCCCGATGTCCCTCTCCCCGATGTCCCACTCCCCGATGTCCCTCACCCTAAGGTGCACCCGGATGGCTCGGCAGGCGAGGAGTGAACAAGTCCTCGCGTTGCAGAGGAAGCGATGGTTGTTGCGTTCGTGTTAGGGTCGGGTTCTTGTCTTGTTCGTTTCCTTTGTTCTAATCTATCTATCTCAGCCATTGATGAAAACACGCGTCGCAATGTTTCTGTCTCGCTCAAGGTTTATTTTATTTATGGGTTTTGTATTGGTTTCATTTTTTTGGTTTTATTTTATTCATAGTAATATGGGACATCGCTCATGCAGCGTTTTTGCAACTCCTGGCGTGTAAGGAACCTCCTTGTGATGGTGTTGAGGCTCAATAAGTTAGCTGAAAGTATCGTGACCTTACACACGAGGCTGCTCAGGCCCGGCACCAACTTACGTCCGTTTCTACAGTGTTTACTCCTCTCCTTGCGTGTCATCGACAATGCCAGAGAAGACCCTTTTCCGTTGCCCCAAATCTTTATGCCGAGAGTAGTTCACCTCAGACAGCTGGCGACTTAAACATATCAAATTACACCATCCTGAACACCTTCAAGTTGCATGCCAAAAGAATCTGACTATTCGCAGCACGCCCCAACACATTGAACCCGCGCAGCGTCGTGAATTCAACTCTAACAAAGATTCAGTCGAAGACTTTGACATGTTTCCCTACCTCGAACACGTTGAAAACATTGCAGACTCAGAGTCTCAACCACCGCCACCTCTGCCGCAGACGGAAATATACCCTGGTGCCAGCGCTCCGCTCATCGATTACATTACTGAGCCATGGGAACGCGACGCTCAGGGCTGCCTTGAGACCAACCTACAAAACAATCCCTACTACCCGTTTGCGACGCATGAAGAGTACAATTATATCCAGTGTGGGATCAAGACGAAGGGCATGAAGACGTACTATGACAACGTGTTGAAGGAAGAAAACACCGCTCTGCGTTTCCCAAGCTTCCAAAACGGGGATGGCATCCAGAAGCTCATGGCTAGCATGCCAGATGATCAGGCTTTTGGGGAGTCGGAACTACACACTCTCGAGGATATGAGATGGAATGACAATCACCAACACCCTATGAAATACTGGAGTCGAGACATCATCGAAAGCATGAGATGGTTGATGCGGCAGCCAGCCTACACTGAGCATCTCATTTTCGCCCTTCAGCGTTGCTTTCACAGCGATACGCCCCCGAAACGCCTCTATACCGAAATGCACACTGCAGACTGGTGGTGGCAGACACAGGTAAGGAGAGATACTCAAGGATAATAACGTGATAATCGACGTTTCGTCAACGCTCAGAGCGGGGGATACCCTCGTCCCCATGATCTTCATGTCCGACGGAACACATCTCTCAAATTTCGCTGGCGACAAGATAGAGTGGCCTGTGTATGTGACATTTGGCAATCCATCTTCAAAGATCCGCCAGATGCCCTCAACGCACAGCGTCGGAATGGTCGCTCTCCTACCGATTCCAATCAAGAACCGCAATATTCCTTAGAACTGGCTGGATGAGCAGCAGCAACCAAACCGAGAGGTGCTGAACGAAGTACTCCGGCGGCCACTGCAGCCACTCGCCTGTAAACAAGATCCCAGTGCCGGGAGTGGGTATTACAATGTTCTCTGTGCAGATGGCAACTTCAGGCGTTGCAAACCGGTTTTAGCAGCATGGCTTGCAGATTGCCAAGAGTATCGGGACCTACATCATCTCGAGCGGCATATATGTTTTTAGTGCAAATGTCCAAAGAACGAACTTGGAGATTATGTGCATCGTGACAAGCAACACCCCCGGCGGGATCATAACGTATATAGAACGCTCAGCGATGCCGACACCAAGGCAGCCGATGCCGAACTCTTGTTGCGCCATGTTCACCGAGGATTCAACCTGTTTCGACATATTCCCTGTATTGTGACCGACCTCCCTATACCCGACCTCCTCCATACAATGTAGATCGGCATGCTTGACCACCTCCGGAAGTGGATTTTCCACTTCAAGAAGATGCATGAACGGTGCGACAAGTACAATGCAATCTGGTTATCCGTGCCTGCTTACCATGACCTCACACCAAAACATAAGTCATATGAGGACGTTTCTCAATGAAATGGAAATGAGATGAAGAAAATGAGCCGGTGCCTGCTTGGAGTTGTAACCCAGTCTCTACGAGGTGGAAACCCCGCTCAGTGTCCCATATTCAATCACGCAATTGAGTGCACATGGTCATTGTTAGAATTCTATATGTATGCTTGATATAAATCTCACCTTGATGCCACATTGTGCTACATGGAGGACGCCTTGCGTCATTTTCACACCTTCAGAGATGTTTTCTTACCGGGGCGAGCCGGCTAAAAGGCAAAGGCAAAAGCCAATGCCCTGAGAACAGAACTCGTGAAGAAGCGAAAGGTAGATGAGGAAACACATGCTGAATCTTGGACGCCGTCCAAGAAGCGGCGCGAAATGAATGCCTGGCGGGATTATATCAGCCACGAGATACATATTTCCAAGGGGTTAGATGCCGACCTCAACTGTCCGAAGATCCACTTGATGTCCCATTGGGCCGAACAGCTTTGTCGATACGGAGTCTTGCAACAGTGTCCTGCCGAGCGACATTAACAAGCACAGAAAACCAACCTCAAGGACGGTTGGAACGCCTCCAATCACAATCTCAACTACCTGCCACAAGTAATCACCTTTCAGCGTCGCATTCTCTGCTTCGAAATGAGAGAGCTCAATTACCAAGCCCTTGCTCAGCGTCGGGAGCACAGCGCTGCAGCCTGCAATGTCCTCCCTCCCAGTGCTGATCTGGCTGCCCCCCTGAGCCCCCAGTCATATGCGACGCCCGGATTCATGGGACCTCAAAACCGCCGTGATGGAAAACAACCTGACGCTATGATCAAAGACGTCAGAGCATTACTCACCAATACGCAAGACGCAACGCACCACGCGGCAATTTGCAGCGGCACGCGGGAGTTTATCAAGCACAAGAGTCGTAACAATATGTATATATCGGATGCACAACTGCACACAATGGAGCTTTGTATTTACCATGGTATTAAGGTTCGAGTTGAGGGTTTAGAAGGTGAACGCATATCTCAGATGTGTCGATGCACAGGAAGCCAGAGCTGGTGCAGAGGGGATCGACAGAACGACTGAGTATCGGTAAAGCAATGCCCGGGGAGGTGTTATGGCACGCTGAATGGGCGTCTCCCTTGGCAACTGCAACGACTATTCAAAATCAAGCTCTTTAACGAGGATGGAGCGTTTGTTGAGTACTGGTTAGCCCTGGCGCTCACCACAATACCTGAAAACTCGGGTAACTTGGATCCTGTCTCGAAATTTGTACAAGTGAGAAAAGCACCGGCAGCCGTTGCTTTGCAAGTTTTCAGCGTGGGAAACATTGTCAGCTGCGCGCACGTAATTCCAGAGATAGCTACCAGTAGTTAGACAGGAGACGGACGGAACAAGCCATGAATTGTCAATAGCCACATAGATCTGGCGACTTGGAATGATGTGTATAATTAGTAAAGAGAGAATTGCATTTTGGGCACAGGTAGAAGGAACGCGAGGAGAGATTTTCACAACGTCACCCATTGCATTGCAATCCCGATGCAGGCGCGTACCCAATGAACCCATTCCAACGTATGGTCACAGTTGGCAACAATGCCGGAGTGTTCGTTTACAATAGGAGACCGACAGAGCGAGAAGAAATGGTGAAACCGCAATTGGAGGGCGATATGCAACGTGACGCGTGGAATTGAGGCCAGGCGCGGAGTAATCCACCTCAGGGGTGTCTCTGACGGCTCTGACGGAGCGCTCCCACTCTGATGGAGCCATCCCGCCTGGACGGAAATATTTGTTGCTGATGAAGCACCGGAGACCACACTGAGACAGGGGATAAACTATTAAATAATATGGAACAAGTGGGTCTATAGATGCAGAACCTACCGAAACAAGTGTATTAGTTGCTGGAGCATTCATCAGCAATAGTCTGTGATAATATTTTCAATACAGGTCCTGATTCGAGCCAAGCAGGCCTGTATTCAACTATGATTATCAAATGCAATTGAATTAATGGAAGGCTTTACGTGATTGCAGTATTAATGTATAGAGCAGTGGAAGGAAGACTGTGGTATCACAGGGAGCCATATATTCCTGAGATTGGTGACTGAAGACTGTAAATGATCTAAAAATTCCATAATACAACTCTGGCCGAACATCCAACACAAATAAATCCAAATTATCTGTGAAACAAACATTGTTGCTGTAAACAAATGTGTCAGAGAATGACTGTTATAGATGTAATTGACAACCTGTTTCACCATGGTGGAGCTTCTGACATTCAACCATTGGGGAACATCAACTCTCACCTTTTGCCAATTATCCTCTGAATGATATTTCGACAGATCTCATAGTTCTGTTTCATGCATTCAAACTGTACCATCCAATTTGGGCTGTTATCAAGTAACTAGTCAAGATTTGGCATTCTGTTGCTTGCCTTACTACTGTAGATGCAAAGGAACAGGTGAATATGTGCCATTGGGATGTAGTTCAAAATGCTGGACTGACTTGGACTGGCATTTTGAATTGTTGACCCCAGTCACCTTCAATGGTCAGTCAATAATTGTGTAAGTGACTCAGAATTGACACAAAGTTATCATCTCCATAGCACATGAGGACAGATCGGCAAACTGAACAAATCAATCCCAGTATGAAACAGCATTTTGAGGTATTCATGAATTATCAATGGGATAATTTGGTGAAGTTGTTACTGGTTGCAGAGTTTACAGCCAATGTTGAGTCCAAAGAAACTACAAAGTATACCTCATTGTTTGCCAGCCATGGTGCGGATGGTGTGATGATCTGTATGGAGTTCAGAGGGGCAAGTTGGAACAACCACAAGATTGATGCCGATTTGGTATAACAAATTGTACCATAAATCTATAAATACATTTGGGTTGTAATGTGGCATTGCTAAGCAATTCAGAAGGACAATGCAAAACATTCCAAAGCTCCCAGGCCTAATTTCAAGTAGGCATGAAAGAGTAGTGGGATGCTAGATATATTCGAATGATCTGCCTGCCACAAAAGCTCCACTTGAATTACCTCAGATATTATCTCATTTCAAGACATAAGTTGCAGTATGGTTATTGGTTCGTCCCTCCAGTGGTGGTAAAGATTTCTATAGATCAACCAATATCTCTACTGGATATAGTTATGAATAACCTATACCCTATGCAGTATACTCCTTCCTTTTTTCCAGTAGAACTTGATGATAAGGAAGAAATCCAGGTATAAGGTGTTTAGGATTCCTGAAACTATCTATATCAGCTACAGTATATTATCCATTGGACTAGCTATGACTCTCTGACAACGAAACAGAAAAAGTTCTTTGATGGCTTGAAAGCTAGAGATGAATTTCACTATGAATAACCACATGATGTAGCATGATTAGAAAATCCTTTTAAAGGACCTCGAAACAAAATTACAAACTGTTTGATGCGAAAGCAAACTGAAATATATGAGACCAGATTGATTGTGAGTGATAGCAGACGTAACAGAGATGCGTGAATATCACAGGACAAAAAGAAGTGTATGAGAATAATGGAAAGAGGTAAGAGGCTAAAAGAGGATGATAAGAAAGTTATGCATTGTGTTGTGATGTCGGATGTTGAGGTGGGATTGTATTTGTAAGACTGTAGTCAGTGGTACCTGAGATGACAGATGAGGGTTCAGATTGTTCAACAAAGTACGAATGATAGTTTGAAAGATATAAATGGAATGTACATTACTAGTCCGTAACTTGGATTAGAGGACTGCCTTTTCATCTATCTGGATTTCATCACTTTGGAATGATGGCAATCTATAACTTTTGTAATGAAATCAACTGTTCCAGCTTGCTTTTGAATGTACACTTCTGATTTGTGTTAAAATTGAGTTATGTATTGTTTTCATTATTGGGTAAGTCTGATCTTACCAGGTACAACAATAGTGTAATGAATCCCAAAATGTCATTGAAACATTGAGCGTTGGTTGTATTCATTGGCCTCTACTGTATGGCAACAGCAGAAAGCACTAGTAATCGATTATTGACCAAAGTACAATTAAACTATATACTGTATTATATATACACCCATAAATATACAGCTCATATTAAACTCCCCATGGACATGTATGTGACATGCAGTCAAGACATGGCTGTTATTGGTCTATAGTCATCTTATCCCCAAACTATGAAACTATATATACTAGGAGTCAATAAATTTCAGCCAGCCCATTCTGTGGACAGGCTTTGGTGGTACTGCATACACTTATTGAAAGAATTCTTGAGTGGCTGCTTGAAATCCAGAGTGAGAGACTATGAGAGGGCAAGCTTGAGAGTCTGCAGGTAAGACTGCGTGAGAGTCCACTTCAGAGTCTGCATTAGAGCTTCGAGGGGAGAATATTTGAAAGTGGAATATTTACAACAGTTGTACATACAAAGGAGAACCCATTTTATAACACGCTGTATGCTGATGTAACACTATAAGTTTGGGGAAGCTTGGACATTAATGAAGCCGAGCTACTATTCTAAGTGCTGCTAATACCATAACCATTACCTTTAATGCCACTGTTGTCATTACTATTACTGTTGCTATCACAGTTACCATCACAATTACAATCACCATCATCCTCATTATCATTATCATAACCAGTCTCATCAGACCTTGACTGAATACACACACATATGTCCAAGACTGGTGGGGAGCAGACTGCCGATTCTACTGAAAAACCTAAGTTGGCGATTGATCATTCACAATATTCAATTATCAATTGTGTTTACAAATTTGCAGTCTACAATTTTCAGAACCATCACTCAGTGACATGGTGAGATCGTTCAAAGTGGATACACTGAGGATAATTTTCAGAATGTTGTATTGACCACAGTTAAGTAATTGGCCACCATACTCCACCACCACTCACTGCCTGCCATCCACCATTCATTATAGGATGCCTATAAGCTGATACTTTCCACTGTATATGTCTTTTCATATGTGAGTATATCATGGGGGTATATGAAGCAGTATTCAGCTAATCAGGCTGGAAGTGTACAATTGAGTACATTTGGGAGAATACTTTACAGCATCTTGAGAGTGTACTTGACAGGAGACAGCCAAGAAGACCGGAAGTAAACAATGGAGTTGAAGTAATTGTATACTTTAGTGTATAGTTGGAGGAGTAAAGTAATGCAAATTGGAAGCATACAACAGAGTGCAAGCAGAATTATACTGGCAAACATATTTGAAAGTGTGTTTAGGAATGTATGTCGAAATGTATGTGTAAATGTACTTGGGAGTGTACTTGAAAGTGTAACATCATACTGGCTGGGAGAATTCAATTCAATACAGTTGTGAGGGTGCTTGGGAACACACTGGGTGTATCTTGAGACAGTTATGAGAGTGCATTTGGAAGCATGCATAATAGCATGAAATCAAGGGCATTTAGAAGATTAGAGTTTACTGTGCAAGATACAGTATTACATATAGTACTGAGTGTAAATATTTATCTGTATACTATAGTTATCCAGTCACCACATACATCCTTTGGGTATAATAGTACTATGTATGTAATATACCATTGAATACTATCAGAAATACTGCTGCTGTATTTGTTGTATATTGTACATAGCTTTTTTTCCCAGTGATTACCCTAAATGGTGAATAGAATCCATTAATTAGTGTTTATCATTAATGTTTTAATTATACCTTACTAGCTAACATATTCTCCAGTATTTTCTGTATTTGTATAGCCACCTCAAAATTTAAATGACTAAAGAAATAGGAACCTGATCTTTTTATACAGTACATGCACACCAACAATATCATTCTACAAAGTAATCCAATTATTTCTACCCAATATAGTATTAACATTACCTACACAGTTTTCAATTACAATAGAGCTACTGTTAGAATTAATACAGTTGAAACATTATTCAAAGCATCTGAAGGTAAGCCTGCTGTTTGTTAATGCGATATTCCTATTGAGAAGGATAACTTGGATACAAATATTATTCAGCACCATTGCTGATAGCTGCCAAAGCTGTTTTATAAAGTTACTCATCTGCAAATCCATAAGGAGTTAGATAGACAATATTGTATATCGATGCTAAGCAAGTGAGTATTCTCAGGAAATGGAAAATCAGAAGGAAATGGAGATGTGTCAAACTACAGAAATCAAAGTTATATCAACCAAGAATGTGATAATCTCAAATGAAATGTGTTAACTGGCAACAGAAAGTAACGATTCTGTCAAATTAGTGCTGAAAGTGAGGCTACTAACGTAGTCTACTATGGATAGTTGATTATAGTATTGTTGGCCACAGTGAAATTTGATTTCACTTCAATGAAGAAATTTCCGTTATATTCATGATCGGACAATGTAGCTGTAATTTACCTTTATCATGTGGCAGCGAGACATCCATTAGAAGCGAGACACAATGTGTCAGATTGCAACATAATATTTCCATTCGTCACCACCCTCAAATGTCTATGTACAGAGCCTCTGAATAGCTGTGCAGCACATAGTAGAAGCAGAAAAGAGCCTGCACATTCTAGTTAGCACTGTCACTGCTAAATAGAGGTAACTGGAGATTACTTTGAGTAAATTCCCCCCTTCCAATTATATCCAATATTAACCTTGCCTGGAGGGCAGTGACATACTATAGACCGGTACAGGTATCTCTGGTCCATCTCTGTTGTGTCAAGTGGGATTTCCATGCAGGCGCCGGTAAGTGTCATCATCAGAGTTGCCAGAGTGAGTAATCGAACTGTAGGAGCCATCATCGGAAATTTGTTTTCTATGGTTGACAGAACGAGTGTGTACAGAGCACATCTTGGATCGCTTGGGAGTGACAGGAAAAATGACTGGTGTTTCCTTTTGGGCCTTTTTGGCAGCCCTCTTTTCCTTTACTGCTGCATCCTTATCCTTGAGTTCCTTCATCCCTGCAAGTATTGCCTCTCCAGTTATCACTGCTGCTCTTGACTCTTGGAACACTGACGCATATCCTATATGGAAGGATGAATATTTTTGATCTGTCCTTGTAACCAATGCAGTTGGGTTCGGGCAAAGTCCATCTGGGTGAGAGAATGCTCAGCACCATGTGCAAATCACAGGATCCAATTGCAGATTTGTCCCTCAGTTGCAGGTTTGGCAAAAGTGAGACCATAATGTGTATGCTGGTGGAGGTCATGTTGAGTGTATGGTGTTTTCTCAAGTATCTGAACTGGAACTTGATGTGATGGAGCTTATCTTGGCGGGAGTTGTAGCTGACTCAACACTACTCCAGGGTTGAAAGGAACATTTCCAATCACCTTAAATGCGGCTTGGATATTGTGTTTTGTATACACTTACATACATGCTTGCTTGTACAAGGGGAGAAATAGATCTTGGTTGATGCCGGAGGAGGTAAAATCAAAGTAATCCTTGACTGCTTTGGGATATGCAAGCTGCAATGCACCAAACAGTCCAACATCAAGCGGTTGTAAAACATGGGTTAAATGTGCCAGTAGACAGAATACGATGATGTTATTTACTTTGCAGTATGAAAGAAAGATATAATCAATATGTGATGGATATCCATCCAGTGTCAATAAACGCTTTCTCCCTTAGCAACGTACTTTACTGATTGGATCATATACTTCCGTTAACCAATGCATTGTCATGGTATTTTAAGTCCACCCCTTTTTGGATACTGCAAAGCATGCATCCTTATCTTCTGCATGTATATTCTTGTACCAGTCGAAGCATTGTACAGCTCCCTTTGCAATAAGAAAGGAAGGAAATACAAAGCAATTGGCTGATACTGCTTCCAGTGTTGTGATAAATTCCCCTTTTCCATCTTGCTTAACCCGAGGGTTCCGGCGCCCTTGGCTTGTCACACCCTTGGTACGTGGGGATATTCCCTTAACAAATCCCTTTTCATCAAGATTTGGAATATTCTTTGCCTCAATACCTTCCTCTCATATAACCCTGCCAAGTATGCGATTGTGGTCTTTGATAATATACAGGTTACTGGCATTTACACAATAGTGGTCTATGCGGCTAGCGGGTTTTGAGGAGAGTTCAGAGTGGCGATTAAGAAAACGAATAATCCAGTTCTTTCCAATGAGATGCAATTGTGCAGGGTTTTTGCCTTGTGGCAAGTTTAGAACATGTACTTGACGAAATCGTTCTGCTTTTGCCATTGCCATATCCGGGTCCATTAAGTAATCTATGCAAGGTGGCATCCCAAAGTCGTCAAGTTTTGAAATCCATTGTACCATTACTTTCTCTGCCGCGGGTGAAAAAGTTTAATAATCTTGGTGCGCTTCCTGCCGGCTGCTGCATCCATTGCGGCGATGACCCAAACTCGATTTTTGCAAGTCATAAGCTTCCGCTGCCTTTTCAAGTGACTTCAATATACCATTATCAAGCCCCTTCAGGGCAAGCTCATACCACTCTTCAAGTGTGTTCTTCATGAGGGCACTTCAATCCTTGACTGTTGGCATGGCAGGTATGTATGGATGTGGCTGTTATGACGGTTCAGAGTTGGAGAGCCCAAAGCGCGGGGGAATGCGGGGTTGTATGAGACGATGACCCGGCCGTCTCGCTTCTAGTGGATGTCTCGCTTCCATGTGAGATATGTTCTTTTTCAGATGGGAATTTGTTGAAATCACTGAGATATGGTAAACAGGTGCCCCAATAAATTTGTAGTGAACAACAACTAATGGTAAATAAAATTCAGTACTTCCATTTAGGTACACTATGGCTTTTGATATTCAACCATCTCTAAGAGCTAGGTATTTTAACACAGGAGCTCATTAAGCTGGATTTGATGCTAAGGGGGTACTATGATCCCAATTGGTAATGCAACATTTATTAATCTAGATACAACTGCCTATCCAAAAACTGTATACTCTTTTTTCTTGCTATTCCCAAGACTCACCCTGTTTTCAACCAATACAAAAGCAAACCAATAATAGTACTTGTTAGGCGAACAATAAATTTTTGAACCACTCTGTCTATAAACAAGCATGGAAGTTGTTCGGTCGGCAGGTAGCTATGTACAATATATTCGACCCAGGCAAATCACATGAAGTGTAGAACCTGATATGTATTGGACAATTGTCTACATCCTATTCAATAAAGATCTATCTTCCTGAAAATGGGAAAGAGTTGATTGTATACCATCATCTGAAGTCTTTGTCCAGCCATTGGTAGATAAGAGATTCTGTGGCATAGAAAGTAATATACTTTGGCACAGGGGCAAATGTCATAGAAGTAATTCTTGGATATAATTCTTGAAAATATTGTAGGTGTACTTTGCAGGTAATATCTGACTGTGAATTGCTGCTAAATCTTTAATCCTTCCACTGCTGTGATAATGTGAGCTCATTATAGTCCAGTCACGAGGATGAAACTCCTTTAGACACTCTTACAACAATACCAAGTTTGATTAAAAGCTGATGGCTGAGGAAAATCCTCTTTCTGAAAATTCATCATTGATATAGCCATGTATCCCACATGTTGATTATGTTTACAGTAGGGGTTCTAAACTGTAACACTCCCAGCTAGGTCCATCCTCTAAACAATATCAACCGTACAAATATCCCAGCATATAACCTCAAATGTGACCTCATGGAGTGTGGTTGTTAAGTAGTTGGAATATCTGCCAGACCATATTCTAACAGTGATTTATCTCAATTTTATCAATCTTCCATCTGTAATTAGATATATTGGGAATTGCATCAAATGTTTAGTCAAGAGCCAACTGATAGTCCAACAATGTAGCTTATGATGTTGTGATCCAGACTTGCTCAACTCAATAACTAGATTCCAATTAGACCTCCTATCTTCAGCCAATGACATTACTCCTTTAGACACTGCATACTATGGTCAGGACAATTCGATAACTGTGAGTTACCATCATCCAATCTTGCTCCTGTGAATGCTACAGTTGCAGATATCTGATACTTGCACATCATATAATTTCTACTACAGACGTAATTCTGCATATGGCAACTTAGCTGTACATTGTCCCACCAGCTTAGGTATAGTAGCTGAGGTTGAAAATTATGCCCACTACTGATGCTTCATAATATACACATCCCAGTTATGGTATCATGATACATTATGATCTTTACATCTGCTAGCTAACCATACACTGATGCTTATCAATTGACCTGTGGCTTCAGTGTAATCCTGCTTAAGAACACTGGACTGGCAAAGTTCAAGTATCATGAATAGGTGTTATGCATTGACAGCCACACAGGCAATCTCCATTCATTTGCTACACAATCCCCTTAGTACCATTACCACAGCTAAAGGAGATTCCCTATCATTTGAAGCTCAGTTACAATGTGTCAATCAATGTAGTATATATTTACTGCTGGATGGTAATATTCATCTCCAGATCATCTTCAAAGTATTCAGATCACCTGTTTGGCCTATCAATATTTCAACATATAATCAATTATGTACATATGATGTAAAAGTAATTAAGCAGGAAACAGTATGGTCTGCTTTCTGTATTTATAAATGTATATTTGAGAGATGAACTACCTGGGATTTGGCATACAGATAATATATCAACAACAGTACATGCCGATATATACTGTAAATCCAGAGTATCATTTGCTAGTTCCCAATATTCTGCCATGATATAGTACTTATCTAATAATATAGACCTGGAGTTTTTGTGTAAACAATGGCCTTCAATAATATTTGCACACTATCCAATTTAGCCCTATCATTATCCACAAATATTGTGGTTTCTACAAGGTCTCAACAGGTCTTTGGTAGTGAGAGTGTCTTGCTAGATACAAGATCTGATTTTAACAATTCAGCACACATAGACAGTTGGCATTTGGGTAATGGATATGCCATAACCCAAACTGGTTTTTGTAGATTCATTGATAAAGGACAGGTTTTAACAGGATCAATATTACTCTCTGTCTTGCACAGTGGCAGCCATGTAACTTGTAATATCCTGGTATATTCCATGAGATATTAAATCAAAATATCGAAATTGGTAACAAGAATTATTTACTTTGTTAATGAGCTAATATAGGGAGCAGTGTATGATTATATCTTTCATTCCAGCCAATCTCTGGATCAGTGTATCGCTTATTCACATTCATGCCAATAAACCATATTGTAGGCATTTTGCATATGCAATGTATTATATCGTGGTAGGGATTTGAACACAAATATAAAACAGACAATACTTCACTACTATAGCATACTCAATGAACACTTCTTAACACTTCTATGAATGATCATCTCTCCTCTGTCTATATTGAAAAAGTAAAGACAGTTAGATAGTAAAAAGATAGTATATAACTAGCAAGGCAAAGTATGGTTTCAAGAATACTAATTATAGCAAATGCTACAACCAAGTGAACTTCAGATTGGGGAGGATGCAATGTGAGATGAGCCATGAAATTGTAGACGAAGAGATGAATCCAGCTATCTATATTTACATTTTTGAATGTATATCTTTGGTATTGATTAAAAAAGTTACAGGTGCCTATGAAATATACGGATGTCAATATTCCCATATTGAAATTCGGCATTTCTACCATTATCAATTGCAGAACATGGAGGTTGGTTTATGCCAACCTGCCTAGAAGTGAACCAGATGAAGCTGAAGATATTAAAGCATTAACATAGTTGAATTGGTGTCTTGCCTCTCGGCCAACAAGGAGAAGCCCTGAATAGGCTGGCCTCATGGCAGAGTGGTATTATGTCTGAAAGTATCGATGAGGTATATGGTGATCACGCTATGGGTCCGAATCCCAGTATCAGCCCTCCAGTTCACAGGGGACAAATGTTAGTGGGTGGGGAACTGCACCAGTTACCCAGCTTGCCTGGATAGGGAGGGGACACAGAGTTCTGCCATACTCCAATTAGAGTGCATACAGGATGAATAAATCCAACAAAACAAACAAAGAAGCGCTGAGAAATACTTTGTATTATTTCCCCAGCATATTATACCTCCAGTTATAGCCTTTCTATATAAAGTGGATATATTTCACATGATCTGGTGGTGTGCAATTGTAGTTATGTGGGGAGCAATTGTCTCACTGATCATGGTTGTCTGGTTTCAGTGTAACTGGCAGGGTTGGGCATAGGTATTATTGGATATCAAAACAAGACAAGATATCAAGACTTTCTTTCAAAGTCATCTATTACTTTGCTATACAAGAGAATTTGTCAAAAGAGACCAAAACCTCTCTGAATACACCATTTGTCTGCCACATTCAAATCATCTGACATACTTTGATGTACCATCTGAACCATTGCATACTATAATACACACCACCAACAAACCTCTTATGAATACAACCACACCACATTGTCCAACATCTCAAAACCTCAGACAACTTCCTATCCATACTACATAGTCCCACCACCACTACAACATACTCTCACACCACTTCCACATCTGACAACCCCAACCACTTTTCATATCTCCCACAAGTACTCGTTCTTGGATACGATACTATCACATCTAAACCTGAGCAATGACAAGATCTCCTCCTGACGTTTGTGATCCTTCGGGAACATTTCCCGATGGTCCTAGTTTCTCTGGGTACTATTCATGGATCTACTCCACTGCCTGCTACCCATCCCCCAACTTTGCCAGTTCCCACATTGGAGAATCATACCAAGTCCAAGGTGTTAAATACTGCAACTGATTACGATTCATCTGGCTGTCTTCAACACTCAAAACCACATACTCCTCCTAACTGTCCACTGCCACATGTTGGCTTGGCGAAGGATTCCCTACAACCTGATCCAACAGCGAAACCAGATGGACCATAGCGATTCATATTGGTGCCAGACGATCAAGTTCCAACATGAATATTGATATCTGTTGAATCTTCACATATGGTCCCAGCCCATTCAAATCTCACTTATGAGTAGGCTGAATCATCTGTATACAATGGGTGTCCGACAAGATCCATCTGCCATCTTATATGAGCAGTGCATAGACTCAGCATCAGTTCACACTCTGTTTCTGCACCCCTTGGCTGCATCACAGCTTTGTGCATTAGCACTTATGATCCTGTTGCACTGTGTCTTGTACAATATCAACAACTAATGGTCGTCAGTCTTAGGACGCAACAATGTCATCTGAGAACGAGTTCCTTGGGTCATCGCCCTGATCAGTGAAAAATGGGGTACACTTTGTAGTTTCCGAGATTTGATTAAGTTGTTTGCTGCAAACTCAGCAATAAATAACCATTTCACACAATGGTTCTGATGATGGTTCACAAATACCCATAGGTACTGCTGCATACTGGTGCTCATTAATGCTGTGTGCCCATCAGTCTGTAGGTGATATGCCATTGACAACCTTCACTGAATTCATAACCGGCTACACAGCAGACCCCAAGTCGTATAAGTGAACAGCAGTCCCTTGTCAGATTCAGTTGTCACCGGGAGTGCATGGAGACGTACCACTGCCCTGCAGCACAACCCAGTCAACCTGGGAGCATCAATTGACATGTGGCATAATATAAAGTGCCACATTGTCAAAAGCCGATCCTGCACAACTAGGATAGCTACAAAACCTTTGCACTTTGGCAAACCCACTGGAATTTCCATTGACATGTCTTGACACGGTTTCACTGGGACAAGTAATGGTCAAAGGACTCCAAACATCCAATGTCATGAAGTCTGAATCCAGTGGGAAGTAAGAACATTCCGTACATATCGGTCGACCTGCTGCCACATCTTTTCCGGTAGTATCATCGGTCTAAAAGGTTAATCATCTTTGCTCATCCAGGATGTCTGACAATGGCTGTGTCATGACAATTCCATATCCATTGCCACTGTGCTTCCTCACTCAGCACAACATACAGCTTCCCTTGATATCATAACTGTCTAGTCTCCTTAGTGTGCTCAGCTACTGTAATACGCGTCACACTGCCATTAGTCTGGATGGCTTTGATCATCATATCTAGGAATCGGTCAGTCAGGTATACCTCTCTAAACATATTGTAAATTATTTGATGGCCCTTGTCGGGCAGACCATTCTCTGACAAATGCAATTGTGCTGGTCAGTTCTGCCACTTTAGAACCACCTATTTGGGATTTTATTTATCTTTCATTCCTCTCTCATAGAGGTCTGCAGGCCTCTTTATGAAGCATCTGGTGTCCCATTACATTTCGCAGGTTGGTGAACAATTTTATAATCAATATGCGATCAAATCTTTGACCATCTAGCTGGCCTGCTGACCAAGAATTTCTTGGAGATAAAACACTCAAGGTTCTTATAATCTGTCAGAAACCAGAGAGGGTGTAATGCCCCTTCACATGGTGGTTTCCATTCTTCCAAAGCCTTGACAATTGCAATAAGTACTCTATCATAAATATCACAATTGCCTTCTGCTGGTAGATATGTGTTCAATATGTAAGCCACTTGATGCAGTACTGCTTTGTCATTTTAATGCAATAAGTCTCCAGCCAAAACATAACCAGAAGCATCAGTCTGAATAAATACCTTTTTCTGACAATCAAAATGTCCATGGTCCTGGGCTGTGATAAAGGAGGTGACCATCATCTCGAAAGCAAATTGTTGTTAGGCTGTTCACCTAAATGGTTCATCTACTATCATAAGTCTTGGCCACAGTTCTGTAATTGCATATTACTTGGCGATAAATCATCAATAATTGTTGCACAACCCATGGAATTATTGTACAAAGAACAAGGTATTCAATATGCCATTTGTCGTCTTTGTCTCTCTACTCTAATTCTGTGCAGTTTCCACCTGGTCTTCATCCATTGAAATGCCTTTTGTTGATATATTCAACTCAAGATATTTTACTGTTTCCTTACAAAACTTGCATTTCTCCAATTTTAAATACAACCTGGCTGCCAAAGGGCATTTTATAATCTACTTACAATGTTCCACATGTTGGCACTCGGAATTACTACATATCCACACATTGTTTAAGTAGACTGTTGCGAAATCATCCAGGGTCTTCAGCAAAGGATTGTTAATATATTCATTGAACTTTGCAAGGTCATTCATAGTCCCCAACAACATTGCGATTGGTTCAAATCATTCTTATCGCATTCTGAAGACTAATGTATGTTCCTCCCCTTCTTTATTTCATACCAAATTACAAGTTCTTCAGACAACCAATTTCATGTAGATGTTGCTCTTCTTAAGGTGATTCAATCTCTGTCAGATCATTGGTAGCAGATAATAATGGTTTATTGTTTTACTATCACTATCCTGGTAATCAATGCCGAATCTCAAACCTCTGCTTGGGTTGTTTGCAGACTCTACTGTGGCTGCAAATGGTGACAACGACTGGAACATAAACCCCGGCGACATATTGTCCTTCAATGATTAGTTCATACTAACTCCCTCAGCTGTTGATATACAATACAGTGGTTCCAATGTCAGTGATTCTGCAAAATTGACTTGTTCCTCGTAGTCCATTGCTGCTTGGTGCAGTTGGTGCCAATCTGCCAAAATGTTACTCAGCAGTGGGAGGAACTCATGCTACTGTGCAGGAATAAGCTTCTTTAATGGTTGTTCGTTCAAATGTGTTTTCTTCAATAGTCATATTAATGTTCTATAGCAATCCCTTCAAGATTGTTACGTTTTCTCGTTTCACCTCCCAAGAGTACGACAATCTATTCAACATGACAATATTTCCTTAGTACAGTCTTTGTTGTCATATTTTCCGTTCACATATCTCCTCCTTTGAGTTGTAAACTCGTTCTGGAGACTTTTCCAAGATGCCCTGGACTGCAACTGGAGGATCATATCGGTACATAGTCTAGTAATGTGACCTGAAGTCAACAGTGTTGAATGCAATCTGGAAATCGATATCATGTAATCAGAGGCAGGAGATTCCAAGAATTCTTGGATACTGTCCTGCCATTAATACAAACATCAGTAATTTTCCCTTATGATCCTCCATTGTTATTTTAACCTTTTCTAGCTATGTGATGTCCCCTGATTCCATGAGTTGTCTGTCAAGTACCTCAACTTATGATCTCTCAGTCAACACCTAACAAGGTATCTAATGATAATGAACGATATCCTAATCCAGAAATGTACTGCTTGTTGCTCCACAATTAATCGTCTCATACATTGATGTCACTTTAATCTCTATAGTCATTGTTCAGGTTATAACTATATGTTTTCCTTCCATTGATAATTTAAGTATTTCCACCTTACTAATTGGAAATTGCGAAATTCCAAAACATTTTACACAATTTGAGTCAAGACTTTTTACCTCAACAGAAGAGCCATCCTTCGTCAATTGATGTGATCTTGTCCTGTCTCATTGTAACCTTCTTTGGTTCCTAGTTCCTCAACTTCTGCTCCATCCACCTCAAATGTCTGGGCTTTCTTTCTTGCCATGCAGTCCTCTGCTCTGAGGTTAAATCTACCACTGTACAAACATCTCCCCTCTGCAAACCATTCAGCTCTTTCCTCTGCTGATATCTGCCTCTTCCACACACTTAAATCCATAGGTTCTGGTTCAGTATATCCGGCAACCATTCTAGCTGAGGCTGTTCTGCGGTCATTCCAGATTGTTAGAGGTAAAGGGGATCAGGTGAACCGAATTGCTGACGGGGATTCCTATGTGGCATTGGCTACTTCGCGCTGTGAAATCTCACTTTCATGCCTCAGGCACATCCCAACGAATGAGTGTTGTTCATCAGGCATATTTTTGTACAGGAAAGAATAGTTCATCTCAACCAATAACCTCATTTGTGAGGTGTTTCAGAGTATGGAAGGGTTCCTATCAATGCAGTGGGTATGAGTTGAAAGCCAACATCAGACTGAGAGAAGTAGGGAATTATTTGTATAATCTCATGAATCGTTTGTTGTTCAGTGGCCACCCAGTTGGGTTTCCAAAAAGTTACTTCCAGCAGTTGAATGATAGCTGGTGGGTCCCCCTGCCCCATCGTCCCATCCTCTTGGAGGTATTGGAAGATCTGGTCAATGGCTGTACCCCACAAAACATAAAATGCATACCACATCTTGGACTGTTGGTTGGGAAAACTACCAAGGTTTATGCCGGATTCCCATCCAGAGTTGCACAATCCCGCCACTAAACCCAATTCATTCCAATTCTGAACTGTCTGGGGAGTTGGGAAATTTCTGATTTCTATCCTCCGAGCATTGGTAACCAGCTGGGGCCACTCTGGCTCCCAATATCAATATGTTTGCTCACTGCGTTCCCATATTCAGGACTTCCTCCGCAGATTCTGGTGTGTCTTTGCCTATGTCATCCAGTTCCTGCTGTAGTTGATTTGAGGTTCAGGCATTCACTGATTCTCTCCGAGCCTCTTCTAACTGATCTCTTAGCATCCGCATTCTGGAGTCCATCTCAATGTAATCACACTATAGACGGTGCCACTACCGCTTCTCCAGACTGGCAATTACCCTCAATAAGCCGCTGATCTAGGCTGGGTGATCGTATATCAGTTGTACCACTTCAGCCAGTTCAGTGAGTTTTGCTACCCTGAGCAAGATGTCCAGACATTATGCCAACCTTCAGAGAACCTCCTTGAATCGCATGCTGTTCTTCTGAACTGTTATGAGGCTACCTATCATTTCCAGATCCTCCTTCAACACAAATGCCACACTGCATTGTTGTTCAGATCCAGAGATAGCAGCGAATCAGACACATCTACCTGTGCCAATTTTATTTGTCAATTGTGGTGAGAGTTGGTGTCACAGGTGTAACAACAATGAGAGGGACTCCCACTGATTTTGCTGTTGATACTGCTGCTGGTGCATATCCAACTGTTGATACTGCTCCCACACAATTATGTTCTTCAAAATCACAAGGTGTCTCAAGATTACAATAAGTACAGTGACCAAAATATAGCCCCAATTTCATTATCCAATGCATTCCAAAGACTGGATCATAGACACTAATTCCACTGCTATCTCAAGCAGCATCCGATCAAAACAAATTCCATGCAGAGGGAATGTCTGATGGTTTCCAAAAACAAGGATGAAGAGGTTAATCGCCTTTGGATAATATCCTGTGCGTACTCTCAAATGCACTCAACAGGTCTGCATCTGCAATCAAATATGGAACTCCAGCAAGATCAAACTATTTCATTTGTGACATGTAGTATCTGTTGCATGTGTGTATTGGAATATAGTGCTCCATTTGTGTACTGATGAATATCGAATCTGGGAAGTTACAAATGGATGGCATTGCGTTCGTTGCAAATATCAGATCAATGTTTGCTGGGTGCTAACTCAGCTTGACAAGAAACAGCGCAATGTTCGGAACACTACTTACACTCTACTGAGTGGAATTGGCAGACCAAACAACAGGTACATTCAATGGGGACTCGTTTGAGTATAACAGGTGGGGTCAGACATAGGTGATCAAGGAAAGAATAATGTGGAAACAGATATCGAAACACAGCCAGCAGTCAAGGTTATATTCAATTGTATCTATTCAATTGCTCCACAGGAGATCCTGTAAAGAGAGAACCACAGGAATCCCTCCAACATCACACAACCACTTGTTTTACACCATTCATCTGCCACCTTTGAATCATCCATTATGCTGTTACATATCTTCTGAACACTCATTCATGAACTTGCCCACCACTAACAGAATTGTTTTCAACACTACTATACCAGATTATTCAAAGTAACAATAGCTCAGACCAGTTCCTTATCATACTAATTATACCACCACCCCTATGAGGCATTCTCATGCCACTTTCATAACCAACAATATCAACCACCACATATGACTCCTGGGAGTACTCATTTCTTAATACCATGATACCCCTGGTAAACCCTAGCCATGACAATATTCGGTAGTATACAAGGGTATACGCTCATGCCATTAGGGTTGGAAAATGAATATGAATAATAATATATAGCTATTTATAAAACAAACTCACTATTATCATAATATTCTACTGTTTTAACCTTCTGTAAATATATTAGTGATTGAAATAGAGCTATCATGGGTGTAACTACACTGTCATCTATCAATCTGAATGGTATTAGCTGATTAGCATTATTTTATAACTTCCAGGAAGAGATTATTACAATTTGTATCAAACAAAACAGTTGTGGTATCAGGATGTTAATACAGATATATAAAAAAAGACAGTAATATTGAAAATAAGCAGTAAAGGAAACATACACATTGTGGGGGAAACTAATAATTCTGGATTCCATCAATGTTATGACCACTTGCAAATGGGTTATATACACTTAGTAACATTCAGATTTTGCACTTATTATCTTGCTAAGTGCATGTAACTCAAATCTATATTGAGTATTCGTTTCCCTGCAGCAAAGTGATTCTGATATATATATTTTTGTTGTAAGCTGTTAGTATTTATGGTAACTATAAGAAAATATCCTGTCGGAGCTGGCAGATGAATAATTGTATTGGTGACTGGGAATTAAACTACACTGAGCTTGTAATGGTAAGCAGAATTCAATCCAATAGATGTGATTGGCAGTCAATCTTACACTGAAAGTTACATACACTGTCTAAGACTGGTTTTTCTTTAGTAGAGTTTTTATAGACAATTTCGATTTTCATGCTATCATGGAATATGGAAGCTATTGAGAACTATACAAACTATATCAGAATCTGAAGATTTTTAGAATGAATAGTGTTTGAGGAGGGTAAGAGTGGACTGTCATCACTCGAAAATATTCATACAGGGTACCTTGTATATTCTCTGTTTAAATACTTGGCTGAAGGAGATCATATCTTAGAATCAATGATACTGAATGACTAACAGAGGGCAAAACATACAATTTATGCCGAAACTTATTATTTCTAAATTACAACGAGAGTCATTATGAGCCTTTGTTCAAAAGACAAATATGTAATAAGCAGGAGTTGTTCGTCATGGACAGAGTTATGAACACAATATCCAAATGAGATATTGTTGCTCCAGCTTCTGCATCATTGACTGAGTCAGAATACATAAGCTATTTTGTCATTATACATGTATTGGCTGAAATGTACAACTTGGTGACTGTTTATTAGACTGTAGTTATGGATATACTAGTACTATTCACAGAAGGTTCATTATATGAAGGCTAGCTTTCTCTAAAAAATTGTTGACAAGATATATAAGACTTTATACATTTCAGCAATGTCTTCAAAATACTTATCAAGCATACAGTCAATTATTAGAAAAGATTCTGTAGAAAGCGATACTTTCTGCTTCTAAAAGTGGAGTTTCTAATAAATCTAGTTGGATAAAATATATTTACACATCTGCTGACAATTTAAAACCTTTTACCAAGAAGATCAATATTGTCAGAAACAATACCAAATGATATATTCCAGTATAGTATCGACTGCAGGAGATGCTGCACATCCTCATTTTGAAGCTGCAATGTATACTAAGACATGTACTATATAATAATAAAGAATTGCAATTGATTGATCCTTCCAGAATACATATACTATACGTACAGAGTCAACTCAGTGATAACAAATATGACTGGATGTTGAATCTAAGATGTGTCTGAAAAGCAATAGTCAGAAAAGAAATAGATGGCAGTTGAATTTTCAGTTGGAAAAGTATAAAACAATATATCTCATAATATGGCAATAAAGCTGAGTTTAGATTGTTATTTAATTTCCAGGAAATTGGACCATCTTTATTCAACTTCTATTATAATGATACTCAGCAATACTATGGCATACTCTGGTACTGCAGACAATAACTGTTTGAATTATTTCCTTCCATTAAAGCATTCTTTGAATCATATATTTCTGAGTTTACCCAATGATAATCTTGACAGATGCTTTATTTTCTAATTGATAGATTAATATTTGAAATTCAACTATTACTATTTGTCAGAATATGAAAATAGTCTGAAGCTTTAATTACTAGCTACCATCTGGAAGTATTTTCACCATTCTACTTATTACAAATGAATCATCAATTGAAATTTCACTTTGTTAATGATATCTAAGTCAATTGTTCGAAGCAAGTTTCCACTAGTTTAATGGCATGACAGCTGAATTATACTCGGATTGGTATTCGTGGGTAATATATTTCAATTTATACATTGAATGTCTAAATATTAGTGATATCTTCCAATGTTATTTGATGGTAGCATTCAATTCATATCAAATGAATCTCACTTTAATTATTACTAATGTAAAACATTTCACAACCCCATGTTGAGGATATATACATTATGCTGCAACATAAAAGAGAGAAGAGATTTCATTATATCTTGGACTGTATAATTTCAATGACTTCTTGCTTGTTAGTATTAACTGATTTGAATGAAGTCGTTTGATATTTATGAATCGATATCAAGCTTTCACTGCTCTCATCAACAAAGAATATTGTTCATGAAGTACATCTGACTGCAAGCTGTGTGCATTCTCTGTAGATTGAATTATATACTTTTCACAAGACTCTAGATTTTGGTGTATCAATAAAATTGAAATATTTGCTAGACAAATCAGGCTGTGGAGGACAACTACATGAATCACTACAGACAGTCAATTGAATATACCCCTTCAGTTATTTTAGCCACCAGGTCTCATATTTAGTAATGTTAATGTGAATCTCTAATTTGCTGGAGTTGAACAATACATATAACTTCTTGGGACTCTGTATTAGATACCTAATCTATCGGAGAAATAACAATATGATTTACTGCTGTAAGCTTAATATCTGTACTATACACATGTGGTATAGTAATGAAACATGAGGGATTTGGTGAATCTTGGAATCAAAACTATATGTCTATGCAATTATAGTTGTCAATTTCCATATTATACAGAAACTATCCAGGAGAGCTGTATGATACTTCTGGTAACACCATTCCGAATGAAGATCCTCGATAGAAAGTCAATAAAAGACCATCCTATTGTTCACAGAATGTATACTGGTGAATACATTTACAGTGTTTCCTCATTGCTAAACAAGAATCTTACTGGATGTCATATCTAGAACAGATAGGGAATACTGTCTAGGTTTAGGGACCTGCATAGGCAAACATGGATTTCTCAGCCATCACAAAATCAAACAATCCATGCGCACAGTATGTTGCCCAGTGTTCTGCTACAGTGTTCGAAAGTGGTTATAATTCACTATGTCAGTCAAAACAAATGAAATCTTACAAGGTGATATCTGTAAACCTTCAATGCTTCTACAGCACCATGGCAAGAATATCATTCCACAAGGTTTTGCTGTATTGTGTGCTCTATAGCAGTTCAGCTCAGATTTGCAATGGGTACACTATGCTCAGTATTTCATATTAGTTGTTTTCCCATACTGAGATTTAATTTAAACTATCTTAAGATTATCAACCACTGTGCACTTTGTATTATTCAATACAATATATTCTTTTAAACTTCTTTATTTCCAGTTCAGATGGTTTCCATGAAACTCTTCACTACCAAATACAGTACCTCTGTATGAGCCTTTTCCAATTTCAGCATTACCAAAAAATAGCAGAGATATCTAGTAATACAAATGAATGATAGAATTGAATCCTGGTATTATCATGATTTCAATCTTGAGTTCAATTCTGGCATTCCTAGAATCTTAGCAGTATATATTATGCCTCATTTACTATAAACTGTTATTAACCAATTCAACAGTGTATGCAAAGTAGAACAGTGGGCTATTTGCTGAAAGATTCCCTCTACATATGGATATATTGTATGAAACAATGCAAATGTGCATTTTTTCTGGTATTCTTCAGTTTTGATATCCAGATCAATGTACTATATAGTTGAATTGTTAGTGGCAATTGAGATTATTGTGGTAAAATTATATCCATATGTTTTCAGCTGAATCGCTAGTCGAGATCTGTTAGCCATTCAAGGCAGTGTAACCACCAGGATGTATTCACTAGCTAAGGTAAATGCTAATCACCTGTAAGGTATAATTGTCTGGATCTTTAAATGGTGGCCAAGTACTTTATTATTTCTCTTCAATGGATGTCAATTACATTCTGTACTAATAATGGAAGAATAGTCATTCTTAGATATATTCACCATTCAATAAAGGGTATTTCACTATAGATTTGGCAGTGGCAACTTCACAAAAACCCTGTCAGATCATACTTAGAATACTATGGCTGCTTCAACCAAATCTAAAGGAATTCCCAATACTGATGTTATCTGCCATTAGTACTACTGATATAACCAAATGCCAGATCCATCCTGTTCAAACTAACAATATTGCTCAAATCTGGTTTACTCGACAATTTGTATCTGGCAGGTCTGGGATTGAACACTTGTAGGCAAGAACTGTATAATCCTTGAATAGGAGAATGGGGTGTGCATTGAGAAGCTTGACTGCCTAATCTTAATACTTATGTTTACATTGATTCTGATTATATTAACAACTATACTGAATAACACACAACCAGATTCTACATTGAGGATCTCCATATTATTGAGTTGCTATTCAAACCCCTCTGCACCTCTCTCTGCCAGCTATTTGTAGTTAATGAAATCTTTCAGTAGTATCACGATCAGTTGTATAGATGGGCTCATACTTCAATACTCCAGAAATAAATTGTAATATTCAATATTTCACACCCATCCATTGCTACCACCCAGTCTAGATGGAATATAATCAATTTTTTTCTGTCAGTCAAAATATATATTAGAACTACGACGATTCTTCTGACTACCATCTTCCTTCTGCACTCTCAAATTGCTCTAAGAATCTTCCAATGCGTATTCCTACTGGTTTGCAGCTCATTATATTCCGCATTTCCCAGCCTTTTTGTTATTATCTTGATAAGTTTAGTTGTATGCTCTGTAGTATCTTTTCCTGAACCAATTCCAATTTCTATTAATAATATTTTGCAGTTGAGTCCCATCTTCAAATTGAAGGCATTTGACTGGGTACAGTGGTTGTAACAGGCGGGATCGGGCGTAGGTGATATTCGTAACAGTAATGTGATATCGTGATCAGGAGAAGACGCTTCGAAGTTCGTATCGAGGGAGTGGAGACAAGGCAAGAATCAAGGCTGGGTCAAAGTTGTGCTTGCTTTGCTGTACAGGAGAACGAGTAAAGAAAGAAGAAAAGGAAATCATCCAACACCAAACAACCTTTCTTTGTATACACTTCGTCTGCCACCCTCGAATCATCCCCCATGCTCCGATGTATCATCCAAATATTCAACCATGATCTTACACACCATCAGTACCACTCTTATCAATACAACCACAACACATCATCCGACATCGCAACACCTCAGACCACTTCCTTATCATAACAAATTATACTCCCACCTTTCCGCAACACCCTCACACTATTCCCGCGTCTCTCAATGTCTCCACCTTTCTGTAACACTAATTCGTCCCACTTCTCTAATACTATTCCTTTATACCCCTCAACCCGTCACTTGTAACCCGAACTGTAACAGTGGTAATCTATCTGGCTATATATATTGTCTTTTATCATTTGTACAGATGTATATACACTCATGTACTTCTTATTCCAGTCGTTCTATACTATGGTATATGTCTACATGTGTCCATTAGTACGACTTTTTTGAGTAACTAATTATTGATATAATTGATAAGGTAGTCGCTATATAATACATTTGGGTAAGAGTCATAGAGATATTTGTTGGGGATATTTTTATCATTTTTATCATTCAACACTGAGTAAATCACTTCCAAGAAACTTGTATTTGGTCTCTCTAATAGTTTACTTTATCTTTATTCTGCAGTTGGTCAGCTTCATTGGTTTATTCCCTCTTACTGTGTATTCTTCCCCTCTCTCTCATCCTCTCAATCTCACTTAGATGGTGCTTTCAAGACATATCTATGTGATTTTTCATGTGCCATTCTACATTGCCAACTGTTGGCAAAGGCAGACAGTTTCTGAAAGTTATCAAACTATCAATCTATGCTGACCCCACTACAGTGGTCTTTAAGTCTTCTGTTTTAAGTTATTCTGTTATCTGATAGTTGTTACGCCTTTGGTGTTACAGGTATACTTCTGGGATCATACAGGATCACTCAATAATCCAAATATGGATATTCAATCAGACATCATGAATTATCACTCGGATTTCCTAATTGGATCAACCTTCCAGATTTGTTCACCTATTGGTAATATCTTCATCCCCTTACCCTCGTATCAATAAGATGAATGACAGCAATCAAGCCGAGCGCAAATAAGATATGCATTATCTATAACTTGGTGTTGGTCATAGGATCTCTATTATCAATGGTCATTCCTTATCGGTAGAAAACCTTATTCCTAGTCGCCGAACAAACGACTATCCTCTCATGCTTCAATTGCTGGTTCCTTATGAGGTGAGGTGTGGTTAATATCAGAACACTATCACATCTCGAGATATGCAGAGTCATATGGGAGATGAGTCGATAACCTGTAATTGATATATCGGAGCCCAGTCAACCGAGTGGACTTCTACGAATCAACCCTCAGTCTGACCACACCTTCTTGGTCTGGACAAATGCGACCTTGGATTCATTTGTTATGAGTGGCGAGGGATACTCTCCGTTCAATATATGGCAAAACAACTCAGTTTCAGAATACTGTATATTTGGCTCCGATCAAGCGTAGTCGAAATAGGGGTTCTGTCGTTTGCCGCAATCATTGAACAGTTACGTACCCGGTGGGTATATGACAGGGCACTCTAACTGGCTCTTGGTGACATGAACCTGTTAGTTAATAATTGGCTTTAGATAAGCTCGTAACTCTACGAGGTATCGCCAATAGCAATAGTGTCGCAATATGAGCTCGTTTCCTTGATGACGTAGATAGTACTCTTGGGAGTTAGAACTCGACCATCAATGGTAGAAGGCAAGGATGATCAGGCAGTTGCGTATGTGAACTCCGAAACAGGCTTTGGCAGTCTTAGGATTGTTAAGGGTCTGGATCGTCTGATATATATCAGCGATACCGACACGGAGGAAGGACATCGATCACATTCTATCAAAAATACGATCTACCTCAAGATTCATTTACGGATGCCTATTGACCTTCTCGACCTGGAGGTTTGGCCATAACTTTATTGCCGTGTATGATCTATTAGTTCTGTATTGAAGTCAACGAGGTCACTTCTCTATTGAAGTCTGGAGTTGTACGTTCCTCTTCAGTTCTATACCATGGATAAATCCATCACTCTTTATATACTTGGTTATTCATAGTACCTTCGTCGAAGCAAGTCGTTGATCGGGAAGAGAGCAAGACGATATTCTTGAGTTCGATAAACCGGCCTGATAGCGTGGAGGTTTAAAGAATACTGTTGAGTTGGCACTACTCCTTCTGCTGAGGCGAAACTACTTTGCTGTTTCTTTAGAGACAAGTCGATACTTGGAGTTGTCGCATTCTTGGACAAGTCGATCCTCGCGTATAAGTGCCAGTTGTTGGGACGATACTCTAGCATCCGTTGGAAGTCCGAGAGTCATCACGATAGTGTGGTGGATTGGAGGATACTTCTTTCAGGCTCTCCTGGAGCCGTGTACATCAGCATACTGATATCTCAAAGACAATATGCTTTAGTTGATACTATCTTTCGGAGGCAGAGAATGGAACAGTACCTTGTTACCTTGGGTTGTAATTCCTATACGCAGCCTGAGTGAAGCCTTATTCATCTTGTTCTTTATAAGTCCGGAACTCATTAGGGGCTTTTATTGATTACGACTTAGGGTGAATCTCCCGGTGTTACAATGGTTCTGTTATGCATTTTGTCCAGAAACCCAGCCATCTATTCATTCTTCCATTTCATCATTATTCTAAAGTTGAGCTGAGTCATCCATTTGGCAAATTACATTCAGGTGAACTCAGTTTCCTTTAGACTGGTAGGGTTTTACATATAATACCCACCAAGTCCAATAAATAATCACTTTGGGGAACTTAATTTTAAACATAGTAGAATACTCTAATGGTGAGGGTAAGTTTAAACTACATAGAATATCAGTATTGTAAGGGTTTGCAGTGAGCTGGAGACTCTGTATGGTAGGGCTAAGTTGCAATTTTAGGAGTATACCTGACAAAGATACTGGTGAAACACAGCTCGAAGATATTGGCTGAACACTCACATTCTTTCACAGTTCAATTGGCAGCACTTCCAGGGCAGTTCAAGACACTGTATATTGCATTCAGAACTATTCTAGGGGGGAAATATTATGTCCACTGAAACTAGTTTGGGGGAATTCAGATTATTGCAATCACAGTCCAATTGCAAGGAAAATATTAGCTTTCATACATGATTGCTTTCTAACTTAGTGTTATGATGTAGAAATATATCTATCAGTACTGGAGAATATTTTGTAATTGTTGCTGTAAAGGATGATAACCATACCCAGGCAACAGATAAAACAAATTTGTGGTTTGTGCAAATATACTATCTTTGTTGGGGGATTTTTGAGAATTGTTATCCAATAATTCCAAATTGTCATCTGGATGTTATTGTGATTTTAATATGCTATCTCTTAGAGTTATATTGGCTATCCTAGTTTAAAATCCATTCTTCAGTTTAGTTTATAAAGATATTTCTAAATATACTTAGTGGCATTTTGGACTTTAGAGTATCCTGGTCTATTTGATGATTATTTTAAAGAGAGTGCCGACCCTCAGTAGAATAAATAGTTTATATATTGATAGACGCAATATTATCTTAATTAAAGTAATCTAGCTGATAATAAGCAGTACTAATTACAATACAAATTGCATTGCTATATAATCATATTGATAAACCAGAATTCAGAATGGGAAAGCTCTTTTAAACTAGTTATTTCTCTTTAGAGATAATCTAAGTGACATAATATGATATTAGCCACAAACAAATATGAACTATCAGTTCTACTGTCAATGGAACTTGAAATATTACATCAAAGCAATACTTATACAAACTTCCAATCTTATTGAATAGAAGATCTGTGAGGCACCAAGTGTCAGCATTTTCTCCGAATGAGCATTGTTGGTATATTTGATTGTTTTCTCAAGAACCATTCGCTGATGAAGTATTATTTTCAACGATTCATAATATCAGCTAATGCATTCTCAATGATTATAAATGAGACAAATAGCCAGCTGGCAAAATAATGTAGTCATTGTATTGAAATAACCAAGGTTTGATATCAGTGGCTTACAGCTTAATCGTTGGTATAATACACAGTACTAGACAGAAATCTTAAACATTGGGATATAAATGTTGGAAGTTGCTGCAGCTATGTCTGAGTAATAGTATACAGAAGTTAACGGGAATATAGACAGGCAAATCATTTCCTTTGTTGCTAAAAACATTCGTTGGCAATTGTTAGAATTGAATATAGACAGAAGAAACTTTTGCTTTGTTGCAAAAAAAGTTAGTTGAAAATTATTAGAATTCAATATATGGTCAAGTTAATCAAGTAAACAAATTATAGGGTGATAATATTTTACCCCTTTCAAGGAGTTGATAGGGTGTAATATAGCTGTAAAATTGACATACTAATTTAATTTACATTACAGTAAATCAAATATTACAGAGATCCTAAAATGGTTAAAATTTATTAATCTTCAATCCATCATTGAGATACATCAAACTTATTACTCCAAATACGGACCATCTCTTGAATATAGTCAATAGTCATTGAAGTAATATGAAATGCTTTAACTGCCAAAAGTACTAAATTTACAAAAACTCACTTGAGGTTAACTTTTCAACAATATCACTAACTATTATAAAGTAATGAGTCATTACAATATGGCACATTACATTGTACAGGTTGAAATTGCCCCAAACCTTAATGGTTAAACTTGAGTAGATACAACTGAATAGTTACCAGGAGACTACTATAGAAATTGTTCTCCCAGAGAGACTGTATCCACAATGTCACCATCATAGAAGCCCTACTATGGTGAGTCAATAAGCTCCCAGATATTGGATTTGAGATGTTCCTCTGACAGAAAAAGCCCAAGAATATAGAAATATAGTTACAGTGGAAAATACTGCAGGAACAGTATCCAGCTGATCAACAGTATTATATGATAAGTATGGCAAATACTCACAACAATGGAATCCATACTGCCCTTTGAAATCTGCTTAAAAATTCTAACAGGTTCATTTGTTTAGCCAGTGTACAAACATGTAGATTGGACTGAATCTACATCAGGAAATGATTAGAGATTAATGTAATTGTGATTTGTTATTGACATTAGCACAGTATTCCAATATGTTATTAAGAAATATGCTCCTTACCTGGTTGTGTATCACATTTGGCTAAATATATACACAAAGCTCGACTCTTCCACTACTCCCACAACGACTCTCATGACTCCAGTGAAGCGATTTTGAACAAATACTCTAACACGGTTGAAGGTTACCATTTATATTCAAAATCAAGTCGGGGTGAACATCGGCAAAAGTGCAAATCGACTATGGGCTGCACTATGTGCACACGCACACACGTGCAGCTCATAGTAAGCTTCCCATGAACCCTGCGCGACGCGTAGTCTATAGTCATCTATAGTCAATTCATCGAGACGTGCGCATGTACCTCTGAAACTAAATACGGCTGGCGGCCAGAGATTCACCTTTACCTGTCTTTACTGCCTGGAGTCTTCAATGCTATACCGGTACTGTATATTATCACTGAGAGCCTGCTTGAGAGAGCCGCGCTTCGGGAGGAGTTAAGTTTTCCACGTTGGAATACTCTGAGTTTGTGGAAGCTTTGACTAATAGAAGGCTCTAAGTGTGTGGAAGCTTTGGCTAATAAAAGACTTTAAGTCTGTGAAAGCTTTGCCGCTGACGTTAACGTAGGTAACCTACTTGTCTAAGTACTTCTGGTACACTGATCACCATCACCAACACCATTGATCCCCATCGCCATCGCCATCATCACCATCATCCCTGGACCGAGTGCGCACCCAATCACGCACAATTGATGGGAAGCTGGCAGCAGATTCCGCTGGAAAATCTGAGTCGGAGATCTACTCTCCCCAAGATCCAATTGTCTACCTTTCCTGCAGAATCTAAGGCTGCAATTGTCAACACCATGATCGTGAGGCATCGTGAAATCTCGGTGCGGTGGCCGCGCTAAAGATAAGGTTCAGACGATGATATCGACCGACGTCATGATTTCGGCCACCATACGCCGCCTGCCACCTGCCACCTGCCACACACCACACGCTGCCCACCAAACACTACCCGCCACACGCCACCTGCCTCACACCTCCCGGTGCCTGGCGCCTGCAACTCAGCAAGTCTCTGGATCGAGCACGCAGAAGCATACATGGAAGCATATAGTCAAGTGAGATTGGGAGTGTCTTCCCTCTTGAGAGTGTACTTGGGAGCGTAGAGCCAAGCTGGCTGGGAGTGTGTCATCGAGTGCAATTGGGAGTGTACTTGAGAGCGTGCTCGGGAGTGTGCTTGAGAGCGTCTTGAGAGCTTACTTGGGAACGTACAGTCAAGCAGGCTGGGAGTGTGCCATCGAGTGCAATTGGGAGCGTCCTTGAGAGCATGCTCGGGAGTGTACTTGAGAACGTACTCGGAGGTGTACTTGGGAGCGTACTCGGAGTGTACTTGGGATCGTCTTGAGAGCTTACTTGGGAGCGTAAGTCAAGCAGGCTGGGAGCAGACTGGGAGTGTACAATCGAGTTCAATCAGGAGTGTACTTCAGAGCGTACTTGGGAGCGTGCAATGAAGTGCATTTGGCAGTTTGGTTCCAAGTTTGTTGAATGCAGCATGATGTATAGTATCAAGCTCATATAATTGCATGCATATCATAGTAACCTAGTCAATGTGCAGGTCCATAGGACCTCATAGTGCCACGCCTCAAATATGCTATGGATTACCATCCCAAAAGCTGCTTCTCTTTGAGTTACGCGTCGCGTAAGGTCATTTTTCCCGGTGAAGTTGTGGACACATGAGACATGTTCATTAACGAACGGCCATGTGCGTATACCAACGATACATTGATTTCACTTGTAAATCAACAGTATGCTATCTTTCTGAGATTATTGATACCTTCGTTCTGAGATTGGTACTGCAACACTACCTGGTATTCATCGCCACTCTACTGTGACAATGCCAGCTCCGATTTGGTCTCTAACAAATCTGGTATGAATAATGTAATCCTGACAAGTGTGGCTCTAACTTAGTCTCTGATAATCCCAGTGATGAAAGTGAACTCTGACATAGTCTCTGACAATTCCGGCTCTGATAAATGTGACTCTGCCAAGTGCAGCTCTGACATGGTCTCTCACAATGCTGGGTCTGATATACATAACTCTATGAAGTGTGTTCTAACATGATGTGACAATTCCGGCTGCAATACAGCTGACTGACAATTGCAACTCTGACATGAACTCTGGTTCTGATTGGCTCTGACAAAGTGGAAAAGGCAGCACTGACAAGTGACAGCTCTGGACACTAGACCTCACTGTTGAGATTGATATATCTCATCCATCGAGTGTATCATGTTAGTTGATTCCAAAGATGTTTACTGATTGAATTGGTCACCTTCACCACTCAGAACAAATTTCATCAGTCTTACAGTGCAAGGTCCATCCAGAATGCATTGTACACTATACAGTACATCTCAACACATTATCATTTTGTGGTTTCTGTTTGGTATATCAGGTGAGAGATACTCCAAATCCTCTACTAACAACAGATTTTAATGTACTATTTGCCATATAATACTCTCATTAAGATTGGCTTCCCCTGTATTGATTCTATCACAAAAATAAAAAGAATATAGCAGTTTGGAAAGGCAATAACCATGTTGACATACACAACGAATGATGTATAGTACTAGATTTTCGTACATGACAATATTGTTAAATTAATTATGTTGTGTAAACCACTTCTCTATAGACATTGTCTTTTGAACTTCAATCAGATTTAGATTATAGTGTTGATAGATAGTGACTGTGAAGACATTTGCTAAGTATGATTGTTGATGGAGAATCTGCTATAAATGGTACCTGGAGGTTGGTAAATCTACACTGCCTGTCGTATCTATTTGAGATATGGAATAATATGACGTCATAGTATGATTATACTCAATATACCGATGCTTACTGGAAATGTCAGAGTTACTATTGTGTTCCATTTGCTCATTACTCTATTAATATCAGGTATTACACTAGGTGACAAATTGTTAGATGCCAGAGAATTCCCCATAAGAAGCTCTTGGAATGTAACTTCTTTCAGTGAAAGAGGATCATGTCAAATAATATCCAGTAGCATACTTACTCTTGGCTTGATATGAATTAGTTGTATGTCCCATAGCAATGTCTGTGGAATGTAGCAAACCTTGTGGGAAGAATAGTAGCTATCCTTGTTGAGCTTATTGTGAGTGGCATGAACTATATCAGCAAGATTGATATTGACTACGCCCAGTGTCCTAATTCATGTCATATAGTGGAGTGCAAAAAGAGTTCTGGGTATCTTACTCATACTATGGCTTTTACAGTATGGTATGAAGAGATGGATGTTGTTGAGTATGCCACTAAGTGCATCGTAAAGTGATTTGAGAATAACATCTGTGTGGGAAAGGAAGGTCGAAATCAATATGAAGTCAGTGGGTGATTTCATTTACTTAAAGTCGGTGGGATACCCTATTAGATGAAGGGAAAGCACTGCAAGCTAAACATTCACCTGGTCCTTGTACTTAGCACAGGTCTAACGTTTAATTCAGGTAAGATTTTTTGCACACCGGTATAAGTTAAAGAAGTAATCAATTATGAAGAATTATTCATCTATCTGGTCTAAAGACTCTATCTGATTAGGAACATGGAATTTAGTCTCTGGGAGCATCTGGGAGTGTGCGATATAAGGCAAAGTATAAATATGCAAGTGTCAAGTATGGGAGAGTATCAGATAAAAGGAGCAGATTCTGACTGTCCTTCAAGGATACTTGGATCGAAGATGACTGGTATAGGAGCAGAATGGGAGTGATTGGGATCGGTTTGGACCCAAGTCCAAGCACCAGAGACAGTCATGGGAGCATCTGTAACTGTCACAGAAAAAATAACAAAGTTGTAATCACTCTTGGATGGTTGCGAAGGTGGTTATGGACTGTCATTTGTACGGCAGCAGGCATAGTCGGAGTCTCTTGTGATATTGACTAGTACAGATTACCCTCCACAGCAGATATGATAAAAGTATTGTTGTTTATTCTCAACTTCTAAATAGTACTATACTAGCTAACATCATCTCCAACATTCAATTTCTTGCATTTGTACTTTAAGTAATCAAAGGAAATGGTAACCGATTTACCCAACAAAGGCATACACAGCATATTAAAGAGCCAACCAAGTAATCGAATATTATCAATCAAACAAGGTGTGAATATCATTAAGATAATCCCTCATATTATTAGGGCTACTAAAAGGAGAAGCACAATGTCAATTAACAGTATAAAACATCTGTAGCTGTTACTTGTATTTGTGGAAGATGTGTACCTGCTCTGAGGGTGGAATTGAATTGAAATGTTCTTGGGCTTGATTTGTGAAATCTAACAAAGGTAAGATGAGATGTTCACCAGCTACAATTCAAAATTGAGTTTACAAGCCATACTGATACATTAAGATGAACACAGCAAGCACAACTAGGAAATGAGGAGTGTTGGGTGGATATCAGCAGTACATCAGCAAAATATAATTCGGTCCAGAAGCCATACTCAAACCTCCCAGACACTCCGGTAGCTCTCACCAGTGCTTCTAAGTACTTCCAGATGCTCCCAGCCCCCCCTGGAGCTTTGGAAAGTGCTCTCAGACTCTGCAAGAGCATTCTCAGATGCTCCTGAAAGCACCTGCAGTGACGGAGGTGCATTCAGGATGCTACAAGATTTGAATATTGTGATAGTCAGATTTTGGAGCTGCTGAGACCTCTGCGCAGGTCTGTGGGAGATTTCGAGACCAGCTGAGACCTCTGCACGAGCTCTGTGGGAGACTTGGTGCCATATTCTCACGCCTGTGGTTCTTAGGGTTCCATAACCACAAGGCATTTCATTGAGCATATTGGTCTTTGTTACAGTCACAAGATTCGTTACATCACAATATGGCATGTATTATCTAAGTCTCTCTATATATATCCATACGGAGATACAGGGATAACGCAGATGCACTCAGCTCCAGGCAGTATATATATGGAAGACCCCAGGGTAGATAGACATCATCTCATTATATAGAATACACGCTCTATCTTTCCCAGCTCTTGGTCTCATGCACTGTTGCCGAGCTTTCGTAGATCTATGCAATGTGTGTGGATCCTCACACACTGTTGCCCAGCGTTCATAGATCCAAGCAATTTGTGTGGTTCATCGTGGCCAGGTGTCCCTTCATATCCTCTCACTCTCTTCCTTTGCACCTCGACCTAGACGTGCTCTTTTTCACAAAGTCCCTCCGGATACCATGCAAGGTGCGGCAGAGTGTTGATGATGGGCTGTCTGCCTTCTAGCTCCAGTGTTTCACCACACGGTGATCAAGTGAACTTAGAGGTGCACTCTGAGGCCGTGATTGAGCAAGTTTGGAGATACACCTGGAGGCTCTGATTGAGCGAGTTTGGAGATGCACATGGAGGCCGTGATTGAGCGAGTTTGAAGATGCACTTGGAGGCCGTGATCATGCGAACATGGAGGCCATATTCGTGCAAGTGTAGAGATACACATGAATGCTCTGATGGAGCAAGTTTGGTGATGCATGTGGAGGCCGTGATCATGCGAGTTTCGAGATGCACTTGGAGGCCGTCATCATGTGAAGTTGGAGGCCATACTCGTGCAAGTTTAGGGATACATTTGCAGGCTGTGATCGAACTAGTTTGGAGATACAATTGGAGGCCATGATCGAGCGAGATTGGAGGAGTACTGAGAGGCAGTCGATCTGGAAACGGTAATTCGAGAGGGAGGCGTGATGGGAGATGAGACTCTATTCATTGGTTAACTCCCAAATGTGGGAATGTAGAGAATTGAGTACAACACGGCCTTCCGAGGGATCAGAGACTAGGTGCATCAGCAAAAAAATATTACGTTCGGGCAAAATGGCTCCGTCAGAGTGGACACGCTCCATCAGAGCCATCAGAGACACCCTGGTGGCGGATTACTCCGCACCCGGCGTCGATACACCGCGTCACGTTGTATATCGCCCTCCGATTGCTGTTTCACTGTCTCTTCGCATTCTGTCAGTCTCCTATTTTAAACGATCCCTTTCGACTTGTGGCCAACTGTGACCATACGTCGGAATGGGTTCATAGGGTACGCGCTTCCATCAGGATTGCAATGCGATGGGTGACGCTGCAAATATCTCTCCTCGTGTTCCTTCTTCCTGCGCGCAAAATGCAATTCTCTCTTTACTAATTATTCACATCATTCTGAGTCGCCAGATCTATGTGGCTATTGACAATCCATCGCTCGTTCCGTCCATCTCCTGTCTTACTACTAGTAGCTATCTGTGGAATTACGTGCGTGCAGCCGACAATATTTCCCACGCTGAAAACTTGCAAAGCAACAGCTGCCGGTGCTTTTCTCACTTGTACAAATTTTGAGACCGGATCTAAGTTACCCGAGTTTTCAGGTATTGTGGTGAGCGCCAGGGCTAACCAGTACTCAACGAAAGCTCCATCCTTGTTTTGGAGTTTGATTTTGAATAGTCGTTGCAGTTGCCACGGGAGACACCCAGTCAGCGCGCCATAACACCTCCCCGGGCGTTGCATTACCCACACCCAGTCGTTCCGTCAATCCCCTCCGCGCCAGCTCTGGCTTCCTGTGCATCGACACATCTGAGATATGCGTTCACCATCTAAACCCTCAACTTGAACCTTAATACCATGGTAAATACAGAGTTCCATTGCGTGCAGTTGTTCATCCGATATATACGTCTTGTTACGACTCTTATGCTTGATAATCTCCGGTGTGCCGCTGTACATTGCTACGCGGTGCGTTGCGTCTTGCGTATTGTCGAGTAATGCTCTGAAGTCTTTGATCATAGCGTCAGGATGCTGTCCATCACGGCGGTTTAGGAGTCCCACGAATTCGGGCTTCGTACATGACTGGGGGCTCAGGGGGGCAGCCAGATCAGCACCGGAAGGGACGACTTTGCATGCGGCAGCGCTGTTCTCCCGATGCTGAGCGAGGGCTTGGAGATTGAGCTCTCTGACTTTGAAGCAGAGGATGCGACGCTGAAAGGTGATTACTTGTGGCAGGTAGTTGAGATTGTGATTGGAGGCGTTCCAACTGTCCTTGAGGTTCGTTTTATGTGCTTGTTCATGTCTCTCGGCAGAATACTGTTGCAAGGCTCCGTATCGACGAATCTGTTCGACTCAATGAGACATCAAGTGGATCTTCGGAAAGTTGAAGTCGGCATCCAACTCCTTGGAAACATCCATCTCGTGGCTGATATAATCCCACCAGGCGTTCATTTCACGCCGCTTCTTAGACGGCATCCAAGTTTCAGCATTTGTTTCCTCGTCTACCTTTCGCTTCTTCACGAGTTCCGTTCTCAGGGCATTGGCTTTGGCCTTCGCCTTGTGCCGGCTCGCCCGAGTAAGAACACATCTTTGAAGGTGTGAAAACGACGCAAGGCGTCCTCCATGTAGCTCAATGTTGCATCATCGTGAGATTGATATCGAGCATACATATAGAATTCTAACAATGCCCATGTGCACTCAATTGCGTGATTGAATATGGGATGCTGAGCGGGGCTTCCGCCTCGTAGAGACTGGGTTACAACTCCAAGCCGGTACCGCCTTATTTCCTTCATCTCCTTCCCATTGCATTGAGAAACTTCTTCATATGACTTATTTTTTGGTGTGAGGTCGTGGTAAGCAGGCACGGATAACCAGATTGCATTGTACTTGTCGAGCCGTTCGTGCGTCTTCATGAATTGGAAAATCCACTTCTGGAGGTGATCAAGCATGCCGATCTGCATTGTATGGAGGAGGTCGGGCTCAGGGAGGTCTCTCACGATACAGGGAATATGTCGAAACACGTTGAATCCTCGGTGAACATGGCGCGACGAGAGTTCGGCATTGGCTGCCTTGGAGTTGGCATCGCTGAGCGTTCAATATAGGTTGTGATCCCGCCGGGGGTGTTGCTTGTCAGGAGGGACATAATCTCCAAGTTCGTTCTTTGGACACTCGCACCAAAAACAGACATGCCGCTCGAGATGATGTAGGTCGCTATACTGAGGGCCATCTGCAAGCCATTCTGCTAAAACCGGTTTGCAACACCTGAAGTTGCCATCTGCACAGAGAACGTTGTAATACCCGCTCTCGGCGCTGGGATTGTGCTTAAAGGTGAGAGGCTGGAGTAGCCGCCGGAGTACTTCGTTCAGCATCTCTCGGTTTGTTTGCCGCTGCTCATCCAGCCCCTTCTGAGGACTATTGCGGTTCTT
>Ga0307515_10000690_pt1 | contig 77875 bp, 85 predicted proteins | sample 17_EM_MG_FD_194513 | JGI IMG/M metagenome (GOLD analysis project Ga0307515, IMG submission 194513) | Populus trichocarpa ectomycorrhiza microbial communities from riparian zone in the Pacific Northwest, United States - 17_EM | ecosystem: Host-associated > Plants > Roots > Unclassified | place...
ATATTCGCCGCCTTCTCCCCCCCAAGCGCTCCCAGTCATCCCCCCTCCTCCCCATCCACTCCTCAATCCTAACATCCCCCATCACATCCATTCTGTGCCCCTTCGTATCCACCTCCATCAACGCAAACGCCAACTGCCAAACCACCTCCTTCCCCACTGGACACGCAGAAACATACTTCATCTCCCCATCAATGCGCTCGCGGGTATTGCACAGATCGCAAGGCAGGCCGCATCTATGGCAGCAATAGATTTCCGGTGCGAACACGAAGCCTCCACGGAAGGAATGGTAGTCGCTGGAGGGGAAGAACGGGCAGTCATTGGTGGTGTGCGTCGAGAAGGTGGGGTCCTCCAGGACCCAGCACCAGGTGCAGCTCGAGGTGAAGTGTGAGAGTGTGCTCTTGAAGACGTTCCATTCCGAGCCCTAGTTTATGTATTGGGTTTTTAGGGTGGATGGGACTATGCGGCGCTGCTGAGAGACTTGGCCTAGGACCGTGGCGAGGTCGTGGGTTTGGGAGTGTGCGTCTTGCGGTGAGTGGGGAGGACTTAGATAGCGGGAGCTGTGGTGGGGTGAGGAGTTGGTGGTGGGGCTGCGGTGTCGGTAGCGAGAACGGTTTGTGGTATTGATGTGGTCGTCATCGTCGGGTTGGGGGTTGGTGGCCATTTTGAAGTGCGAGATGTTGTAAAGGTATTGGAGCTGGAGATGTTCGGTGTTGGTTGAATGGGGCAGCTGGGCTTGAAGAAAGGTGTGTAAGTTGTGCCCAGATTGGACGGTGGTGGTGACAGTTTGTGATAATGGCGGTTGCAGGTCAAGTATGCTCTCGTGCCCAAACTTTCACTTTTTGGTTTCCCGAGCGAGTTTGCGAACGAGGCAAAGTTTGGTTTACGAGAGAAGGTCAAGCAGACAAAGACAAAGACTTGGGGTTTGCTTGGTTTGCGTTACGGGTCGAATACTAGCTCCATTGGGAAGTAGATGGTGGGGTGAATGGGATGATGCACGTATCCTCCCGCTGTAGGGAGAACAGCACGTGAGAATATGGTACCTAGCACTAACAACCCGCACAACAGATCGCATACATTGCTGGAACTATTCTTTCATCGCTCCTATCTGTTGGCAGTTGTCTCCGGCTGTTTCTTTGATTCCCCTCCTTATGGATCCTCCCGCCGGCCACACTTTACGCAGTCCAGGCCTAGCATCTCTCAAAAGCCTGGTGTCCTACCTAACCTACTTAATCGAAATATCGTATCTCACAGGCATCTTAAGCCTTATTAATATCTTCCAATTCTCCTCCACAGGAAAACTGCGGATGCTACGAGAGGGTGAGACCGCCGCAACTTGAAGCAAGTCCCGCGGGATATCTTGACGGCAGATATTGCGGTGGATGGGAACAAGACGGGATGGTCATCTTGCGGCGTAGAGCTGCCTATATTCGAGGTATGTGCTCCGACCTATACGTCAAGAAATCTGCTTTATAAAGAAGTCGACTGGAATCCAAATAAGTCAAATGTTTTGTCAAATAAGCTGGCTTGTTTATCAATAAAGTAGCTTTGTAGCTTGTTTGGAAAACCAGCTGACTGGACTGCAAAGCATGCAACTTTACAAATAAGTCAACTAATATGGTACTTCAAATTGGGTATAGTGATAGAGCTCAGAGGACGAGAAGTAGAGCCTTGGTTTATATGAGTGGTTTTGTATGTTTGTTTAAAGGGGATGAGGGTAGGTGAGGAAGCTACAACTTGGACTGGCGTTTGTGCTGATAAGTTGATCCAATCATCAAAGAATATATCGACGAATGTCTCAAATTAGCCGATAGATTTGCAAAAACAAGCTTTAGGTTTACTACAAAGAAATTAACATTTCACCAATTCCCGAGCCATTGGAACTGGAGGTTGAAGACTTCGAATCAATGAGCGATTCTTCGAATTATGTTGATGAAAAAATCGAAGAAGCTGTTCCTGAGGGTCTTGCTCATTATATACATATTTTGGGTACAGTCCTACACAGCCATTCATAATGATACCGGCCGTAGTTAATACTGTTGAATCATATCAAAGCGGATGAGACATTGTGTTTGGGTATCTACGAGCATGTACAGTCACAGTAAGAAAGCGAGTTTACGCACCAAGGTGATCAACGCCCAAAAGAGCCCTCAAGCATAAACTCACTTTCTTACCATGACTGTACATATCCGTACAGATATGTACGTAGCTGTACCGGACAGTATCGTTCTTGTTGCATTGGCGGCTCTGTAGCGTAACATTTTAACCTGTACACGCCCGTACCAGTACATTCCGGTACCTTCTCGGACAGGCACTTATAAAAGTTTGTAAGGCGGGCCATGGCCCCGGCCACCACCATCAACAAAAGAAGGGGCCATGTGGTGTAGCCCCTTAAGTAGATAATGATTTTTCCCCCTAAGGTGCATTGTTCATGTCTAGTAAAGTACACAGGATCATGTTGTGTCACTCACATAATTGCATCAAGACTAGAATAACTTCCAATTGTAGGGTAGTGACGGAAGCTCTCCTGTATAAGGTAGAGGGACGGTCGGTCTAAATCTGCCGGTAGGCGTTTACATGAGTTGCATATTCCATCTGGCATGAAAAAGTCACATTTTGTCTGAAGGTCGGGTTGGGAGAACCAGCCAGCCCAGACAAAGATGCGGAACAAAAGAGCCGTACTCTAGCTAGTTCCCACTACAGAGCGAGGATCGTCAATTGTCATTCGAGGGACTTTGTCGGTAGGGCCAATGTCAGCCTTGTGCGATGGGGCGTGATATACGGACATGCCGCGGCAGGGTGAAAAAGAGCAAAAGGGTAATATCTGTAGGTTTCGAGCTTTCGATTTTCTTAGTGTTTGTATACCTGTACTATGAGAGATCTCAACAGGCTTAGAACTGCGACCTTTAGTGTTTGCAGCACCGTGAGTTGGTTTAAGCCTGTTACCTCTGGTGTTTGTAGCACCATGAGTGACCTTTATAGGTTTCGAGTCTGTGACTTTTAGTTTTTACAGCACTGCAATTGACTAGAGCAGAATGATCAGAGAAGGTTTCGAGCCTGCGACTTTTAGTGTTTGTTGTACTATGTCTAACCGTTAGGCTAGGCAGTCAGTTCTTACCTGTGGCGTTCTTGACCATCATGTATATTCCATACGTACCTACCAGCACAGAAATTAACCCGTAGTCACTATTTAGGTACGTGGCCGGTTCTGTGGCAGGGCTAAAGAGTGATTTCCGCAGATTTCAAGTCTGCGGAACCAGTGTTTACAACACCATAGGTGATCTCTACAGGTTTCAAGCCATAGGCTCTTAGTATTTTACAACAATTGAATGATTAGAGCAGGTTTCAAGCTACGCTCGAAAACCACCCGTCAGCTAACTTCGCAAGCTCATTTTGAGGTGCGAGCTTGCGAGCGACGAAAAATTCCGGGAACGAGAGCAGTTTCAAGCCGCGACTCCAGTGTTTACAGCACTACGAATAGTCAGCGGGTTTCGAGTCTACTACATTCGGTGTCTGTAGCATCGTACCCTTGCCTGGTAGGCTAAGTGACCCAACTGAATCATTACCACGTGACCCTGCTCAATTGACGAATCAGCAACGGCTAACCTGCAGCCCTCGGGTGTCCGTTTGGTGTCAGTTTTGCCGAGCGTCGGTTTCATCCAATCCATCAAGAAGACAGTTCCTCGTGATTCGAAAAAATCTGTACGTCTAATTCGCGGGTTCAACCTCCTCTACGAAAACCCCACCAACTACTTCCCACATCTCCGCCAATGCATCACGATTGGCGCCGAAAACCACGCACAAACTCCCATCCCCGCAATAACAACACACCCACGATTCGCTCTTCCCTCCGATGGGGCTGGGGAGGATTATGTGGTTGCCCCAACAACCGTGACACCTCATCACAACAACAACACATAACTAACAAATCTCCGTGCATTTTCTCCTTTTTTTATTTTCTTACCTACAATCACGAATTCCACGAAACCTCCTTCCACAGGTGTTTACAGGCTACGAACTCTTTGATCTCCTTTTTCATATCTTTTGCATATTCTTCGTATCCCCAGGACAATGTCACCCACGAACCCGCGACGAGAGTCTTCGCACGAGCCGCTTAGTCCACCTCGCTCGCCGGTATACGACGATGAAATGCCGACGCGTCGACACGCTACCGTCGAAGACGAGGACGATGAAGACGACCATGTGTCCTCCTCACGTTCGTCCGCGCCCTCTTCCCCGCCGACAAGTGTCGACGCTCCTATAAAATCCGAGACATTCACGAACCCACCGTCGGGACGGACTTCGCTATCATCGGTAAACGCCCGCAACAACAACGGTAATGACGACGGGGGGCAATTTCGTCTTCCTTCGCTCACGCTGTCTCAATTCTCCGACATGCGCTCTGAGGGGGAGGAGGGGGAAGATGACTTCTCGTATCAGCGTCAACATGAGAGTCCGCTCGAGGATCCCGAGTCACAGTGGGAATCTGAGGGCCCGGCCCCGCCGAAGCAGCATCGGCAGAAGTCGACGACTCCCACTTCCGCGAAGACTTATCCGAGATCGGCCCGGGCGTCGACTTCGTCTGGTAAATTCCATTTGCAACCGCAACAAAGCTCTAGTCGCAGGGCGACGCATTTCTACTCCTCTCGTGCATCGTCGGCGAGTTACAACGAGACTGTGCAAGGAGATAGAAAAGCTCCACTTGTGCTATTGCATATTACTTTGCTCTTCTTGCCCGGTGCTGAGGAAGCAATCTTGAGGAAGATTACGCCGACCATTTTGGAAAGAGGATTGCTTGTGGAGCATCCCCGTGGTGATTATCAGCTACTTGAGGAACTCATTATCGATTCCTTGGGCTTGGATGATGCGTTGGTTCCTGGACAAGATGATGAGGAACATGAGCAAGATGAGTGGGAAAAGTCTCTGGGTGTTCGCCGCGTCAAGGCTAAGAGCAAGTGGGAAATTCGAGTCTACGCGGCCAACGGGTTGATGACGGCCGGAGCCTGGAAGCGGGTGTGGGGCGAGATGGAGCGGGTTGATGTTGAGGTGGGACCGAAAGGATGGCGAGGAAAGAAGGTTGGTGCTCTCTCTCGGTGATACTCTGGAGGGAATTGATTGGGTGCCAACTCGTTCGTAAAGACAGATGAGTTAATTCGAGGATTTGTACGCAGTGGTGGGAGGAATGGCATAAAGGATGGGGCTTCTGGAAAGGGGAAGCGCAGTAGCTTCTCCACATTTGATGCCCCTCCTGCGGTAGATGTCAAGTGGTGGATGGGAGTTGTGGGAATTGCTGTGCTAATGCTTGCGGGATCCTTTGGACTCTTTTGGACTCTTAGAAGGCAGTGGAGAGTTGATGGGATTCAGAACCAGGTCGTTTACTCCGCCGGAGGTAATGATGTGGGTATGATTCAGGTGAACGAAAGCGTTGCGGTCGACGGCGTCTTGCTTCCAGAGGCTTTGGTAGGATTAACAATGAATGCGACGGATCCAGTTGCGTCTACAGTTGAGAGTGAGGAGCACCAATCGAATTCCAACGAAGAGACGCCGACAAGTGCCACACCTCTCAACAGCGAAACAACCGACGCATGTGGAAGGACTACCCAGGTTGCAGGGGCGGAAGAGGATGGTGCGTCTAATTCTGTTGATGAACTCAAAAACTCGGACATTCCACCGATGGATCAGTCGTCATCGACAGTCCGTGGCTGTGAAACGCTAAACGACCCCATACCAACCGCGAACTCCGCCGAAGCCACTGAAGAAGTGGTGGCGCCGGTACTGCTGTCGTTTGACGAAGCCGAAGAATCAGCTGGTTCTGATCCGTTGGGTTGGTGGAACAATTGGAAAGCTGGATTGAGAGTCTAAAAGTCTGTTCGGAGTGTGTTGCATTATTTGGCGCGAATTCTACGATCATTGTTGAGCGGTGTAATTTTCTGCGAGCATTTTTTCTTTCTTTTTTTTTAAGATTGCTGTGAATTTGAGGGTTGGATAGGAATGAAAATTGCATGAGATGATGATGGAACTGTATGTATTGATGGAATAGTAATGAACTCATGTCATCAAACTGGTTCTTAAGGCGCACAGCGTGACATCAGCTCGAAATTCAAAGGATGATAGTGAAGGCGTTGAGGTGATGTCACAACAAGGCTGGAGGACTGTTTCACAAGCCAAGGAAGGCAGCCCGTCCTTGGTATCGATCCGAAGGAAGGAAAGAGAATCCCAAGAGCTTAACTCTCCTCGAGCAAACGACGGTATCTTCCGGGGCACAGCACTCTGCGTCTTACTAAGAACCCCGTAGTTGTGGCGTTAACTGTGTCTCTGACTGCCTTTTGCTCTACTCACTCCACCTCTCCTTCCCTATAAAACATCCTTCTCTACCACCGGACGCTCTCCTCATTCCTTTCTTCTCTTTCACTCCTCCATACACATTCTCTTGCCTTCCTTTTGTCTAATTCGTCTTCAACATCAACCAAACAATCTTCACGATGCAGTTCACCACTATTGTCATCGCCTCTGTTTTGGCTTTTGCCTCTACCGGCTTCGGTCAAGCTATCCCGTATGTTTATCCCTCCTTCCGCCTCCAGTTTATGCATCATCATGTATCCTGACAACCCACTCTCTTGATGCTGATAAAGTTCTCCTGCCTGGAGTAACAGCTCGGTTGGTGTTACTGTTGTCAACAACGAGGGTAGCTTCACCACCGTCTTCGAGCCATCTTCGACTGAGACCATCTTCACGTCTCTTCCCGGTAATCCCCCGCATCCTGTTTCTAGTCATCATCTACTAATATAACTGGTAGAGGTCACTGTCACTAGCTACACTGGCCCCGTTGCAAACGCTTCTAGCTTCCCTACCGCCGTGGTTCCTGTTAATGGTACCAACTTCTCTACTAGTGCCACAGCCTCTCCCCCGGTCAACACCGGTGCTGCAGTTGCTCTTTCACCCGCTGGTGCTGGAGGTGTTTTGGCTGTGGCTATGGCTGCTGTCTTTGGCTTTATGGGTACCTTCTAAGCTTCTATCGTTTTCCATGAACTCAGCTTTAGTGGGAGCGCTTTGAATCTTCATTTCTGCAAGCATTTGGGTTTCTCTCTATTTGTTTAACGAGATATGAGGGTCAAAGGAATTCTTTCCTGAGTGGGATTCTGGAATCAAGGATAGGGTTATAGAAAAGTTTTTGTAAAAAATATGGCGTTTCTGTTTTACTATTAATGATGGCACTGTACTCTACATTTTACCCTGAGGGACGACGGTTAATACAGTACCTAATGCAATGAAATGGGGTATTTGTATGATTGTGCTGGTTCATACTTGTCGAGTGCTTGTTTCCCGTTTTTCTTTCTTTGTTTCACCCATCAGAGAGGTATATCCCAATTCACTTTTACAAACACCAGCTAACGTTCGCAAATCAGGATAGATCTCCAAAATCTCATCTCACCAATACCGGTATTGTTGAACCGGTTACACTCCCCACCCAACAAATTTGACCTATACCTCTACGCTCAAAAGACACAGTTTGAATTTCTCAATCGACTTCTGTAGCCCACAAACTGTGACTGCTACCGGACGTTGAGATAGATATTACCACGTGGAAGATATACTTTTTGAGTTTTGCCACAACATAGTTTAGGTTTTCTCCAACAATTGTGGGGATGAACGAAAGCATATTGCACTGATATGGTATATAGTAGATCAATAGTGAGTTGCGGGTTTTAGTTTAAGGTTTGTTATAAGTAGTGCTAACAACAATGAAGCCGGATAGGTCGGAGCGTATTGGATATCGGGTATCTTTACCTAATACTGCGATTGTAGGCATCAGGAGCTTTATCTCACCGGCCAGTCATCAATAAATAATGTTCATTGGTAGTGGCTCTACTTGATTGATGATAATGAATGAAACTAAGGTTGCACCCAAGGTTATGAATTTTGTGATGGACTGGCTTATGTTGGGTATAGCGAGATCTGAGGAGGCGCTATGGCTGTAGGAGAAAAGCCCGGAGATTTGGCGGGCCTATGGAATTGGATTTCGATCGAGCAAATACCCATTATACGGTACGCAGAAATCGCTTCCACCCCAACACTTGGGATGTCGTCAAGAAACCCAATCGGATTAATTGCGGCTGCATATTGCCCAGTTGCGGTTAGCGACGGATCTCACTTCTGCAATGGGCATGTCGGCAGGTCTGCATGTCTGGGCATGCTCCTACACCGCAAGCAGCGATAAGTGGCAATGTTGGTTGGGTTGGGAGTGGGGGAGAGACAAAACCAACAGGTTGGTACTGACGGACTCCATGCAAGCCGCTGGATGCAGGTTGATACTGCAGCGTCATGGACTTGCCATTCTGAGGAACTTTCCTCTACATACGTTGACACAGCCTTACGCTCATTACTTATTCCCACACTCACCGCACCGCGTCTGCACTTTCCCTCCTGCCCTGCCCTTTTCTTCATCGTCAGTCCTTCAGGAGAGGAAAGTCTGCCCTCCCCTACGCACGATCCCCGAGAAGCGATATTCAGTATACCGGTGGTTTTACCGATGTCTACGACCGCACCGCGGACCAGGACAGGATGGTATGTTCATATGGCTAGGATGGTTGCAGTTTCTGATGAACGATAATCAATCAGCACGAGCTGTCGCGTCCGTCATCTCAAGTGTGAGTGAGCACCTGACTTTTTCGCTTCCTTTCCCCGCGCATGGTGGTAGTACTAGGTTTGGCGCGGCTACATGGGTAATCCACGTAGATGGCTGATGATGAGATTGTAGGCGACGAGTCGAAACCCGTCTGCCGAGTACGTTACTTTTACGCCATGGAGCCAGAACGTGACTGACGGATCATACACGAGTGAAATAGAGGTGTCTGCGCGCAGGCCGGGAGTGTGGTATAAAATGGAATTTCGCACGTCCTGTCTACATGGCGGCCTGACATTCGGTGTCAACAGTTAGAGGCTACAACGTTCGATTTCGATATGGCACGGATCTCGGTGGGGATGATCCTCCCACGGGTGGACGAGCTGCAGGAGGCAAGGGGGGTGAATTCCGGTTCGAGGCCGACCAGGTCTGGATCAATACTCCTGGAATAGGTATGGCGATCTTATCACCTCCTACTCATCTCGACTATATATACACCTGCCCCTCGGGCTTCCTTGACAGTAGATCTGTAGATCTGGAAGCTTCGATGCTATACATCTTGCTCAACGGATTGTGCATATCACATCACTCGGCATTCGCATACTGACAGCTCTACAGTCTCCTTCGTGGACGAAACTGGCGATGTAACACGCAATTACGATAGTAGCGGCTTATCACTATTAGATCCATCAGCGTCACAAAGTACGGCTCCATCTCCAGTTCGAATCAGCACGAACCGCTCGGTGTCTATCCACAACTTGATATCCTCCCCTCCTCTGGCGTCTCCTGCGAGTGACGGCGGCTCAAGTTCTGCTCCGAGGCGGCGCAATTCAATAACATTTTCTCCAACAGACGAACCAATACTTCCAAGAGAACTCGATCCGTTTCCGCGAGATGTCGGCGTTGAAACGGAACGACGTAGCAATCACCCCCACCCCCGCATGCCACTGCAGGATATCCTCATCCCTTCCTTAAAACATCCACCAGTAAATACCCATACTTTAAACGACCAGATGGATGAGGATAGTGCAGAAATACCAAGTCTGCATCTCTCACAAACTATGTGGCCGCTACCGGCCAGAGACGCAAAATTGCTGAGGCATTATATCACGGAGCTGGGGAAATGGGTATTCTTGAGCAAATCTGGGCTAGATATAAAGATGAGGAAACTAATAATAGGGGAATAGTTTGATATGCACGATAACTTGGGTCACTTTCAGACAGTGGTGCCGCTTAAGTCGGCAACTTGTCCTATGCTTATGAACGCAAGTTCTCTCTCCATGTCGTGACTAAAGATAGTTGTGGCTCAGGGTTTCTAAATTTAGGCCATTCTTGCTCTGGCTGCTAGACAGCTTTCTTATATATCGGACGATTACGATCCCATCGTTGCGACTCGCTACCACCAGTCATGTCTGGAATTGTACATACCTGCACTATCCTCCGTGGGCTCAAAACTTGACCCTTCCCTCCTTGCGGCGACTGTGTTACTGCGTGCTTTCGGAGAACTTGATGGTTATTTACTACTGTTCCACCCGGCGAGCTTTCGTCTCTAACAATTACTAGTAACTCATACCGGAGAAGATGAAGATGAGCCCTACTCCCCCAGTAAACTCTTCAGCACCCTCCATTTCAACCCTTCCATCTCCGGTGGCCTTCGCCAAGCCTGCTTCTGGACCTACCTACGTTTGCCCCTCCCTTTCCCCCTCCCTTTCCCCTTCCCACTCCCAAGCTAACCCCCACAGGCCAAGACATCAATACCAGCTTCGTCTCCCGCCAACCCATAAAAACAAACCTCGGCAACCTGCACCTCGATCGTACTTTCTCCCCCGCCGACGACGTAACCTGGTCAAACCGCATAACGCTGCACTGCGCCTCCATCCTCCAGTTCGCATTCGGTGCACAATCGTCACCATCTCTAGCATCAGTAGCGTGGACCCAGCTCTCAAACGACGTGGAAACATGGAGCAAATCTCGCCCACATGGCTTCGAACCTATCTTCCACTCCCAGCGCGACCCAGAGAAGGGGAAGTATTTCCCGGAAATTAACTATGTGAGGGATTGCCACGCAACAGGGATGCAGTATTACCATCTCTGCCGCATCCTATTGGCACTTTACAATCCTGGCTTCCCTGGGATCGCGAAAGGGCCTAGGGGAGTGCAGGAGGCAAGTAGAAAGGTTGCTGAAGAAGTCAGGATTGGAGTCAGAGAGATTTGTGGTATTGCGAAAAGTAACCATACCGTTGTTCCCGCGTGGCTGCTGGCGTGTCGTGCGGTTGCGGTGGGCGCGGTATGGTTTGAGGAGGAGAAGGAGAGGAGGGAGATGCTGGATTTGTTGATAGAGACGGAGAGGGTGGCCGGGTGGCCGATGGAGAAGGTGAGGAGGGAGTGTGAGAGGTTGTGGGGGATGGAGGAGGAGGGAGAGCTGAAGAGGGAATAGATTGCGTAAGTATAACTAGAGGGATGCATTTTGTAGGGCGTTGTTTTTTTGATGTTTAGTTGCCTTTTGATACCCCCCTACACAATTATAGTGTGCCCTCCTTTAGACAGTCGAAATGAAACTTCTTGATGCTGTTACTTTGGATGCTTCTAAGACTTGTTGATTAACTGATCTCTCGAGACCAGAAGGCCCGTATATATATACAGACTTGTCTCCTATATCCACATCCATATTCGTCTCCATATCTATCTCCGTTTGCTCATCCGCTTGCACTGATATGAGTCGCTCTGCACTTATATGAGCCGCTCTCTTGAGGCATATCTTCATACACCAACTGCATATCAATCCGACTTGATGAGGCTCACGGTGCAGGTACACATGCAACAGACGCTTTTGTCCCGTGTAGAGTGATATTCAATGACTGAAATTAGTCTAACTAAAACTCTGAATCCATCACTACCCAAGACAACTAGAAGTGTGGGTGTAGGACTGTGAAGAATGCATGGGGACATGTATAGTACGGTATGATATGATTACTATTCACGGATTCGTCGGCAAGCCCCGCTCTCAGGGACGGGACGAAGCCACTAGATAGCTCTGGAGGGGTTTTTTTCGTCCAACACTTAATCCTACGAGCACTTGTATCTACCGCGTCCACTCGGTAATAAGACACAAAACTAACAGTGGCCCAGTCACTTCGCCACAGTTTTAGTTCTGTATCTGGCCATGAGATACGAGTGGATACGGTAGGTGTAAGCGTCCAAGACGTATCGTTAAATTAAAGTCTAACTACCGGCACAACTTATGGGCGGCGTTGTTCCATGGGTCTAGTGCAAAGGACACGGAGCGTTGGGTCTAATGGAGGTACCGAATAGCATGGGGTATCACTCGAATTTGAATCTGCTTGCTGCTGGGTGTGTGGGTTGTAAACCTTGGAAATTTCTATAAGAAACATGGCTAGTGGAGGGAAAATTGGGTACTTAATGTAGCAAAATACGAGAAACTTGAAATTAGATTAAATATATTATCGTTTAGAAATTAAGTTAATATCGGTCATACTCAGTTGGTACCCGGGCTTCCGTTCATCCACAACATAACTTCCCACCATCCTCAGTAATTCTCTCCCTAGTAGCAAACCAGAGGACAAAAGCTTACAAGTTCACATAAGTATGTGTATTCTTATCCCCCACGCTCTGCACCGCTGCATCGCAGAGTTTATTGCCTCCTCTAGCGTCATCCCAAGGATCCTCGTAAAAACCGCTATCCCTTATATTGGTGCAGTCTCTTCCTTCCTTCCGTCGTATTGCTTTCTTACCCAGACCATAAGCATGATACCCGTTTTCTGCAGCTGCATATGCGAGTGCACCTACACGCTTGAGCGTTGGATCCTTCGCCCACGGCCCAGACGGCTGTTTGAATGTGGACACCTTTGCGTCTACGAACCAGCCGCTCTAAAGGTTACTTTTTAATGTATTCCCCGTAACGTACTTAGAGCGGCCAAGCTTTTCTATACTAAAACAAAGAGCTTCGACAAGCTTGAGTCCGTAGTTTAACCCATTGTTGTCCTCATAGCGTGCTACGAGCTCTAGTTCCGCGGGCTTAATATAGCCACCTATTTAACGAGGCTAGAGAGGCGGATAAACATGTAGTCTTGGGGTAAGAGCTTTGGCCAGTTGGAAACCGACTGGGTGAGGTTTCGGATATGTATGAAGTCGATGAAGTCCTTACAACTCGTTGGTAGGCGGTGGGCAATGAAGGGGGTTTATCATACCGGTTGATATGTCCACTCGAGTTCCACATCGTTGACCTCGAATTTACAGTTTGGAGGCACCCATTTCAGTTAGATTGGATTGTGATGCGCTGTAGTTATTGTGTACTGCAGGGAAAAACACATACTTGAGATTCATCCCAAAGGTTTCCACCGACGGGAGCTTATCCGTCATATCTCCCCACCGTCAGCTGCACTGCCACAAAAGGAGGGGGGTTTTGGGTACCGATAGCCCAAATCCCCGTTCCAATACCCTACATCCAGAATCCTTTTTGGTTCCATTGCAGGGCTTCGTAGAGCTTCTACCCCTGCAGAAAGAGGAACACTTCATGATGCAGATCCAGCCTTTTCCGAATCAGCGCTGCCGGATTGTAACAGTGATAAGATTGATCTTAGGAGGCGAGGAGGGAAACCCTCGAGACTATCTACGTACACCGAATGCGTGGTGAAAGCAGCAAGTCACAGGTAATTTAGCACTCCCCCTCTCACTCTGTAGAAGCTGAAAACAGTCGGTAGTGGAGTAACGGAACCGCTGCAGTGGAAGCCGTGATCCAGGAAATCCCCTGGGAAACTTCATCCCCTCCAACCAATAAGCTGTGAAATACAACCACTAAACTACAAGCTTATGATGAATGTAGACTCTCATTTCCTCCGGAGTATTTTCAATGGCTTATAAATGCTGTAGCTCTGCCTACTATTAAAGCTCGCAAGCGAATCCGGTAGATTCCTTTTAGTACTACGAACTTTATATCTCCCCTTACATTAAAATACCGTCCTTACTTGTCGATCGGAGGTGTGTGCGCCATGACTCGATTTCTAATTGGCTCGCGCTTCGATTTACGGGTGTATAAAAAATGCCATGTAGTTATCGATTCATCTGGATTAGGCGGAACATATCGTGAGTTGTGTGTCATAAAAAATTTTATACGCCGATATGCATGCAGACAATTGGAAGCTCTTTCCTCCCAATCGGGTGGGCGGGTGACATCTCTATGCGATGTGCCTACCATGCATCATCTCTCTCCCACCGCATTGATAAATCTTCATTGCAGTCTCTGCGTAAGTGGTGGGTAGTGTCGGCAAGTAACTCCCGACGACAGCGGCAAGCAATCGGGCACAAAGCTCCTTCCCTCTGTTGTTAGGTGTGCATATGTGACGTTGGCAGATGCGGTCAGCGCCGAAAAACGTGGGATGATGCGAGCTCAAGCTTCCCATAGGGTGTAGTATAACAAATCCTTCCTCGCGCAAATGCCCCTCGCTAATCTTGTTAGGACGAATTGCTGATTTTCGTATGTTCCCAAACTTTGGTAAGCGCCATGCGCAGGCTTTCTGTCCAATAAACTGGTGCTTGTCTTCGGAGGGGTAGTACCAGGAGCTTTGAGAAACAGGAAAGCTTCGGCTTGGAGACACTTTGAATAATGATTTCGCACTCGTCGTCCCCAACGAAAGTGGAATTTTGTTGTTCATTACAGTTTCTAGTGCCTCTAACTTATTCTACCGTTTTCTAGAAATAGCCGCGCAATGGTACTCGAATATGTGGTCAACCAAAGCCTGAAACCGTCAATTGTCACAGCGATCCTTGTAGAGTACGTCTACCGACTGTATCACTCGTACTATAACTCCGGCCATAAAACCACAGCACCAGTCCGTGCCGACCCTCCATCCAATTCGCTCGTACCTATCGCTCCTATGTTTTCAGCTCTCGTGATACAGATCATCTACCTCATTCTCTTCATCCACAGTGTGCAGGCCGCACTCGAAGTCTCCATCTCGAATGTGCGCGAGATCACGCCCGACAGGCTACTGATCGCAAACGCTACTGGCGGGGCGGACAAAATGTGTGCGCATATGGGTGCCACGCGGTGTCGACAGATTGATGATGTTTCGATTTATGGTGTGGTGGTTGTGGGTGCTGGGGGACAGAGTAGTGGTATGCGGGTGGAGAGAAAGGTTTGGGTGGGTGTTTTTGCGTTAGTGGTGGCGGTGGCCGCGGTAGCTTGATGAAGGGTTGGAGAGGCGACGGAGGAAGCGGGAGGATGTAATTATTCCTATAATTCGAGACTAAGATTGCGGCGGTTTGAAGTGGCCAACTGCTAATGTTGCTCAGTAATTGTTTCGTTTTGAAGTTGATTTATTCCATCACCGGCGGTGTCTCAGTTTTGCCATTACATAGAAAAATGGGTGGTGCTTATTGAGAGGATCGATTTCTGCTGTGATGGGGTGAAATGCCAAAAATAAATACGGTAGTAGTGGGGTGGTAGTGGTGTAGTTAGTGATGGTGATGGTGAATAAGACCTGCGTATGGTTTGAACTCGAACTGAGGTTTAGTTTTGTGTCACACAAAATCACTTGTACTGCTTCGTTTCATTGCTTGTCTGTGTGCCTGACAACTTTCGCCACTTTCGAAGGTGCTGTGACATAACACCTGCACGACTGCTCGCGTTTTAATGCCTTTTCCAACTTATACGCCAATGTTCTCTTGTCCAAATCTCCTATAAGTACCATCAACCTTGTCGGTACGTTATTTCTCGTCTTCCCTGTCTGTTCGTTTGTACTATGACTCTGTAGTACTGCAGCGTCGTAGGACAGAGTTCCTTCAAGCAAATATGTGCACCTGCTACGCAAAATTATCGTAAAACTAACGTTTGTGTACTGTAACCAGAGACCTTCAAGAGGGCGGCCACCGGGCTTTTTAGACGCCTGCAGATCAGGTTCGGCGTCCTTCTCGCCGCGGAAGCTAATTTCCGCCGCATACAATTACAATCTAGTATCATTTTGCAGGAGCGCGTCTACTAGGAAAGGCGAGCTCAAGATTACACCAACATCCTTTCAATGAGAGGGGTGGAGCTATTCTCAGAGAACAAGACGAGGTGAGAGACCAGTGCGGGGAATTCAAAAACCTGAAGTGCAAGCTGGAGGTCAAAAACGGAGGTCTGACTGCAGTTGTGTTCTGGGGACCAAGTCCATGTTCGTGTCTACAAGGAGATTACAACGCGCTGCGGTGCAGGCATGCGTGTCGTTATTGGTCGTGCTGTTTACCTTTGTCTCGATTCTTCAACATCTGTCTGCGCTTCGGTAGCTATCCGGTTGAGGGTCTAGTAAGTGCTTTCATTTGCTTTCATCTTCCTTGTCACTGACTCATTGTTTCTAGCTCTACTGGCTGGCACAGCAAGTTCCGAAACCCCCCCCCCAGTTAACGACGAATTTGAAGCCAGTTGACGGAAACAGGTTCAGTAATTCTTTCGAGGTCCTTTCATTAGTAGCGAGCGTAGTACCCAGGTTCAACTCGTATGAGGAACTTTTAGCGAGGATTACGTTCGATTTCTCATTGAGGACGACGGACGTGCGGGCGCCACTATACATAAGTCGATGGACTTGTCCCTTCCTTACGAAATGTTCTTGGGCAACTGGGTTGTCCAGGATATGATCTCATTTCTCGAGTGCAGTTCGTGAGGATATTTGATCCAGAAGTGGAAGGATATATTGCCATGAAAACGAGGGTGATGTCCCTTTGATGAATTCATTTAGTGTTAGCAACTGAGGCCTCACGGAAACGAGCATATATATAGTACCATAATAGTAAAATAATTCGTTATAGTCACGTTGTTAATTGGCTGTGAACGTGAGAACTCATCGAATAACCCTAATAAACTTGCCCGTTGTGCTGACATTCTGAGTCCTAGAATGGGAGGGGAATTTGCCTCAGTGTGAGCTGAATCTTTTTGGAGGGCGAAATGCCTTTCCCCGATCTCCCTGCATCTGTCAACTCATCCGCCTGTGCTTGAAAAGGCTCTGAATGACGATCCCCAATCGTACCTGCATGCCAGACATTTTGCCAAGGCAGGTCACATGATCAATCATAACTCTTTGACTGCTTGTTTTTTTCTACCAGCCTTCGAAATTTTCTCGTCACCTATTTTATATACTCACTATTGCTTGTGTAAGCTCGCGAATCTTAATTTTAAATAAAGTTACCCCCCAAAATAGTCCGCCTCATTTTTAGTGCCAGTCTTCGTTCGTACGTAATCAGCAGAGCAACGACCTAGACCTAAGTAGCGACTGAGCTCTCGGATGGGAGCGGGTTTTTGGCAGGCAAAGAAGCGAAGCCCATCGGATGAAGATCGTTTACGACAAATTTTTAGCGCTTCGCATTTCCGCTAGGTGGGTAGGCACAACAGGCATAGCCTCCACTTCTACATTGCTGTGTTACTTTAACACCTATTTTTGACAGCTGAAGAGGCGGTGCTATTCCCTTACTGATGGGTGCCTATTTTTCCCTGGATGCTCGATATATGTATCGAGCACTCTAGAGCAGCTAGCTTCTCTTATCAAGCTGGTCTTAGACGTCACTCGTAGCTAATGCTTTCAGCGCAGTGGCTTAGGTACAACCATAAGGGATTCAGCCGTATTTGGATAAGGGAGGCTGAGGTTGACGGTATCACGTATATCCGAAGTTGAAAAGAGGCTCATCCAATGCGACATGACATATTGTGCGCAACAGTAAAAAGAAATTTGCATGAGCACGCACACGATTTGTAACAGACGGCTGATATTTTTGATTCCCTTTAAAGGGTCAGTTCCCTGCGGAAATCGAAGATTAACACTGCCATTAACTGTTAATTATTGCTAGCCTCGGGTACTATCATGTTATGATGTATCTAATTTTCATGCCATGCGCCATTTCGACCCTTGCGATATCCTTTCTGATCTCCCCAGTCAAAGCCAAACAGGATGAGGATGCCGGGGCTACCTTCACCGATAACTTATTCAGCGATCTTGCGCCGCTGTTAGTCCTCCCCACTAGGTATAATTATCCTTGGGTGAGTGAGGCGCTGATGTGAGAGATAGGCTGGCTCTCTTTGGGGAGAATGTTGCCCGGCAGTTTCTTTCGCAGAGCTTAGGTTGGGCAGATTGTATCATCTTTGCCATGGCTCCATTGGGTCGGGCTTCCTTCTGTATTAGAGGCTTTAGCAGGCTAACATATGATAAAGGCATTTTAACTGCAATTGTCTCCGCTATCCGCGTTGGCGGACCTAGTAAGTATGGCAAAAGTCCGTTGTTAGGCGTCTGTTGACATTGGAAGCTTGGTTGAGAGCAGTCGTGGGAAGAGCCACAGAGAGCCGCGGGACGGCAGAATTGGAGCTCATGTCTTCAACGTCTGACTCGGTGTGCGAGCTATGGAATGGCCAAGCAGTTTCTCGAGTTCTGGGTTCGCCTGAAGTTCTTGAGTTGGTGTTTCTCCGGAAAGATAGAACTTCACAGGATCCAATACCCCCGTCAATCATGTCCTTTGCAGAAAGCAAGAGATATCCGCAGGAGGATCCATATTACCAACTAGTCACATCGGATGATAAATCTGATAGAGAAGCCATCAGACTCCTCAATATTTCTGGCAGTCAACGACAAAACCTGTCAAACGACTTTGATATAGAGGATTACGAGGGATATCACTGCGCACCTAACATATCGCTCAATGTTCGAGGGGAGCCGAATCATCCGCGCGAGTTATGGGCAATTGCCACAGTGGGAACAGCTTTACAGTTGTGCGTGCTGGTGTATGATGGAATTATTACGCAGACGTCGTGGGGAGAACTGAAGTTCAAAAAGGGTGGCTCTCGGACCCACGACTACTCGTTTCCATTTACAATTATGGGAACTGTGACGATCATTATTGGGATGTTATTATGCTCACACGTAGTGGAATCCTCTACCTGCGAAGCAAGATGGGAGCCTAGGGCTGATCAGAAGTTGAAATTGGCCTGGCTGCAGAGAGGCCAGGTGGTAAATGGTCAAACATTCCCTATTATCTTCAACTGATCAAGTGATACTTACGCTGGCAGGAAAGACGAGACTTTCGGTTCGTATGTGATATTTGCCGACTCTTTCCGGCACTCTCAATCGGTGATTACATCCCGAGTCAACAGGCATGCCCATGGACTCAGCACACTTACCACAATTGGAACACTGACAAGTCTCGTCGGTTTTGTTATCCAATTGTGCGCATTCCTCCTCATCTATTTTTCCCGCTCTCGGCTAATTTATAGATTAACAGCATGGGGTTACGAGGTAAATTCAAAATTTCACGATTTGCTCTCCAACAAAGGCAGCCTTAACGATGAAACAACAGGTATGCATTGGTCAGCTACAATTGCGCAACTTATGGCAACTGGTATAACGACCGCACTTCGTGCTTTCATTCGGCGACGTCTTACACATGATCCTGACGTTAAAAGGGCAGTGGAAGAGTGAGATATCCTTTGCTTGTCAATCGATATCACATAGTCTGACATCCTAGAAGTTATGAACTCGACTGGATGGCCCGCGAAGTTGCTGACTGCACGGCTTTCTCCCTGTTCCCCAGGAAACTCGAGGCGTCGCGTCCTCCGCAAATACAGGATAAGGGGATGGCAGTGGAGGTTGTAGAATTACGGCAAAGACTTGGGGATCTATCGGGATGGACAAGCAAGGTTCAGTCGGAAGCTACCGGGCTAAGTCGGGTTATCGAGGGGATGATGGACCTCATAACCGGAGATACACCAACCAACATGACGGAATTTTCGTGGCAGTTACCAGTATGGATTGAATCGCGGTGGTCACAACGCCCTAGACTGCAGTATATCCCTTTAATATTGACAAGGAAGAAACCACGCGAATTCGGAGAGGCATGGGGAAGGTGGCAAGTAGACAGCACACGGATTGAGGCAGTTTTATCGTTATTGATGCTACACTACCAAGAAGCGGAGTTCGAGAGTAGTTGGAAAATACCAGCCGCCGATCCAGGACGGTTACGACGGCGAGAGGATCTCGAAAATCTACATAAGACGCTTCGTATCCTGGATTTTCCGGCAGATATGGATCATGCTGATGCCCTATGTATATATGATTGGTGGATAGGCAGAGGGACCGCATGCTTCCAAATTTCTGGACCCGTTGACAAGGCGGCAGCCACCAGCCGGAACTTGTTGCCCTATCGAATTGTCGGTGCCGTGCCGGCGAAACGTCGGGGAGTTGCTGTTGTGTCTGTCACGCCACTGGAGTCTATATGTGCCCAGAATATCCTCTCGAACTTTTTCCGGGAAATAAAGCGTTTCATACCAATTTTCAGTGGCGAGACAAAAGTGAGAAGTTTAAGTGGACGGAATATCGGTTCGTTTCGGATGTTGAACACCGCACTCGAACGAATGGTGGAAGTTTTCATCAGCAATGAGTTCTGCACCATTGAAGACGCCTATATGACCATGATCCCAGCTCTTGTCGAAAAACTGCCTCCGATAGTGGATTCTCAAGCAGATATCCTAAACCTCGCAAAATCTCAGCAGGAGGAAGGCGTGTACGACCAAATTGAAGATATAGAGTTTTGGCTTTCATATACCTCTCAATGGGCTGCGCGGCAGTGCACCAGATATTCGTGGGAAAAATCACTCGGGCATTATGTCATGGCCGCCAGAATATATTTCCGAACAGCGCAACTGCATTCTGCTGCGGCAAATACAGAATTCTCTCTCGAAGCAACTCAAAAACTATTTGAACAAGCGGAGGCAAAACTGGTACGAGCATGTAACTTAGTTGTGTGGAGAGTTGGAAGAAGCCGTCAGCTTTCTCACGACCTCGAAGCGGCGGAACAGCTCTTTCGGGATATCCTGCAGTGGCTAACGCTAAGAGAAGAAGGCTGGAGAAATTCAGAAATGGGGGTTCGCAGAAAGTCAACTTATGCGGAAGTTTCTATGGGGTTTTCCAAGGTTCTTGAAGGGAGGATGAAACAGCTCGGCGACTTGGATGACTGTGCTCGTGCGGAGATTGAAGAACTACAACTGAGAGGGAGAGATGGCGATAACTCAAAATCAGAAACCGATTGGGATATCATGCAACAGTTCTTGATCGAAGTGGACGACCGGCTCCATGGTGACAACCTGAACACTCATGCAGGGTGGGTATAATTGGTATCACAAGCAGCACAAGCTGGTAACGAAGCTGCAGTAGAGATGTTGCTCGAAGCAATCCCGGATCACTTCATAATTGGTCCTCAGAGCCAGGTAACGACCAGTAGTTCAACTTACGACCTCCCCATATATCCAAAGGAAGTCTCGATATTGCAGTTGCTTCTTCAAGAGTTATCGTTTCGAGCCCCATCTCATCGCCTTAATCTCGATGTTTTGGATTCTTCTGGAGAAACACCGCTCGGTCAGCTTGCTTATCACGGCCAACATGAGCTTTGTAAACTCCTGCTAGAATATGGTGCAGATCTAAATTTTAGAAATGCCTCTGGGAAATCTCCATTGTATCTGGCGTGTTGGAACGGAAATCACTCAACTACCCGTGTCTTGATTGATTCCGGAGCCGATGTCAACGCCAGGTATGAGGGAGAAAATATATGCTTGCATGTCGCCTCAAGAAAGGGCTGTGAAGGAGCGCTCAGACATTTGCTCGGGATCGAAGAGATTTCTTATGAAATGCTTCTATCCGATGACTGTCCTATTCGCAATATCAATGAGGTGAACAAGAATGGTGAGACAGCAATGCATTTTGCAGCACTTACTGGATCACTAGAAGCCATTCGGTATCTTAGTCGGCGTGGGGCGTCCGTGAATCTCTGCACTACTAAGGGGATGTCCCCTTTGGCATATGCCGCATTGAACGGGCATTGTGAGGCAATTCAAGCTCTTTTTAATCGGCACGCCAACGTCAATGATCAGCTCATCAAACCATTTAGTCAGCCTGGTCTGCTCGTCGGAAACGACCGCAACTCTTCTCGAGCACTTGAGGTAGCGGTGCTTCGGCGTCATATCTATGTTGTGTCACAGCTACTTGGCTACGGTGCTTGTCCGGATTGGCGTTGTCTACGGATTGCTGCTAGCAGAGGCTGTGACCGCATTTTCAAGCTCATCCTTAAAGCCTACATTATGAGCACAGACGGCCCTAGAGATCTGGCAGCCATCAATTCCGTCATTAAGTCTTTGGCTAAAAACGACACTATCCGACCAGCGTTGCTCCGAGCTTACATACACAACCCCCGGAAAATCTCGCTTCTCCTTGCCCACAAGCGTTGCAAGGGCCACGATTGCATCGTTCCGAATGAGTGGGGTATGTGCGCCCTGAGTCTTGCAGCCGCAAATAGGAATGCAACAGTTGTCAAAATGCTTTTGGACGTATTGCCACCCCATCACTCACTCAACCCCAGGACTTCAGGAATTATAACCCAATGTTTGAGCTCCGCTGTTCACACTAAATGCGACGAGACCTTGCGCGCTTTTGTGGTTACAGGTTCCACGAACCAGCATTACGTAGATTGGGTGCCGTGCATGACATCAATTGCTATAGAGAATGGTAATTTAAGAGTCTTCAGCGAGCTTATCGCATTGGGACTCGACCGGAATCTGCTTTACCTTCGACATGCACTCGAAAGTACCGTGAGAAATGGACATGCAAATATGTTAAGGCGGATGAGCGAGCTCGGGTTCCCGGTGGCTTCGGTAGCGCACGAGGGATCGCTGTTACATGTCGCTGCAAAGGCCGGCGAAGATGCTGTGGTGTTGGCATTCGTGGAGCTGGGGGTTGATGTTAATTCTCCCACAGGACCAAATATGTGGCGGCCCTTACAGCTGGCAGCCCAAGGCGGACACTTGAGCACGGTGAAGTTACTTCTCAAATCTGGTGCCTTAACTAGCTTCAAAAATGCATACGGCTGGACAGCTGAATTTTTGGCCCACGTCAAAGGCCACAGTAGTCTGGTAGAATGTTTCGGCGGCCTGGAACCTGAAACTACTCGGGACCTTAGCGTGGGGAATTTGTACAACGGCATTAGACTTTCTTCTGACGATCCATTCACGGAAATCTTCGAAATCATGTCTGCTGAGGATATTACAGCCGTTTCCGAACAGACAAACTTGAATTCGAGAAGACTAGAGACGATCATGGAGGAGCCGAGTATCAAGTCAGCTCCTTCCGAGGTGAAATTACTCACGCAGACCGAACCAGCCATCGACGTGTATCCCGGACAGATATTCGAAATGTATGTCCAAAACATCGGACCACTGCCACCTGTTGATTTGTATCCGGGGACGGCATTCGAATTACCGGCCTAAGTTCTTCTACTCCGGGGGGCGCCAGGCCCGAGTGGTAAGATAAGGTGGTCTCTTTACGTTGGTAGAAAGGCTAACGGGACTCTGGTTTTCCTTTTTTATGGATGTCATTAGCGTTGCTGGTTTGGCGAATTTATCATGACCACTATGGCGTTGGGATGCTTTTCTGTCTTTGTTAGTTTTTGATCAGATTTATGGAGTTTCTAGCTAGAACAATACAGAAATACGCGTTGCACTCACACTTACAATTGTGTCCGCGGGAACTGTCGTTCTCCTACTAGCCAACCTTTAAAGTTGCCAGGGGGTCCATATATGCCGCAAACTACTGTATATATAACTTGCATTACTGTATGCGTATAACTATTTCCAATCATGATATCAAGCGTTCGCCCAATAAACATATTGTTGAATGTGATTGATTGATCTATCTAAAGAGACTACAAAGGCCATATATAGGGTAGTCCATGTGTGCATGCGTACGCACTCATCTATCTATAGACACGGCTGAATATCGTCAGCCCGTATGAATACTATAAGCTCCACAGCTCAGTAAGCCTAGCGGTCTATTTATGCAGCACATACTGTCACTCGATATCCGAGTGAGGGACAGTGTTTCAACTTTGACCCTTCTGGTTGTCGCGGGTTTAAACTTCCTGTGAGGCACATATTGAGTCTGTGTAGATGGTTCTTGTCTTTAGGTTCTTTTCTTCTCTAAATCAATACTGCATGCTCCTACCACCAATCACAGTCCATGAGCAAGCATCCATCGACACGATCATGATGATACCAACGTTGCATATAAACGTCGGTACGCTCCTGCACGCAAGCTTCCTATCTCATCTTGCTTTTTGGATCTTGCCCTGTCTAACTCGAAGTGTCCCAATTCTTTCAAACACGTGACCGCGTGCAGCTGAGCCGCAATGCAGCTTAGTTTGGACCTCTAGTCTAATCTAACATCGCCTAACCCCTTAGCATCTCTTACTCCGTCTTACCACCCTCGCCCACCACTTCCGCAACAATGGGGCAATTTCAAGAGCCCGATCAACCCTCCTATGCCCAATGCGACGAAATAACTCCCTGTCTCTACCTCGGAAAGTCCGCACTCCCGTTCCCTATTCCCTATTCCCCGCTTTAACATTCACACCCCTTAGCTTGGTTGCCGCCAACAGCACCGACTACCTCGTTCGTAAGGGGATTACACACATCCTAACGCTGACCTCTGAGCGAGTTACTGTCCCAGCCTGGGCAGGGATAGTCCACAAGCAGTTCCGCGTCCGCGACACCCGCCGGCAAAACCTCCTCCAGTACCTCCTCGACGGCGTGCAGTTCGTTGAGGATGCGTTTCTTGGCATTATCCCAGCAATCGCAGTGGGAGATAAAGACTGGTCGCCATCTGTGCCCACGCCACAGCCTGAGCGGGAGGTGCGCGTGTTCGTGCACTGTCGTGCAGGGATCTCCAGGAGCGGGAGTGTTGTCGTTGCTTACGGTATCCCCCGGCGCACATGATAGGACAGACAAAGACTGATGATATTGTCAGTAATGAAAAACTACTGCCTCAACTTCACAGCTGCCCTTCGGCTCGTCCGCGAAAAACGCCAGATCGTAAACCCGAACCATGCATTCGTGTCGCAGCTGCATCTACTTCATTCCACAAACTTTGACCTCTCCCACCTCGGCCCCGAGGTGTTAAATCAGCCAATTGATAACCCGTACGACCCGGATGAGTTTCCGGAGGAAGCGCTTCGGCGCGAACGGAGGAGGAGGCAACAGCCATGGGAGCGGCATCCGGAGTTGTGGGTGCGGACGGCGTTTAAGACAGAGGAGGATAGAGATACGTTTTTGGAGTGTGCTAGAGAGCTCCTGGAGCCCGTATCAGTTTCTGCACCGGCGCCAGCGGCGGTTAATGCTCCTGCTCCGAGTGAAGATACGGCTACGGAGGACCCTGGGGATGTGCAGGATGTTACGATGAGCTAGACGTCTCTATGCTTTGCTTTGTGTATCTTTAGCGGCATTTGGGTTGGTTGGACTGGCTTATGGGTGGCGCTATGGCGTTCTATACACATTCGTTGTTATTGTGTTGGTGGTGGAGCACTGATATGATATCTATAGTTCATCAATCTTGGCTCTGGTTCTTGTTTACTTTGGGTTTTTTTGTTGAGGCTGGGTAGGGTTACGCCAGCCATGAAGGGCGCCTGAATACTGAGTGTTCCATAGCGGCCTTACCTAGTTCGTGGGTACATTGTGAGGATGGAATTGCAAATGCGCTATTTAGCTCGGGTGATTTTTTTCGATTTGATTCAATAAGAGACCACATTTACAACCTCCATCATCTGTTTTTACTAAAACCCCCTAGTGGTTGGTAATGGCTATGTAGTAGGTGCAACATGCAATGATTAGTTTTGCCACCCCTCGGCTGGCGCGGCTGAGGCGGTAGCGCACTCTAGCAAGACTACTTCACTGACCCGACAATAAGCTGTTGTAATAAAACCGACTTCCTCTCAAGGAGGGACCTTGGCAGGTGAAGTTTAGACGGTAAAGAAACTAGAAAGGATAGAGTTTGGTCGGCAGCTTAAGCTACAGTTCAGCAGCTTGCACTTTTCTAACCTCAAAGTCTATTATCTATAGAACCTTATGTATGTTCCGTACCATCGGCGACCCTCACAGTTCGCAATATTTGCAGTCCAGTTCACGAACCGGTGAGCGTTTGCAAACCAGCTCCCATCCACGACCATTAATTTCTGCCACATACAAAAACAACACCTACCAGAGCCCACTGCGTATCCTCTATCGAATTAGGCATTTCTCCCTGTACTATTCTGAGTGCCATACCCTCCATATGTTGCTTGTGAGATCGTTGAGGGTACTCGAGTATGTCGCGGTATTAATTAATTTTCCACTTAATTCGCAAAATGTGTTGCGTAGACTCTCTTTCCCTCAAGTGAAGCTAGTACTGAGTGAGGCAGGGAGAACTGAAGGGGTGGCAGAAACGGGCCCCAGGTTGCGGTTTGGAGGCCTCTAGGTTACGTTCGGTCCCGGGTCGCCCACTGTATGGAACATGTACAACCGTAGGATCTCTCTAACCCAAGGCCATCTCCCAAGTATCTGAACGAGATTTCTATGGCTGTGGCTGTGGCTGTGGCTGTGGCTGTGGCTCTGATGGTATGGCAGGATTGAATGGAAGTTCGGAAGAAGGGAACTCGTACTGGGTATATGTACCAACTACGATTATACCAGTGAAAGAGAGGCAGTTTCGGGCCGTCTTTCAATCTTCTGGCCCTGAGTTCGGAAGCTATACTTGCCCTTTGATCTCCACCTAGATCACACCCGTGTAGAGTTCACTCAGCGCAGTGATGGATGAAGGGCTGGTGATTCGCGCAAGATTAACGGCGGTCGTAAGACTAGTAGTGACTGGAAAGCTGGTAACGACTGGAAAGCTAGCGGCCGGTTGCAAAGCATATCTAGGCGGAGGTGCATATCCAAGACGATAAGCCCCATAGGTCTTCCGTGATTTAGCAATGATAACACATACGCATCATGATCATTCTCGCAGGCAAAGTGACATAAGTTCGTCGATGCTTGCAAGGCTGACCTCGTACAATAGGTAAAGGTAAATTTCCGCAATGTGACAATGTTGGTATCTGCACACTTTATAATTACAAGTCCTAACTCGTACTCTGGAGTCTTGCTGTGATCCTTCTGGCCATTTTTGTCACCGTGGCGGTGGGGTATCGCCCATACGTTCATCACATCTTGCTCGCAGGAGGGATCATCCCGTTACGCTCGCTCATTCTGGTGGAAATGGACGTGTCCTCCCTTCCGTTTCCCCACCGAATAAGCGCAAAGGACACCTGTTTTGGGGATGTGCAGGTACTTCTTGGCTTGATTGCTGCTGTGTTATGGAGAAACCATTTATGTGTAACTGAGGCGGTCCAGGCAGAAGGATTTGTTGTCGGCAGCATTAGGTTTGACTGCTACTAACGGAAGCCCACGGCTAGTTGATAAAAGGTAAAGCGGCTTCATCTGCCAACAAGTTCGGAACACGCTGTACCCACTGCACGTGGGTATTACCAAATCTGATATCGTTTATGGGTGCTGTTCAAGCTGAGTCGTTCATGTTTCAGATGCACATATGCCGGCGGATCACTCCATTTGTGGTAGCGGGGTCTTCAAATTGTTGTCATCCAATGGATAGCAGTACGTCAACTGTGCTGTACAATCTGACACCCCACACATCTGCGGGGATGAGCACAGCCAAAAACGCCTCGCAACTTGGAACCCAGCGACCTCGTCAAGTCCGGCTTGCAAATGCGCCTCGCGGGCGCGGTGTCCCCGAACAATCAAGTACATCAAGCGGATGAGTTGTTCCACTTAGAAGTTACACCCGGTTAGCTATTGAGTGATGCACCTGAAAACCTCAACTTAGGCCGCCGGTGGGAGTTATTGGCAGTTGCACAAGGTTCGAGATGAGACGATTGCGGTAATCTCAAACCGTTAGCGGAGCGGACTGTAATTTCTCTAGTCTTTCTGATGGCCTGTGTTGCCTGGGCAGTTGCGGAGGATGATAGTGATCCAGATGGGACGGAGAAACTGCAAAAGCGCCCCTACAGTCAGACAAGAACCTCTGATGGCCACATAAGCTAAGTATGTAAGAAGCGGAGAGAATCTGGAGGAGGCACGGCCGTCCTTTGAACATCTTGCGTATCAAGAAATAAGTATATTCTGGTGGACGCTAGGCTTGTAGCCAAGAGATTACGATTCCTTCCTACCTGCCCTTCTCATAATTGGTCGTCGATAGAGGCTCGTTTGCAAACGCTGGTAGGTTCGTGAAATGGACCACGGATATCGCGAGCTGATTTTCGCAGATCGCGAAACCTATATCTGATGATTCGCTAACGGCCACGGCCTGTTTTTATTGGTGTCTTAAAGCGCGCATTATGCTACTCCTACCTCAGAGGTTCGTGTTCTCTGGCCGTAGGCACCATTTTTTAGTCCCTGTCGTTTTGATAAGAGACATTGTCACCTTCAAGCTCGTTGGTGTTGTTCCACCACCCCTCTATTTTGAGATGCCCATTCGACTACCTGCTTTACAATTACCCATATGGCTGAGGCTCTAAAAGAGCAACTAAGTCGTCTGGCAGTTCACATTAAGCTAAACAGTTTTTCAACTCCTAAACCTGACGTCTTACCCTCATAGGCTTCTCCTCTATCTCAACCTCTCAATCGAATGCAATGCAGTTTTTGTTAATTGTATTCTCCCTCCTGCCAGTCGAGGCGGTACCACTTCCTAGCCAGGCAGAGACCCTGGACTGGGTAGCCTCTCCCACTTCCCGCGGCACAATCACTATCCTCTTCTCTTGTGCTGCGGCCCTATGTTTGTGCGTATGGACCGGTGTCCATCTGAATGTCGAACCCATCGAGCACAGGCGAAAGAAGATCGGTTCTCAATTCCTCGGAAAGCTCATATGGGCATTGATTGCCTTGTTCGCACCGGATATCGTCCTTTCGGTTGCCCTCCATCAGTTTCTTGTCGCATGGGAGTATCGCAGGGCCGTGAACGACCTCTCGAAGAAAAAGATGGCTACCGACGGGGCCCCAAAGCCTAAGAAGTTGAAGCTTGGGATGGCATTTTTTGCGGTAATGGGTGGATTCTGTGGAGAAGTCAACACTGTCGATGGACCCCGCTGGGACAGCCTGGGGGTTGTCACTCTTTGCCATTGGAGGACGATGGAGAGCATTCGTGAATACTCCCTCTCGGAAATTAAAGACAAGAGTAAAGCGAGCGCAGTCGCCAAAACTTTGGTATGTGTTCAGACTGCCTGGCTTCTTTTGCAGTGTTTGGGGAGGGAAGCGGAGCGTTTGCACATTACATTGCTTGAGTTGAACACTGCAGTTCATATTGTCCTGGCAATTGTGATGTACGGAATATGGTGGGAAAAGCCGCTTGATATCCACCAGTCTATTCCCTTCGACCGCTCTAGGTTGGGCATCGAAAATTCACCTACCACCGTTTACGTCGATACCGTACGAAGTGCTTTAGAACGTGCCGAGAGAGAAGTAGCTTATTTGGTTGCACCGAATTGCGAAACGGAGAAGGAGAACCAAGTCGTTCACCCGGAAATTCTTGTCGCTGTATCCATCTTCCGAAGCATAAGAGGGGCACCCGAAGAAGCCGGCCGCATGTTCAGAATCGTTCCTAACGCCATCAGAATGTACTTTCAGAATGTAATCCGTGCAGATATCCGGCATGCTCTCTTGCAAAACTACAAACGAAGTGCGATGGTCTCGGCATCTGCGTCTCAAGCTGCATACGTGGCAGCATTTGCCGTTGCTAGCGAAATTGCTTTTCAAGTAGCGCATGCGGAAATTTTTAGCACGGTTTACAAACTCGCCGCCGAGAGTGTCAATAGCGATAAGGGTACAGAAGAATTCGTAAAAGCCCTCACAAAGGCCTATGAAGCTACTCGCAAAGCTACATTCAAAACATCCTTCGATGCAGCTTTCGCCGCTGTCGTCGTCGAAACTGGCCGCAAGAATACGATCTCATCACTTGGATCCGCCAACAAACAACCGAGACCGTCCGGCGCTCAGCAATCAGCTACACCTCACATATCACTGCTAGCTTCCTTCAGGGCCGCAAATTCGGCAGCACGTTCGGCTTCTCGGCACGCGGTTCGTCTGGTTGCTTTTGATGCTGCTCTCGGGATAGCGGGGGCAACGAACGCTGCTACTGCCGCCTTTCGCAATGTCGCTGCCGAGGCCTGTGGCGCCAACATCAACGAGCCTATTAAAGCCAATGCAAAGTCCGCTGCCATTCAAACACGTGAAGTGGGAGGCAATAGTACTATGAAGGGATCAATTGAGGCAGGTATCCTTTCAATCACCAAGAAATCACTCAAAATGGGCGGCATTAGCACTGTGAAGGAGAGAATCGAGGCTGGTATCGGTTCAGCCACCGAGACAGCACGCGAAGCGGCGGGAAAAACTTTGAACGAACAATTCCGCGCGAGTGGACCTCGCGTTAGTTCTGGCATCAGCTCTGCCGTAGCAGTTGTCAAACGGTCTACTTCAACTGGTGTCTTCTTCGCTGCACTCGATGCGATCCGAAAGGCAAAACATGCCGAGAAACACAATCCCGAAGCCAAAGAAGCTTGTACTAGAGCGGAGGATGAACTTATTGAAATTGCACCCGCGGAGAATGAGTCTAAATTACAACGGTTGCGTACCACGGCTCACGACGTGGTGGGGCACCAGGTTATCACTGTGCCTGGATTGTTCGGACCGAAGGCAACGGAAGGTATCAAACGAATTTCGGGTGGGGAAGATAGGAAGATTAAGGATCAAAGTGGAGGGGCTGAGGATAACGGCGAGAGCATATTCGGGTCATCCTGGCGGAAATTTCACCGAACTATCCTCATCATTTTTTCTGCCATAGCTGGGGCATTTTACGGGACCATCCACGCCACGAAATGGAATAGTCACTGGTTTGCAACAGATATTGAACGCCACCTGTGGCAGATATCTTGTGTGGTGGGATCAGCGGCAATGCTTCCGTTTGCGATTTTATTGCTAGCTCCTTTTGTGCGCAATGAGCGTTTCAGACATCTTGCCATGGCTTTTTGTGCGATCTGTTGGGTAGCTTTCACATTTGCAAGAATGTATCTTGTTTTCGAGTCGTTCCTCTCTCTTAGATCTCTTCCGCAGGATGCTTTCGAGGCTGTGCAATGGGCCAACGCGATTCCCCATATCTAGGGTAGTTCGTAAGCATATAAGAGTGGCGTTTTGTGTTATTCTATTTGGCTATTAGCATTTGTGGATTGTTCTGTTTGGTGCCAGGCGCAGACGCAGGCGGTGGTGTGAACCTATGGGTTTTGGTGGATTCTTGAAGTGGTTTGAATAATTCTTGTGTTTTATTGGGAGTTGAAAGAAATACGAGGCATATCAGCTCGTTTGGAAGGTTTCGGAACTTGGCAACGAGTGACATCGTGTGTATCTCTGTCTCTGCAAGACGTCCTGGCATGGGGGTTTGTTTGTATGTTTTAATCATATTTCATATTGCATTCAGCCGCTTGCGGTTATGGCATACTATCTTCCATCTAATCCTTGGCGTCTCGATCCTGGGTCCGCTTTCTTTGCCTGATGGTCCGCTCGGTTGTTGCCTTCGATATCGGAATGTCCTGGTACCCATTGGTATTCCACTTGACATCCCCTCTCTATCAACTTCCTTTCTCACCTTATCGTTCTAAGTGCCATCAGGCATGGGAGTTTGTGGCCTATTTATAACTAGTTGTCTTGATATTAGTTGATACCAATCAATAGCCGTCGACACCAATTACTACTTCGTTGCATATGGTTCGTGAAAAACTAAAATAATGAGGCGTTCTAGAGTTGTTTTTTTGCGCGACGTATGTTTTGTAGTTATGGATATGCGCAAAGTGTACTATACAACACCTAACGGTCAAGGCTTGATACCTGTGATCACTTTTTACTACTCATTTCACATGCACTCGGGTGATAGCCTACGTATTAAGGTTGCGTGAAAAAACTTGCAACTCGGTTCAAGCGGAATGAAGTTTCGCAATGGTTCCGTATATGATCGAATCTATAAGAAATGTTCCGCTATCTTAGAAGACTAAGCATGGTTTAAGAAACACCAGGGACAGGTTCGAAATCTGCACCGTGGTACTGTAAGCATATACATGGGCTGGAAACCTGCGATTACATTTACTACTTAAGTATTTGTTTTAACGTCGTGTGTAAAAACTCACGACTCGGTCAAGACAGTACATGGTCATGATTTTTCCTCTAGTTTGCAAGATGTGGCCTGCTATCATAGCAGACGGAACATGGTGCAAGAAACACCAAGATGCAGGTCGGAAACCTGCAGAGGGGTGCTGTAAACACCCAAAGTCTGAGGTCTCACCGCTCGACTTCAACAAACCTCCGGAGCTTGCTAATCTAGTAATGAGGGTGGGACATGTTTCGATAGGACGGGTTCTAAGCAAGTGTATTAACATGCAATGAGCGCTTAGTTTAGCATGTTGAGCTTGGTGCAAGAACACCATGATGCTGGTTCGAAACCTGCAGACGGAAGCTGTAAACACCCAAGGTCCCAGGTTTAAAACCTGTTTATCATTTTAGTGATAGTTGATAAAGACAGCAGGTAAAGCCTAAACCCGTACACTAGAGGACTTCCCGCAAGATAGAAACGCGTTGTAACCTTTCCAAGCTCTAACCGGCTCAAAAAAACCCCTAATCTAATAGTTATACACTTGGTTTGTCTGCTCGAAGCATTCTCATTGGTCGGGTGAACTTGCCACGTGGCACGTGTGGCAGTGTCAGATACAGTGGCGGGTACAGTGGCGGATATCCACTTGTTGACTCAGGATTTATCCTGAAGACCTACAAGTTTTTAGAACGCCATCGAAGCTGATAGAAATCATTGGAGAGTGCTTGCTAATGCACTGAATCATTTGTGTAGACTCATTCACAAATTTTCACTCGTCACCCGCCATTCGCCACTGCCGGCGCCACTCTACCATTTCTTAGGCATATAAAGGCATGGATTCTACCATTAGATAGTTCGGTAGACAATCACTTTTGTACGATAGATAATTCAATCTCTCTTTGTACTCGATCACTCTCAACAATACAGCAGACACAGTGGCAGATATACAGTGGAGGATATACAGTAGCAGATATATATACAGTGGCAGATACACAGCGGCGGATACAGTGCCAGATATACAGTACCGGATCAAGATACACATTCACAGGGACAGATACATAGGGGCGGATACACAGCGGTAGATATACAACGGCAAAAACAATGGCAGATATACACAGCGGCGGATACACGGCGGCAGATACACAGCAGCGGATACACAGTGGTAGATGAACAGCAGCAGATACAGTAGTGGATATACAACACAGTAGACACAGTGGCAGATACACAGTGGCGGATACACAACGGCGGATACACAGCGGCAGATACACAGCGGCAGATACACAGCAGCACCAAATCAAGATACACAGTGGTGGATACATAGCAGAAGTCTAGGTGATCTGCTTGATATCGTAACAAGTCCACCATGCTCAACGTTTCGAATCCTGGGGGCGGCGAAGCCGCCACCGATGCTAGTAGGATATAGTAACTTCGGAGTTTTCTCGTGCCCAGCCTCCTGCGGCTCAGTCGCAACGGAGAAGGAACTTGTGACTGAGCCGCAGGAGGCTGGGCACGAGAAAAACTTCGGAGACTTTCAGAGACTTTCAGATGGGAATTTTTAGATCCGTTAGAACGGTTGAAAGGTTTCATGTATCCTTCGGGAAGTCCTCCACTGAGTACGTCTGATAAGAAGAATGTAGCTGTGCTATCATCTGACGGATGAGTGCTGATGAGATAGAGATGACGGTCGATGTCGAGAGACGAGAGACTGATAACGATAGAGATCGATATGATTAGTTTAGATTAGATTAGATGATCCGAGCTAATAAAAGCTGCATCCTTCTCCATATCAACCAAATATCATAGTCTGTCAGCCGGCTATATTTTCGCTAGGGCTACGCAACGCCGTATCTAAGCCGTATGACAGACTACATACATCAAATACGACTAGGGTATGAAAGCTCTGGTAAAAATAACGTGTTTATTCGAAGTAGAATGTCTAGTATAAAATGTTACCAAAATACATCCGCCTACCACTGATTGCCCCTATAATGTTCATTATTCATGCCTTGCAATCTGTCCTCGATATCATTCAACTTTGTTTTCATCTCTCCGAGCTCGGCATACAACTTCTCAAACACCTCCTCCATAACCTCCCATTCCATCAGGTACATCAAAGATACCGCGCTTGAACCAGCCTTCTCAAAAGTGTTTCCGTCCTTCCCAAGCTTCCCCCTAATTGCCTCTAAATTCTTCAGCCAATCGCTGGCAATAAGGTCCTCCAATGACTCCACTGACACATTGGGGTTTGCCAGTACCCTTCCGGAAAAGGCAAAAACCTTGTCCGCTCGAATACGCAGCTTCCAAATATTAATGTATAGGTCCACCCCCATGGTTAGGAGTATGTAGTTTCTACGGATGATGCTCATGTTGGAGTCTCCGGGCATACCGTGGAAGGGAACATGTCGAATACTGTCGAAAATTAACGCATTTGCCTTCCCTTCGAGACTCCCAAGAGCTTTGCGATGGCTATGCAAGTATGGCCGACGTTTGTTCCAGAATTTTTGTAGCTTTCGTACAGCATCTTCGACAGCCTCATCCGACGGGTCATCCTGCGAACGTGTCTTTGGTGATGTGGCTGAATCCTCACCACGTGCACAATCAGGTTTGTCGAGCAGCGATTGGAGAGTGTAGGTAGGAACGCCGTACATATCAAGGGGCACAAGAGCTTTAGGGAGAACATTCGGCTTCCTGTCCTTGGAGGTAACGAGCATGAGTGTGTCCTTTCCTAGGTATCTGGAAAATGATCGATGGAGCGCAGAGGACAAGTCTTGCGGCTCACGTGAATGGAAGTCATGTGCTACGAGGCTGCGGCGGGATTGAAGAACCTGTGTAAGATACATTGTCAGTTATAGGCATACTTATAAAAGAGATCGCCTACTTGCCCTCCATGCACTCTCAGAGACTCTAGATGAACCCGGAAGTTGGTCATGCATTGCCGCAAGATTGATTAAAGCAATGACCAAAAAATTCCTGTTACGTTCTTGCATACCGTGCCTGAATGCAGGAGCTGGAATCCTGCTTGGCCCTTCCATCCCTGGCGGTTTCCTCATTGTACCAAACGTATATCGGAAATCCCGCTGCTCATCAAGATAAGAAATCGTGTCAATGAAAGAATCGAGCAGAGAAAGTAGACATTGTCCGTATATGTCTTTCTTCCCCTGTGCCTCCGTAATCTGAACCGTACTAGTAATAAGTTGTGGTATATGAAATTTTGTCCATGACACCGGAAGAACGCATGCTGTCTGGCACATCACTAAGAACTGTTGACCTAATAAGCCAACATTTTTCTCAATCACTCAGATTCGATACTCACTAGGAATGTTCCCAAACATTCATACATCCCAATAATTGAGTGGAAACACCTGAAATCCTCCGTGGCTAGTTCATAGAGTGCGGTTAAGCCGTTGCTCAAGTTGATCCTCTGCCAATAATGTACCTGATTAGGTGGACTAGCAGAAACCATTTAAGGGTAATGATTACTTACCATGTTGCTAGGAGAGTTCTCTTTGGCGAAGCGTAATGCTTGTTTAAGATCGTTAATCGTTTGATATACCAGCTGTTGGTGTTTTTCATCTAGCCTCCGTTCATAGATGCGCTGGGGAACTCTAGGCTGGATGTATCTTTGGAAACGGTCTGCCACACTGGAGTCTGAGTCTTGTCAGCATAATCTCACGACCCCCTTGCTGTTTTGTGATCTTATTCGTGCCACTGGAATGAAATTCTAGTTCTGCCGGCACTTAACGTAGAGTTGTCACGTGATCAGATGTGAATCAGTGACTCCGTCGAATTTGAAAATTTCAAGACGACCCTCGCAAATTGCCCCGGTTGTGGCTAGAGAAAGTCCAGAGAAATTTAGTCACTTACCAAGGTTTTGCGAAAGCTGCAGCTGCTCAAGCAAGGATGAGAAGTCTTTTCGGATGCTCCATTGCGTATCCTTACGGAGACGGTGGAAAAGAATAACCTCCAGTCCACGAGAGATTGTAGCGAAGTCGGTTCCTCCGGCAGCTATTTCACTGAGTGCTTCCACCACTGCCTCACAGTCATGTTCGAGGGGTGACCGGAAGGTAATTTCCTCGAGGAGGTCTTCGAGCCATCGGCGCCCTGGCCCAATCAGCTAGGGTTATACTATTATCAGAAATTGATTTCTTACTTTTTCCCGTGTAATTTTTACTAAAGCCCTCGATATTGAAATTCTCAATGATGGGTCGGTACTGGTACACGATTTGGAAGCTACAGAGTAGCGATGACATGATCCCAAGTTCCTTGATGCCGCGGCGTTAGAAGTCAGCACTACATACTTTCTCTAGGCTCAGTGGGTAGAAACATACCTTGATTCTGGATTTGCATTCCTCACGGCTGAACTGGTGATGCCGTCTGTCGCAGATCTCTGGATCCCAGCGCCCTTTGAGTACAATTAGCAGTTGGGAGTTGTGTATGTGGTACCATAAACCTACCGCGATGATAGTGTTTTGTACACAGTTTCTTATTTTGAGGCATCCAAAATCCCTTTGCCACGTCGTCCAGCTTATCATAAAGTCCTATCATTTGCACCAAAAGCCTGTCCCGGATACGAAGCGTTATTGTGACTTGCTCATGCGGAGACATCTCGGATCGGAGTGGAGAGTATTCGAGAAGCGAAATTTCGGGCTTTCCACTGTGTCGGAAGGCCCCGAATACAACGGCAATGGGTAGCGGGAGTGCTTGGTCGCCTCGAATTGATGCCCAAAGACCCACAGTCTTGCGTAAGGCATGGACAATGTAGCGTAGATTGGAGACCGTTTTCACATGTTCAAATAACCCCAAATTTAGCCAATGGAATGTAATCTGACATCATTTAGCCTCCAAATATATGAAATGCAGACTAAACTTACCGCGACGCAAAGAATGTCGTAATGAAGACCCTCGCCCAGGTAGTCGAGAACATTCCCCAAGCAGCTCGAATTTCCACGAACGCACGCCGACAATAAATCCCAATCTGATAAGGCTTGGGACACAGAGCTCGGGAGCACCAGTTGTTGATGTGGAGTATTAGTATATTTTTCACCTGCTGAAGTCGCAAGTAAGATTCTTAAAACCTTTCCAAACTCCCGATAATGAAGAAGCATAATGACTTCATGTGACGGGATAGTCGAATCGTTTTGAATATGTTCCAAACCCACTTTCAGTGCCTCGAATATTTTGCCGTCGGAAAGATGTTCCTGAAAGACTTGCCCGTAGTTAAGATTCTTGGCCAAAACAGTTACCAGCTGTTCCTTTAGTCGGTACTCGCGAAAGAAAGCTTCTTTTTCTTCGTCAGACCCAACGGCCTCAACTAAGAACCCTTCATAGTCGCGCCTTATCCGGTTTTGCGAGAGCAGGATGGTGCAGATCTTGCCGTATCCAGCCATTTGCGAAGGCTCTATTCGATTTCGATTTCTGTTTGCTTTAGTACCTTGCAGCAGTTACAGGTGAATAACTGAGCATACTCTGCGAGATACTTAACGAGTTTGTTAAATTGATGCCCTTGGAAAAGTACTTGCGCGGCATCATTACAGTACTTAAGCTGGTCGTAGCAATTAAAGGCTTTGATCCACTTTTTGGACTGTATGAATAGAGAGGCCGCCTTCTTCAGCTGTCCGACTTCAACCCAGGTATCTGAACAAGTCAGTTTACGCAAAGCCTGTTTGTGTGGCTTATAATTACCTCCAGCTTCCTCAAAGCGCGCCATTTCCTCCAGACAAAATGCAGCGTTCTCCAGCTGTGATAATTCGCGGAAAACTCGCTCAGCACTTTCGAAGAGTTTGAGAAACTTTCCATCGGAACCGTCTGCCCTGTGTCCGCGTCCTTCCTCCATATGAATGTGCGCTTGGGCGATCTTTTGTCCTTTTTCATCATTTGCTCTGCTGAAGCAGAATTTGGCCTATGATGCGCCATCAGTTACATAATTCAACGATTAAATTGAAGGACAAAGACATGCAAAAATCGGGTTCATACTTCTTTGAAGAGCTCCCTCTGTAGTAATTCGTATCCCCTATCAGAATACGCCTTCTGTAGTGATTCGTAATCTTTAGGATCGCTTGAAGCTACTTGCTTCAACGAGTTTAAAATCTCGTCTATCTAATACATATACCTAGTTGTTAGTGCGTGGATTTTTAAAACCTTTGGTGAAAACTATGGTACCTACAGTTTGATGATTACTCGTCACGATATCCACCAGTGGATTTAAGAAGTTTTCGTTTTCAGTTAACATCTTTTCAATCGGCTCAACAGCTGTGGGCGAGCTTTCAAAGATCCATAATTGGTTTCGAGACCTTGTGACCGCAACGTAGAGATTCTAGGAAAGCATTCATGGTTATATTCATTTTTGACGGTGCACTGGGGATTGGGTACCTTGAGTTCGGAGCAAAGGGTCTAAGTTCATTAGCATGTCACCTGAGGCAACATAACAAGGCATGGCTTACCGCATTACTTCCAATCGCTTCTTCGAGATAACCTGTGGTGTAATAATCATTCAATTTTCTAAAACTGGAAGGACATTCACTGCCAGAGAAAAAGTCCAGAAGTAACACATCGTCAAACTCCATTCCCTTGCTTTCAAGAATGGTGAGAACCAGTGCAACCTCCCCATTCTCAGATAGCACTTTTTCTTTCGTGCTATCATCCCGAACAAGAACAACCTGCCCAGGACCGAAAGGCCCTGATCTAAGAGCTCGCACACCCAAATCTGTACCAACTATTGACCGTTCAGCAGGTTAATTAACCGGATGGATTATCCACCAGCTGCGCCGGAAGCATGGATACGTACTGAATAGAGCTGGTTTGGGGCCGCCACATTTGCTTGTCTCTTCGTCCATCTTGTCAACAGTCTGTGGAAAGGCTGAGTGAGATGTTAGCCTAATGCTTGATGTGGAAATACGGTACTTCTCTATGAGGGCTGATATACCTTTGACCAGAAGCCTCATTACGAAGGATGATAATGCTATAATGCCTTGATGCGAGCGAAAATTTCTGGTCAGTTTGAACAGGGCTGGAGCCGCGATTCCCTGGTTACTCGTAGTTTTCGCTAATTCGGAAAATTTTTCGTAGAATAACATCTTCACATGGTTAAAGCGGAAAGTTGAATCTTTTGATATACATTGGGCAGTGTCTCCGGCTAATAATTATCCATTAATATGTGCGCTGTATATTTAATAATATATGTATCGTAGACTTATTGATCCTGAACTGATACAAGCTTTTTATAGTGTTTAGGAGATATGATATAAGTTTACATACCGAAATGGATTCCACGCGGGTTAAGGACGAATTTTAGAAGTAATATGATGTCGAGACAACGCTGGTCTTGCACTTCTACTCGATATTAGCGATGGTGGCACAAGTAGAGGAAGCGTGATAATGTTATACCATCAACGTACAACTCATCCAGCGAGCCCTCAATGCTGCGCTTGAGATCTAAATTCGTGTCGAGAACCTTCAGCAGCGACTTGACACGATCGGTACTGTCCTTGTCACCGTACACATTTTTCTGGTTTTCATACCGTAAATAAAGATCGTATACTTGCGCACGTTTCTCAGAAAAGGTCGGAGCATGCTTATCACTGAGGTCAAGGTATTCATTTCGCGACAAGCTCCTCAGTGTAGAATTGTTAGTAGCAGAACCTTTAATGACACCCATAAATTCGGCGAACACAAGTCCGGGTTCCATATTTTTGGTCAGTTTACCCGGAAATTTCTTCCAGTACTCTGATCTAAAAAGCCTAAAGTCAACGAACTGTGACCTGCGAATATAGCCTCCCGATGATTCCGCTATCTGTGAAATTCTCGACCTCTTGTAGTGGGGCTTCTGGCGGTCGAAATATCTTCGAATTAGATGCACATTAGTTGATATCCTCATTAGATAAAAGCTATGAGGAACAGACTCAACGTCATTCTCAAGTAATTTAAGAAGTTGCTCGAAGGTGCAGACTAGCGGATAATCATCGCTCTGCAACGTTGTCCATGAGTTCGAGAGCGTCAGATTTTCCTCTCCCAAATTGAGGACATGGTGGTTCAGGTGCCCTTCCGTTGCCAATTCAGACAATTGCGACCGAATCAGGTTCTTTGTATATTCCCTCAGCTGCCTTGCGAGGAATTTTGAACAGGTAAGTAGGACCTAACCCAATATTCATCAGTTTATTTTTGAATTCCCGACAGGGTGACTCCGATACTTACTTGTCGGGTTGGAGTCTGTCCGCAGGATCTCGAAACAATATAGTTTCTCACAAGTTTGTGAACAAGGCAAGTCGTTTTTCCTGTCCCACTCCTGCCCATTATGAGTGTCCCAGATTGAATGTGGTTGATCACTTCAATCTCCTCCGGGGAAGTGTCAGGCGGGAACTCTGCAAATAAGTTGTTAGTGCGAAAGGAATCCATGACTGGCTCGGTAAATTGATAGAACTTGTCTAGTAACAGATTGTTAGCAAGTATACAGGATATGATCGATGGTTTACCCACTGTAGGCCTGAAGAGCTCGCCGCTCACTAACAGAAATCGAAGTGGGGGGACCGCTCCCAGCTGTTGAATAGTTTTTTCGACGGTTGGTGAACTCGGAGTGCGTCTCAGATGATGGTATGTAAGCCCCTGAGTTATCTGTAATGGGGTATTCCCAAAGCCGGGGGTTGTCTATATCATAGTGGTGGAGACCCATGACGCCACTTCTCCACACCCTTACAACATGCTCAACCGCGTCTGGTATCTAGTTTTTTTTTAGCCCAGGTTCTGAAGAGATCAGAAAAGAAATTCTTACATCTGCTCGGTCTACTACTCTCCATACTAGCGGTGCACCGGAAGTCAGTTTCTCCATCGCAAGTCAATTCGGGGATAACAACTTTTGATGTGCTGCTTGAAAATGCCACCCTCACAAGGCCCTATCCCGAGCTGCCACAATATACGGAGTTGCTTTCCAACTTTGGCTTGGAGAAGCGGAAAGTTCATATGTTTTGACTGAGAAGCATTCCCAGTCCGTATCGAGAGTTTTCCTCCTTTCCAGTCACCGGAAGCCAGCCTGCGGATCCTGGCTTCAAGTGAAGCACCGACCCCTTGATCGGTCAACTTTCTTTCAGCTCCAATGGATATAGAGACTACTTACCGGTGAGCTGTTGCATCCGTATGTCGTTGATTGCCTGATCGGGGGAGAGTATCTTCCAGGGACCAATCGGACTCCCAAATAACGTATCTTCTACCATAATATCTGGAGAGTCAGTGTACATGCCTTGATTCCGCGACCGTGGCAGACGTGATTTTGTATTCTGTGCAAGCTCGTGGCATGAGCGACAGGGATACGTGGATAGAATTGTGCGGACTAGCACTGGACTCTCTGTGCCCCGAATCTGCGCCAGTAACACCTCAGCTTTACAAGAAGCTCGAGGGTATTGAAGTTGAAACTCGTTGGTTGCCAAGACGACGTGGTCAGGAAGTGACAAGTGCCCAGCGTCGGGTCCCCACGGCACACTTGGGTATTGATCTTCCAAGGCCTCAATGGCATCTGTCAATGTGTCCCAGTCCTCAACTTGAAACTCGATGCCATGGCATGCCGGCCTTCTAGCACAGACTGAACACAGTCCGATCAATTTCTGAGCCCAGATATTGCAGATCGATGGTACAGCGTTTACGAAGTGAACCTGAAACAGCTCGCTGATTGTCCCTGCCCCATCTGTCGAAGATACAATACGTTCTAGTAGATCGGCCTTCTCCCCCAGTTTCGTTGCAAAGGTCTTGAGGGATGATGGTTGGTACGGTAACCCATACTTCAGTGCAGTGATGACGAGTTTGAGGAGGGTATCGGTATCCGCAAGGTCAAACTCGGAGTGACGAAGAACCGAAATCGTTAAGTCGATAATCTCGTGGGCAATGTGCTTGTTGCCTGGACGTCGGTTGGACTCTGAGAAGTTCTTTGCGCTGAAGGATAGGAAACGCTCTAGGTTTTCGACGTAAGAGGAGAAGTTTGTGATAAAGTCAGCGCGTGCGTATTCAGATGCTAGGAAGGAGCCGATTTGGGAGGGGTTCGCGGAGATTGAAGTGTGTAGATAAGAGAGCCGTTTGATAGAACGCAAGCCGCTCTCGGCGAGTATAGTGTGGAAGGTATTCATTGTTTTGCCGGTTGTATGTTAACGCTCAGATGATGTAGCAGGAGATGTCGAGCACCCGTTCAGATTGATACCATTGTGGAAAGCTGGTAGTGAAGAACAGAGCTGGGTGGAGGAGAAGTTCCTTACGTAGATTGTCCTACTCTTATTGCGGGGTTAACACGAGTACGGGGATTCAAACAAGACGACGATTGAAAGGGTGTCTGAGGCTTGATTCAATTCGCTTCCTGGTTCTGCGGCGATGCGGCGTGATGAAGGTTCCCGCAGCTGCAGGTCTACTTGGACAGATTTCAGCTGCTATATATTAGAGAATGAGCTCATGAGTAGAGATTGCGAATGCCCAGATAAGAACATTCGTGGACTTCAGTTGTTCCAGTCATATGCGATGTTTGATGTCGACGCTGGGGCCCCCGGAATATGTTGGTAGTACAACATTCTTCTAAACCGAAGTCGAGGCAAACAAGTCCGCCGGTTTCCTAGCTGCATGCACGAGTACATTAGAAACCTCAAACCCTCCAGTAGAAGACGATCGGTGAAAGCGAAATTGAGCAGAATTAGACCTATTGGTCCGTGCTACTTACGGAGTAGCCAATCAACAGAAAAATAATTGACGGGGGGTGAGAACCGGTATGGCCGCATTTGTTAGGGTTGGAAGACCGGCGGCATAGTTGGGGAGGTCTGAAACCCTATCTAGCTTGGCGCAAATGTGCAACCTCTTAAATCGTCGATAGATGCAGGGGTGACATATGAATATTTTTTAAAACGGTGAGAGGGGGTGTCGGGTTGGTTTTGGCGATGATTGATCGGTAGGGGTGTGCAGATGTTGTGCACACAAGCACCATTACATCATTCAGGCTGCTGCTCAATTGGCCGGTAATGGATGCCGTCGGTACTGGGGTTTGGAGATCAATCAACCTACGCACCCCTGAAATACCGCTACGTGCCTCCCGAGTACAGCATCACCGGCGACAGATGCATGCAGAGGCTTGTGCTTCCAATATTCCAACCCCAGGCCTTGGATCCGGGATTTAGAGTAGAATCAGGGAATTCAATTGGCTCAAACTCAATCGAACCAGTAGTTCGAGTCTCAGTCAGTAAGCAAGTTCAGTTACTTCTTCCCGGCCCCGAGTTATGTTTGCCAAAATTCACATTCAAACCAGTTCTTTTATAATCTATCCTTAACACTTGCACCGTTTGCACAGTAAATGTAAGAATTCTCACTTGTCGTAGAGCTCTCTCTATAGGTAAAGTACATAAGGTACGTACTGATGTTGTATCCTCCCAAGTTCTGCGGCTGCATGGACAAAAGCGTCGCAATTTAGCTTACGGCTTCAAAACTGAGCACAATTATACGTAATACTTATCATAAGTTAGATTTTGCTACCCCTAGCAAAGTCACAATTTTATAAGCCATAGCATCAAGAAAGCGAAGTTTGAAGGCCCCCGCTACAGTGAGCTTCATGTAGGGCCACACGGCGATGAACAGTCTACGTTGCAATATCGATGGGGAACCATGTGCGTGTATTCTATGATACAAAAGGAAGAAGGAGAAAGATTCGAGATATATACAAGAAAATGCATGCCTTGTGCCTTACCGGGTGCCTACCATCCGCCCAGCTTATGGTTAATTTTATATATGCAACAAACAATGTTACTTTATGGGAGGAACCGTATCGTGTATATTGTAGTGTACCGACCGATGATAGAGACAAGAGAGAGTTTTGAGACTATACAGTATGTGGGAGTAGCAAGCAGTGATAAGTACAAATGTACATATATGCAACAGATCATACCAAATTAAGACCAGCAGTAGTTCTGTACCCAGCCGCTATGCGCTTGCGAATGAGCGAGCGGATGTCGCGTGAGTTAGACCAACAGCCGACAACAAAGCAAAATTTTGAACCAGACTGCTCTAATTAAAATGCGGCCCACCCAAGCACCGACACCAAAAGCCATCATATCGTGTACCCCGAATTCAGGCGTTTCCATTTTTGGAAGTGTGATCATTTCCGGTTTCCGATTCCGGCTTCCGAAATCCCGGACAGGGTGGTTTGATATCGATGTCGATCTAAAACCGACAGGCGCAAGAAAGTGGAGGAGACGGCTAAGGACCGACAGGGTGCATCCGAAAGTACGCTTAACCGACTTTAAATATGCTTGACAGAGGACATTCTACCCATCAACCCTAGAAACGACCACTCTATTACCAATTGTCTCTAAGGAAGATTGTGGAGATTCGTTTTATCTCCGGTATGGTTTCTGGCTCCACCTTTTCTGTAGACTGGGATTTTCTTCTCGGTAGTTCTGCATTTCGCTGTCGAGGTTTGTTTTCTGCGAGCGATTGTTTTCTTTGGCTGGAACTAGATTTATTAGAGACTTTGCTCTGGGAGCTTTGAAGTCAAATTTAGTGGACTTGACAATGTTGATTACCAGCCACATCCAGCAACCGCTTTGGCACTTTGTTCCTTATCTTGGGCGCAATTTTTGTCACAATACAAAAATAATTTTATTAGCAGATTCCTCAGCTTCTCTAGTTTAATCTGGTACACTCTGCAAAAGTTTGGGAGTGCTGGTGAGTGAAGATAACTGCTGTAATGTCATAATGTTTACTTTATGGTAAGGTCGAAATTTCCTCATTATTAATTAGGCTCGATTAGGAAACTATGTTAACTAAACTGTCATGTGATTGATTTGGAGGGATCGGTCGCCCAGTGTGTACTCTGGTGATAATGTATTCATATTCCCATGAATGAATTGGGCGAAAGGGATGAAGAAACTGGAGAGGCCAGTCACTCAACTGAGAAGTCACCTAGCCAGCCACTACATCGGCTCTGATGGGTTTGTGAATACACTGTATAATTATATACCGTTCATGTGATGTCCTGACAAATCAATGAAATGGACTTTATGGCCCGAAGTGAACGTAGCGAAGCTCCAGTGTAATGAGTTTTCTCTTCTGTTGCAACTGATCAGCATTTTAGTTGCCCTGTTCAGAACACAAATTCATTGACACACTAGAAGGGGTCCCCCCTGCTAGAACGTTGCCACAGCTCCAAAGCCTTCCAGCGCAAAGTCTCTGAGGAGGGCAGCTGTGGGAGGTTGAATTAGGGGTGGCTTAGGGCACGTGGCTAGCGTAGACCTCCGACCACAGCGCCCGAGAATCAATACTTACATGTATCTCTTCCCGTCACTCTTCACTTCTTTTTGTGCGAGGCAGCTTTTACTCCCTGCTAGCTAATAACAGAAACCCCACGATTCTCCAGCGTTGGCTTGTCGTTCTTTTCCTTTTTATACAATTCCCATACTCCACTTTCATTTTTGCAGCAACACATCCTTTAGCATCACAACGTCTGTCGATCAATTCACAGCTCTTAAACACACACTATAGTGTCTGGAGCTTAGACTTTTTCGTCTCGCAAGGTTGTCAGACGGCTGGTTTTCGACCGCAACTGCAGTGTAAGTATCGACAGGTAGCCGGGATTCACTCTTTCTATGATGCCATAATGCTAATTCAAGAATTCTAGGCACCCAGCGGCAGCAGTTCGGTTCCAAAATCTACCCATCTCTCGCAAACCCACCAACTCACCCTGTTTCAGACAGATCCTTCTCCCCACGATTTACTACCTCCCTCACATCCTATCCCGACAAAACGTACGATATCTGTTGCAAGACCTGTGACAAACACCTCTGTGTGGGCGAGAGGAACTGCTGAGCCGACTTCCATTCGCCTGTAGCGGAGTTCTTGCTCGAGTTCAAGTAGTTGTTGTAGTCATTGTCAATAAGAAAATGTTCTGCCACGACACGTGGTCATACCGCTACGCACCCGGGGGTAGTAAATTTTGCTAGGATTGTATTAGAGGAAAAGGGTAGTCTATCCCCGGTGCGTAGTAAGGCTTGTCAGCCCGTGACGGGACGACATTTTTTGATCGCTGAAAAATACAAAGAATATATTGTCATCTGATTCAGTTCTGTATTTTTGCAATTGTATGACATTGTGTTGGTTGTTGTCGATTCGTCCTAGGACCGCCCTGCCAGAGGACAACACCCGGTTCTTACGCACGAGGGGATAGGTTCTGAGAGGATTTGATTATATTATTTGATGGGGAAGACTTTGGCTGAGGCTATGTACTGATTTACCAATATTTTGTGTATGAAGGTCGCGAGGAATGAATATCTATTTCCGAATGTTCTGCACCTTCCACAGCCAATTTAATTGACATCTCTCATCTCCTCTGGAGCACCATCGCCGTTTGACACTATGGGACCTTTTTGCGACTTGTTTTGGGTTTCAATTTATAGCCCGAATACCACGCTTCGTTCGACATCAATCCACTCCGCTTCAAGCAACAGATCCATGAAATTTCCCGCACCACAGCTATTAACAGCTGTCAAACGGAGCAAGGCAAAAACAGACCCCCCACCCCATCACTCGGCATCCTCCGGCTTCTGTCCATACACAACATAACTGCACCAATCTCATCAACCCAACAGCCTCGTCAGCAAGAAGGGAGAAACTCACAACGGGCTGTAAACATGACTATTCTTATTCTTCACCGCCTCAAAACCCTGCCTACAAATCTCATCCGCCTCATCTTTATCCATCCCCAATATTTTGGTAAACGCTAACATCCCATACGCATGGAACCCTATCCTCTCCTCATTAGCACCCCCCCTCCCAATTTTTACCCCCAGGGAACAAACCAGTTTCGCAATTCAACATCACCATCGCCCCGATGCGTTTCAGCTGCTTATCTTTCGGCCATGGGCCCAGGGGTTGCTTATACGGGTGGATCTTGACATTCACAAACCCTGCGTCCTCGAGGAGTTTCTTCATCACCTCTGTTGTCGCTGGTGGCCGCCCCATTTTCGTCATTGCGTCCCGGATGTGCTGGAGGAATACGTTGACGCCGTTGTCGTCGGCCATTGTGCCGTCGTCGCTGTGGGCGGAGGCGGCGAGTTCTTGCAGTTCGACGTAGCCGCCGGGTTTTGTGACGCTGGATGAGAGGATTAGTGGGAAGGGAGATGGGGAGAGGGAAGATACCGAAAGACTTGGGACATGAGTTTGGGCCAGTCGCTAATGCCTTGGTTTATGTTGCGCATGTGAATGAAGTCGAAGGAGTTCGGCTTGTACGTGAAGTCTTGTTCCGCGTCGTCGACTTCGAAGCGGCAGTTGGGGGGGACCCAGGCGGGTTGGATTGGGCTGACCGGTCAGCACGGTATGAAAAAACACTACGGATATATACCTTAGGTCTGTGCCGATTACTTCCGCCATCGGGTATGCGTCGGCGAAATCTACATTGTCAGCAGAGAGCGTGGGAAGCGGAGAGCGCATACCGATTGCCCAGATCCCCGTGCCAGTACCAATATCCAGCACTTTCTGTGGATCCTCTAATGGCGCAGTATGAAGTTTCCCTTTCAGGATCTGGAGGAAGATCTCATGGTGCATATCCAGCCTACACACCGCCGTCTTAGCGCTCCTGCTCCCTCCCAGCGCGGGATCAAGCATACCGGTCCTGCTCGATCTCGTCCGTTGGAAGCGGGTTCTTGTCGGCGCCGAAGTAGGCATGGTAGCGACGGCCTGGTTGGATGCTATGTTAGCGGGCGGCTGCTGGGGCGCACGAGGGAAAAAACCATTCTCGATGATGTATTCGTTTACGGAGGAGGTAAGGCTTTGTGTGCTGGTGTTGTAGCTTTTCTCGGTGTTAGACACATCCTGGAGAACGAGAAGGGGGTACAAACCCACTGCTTTCGTAGTCGATACTTTCGCTTTCGAGCTGAATATTTTCGTCAGATGCGCGGAGATTGGGGTTTGCGGGGGATACGTACGACTTTCGGATCGACTTCGATTACTGTTGTTTCGGTTGCCATATTTGCTGGTTATCTGGGATTTGGGTAAATCGTCTTGAAGTGTAGCACACTCCGAGACTACTTGAATCGAGTGCGACAGGGTCTTTATACCGCAACCCCGCCCAGAGCTGTAGGCTAACCCCCACAATCGAGGGAAAGTACAGAGTTCCAAGGTCAAAGCTCGTTTGCTGCGCTTCCAGAGAAGGTGCCTCGACACGCTCTGGGACGAGATGCATAGCGGAGATGCGCGTCTAGCCTCAGGGAATGCCGTTGCGTGGGGTAGGGGTTTGGAGCAGTTAGTGAGTTTAGAATGCAGGCACATCTCGATAATGCACTTTGCTGGATAACTCCGCATCCCCCACGGTGGCAATAGACCAGCAAGTGCCGGCAGTAGGTCTTGACAAGCTTCATGCACGAAACCAGAGTCCGCATGCTAGCGTTACCGCGAAGAGGGAACCCCTACCGGTATCACTTACAACGTGCAGCCCCACAGAGATCAGGTTCGTATTTCCATCCCTTTTGAGGGAGTAATCCACTCGATTCTTCAACCATCTTCCGTCAATCGCGAAAGGTTTCGTCACAGCGCTTGAACTCAGCAATGTCAACCTCAATATATTCCCGAGTGGTGTCACCTCGCCAAGCTTCAATTCAACCCCACTCCTGCAAACAAAGCAAATACAGACTGCAACTTCAAATGCTACTAATACAACTAAACAGCACCCTTAACGAGCCCCAATCGGCGGCGTCCTCATTCCCTCCCTCAACCGTCCACTCTCCCGAACCCTCTCTTCACTCCCACTCATCATCCTAGTCGGTCCGGGCCTTGTCGTCCCTATCTTCTGTCCCTTGATGTACGCATTCGGATGGGTCTGATTCGCGCCGCCATTCTCCGCAATCTGCGGCTCACCCGCAAACGTATCGCAAAGCTCGGGTCTGCCGTCTAGCACGCCGCCGGCTTTCCGGAACTCCTCCATCGTCATCTTTGGCTGCACGGTGGCGGGATGGAACGTGGGCTCGTGCTCGATGCGCTCGTGGATCGGAACGGTGGTGTGCACGACGGTCGGCTGGATGATCTCGCGCTCGATCACGGGCTGCACCTTCTCGTGGACGTGGTGGTGGATGTGTTCGCCGCTGATTGTGCCAGCGGAGACTTTGTCGTGGGTGGTAGGTAGGATGGTGGTGGTCGACTTGAACTGTTGTGCCTGCACCAATGTTACCAATGGAATCCTCCCAACTCCAGTTAGGAAGCATGTACCTCGAGCTCGAGCTTCCGCTTGATCTCGGCATCCTTTCCATGGCGCTGCTCACGGTTCTCGACGGGGAGAACATTGTGTTCGTGTCGCTCGGCCTCCCGGACTTTGTCTTCGATCGGCTGGACGCGAGTTTGGTAGTGGTCTTGGTGCACCTCCCGGTCGATTGCAACTGTTTCCTCCAGTTTTTCGACGGGAACAATGGTTTCCTTTGTGATTGCAGGCTTGAAGGCTTCGCATACTTCGGTATCGTGCTGGTGGTCGCGATGGCTAGTAGTGGATTCCGTGTCAGCCGGGACTCCTGGTGTGCCCGGGATAGAGGGGGGAAGTGGGACGGATGCAGGGTTTTGTGAAGCCATTACTGTTTGTGCAGGGGAAGGGAAGGGGTGGGAGGGAGTTAAGTACTTACAGGAAGTTTTTGGCGGCTTCTTTGGCGGCTTGCATGTTGATGATGTTATGAGGTGGTAAACGGGAAAAATATTTGGGTGGTTGATTGGTTAGTTGATTGATTGGTGGTTGGCTGTTGGATGGATTGGTGGGTTTGATACTGAGGTGGAAGAAGAGGGAAGATCAAAGGAATAAATACACGCTCCATGGACCGGGGAGCGTGGAAATTGAGTTCACGTCATGCACAGTCATATCTCGAGAGCTTGACGGCTGAAGCCCGCTACGTTTAGGCACTATCTCCGTGGCTAGGTGGGAAGGCTCAAACAGGAATTGGCAGCTCAACGTGATGGAAGTCCATGCTTCGCGATGGAGGGTGCTGGTTTTTGCTGGTTTAAGCTTCTGGGAACTGGGAATCATTGGTGCTATTGCGGCCATTTAACGGACCCATGCGGGGATCGGATAATTACGATGGCCCGCGGTTGAAACGCTAATCTAATGCCGGATCTCTCATCCATCACTCGCAACAGGCGTGACCATGGATTTTCACAGGGATTTTCAAGATTCAATTCCACATCTCTGGGTACTTCAGTTAAAGATCTACACTTCCGTCTGGGTACGGCGCGACCTCCGTCTCTTTGGCGTCAAACCGTGGCTTCGCCAAGCAACGCCATTCACGTCACTACTGCACCATCGCAACTTAAACTTCATAAACGTACCGCGCATTTCGTCACCAATTGGATAGTCTAGACTTTCCACGGCACCATCATCATCACCACCACATCATCGTGCGAGAAAACTTACCTCTCATCGAAAACCCCCCGAGCAATGGATTCCGGATACATCGATCACCATCATCATCCTTCAACATTCCACAATGGCATTCCGTAAAAAAGTGAAAAAAATCTTTTCCAAGCTCGGGCAGCACTCAAACAAACCTCCCTCCAACAGTGGAACAACTTCCACCGACGGAATTTCTGGCGATGTCGCCGCTCTTCCGCCGCCGCGTTCACAAATCCCAACCGCACGACCTCCTCCGCTGATCTCAAAGAAATCCGCCTTCCCACAGGCTGTGAGCACTGGATACCATCCCTCAGGGGTAGTAGCAGAGTATCCAGGCCAGTCATCGTCAATCCCGAACGACATCACCCCAATTGAGGAAATTGCACGTCACCGCGAGAATGGCGATGGTGAAACAAAGACCCGCGAAGATGGCTACACACTCCTGCATCCAGGTATAGAGACTGGGCCTCAGTATATTCGAGATTTTGATGAGGGGACTTCACCGCAGAATGAGGATGGGCTGCTGAAGCCTGGTGTGGCTGAGGAGAGGAAAACGAGCCAGGCGACGATGTATACTACGGCTAGTAGTGACTATGACCAGCATTGTCTGCCCCCCCCCCCTCTACGCTTAATTCTCAGAAGCTGACAGGTGTAGCATTAACACAATCACTCCGCAACACCCCCGTCCCAGCACCGGGGGTACAGTTGATGCAGAACCACCGAGAGCAATCTCCATCTCTCCCACCAATTTCTTCACTACACATCTCCGAAGAACATGAAACCTCACGTTCATCGCCGACCCCCTCCCCAGGCCCCAACACCATCTCGGAAATAACCGACATATCCCACTCCCTCGCCCCGCCGGTAGTCCACAACAAGATCGTCCCCATAACGAAAGAGGAACTCCTACACGTCCGCACAATCGAGCACCACCACCACCACATCCAACCACGCATCCAGCCCGTGGTCGACACGCAGATCCTGCCGCCAAAACACTACCTTGAAACTGCACCCGGCTGGTTGGAAGAAATCACAGCGCAGGAGGCGACACAGTATGGGGAGCCGATTTGGAGTGGGGAGACGGTGGTCGCTGCAGACAACGTGGGGAAGTTGGGACTGGATCCGACGACGCCGGAGACGGTGAGGACGAGGCTTCCGACACCACGTGCGGTGACGCCGAAGAGGGTTGCGGTGCCGATTTTGCCGCTGCCTGGTGAGGATGCGTCGTTTTCTGAGTCTATCCGGGGCGAGAAGGAGGGGAATGGGGTGGTTTCGCCGACGGCGAAGTTGCTGGGCAATGAGGTGGAGAGGAGGGGGAGTCCGTCGATGCCGCGGATGGCGACTTTTGGGAGGGCAGGGGTGAGGGATAGAGAGTAATGTAATTTTGTGGGCTGAGTATAGAAGAGTTTATTGTAGAAAGTGTAATTTGCACAATCGTTTGTTAAGAGGCTGTACAGGCTGCAGGGGTAAAATTTCATGTTATGGAACTGAGACAAAATTCTCCTAATTTTTATATGTTAACATGACGTTTTGGACTTTTAGAACGGGTGAGATATTGGGTAGCAGGCATATGGAACGTGGATATTACATATCTGGCGTGCACCACACTCCGAGAGTAAGATCTGGCGCCTCTGGGACTTGAAAGTGTAGAGGAAGGAAAATGGGTACTGAGAACCGGGACCCCAATACTACCTACCTAAGCCCATAACATTCTCGACGTAAAACCTAAGTCTCTTGGTCTAGATGTAGGCATTTCTTAACCGTGAGGTTTTGTGCTTGTCCACCGTGGATGCTGGCAGTAAATCTAGACGCACCACCACAAAAAAACAGAGAGCACTCCTTGGCTATGGCTGGGGTAATGTGGGAGTCGAACGGGGGAAAGGTGGTACTATTTCAAACACTGGTAGTATACCACCTGTGTGCTCGAAATCCAGCCGTCTAATAGACAGCTTGTGAGCGGCGAGAAAACCTAGGAATGAGAGCAGGTAGCCCGTAGTTTTAATGATGTTGCTTGCGTAAGGCACGTTCTCTCGTGTTGAAATACTGATTGCTAGAAGCCTTGCATATTCTAAACTACAGGAACAATCGTGTGATCTTATATATGGTGTTCAGAGTATGCCTTGTACGCATGCTGCGCACTCAGCTGGCATCTCCAGCTGAGTCTGGAACGACCATCATCTTAAGGAGATTATGCATCAGCCCAGCTGAAGCCCATAAGCCGTATCTCAGGGAGGTAGACCATATATGCAACATCTCGTGCAAGAGTATAAATCGCGTGAGAATATGTGACTTATCCAACCTGCCTGAAAGTTTAAACCTGGCTGTTGGACGAACTTTTACTACTACCCCTTAGGTATTTTCATCTTGTAGTTACCACTAGTTCTCTTAACTCGGACCTGGCTGGGGGAAGGAATGAAGCGTACTGGTCCGTCCGTCTTACACGGATTCTCCAGACTGACTCGGATTAATCGTCGGAATCACAGTTGGTGGTTTGGATCGGAGAAGTTGGAAGTAACGCCGTATCTCCAGACAGTCAAACCGCACCAATAACCACCACGTAAGATACGCCTACAGAGCCGTAGACGCCAAAATAGCAGAAGAGCATCAACCCTCACCAAAAACTAAACAATGATAATCCCATGTATAACATCATAATCAAAACTTCAATGAACCGAACGTGGTGGGCATCTCTGATAATAAAAGTATACAAGAAGCTGATCTAACCTGCACCATCCTACCATTATTAGATCATACTAGGTATGGTGGCGGCTTTGCCGCCCCCCTTCGGTAAAAAAGAATCCTAAACCACAAAACCCATGATATCCAGCTAGCTCTCAGCCGGTTCACATTACGTCCAGCCAGCCGAGAGCCAGGCCATCAAGATTGTGTCCAGCCCGCGCAGAGTTAGCCCGTCTAGATTATGTCCAGCCAGCCGACAGCCGAAGACGATCTAGACAACCCTGACATACTCACTCTGAGATGGTTCTTGGCTAGCTGGATGCGATCTGCACAGGCTGGCTCTCAGCTGGCTGGACGCAATCTGGACGGGCTAGCTCTTGGCTGGCTGACCGTCGAACTGCGCATTATCCGTCCATTTCTCGCCGGTAGTACAGCTCGTACATAGGATCTGCAATTAATGCAACTCGCACAATCTACTCTACCTCTCTTGAGTGGCCCATTCTGTGGGTTGGAGCTGATATTCACAGAGGTTGATCCAAGTGAGATTGTGCACGTAGCCTCTGGAATTGAAGGGGAAGACGGTAGATGTCTCAGTATAGTGCATCATCTCTGAAAGTTTAGTGAAGGGTTCTATACCCTGATTGTGTTGACACGCAGATGTTGCAATGTACGCGGAGAACTCATCAATCGTCTGAATTCTAAAGAGCGAGAAGAGAAAAGGAAAAAGCTTAAGTACATAATATCTGCAATACTATACTAGAAATGACAACCCACGTAACAACCAAGCAGTCACATTATGCCCGTCGATGATCTCGGCCGAAAGCCCAGTATTTCGTCAACAGATTGTAGAATTTCCAAGCCTCCCCAAGAGTTTCTGTTGAATCCGTTCCAAACACCATTAAAACCCACACCCTTCTACGCCTCCTTCCTCTCCCATAGCGGTGATACTAGTAATAGTAGGAGTACGACAGTGGATTAATCGAGCTTGAGATTACTCTTGCTACTCGTATTCTCGATATTTGGCTGATAAACTGACAAATATCGTTGACTTCTTAACTGGAAATCGCGGAGGGTACGACGTGAGAGGATAGAAGAAGGTGTCGTAAAATAGTGTGGGTCGAACGGTGGTTTGAGTAGAGTGAGCATGAATGGGACTGCCAGTACTAGTAGGCCTTCCGTGAACCGGCGGTATTGAAAAGGCACGATGGTGCGATGTTTGTCTGTTCTGCGCTGTCGGTAGCGAGTGCTACCGCTATATCCTCTTCAAAGGGAGCAAAAGATAAGAAAGACGATCGTGTGATCTAATTGTCCTCCACTGAGAGGTAAGGAGTACTAAAGTTCTCTCCCTGTGAAATCGCTGGCTGGCTTAGGATGGAAAAGGTGTTGTAAAGAATGTCCAGGGCAACGGCAGAAGCAGTGTGGGTAGATGTAGCAGCAGCCGCGGATCGGTGGCATTGACAATGTACAATGGTGGGATGTCTTGCAGCTCAGCGAGCGAGGATTCGGATTTCATCTCGTCGGGAGGAGGGAAGAGACGATCGTGAGATGAAAGAAGTAGATGAAGGCTCAGGAGACAACAGTCGAAAGAACAGGTCATTATGATGTGCAGTTGGAGATAGATGAAGGCTCTCGACGAAAGACGAAAGAAAAGGCCATCATGAGATGCAGTTGAGGGTGATGAAGAGTTTTCTGCTATCAATCATGTTGACACCCTCGGAAGTAGAGATTAGAGTATATCGTCGCTAATACCAGTAACCCAACCCGAGTTACTAGAGACTGTAGCCATGTTAGTTATACAGATGTGGATGAGGCTGTGAGAAATGCTCACAGAATCTCGCCCTACCCGAAAGGTTTTTGGACAGCGCTAGATTCATTAGATTAGATGACTCGTCATAAAGCGAATGGGTCCGTACAAGATATCCATATCTGACCTAATATTAACCAAATTTAGTTGGCGTTTCCGGAGAGTGTCTCAAATTGCTGCTTGAAATGGGGCGTCCGGAGACTTTTGGTACTGACGAATAGTTAGAGACAACTAAAGAGAAGACGATCGTGAGATGCAATTGGAAAGCCCTCGTCGGGAGCCAAAAGACGAAAGAAAAGACGGTCAAAAGATACAGTGGGTGGACGAAAGTTTTATTAGGCCCAATGGTAAAGTCGGGTACATACATTACCAACAATAGCAATCATCGCCCCCGAATCCGACGACTTCAACTTCGACAACTTCAATCCTAACAGCAACAGCAGCAGATACCTTTCAGAGCTCGCTATATTGAGCGTTCTAATAATTTATGCTACGGCTTGTTACTTACACCTGCTATCTCTACATCACTTCTAATAAAACCTTGGTCCGCCCTCTCAGACACTTACTCTCAAAAATCTTCTTCACCCCCTCGCCCACAGCCAAGAAAGAGTAACTAAAAAAAAGTCAAGCAATGGTAACAGCTAGAGACAGGGTAATACCAGCGATACCCGTCCACAAGTGAACAAAGGAACAAAAAATTCAAGCCTTTCCGAGCTACTTCTCACATAGCCTCTCCTGATTTGAGCCCTCAATCATTCCTACCTCCACGATTGTTAGGGTTAAGACCGAATGTCCTGATACGACGAGCTCATTAACACGACGAGCCCAATGCCATGAACCACTCGTTGTTTGCCGTCATATACCACATACCTACCTACTAATCCGGTCTTCATAAGCTTAGGTAGTGAAAGTTCTCGGCACATACTCTGTACAGCATCGTAGTTATCCTGGTGACGGTACAGATGAATAGATCAAGCTACATCTCGGAATATGGAGCTTCGCCAAAATTGGGGAATGGTTGATACAGTGGCAGTTATAGTCGAACGAAAACAAAGCCCGCTGTGTCGTTTCGCGACCCTAACCCCTTCAAGTAACCACTTCACAGGAGGGCCAATTTTTGCGACAGGATAGCTCCGGGGCGTGGCTGTTCGGAGTATGAGGAATAGCGAATGAAAATGGGAGTAGAATCGACAGGGGATGTTGGTCAAATCAAAGGTTGCGGTAGTAGGAGTGGATGGTGAGCTTCGCGAAAGCAAGGAAAAAAATCCAGAGGATGAGACTGCATAAGTAGACGTGAGCTTGCAGACTTGCGTTAGGAGCATAAATTTGCCACATCTCCCCATGTGACTGGTACGCACCATCACCCTTCGAAGCTTCTTGACGTCTATCACGAGGTGTTAAGGCATAGGAAGAACGTTAGGTATTGTGTACGTTTACATAAATAAACAGCAGATCCCTATAGCACAATACTACACCAGCCGTTAAAGAAACCCCATGTGTAAACAACCTTGCCTACACGAACACAATCCGAAACCATAACGAAAGGCAACACTGGAGACAATAGGAAGTTATAACAGTCCTTATATGTATCATTCATCAGTATTCCGCCTTAGTTGGCTTTCGGCCATATGCGACATAGCTGTTTTAAAATCACACCGTTATTCTCATGTTTCAAAGTGGGGTGATTAGACATACAAGCAGCAATATAGATGCGTCGTCTTCTTCCTAACATCCTCCAACGCATTACGGCAAACCTTTGTCGCCTCATCCGTGGACATTCCTAAGATTTTCGTAAACACCTGCAAGCCGTACGCCTCAAATCCTGCATTTTCTTTAGTCTAGCTCAAAACAAGCTTCATCTCCACCGCACCTACCTGAGTCGCACGTCATCAGCGCCATGCCGCCGATATTCTTAAACTTCTTCTCCTTCGGCCACAGTCCGACAGGCTGTTTGTACAGTCGGTGGACTATATCAACAAAGCCTGCTTTCTCAAGTTTCTCCGTGAGGCCCTTAACGCTCGACGGGAACGGCCGGTTGATCTTGGCCATGGCTTCGGCCATGCGGTCGCACCATACCAGCGCTGCGCCACCCTCCGCTGTTCCGTCGTCCGTGTGCTTGGGAAGACTTACTTCGGCGAGTTCGACGTAGCCGCCGGGTTTAGTGCAACTGAGCGGGATAAAAAGTTATTGCTTGATCTGAACTTCAGTAATGGTGTGCTTACCGGTAGACCTCGGCCATCAGTTTGGGCCAGTCGCCAATTCCTTGTGCGATATTTCGTAGGTGAATGAAGTCAAACAATTCCTGTGCGATGTGAGTGCCGGTAATGACGTTAGATACGGGACACCCACGGGTTCAAATGTCCATTCAAGCTCGGCGTCGTCGACCTCGAATCGACTGTCATCGGGCGTTAGCCCAGCCACACCTGACGATTCGAAGAAAAATGTGGCTTACCAGTTTGGTGGGACCCTATCAACCACATATTGGTAAATCTTCTCTTGCTCAAAGATTCTGTGCACACGAAACGTACCATTCGGGTTGAATTGGACTACATAATATTGTGATTAGAATTGCTCCTCAGTAACTTATTTCAAGGAATTCCATACCTGAGGTCCGTACCAATCACCTCTGCCATGGGATACCTATCCGCCGCATCAATCGCCCAGATCCCCGTACCGGTGCCGATATCCAAAATACGCTGTGGGTCTTTCAATGGCGAAAGGTGGATTTCACCATTCATCAACTGTAGCATGATTTCATGGTGTAAATCCAGGCTATGTCGGGATATATGAGTCTCTCGAAGGTTACAGGCGGGATAGGCGCTTACCGATCTTGTTCTAGCTATCTCAAAATCAGCACACGGCAATAATAGATGGAGAAAAGAGTAGCTGCATACCTCATCAGTGGGAAGCGGATTTTTGGAGGCGCCAAAGTATGCGTGATATCGACGACCTGCTTGATGTTAGCCTATGATCGGGCCGAAGATGTGTCTTACCGTTTTCGAAAATGTACTCGTTAAGAGAGGAAGCAAGACTCGCAGTACTCGTATCATATCTTCATGGATCAGTATCGTCGTGAAAAAGCACCGGACGGAGTTAGACGTACCCATGACTTTCGTAATCCGAGTCCAGCTGCAATAATTAGCAAAGGTTTGAGTGTCCAGAAGGGTTACGAGTAATAAATACCATCTTTGGGTCGACTTCAATATTTTCGCTTGTTCCCATCCATTGCGTGGCTGGCGCCACAGAAGGGCTCTGAAGAGGACTGGGTACCACCGCTGGGGCGACCTTGGGCCTTTCCTCCGTCTTACTTGTGTTAGAAGGGCCAGCCATCACCGGTGAAGTGGCTTTGATCTTTTCCTCTTTCTTGTCTGCCATTGTCTGTCTCTTGTCGATTAATTGTCGTCGTTGCAGAAGCCGGGGGTGACCAGAGAAACGGGATAGATATCATCTTATACTCTGCCCCTCTTTACCGCCAGTAACCCTGCAGCCTTTTCATCCCATCCTGACTGCCCTACTCTATTCAACATTCACATATGCGCCAAGTACCCGATCTGCTCTAAAGCTGGCCTCATATGACAAGCAGCTAGACGATCCAGTCTGTATGTTGCCATTAAGCTTTTGTACAACTCATCCCAGCGGCTAGGTACTCCCACGCTTCCAGAATCCGCGGCCCATGGCGAAGTAGCTAGAAATCTTAGATTAAATCTTCAAACTACCGCGGTTCCGGGAGCTTTGCCGGTCCATCAGCCGGTGTAAGCGAAGGCCACAGACTACAGTACCCAATAAAACTCAATAATTCGTAACTGAAGTATAGAGTGGCGGTTTAGGCGCCAATGATGAAGAATCTTTTAGTTTAGTTTAGAGACTTTGAAAGTTCACTCTTAGCCCTTACTCTAAATCCAAAGCCCAGTTAGTTGCTCCACTGATCACGGCAAGTGGTAAAGGATTCGCGGTGTGAAGGTTTTGTGATATAGATTTCGTCACAATCAATTCTACCCCACCTACCGCCTTCCGGGATCCAGTTCAATGGGCTGGACGGCGGTTGCCGAGCGAGCTGCAATGCAATGCAGACGGACCTTCAGCTTGTTTCCCCTTCCCAGGCACGTATAATACTCTACCACTGCCGGTATCACAATCAGCCTAGCTTGATTATTGACCGGATAGAGAAGGTAAGGCCTCAGAAATACAGAAACTAATGTGTGCGCGCAGGACCAAATCCACATATGTAGATAAGATGAAGATCTGCAATAGCAATTTCGAGACATTTCAGGGCGGATTCCAACCTTAGGCTCTCTGAATGACGTCGACTTTGTTACGGGAGGACGTCTCTGCCCGTTGCCACTGTTAATCTGTAGGATCAGTTCACATACACCAAACCGTAGATAGAGGATAAGTCCGTGCGCTCAACCCCCACCTTATGTATCACCGCCCCGCAGGCGATAATTAGTTTCGGAGATACCCGCATGTAACACCGGACGTAACACCGGCCGGCTGATACCTAGTGGAAGCCCTATCGCAAGCGTTCCCGGGTTGTAGGCGGTCGAAAGCACTACGAAACTACGAATTCTTCCCCACCAATGGCCCGTTCTAACCGGGGATTTTTATTTTGTTTATGGCCATGTGAATGTGAGGTGTTACATAGTGCAGTACTAGCGGTAGAGTAGTATGGACCGGCCAGTTCGGCAGGAGAGGAACATCCGCCGATTAAATCTATCTATGAATACGCTCTCAACCCATGACTGATGACGACAGAAGCAGTACCCCCTCCTCCGAGATTGTACCCAAGCGAATGCTTCTCAGCTATGGTGGGTAGATAAATTGACGGCGTGAAGTGTAGATGACCTCCCTTCGAATCGAGGTTGTGTAGATAGACAATATCCGTAATCTGCAATGGTGAGAGTGGTCATATCGATGGTAAAGTCAGATTCCCCGTCTCTGAAGTTATTCATCAGGCAATACTGCTCAGATGTTGAAGGAGATTCGCTCCCGGAACCCGGTGGTGAACTGATGACGCCTAGGATGGTTGGTGAGAGGACTGCATGGTGGAGAGGTTGATTGAACATATCTGTTATTCTATGATCGCTGCTAAAATGTTGGGAGGGGTGGTGTAGCGTAGTAGTTGGGGAATTCATGACTTCAACAGACCTACTTAAGCGCAGCCGCTAACTGGCGCTGACAAACAGCGGAACACGAGAAGCGTCGCACCTATATGATACTAAGTGGTTCTCCTATGTCCCGTCTTGAGTGTCTTAACTTAAGTACACTTCACATACACGATTTAAATTACGTTGAGCTGCTTGCCGCTTGTTCCACCTCCGCGCTCCACCATCACTGATACCTCCTGACGGTTATTCCCATCGTGCGATGCATGCCCTCCCGACTGACCGGTATCATGAGGTATCAAATATGGTGATAGATGAAGAGCTCGCACGACAATTACGAGGCCCCAGAGATCTATGACCAGGCTGGTATTAATGAACCTCTGGCTTACATGGTTTACAGAAATCAAAGAACTTTCCATTCGATCAAGACAAGGACAACATGGCCGAAGATACGAATAAAGCCAACGCCATTCACCACATTTTGCTAGTCTCCATTGGCCCCTTGCGAATGAACCTTGGCAGAAACCTTCCCGCGCAAACGAGTAACAGCGAAATAAGAATCTCAATAACTGGATTTGGAGGAGTGGATACATCGGATGAGAATCTATGATTTATCTAGCGATCCGTAGCTACTTACCTGCTGTATATCCCCATTAAATTGACCGCAGCAGCAAAGTTTCTCCATACTACGGTGCCTATATTGATCTGATCGTGCTCGGCTTGCCAGGTTCTGGTTGACCGTTAGTTTAGAAACTAAGCCACTTACGATAATTAGGAGGGTTACGCATACCCTTGTCCATATCGCCGCATCTACCAAGTTTAGTCCGCCACACTGCCGGTAATGAATGGTGAGCAAGTATCACCTGGATCGTCTACTTAAACTGATACAACCTCACGGACAACGATCATAGTCCAGCACTCATGTCAATGGTGGATTGAACTGTTACTTTGGATGGTTCGGTGACTTCTTGATTGACTTGATTGATCGTCTCTATCTCGAGGGCCAAAGGCCCGTATATGTACAATCTTCCATATGCGTACGCGTATGCTCTGACATGAGACGCATCACCCTGGTCCTGATGCATATCCTCATACAGCCACCATCTTCATACAAGTCTTCATTCTCATACAAGACATCAGACGGTGCTGAGACTCACGATCCAAGTACACATGCATCATGAACTGTTACTTTAGATGCTTCTTAGACTTGTTGATTGACTGATCTCTCGAGGCCTGAAGGCCCGTATATATACAGACTTGACTCCCATACCCATATCCATATTCGTCTCCATATCTATATCCGTTTGCATATCCGTTTGCACTGATATGAGCCGCTCTGCACTGATATGAGCCGCTCTCCTGAGGCATATCTTCATACACCAATTGCATATCAAACGGACCTGAGCTGTGAGGCTCACGATGCAGGTACACATACAACATGAACTAGATGCCATTTCTGGAAGCCTGTTACTAAATACTATTAACTATTGACATCTGTTAGAGCCTTTGCTCGGAGCATACGGATCGATACTGAAAGGCCAAACCCCGAGGCTACAATCTAGTAAGAGGAGGGACGAAGTATACTTTGTGCAGCCTGTTATTACTTCAGATATCAACCATCATATTCACGAACTGTGTTAGAAGATACTCACGTTCATAATCTCCTGCCGGAGGTCATAATCGCAACCTGAATTCTTAGAGCGACATTATTCCTAAGCAACAGGTATTAGCTATGCCATAGATGCTCACCCATGCCAAGACTTACGTTCACATGTTGGTTGAGCGACTTCTACTACATCCTTTGTGCTCCTATGGCAGCTCTTTGACGTTTTTTCTGGGTTTAAACTGGCCTACACTCAAATATATACTACGCACTCAATTATTATTCTAGGGGACCGTTTTATGCATGGCGGAGAAAGGCTCACCGCCGCTTCTCCCAGGGTCAGGAGAAGAAAGTAGTGAGGTTAAGGGACCAAATTGCATCTCGATCCATTACTGTTATGTATTAAGGATGCCGCCGGGGTGACTTCACCTTGAACTGCACCACCACACCAGTTCCTTTTAAGAGCTCCGTTACTTACTTGTTCCACATGCACAGCATAGTTCTCAGATTTGACCACACGCCAGTAACAGCACCCTTGAGCTATTTCCATCGGTTGCCTCGGTTGCCTTGTTTGGCCAATCACAGCAGACGTTCCCACACCACCCAGGCGTCCGAGTGAGTCGGAGTGTTTGAGTGTTACCTGGAAACTTCCTAATCGCGACTAACTGCTTCTGGGGTTGTTTTCTCAAATGATATGACACGCGGATGCGGGGTGGAGTACCCGGAGCTGCGATGATATTGCTTTTTGATTTATGCATATGATGTGTTACGTAGCACAAACCGAGTTATTGCTTTTTCACAACAGGCAACCATTTTGGTAGAGTACATCGTTTTCGAAGCTTTCCTTTGCCTGAGCTGAATTTAGGCCAATTCCCAATACGTAACATGCGTAAGCGCCCAAACACCCTGATAACCGGACTGAAGGGGAGGTGTTGACACCCTCAGCTATCGCGCGTACACTTACGTCAACAAGTATCCAACTTGACAACAACCTCCTCCTCACCATCTCCTAAAATCTCTTGTTGTATGAGGGGATATGGCATCACCCCAAGATTACATCGCATTCCACCAGACATACGGCTGTACAAATCAAACGACCCGTACAGTAAAGAGACAAATCGTCGTAATCGCTGTGCCAGGAACGGAGTGGATAGATGGGCGGGAAGAACCAGCAGAATACACCAAACAGTTTTTCCCTATTAACGAGCTCAGAGCCATTCTTGTTCCCAAGACAGTCCAAGCTATCCTAAGACATACATGCCACTATTGCCAGCAACAGACTTTGTGGTTACCTAAACCGGATATTGATAAATCGGTGGACCATATCGTGGGAACATCGTCGAACCATCCATCGCTCGCACGTACTGCTATTACGATTTTCGCACTTCTGATTTACATCGAAAACCCATTGCTTATCTTCAGTTTTCTTCAAAAGGGGGATAATGACGACACATTCGCAAAAAATACAGAAACCTACGAACCTGTTCGACTGTACGAAATTTGGCGCGATTTCCACACCCATCATACACGAGCTTCAGAAGAAGTCGCTCGAAATTTTCGAACACAAAAGTGGCATTTCGCTATTCCTCATATGAGCCATGGGGAACACACACGATATCAATCGCGCCACATGCTCCCTTTCGCGATGCAAAAGGAACTGGGGCTGCATACAGGTGCCCAACAGCAGGAGTCAGAGCTAGATAGAGATCGGATTGGTCATGACAGAGGTGGAAACGGGAAAGTATTCAAGGTGGAACTCCATCTGGGTTACGGGAACTTTGGACGCGCTGAGGTATGTTAGATACAGCCTTTTATCCTGAAGTTGCAATTGGTCGGAGATGAACCTTTTCATTTACTTCAACTTTTAAAGTCAAAGATAAGACAAATCTACAAGTTTCTTCAATGCTGATTCATCTTGCCAGACTCCGTCCATGATATATGCAAGGAAGGAGATCGCCGCTGGGAATACTGTCTGGCACATCCTAGATGAGACGAATAATCTCCAAAAAGTGAAGAAATTGTGCCACCCACATCTTATCGAACTTGTTAAGTCATATCAAATTGGGGATAACAATTTCAACCTTATCTTCCCTTACGCCAAGGCAAACCTCCATCGATATCTACGAGTGCCCAGCTTAGGTGCTTCCCGTACCTCTAACAGGACGCATAATCGGCTTTGGCCGCAGATGCTCGGAGTAGCGGAGGGCTTGAAACTCATTATCAACAGATCATCCAGCAGCCCGGAATCTTCCATTGGATTCCACTTCGATCTGAAACCGCAAAACATCCTCATTTTGGAAAAACTGCAGGGAGATACTTTAGTCATTTCGGACTTCGGCCAGGCGCGCCTTCTTGAACATGATAGTTTTACTTCACGACTCACGTTTGGAAGAGGCACCGATAGCTATACGCCACCTGAGCATTCTACCGGTTTCGTAATCAAAGCACAACAAAATAAATATGACATCTGGCCATTGGGTATCATTCTTATGGAGGTACTTGCCTTTGTAGTTCAAGGCGAAACTGGCCCAGAGCGATTGGGCCATGTGCGATTCACCAGGGAAAGGGGAGGCATGGACTCGCGCTTTTGGAGGCTTACTGATCAGCTTGGCAAAGGGGAGCTTAAACCACAGGTAAAGCGGTTCATGAACGATATCAAAGATAACTCACACTACGTCAATGAGGAAAACAAAAAATTCGTGAGCAATGTGATTGATCTAGCGGAGGACATGCTTCAACCAGATCCTCGTTGCCGCATTTCTATCGACAATGTTGTCGAGAGAATGAAGGCTATTTTCAGCTGTGAGAGGCGAATTGCTCCTCGCCGGGAGATTCCATTGCTAGCAGGGGAGAAAGTGCTTTTGAGTATAGAGTATGTCTGCTGCAGCATCACTGTCCGGCTCTTTGGTACACCCGTTATTAACTGGCCATCACAGGAAGATTTCGCATACACACAGGATGCACACAAAAGAAACGGCATTCAGAGTCTACGAGAAGGCGCATCGCAATGACTTTGAATTGATCTTCGATACCAGCGATGAAACCTCGATTGAAATGCCAAAAGGTACTTTTCGGTTCGTTCAAACTAAATACACTGGTGCTAAACAAGACAGCGTTGCGCTCAGACGTAAAGTTGTGCCCAGAATTTGTTTTAAAAGGTATCAGCTTAGAGAGAGGGGCAGAGCGTGTGATAAGTTTTGTGCATGTCCGGGATGGTGTCATTAGCTTTGATGATCACATTTATGCATTCGATGATGATGAGAGTAAGTTACTGCTCATTTACCGATGAATATGTCCCCCTTCTCCAGCCCGGATAATTCTTCGAGTTTGTGCTGATATACGTCACTCTGACCACAGAAACAGACTTAGTTTTTGAAGAGTTGACACGACAAGGGATATTAATGAAGTTAGGTCATACCGGCTTCTGCCGTTACTGCGACCTGCTGACCGATACTGTGTGATAACAGGAGCCGGAGAATGCTTCAAAAAGTCGCATGGTCGAGATATTTTACGCGAAAGGAGAGCCTGAAAGACGTAGCAGTTGGTATCCTTTCGAAAGAGAGGGCTGTCAAATCTTACGAATTAGGTGCTTTAAAGGTCGAAATATGGATAGAAGGGCTCCAATACGAGGATGTACTCAATACTCTGAGGCCAACAAGCTACTGGGTGCCAACTGATCTATTTCACAGGATGAATCATCGGCGGACGGAGCCACTAGTATTCACACTGAAGCTTCTCTTCATTCCAAAGCTCCATCGCTATCTGTCGATAACGCCGCAAATTTGGGGGGACGAAGGCGGCGGCGAAGGCGAATGACGAAAAAAATAGAGCCACAGCGACGGCGGATTGTTGTTTATTGCGAAGACAGGATAATCACCGTCAGATGTAAGACCTTTTGTTTCACACAACTTCATTACCTGACGATCCATACATAGTTGCAAAAGCCTGTCGTTTCCCGTCATCCTATCATACGCCGGGTAAGGGTATTCCGGCCTCTGGCATTTTGGATTTGGGATTGACCGACAACGCGTTCTGTTTTGAGATTAACCAGATTCTACGCGATGATGGGCATAATTACGTGGGCATACCATTATGTTGGGATGCTCTAGCAGCCGAGGAAGAGAGAGGGAAGGAGAGGGTCACATCATTATCCTTAACGTTTGAGAACGAAAGTGGTAGGAGTTCCCGATGGGCTTCTGAATACGAGTTATATCATGACTATTTCACTAACATGACCTAAAGATGCGGCGGATTTCTATAACGAGTATTTTGAGGAAAAAAACTTGTGGTTAGAGGAGGTTCGAGCTCAGGATAACACCTTTCGATAATAACTTTCTATTGGAAAATGAGGATTGGGCATGAAAGGGGATGCCCTTAAGAGATTCAAATGAATATAGTAGCCAAAGACTGCAACATCGGGAGTAAACTATCAGTCCTGTTTCTCATTTATGTGCTTATCCATCGTAACTGCTGACTCCAGATCCTCGTCGGGGGAATGCCGCCGCTCCCACAATTTCCAAGCTGCTACAGTCAAGAAGAGAAATATAACCGTCAGAATCCCGAAGATCCACATCTCCCTTGCGAAATGTAGCTTAATAGGGCTGGACGACTCTATATGAATATAGTTCATTCCTAACAAAGTCTTTTGCCACACTAGTCAGCAGCTTCTATTGGAACAAGGGTTGTTGGATATACCGATACGAAGGAGGCTGGTAGATATATTAATGCAAGTATCGTCAGCACCTTCAGAGTTTTTGCATCCCGTCTCGACTTGTATGCAAGTCCTGTCATCATCCGGTTGTCGTCCTGTGCTAGTATAGACAACTCAGTCGTTGTTCTGCTATTGGTTTGCAGAGCGTCGAGCCCTCGAAAGTCAAGTATATTCCGGATCTAGTTAACATATACCAGTCAGACAGTTCTGCTTCAGAAAGACATAAGTTATGGGTGATACCAATGTGGAGGAGCCCTCAAGACGCCTCAGTAAAGTCTCAACACGCTTTTGTTGCAGGACTGTCTCGGCCTGCAAGGCGCAGACAATGTTGCAACGCCCATTTTCAGGTTCCGGCGTTCCTGGGGCTGCAAGTTGGGTTGCTTTACGCGTAATAGCTTCGAGAACAACACGGTTGATTTCGAGCATAAAGGAAACCCGAAGAAGTGTATCTCTTATCTCTTGTAAATTCTGCGTGTCAGCGAAACGAATGGCAAAATCGGCCATTCCAAGTGTAGAATTCTCCCCAACAGATGCGAGCAAGGGTTTTTGACTCTAAAACCTCAGTTAGCATTCACTTATACGTCACCATTTAGGTTACACCAAAGCAAGATTACTTACGATTCCCAGGAATTTCTCTTCCAAATAGCTCACATACCATTTCCACTTTTCTGTCACCGATGTAAGAACCAGAAGATGAAGTTCTATCCATGTGTCTTTTGAATCTCTGCCTCGTTGAGCCTCCCTGAATACTTTCAACCTCCTTATTATTGTCTGGGAAGGGTTCAAGATGATGAAGGTATCCTGTTTGGATGCTAGATCCATCTTGTGATAAAGCCCAATTTGTCGCATTGACCAAGGATCGTGAGCACCTTCTCTTCCATGGGTCTCCGCATGTTTAGCTAGATAGCAGAGCTCTGGCGGCCAGAAAGGCATCGTCAGCAGGGTTCACATATCCATTTATAACGTTGGGGCGAACAAACCGATGCAAGATCTATTTCCTGATATCTCATCGACCAGCGACTCCTCTTGATAGCCGCCAGCTGATTCGTCTCTAAAGTTTGTCTTTTGGCCAAATGCGCGCAGGAGATCCATGATGCGTGGCATGATGGCGATCCCTGATAAAAGAGTCCGCATCCCAGCTGCGGAAATTTCTAGCCGACCCCAAGAATAAGGCTGTGGTATCAAACTGATCTCATGATAAGTTTATGTAGCTGGCTGCATGGTTGATATGTTTATACACTATTCTTGTGCTTTGGTTGTTGGGTTTCTGCTGGAATTAGCCAAATTGTTTCGCAATTGCATCCGCCATATTTCGTACCTCCCAATATTCCCGCAGCTCACTCGAACTCTCGAATATAAAATCTTGTACATAATGTCAGCTCCCTATCTATGTGAAAACAAATGATTAGCCCTGCTATGACCTACCTTCGCCATGGAGTTCCATTACTTTTACGTTCACATCATTGTCTAAGACAAATAAACGTTCCGACTCTTTTTCGAAATCCGCCGTAATGTCGTTTGCATCGAAAAGGTATGACAAAGTCTTTAGATTAGCAGGCCACGTCATCTTTGTTGATTTTTCTGCCGACACCAAAGCAGTTTCCGAACTTGCCCTTGATTAAAATATAAGTAGTGGCAGGCGGAGCAAAGCTTTCCTAAACCCATAAAACGGGTGATTGGTGGCTTAGTTCGGATTGCAAAACTCAGCCCATTCGAAGGTTACACGACATATGCAGGCAGTCATACGGTATAAACTTTTTCAATTGGACAAAAATTTCATGAACTGCTTCTTATCTGCAAGCATTTGCAACAATCCTTGCATGCCAAAAGTCTAGCCTTCCAAGCTTAAAACTGACTACGCACGTCACCAACACCTCTTCCGCTCCCTGGGTGGGTTTGATTTCTCTTGAAGTAAAGTGATTTCTGTCTATAACGCAAGGAAAACATAGTTAGAGAAAACGACAACGATACAGTGTTGATACGGCTGCGTACGTCTGTCAGCATCTCTGGAACCACGATGATGTGGTGGCCAAGTTTGGTCTGTTCAGAATACGCCTCGTTGTCAGTCACGGAACGAAGACGAGCCACCCATCAGGAGATTACGAACCACTTTCAGCCAATCTTTGTAAGGCATGCCAAACGTCTCGGTGAGGAAGTCTTCCAATATAGTCGCGCGGATATATTTCTCGGTTAAGGCTTGGACTTTGAACGTCGCAGGCATGTTGTATGTTTCAGGCATGTAGTCTCGAGAATCCATGTTTAATGGTCGATCAGTTATCATGGGCTGTGCTTTCTGGATGAGATTTTCCAACCGTTTAGACTATTGCTGGGATCGTGATCAAAAGACGATTTAGCCTGGATAGGTGCCTTCGCATACTTATAAGCCTCGAACTAAGGCTTAAAATTACTGCGAAACCCATAGAAAGTGTGCCACTAGATTGAGAACCGGACTGAACGCGCATTTTTGGCGCAGGAGTTGCGCACGTCTGTTGTAGCTGACCACCTCAGGCTTAGGCATCCATCGCCCCCACAAAGACCTATGACAGAATGCCAGTACCTACGCACTACTAACCTTGACTATGCAGCAATATAATGTGCTCTTTGAAGAATATTCGGTGTTACCGAACCGACCTACGGTCCGCCGCTACCTAGCCCGATAACTACTCCGTGATACACTACGGTGGAACTGAAGGTTTCGTGCGGCTCACCGATTTGCCACAATTTTGGTCCTGGGAGGTAGACATGCCATGCCACTGCAATGCGCTTGATCTCATACCTACAACGGTAGCTTGAGCTCAGACAGCTCACGCGCGATCCGGCAGCCTGACATAAATGCTCTCGCTTCAGTTTCGTCTCCCAGCTACTCACTAAGTTCGATTAAGTTCATACCAATAGCTTGCAAAGGAGACCGCTGGTTTACAAGTGCAACTTGATGAATGGTTCCTGTATTGTTACTTCAAATCCCAATAGCGCGTATGTACGTAAATGATGATAAGGATTAATTCTAAATGTAGATTCCTATTACATCCCTCTCTGAGACTTGTCCTCCGCCTCGCTGTCGTATTCACTATATAATATCTCAATAACCAGAGTATGAAAAAATTCAATACACATTCCGACAGACCCGACTGATACCTACCGTAAGAGAAAATGAACTAAAGGCGAAACGTAGTTCCTTTTGAACGCCTCATATTTGGCTCTAAATGACTCGCTAAACTGTGTTGAAACTGTAAGTACTCTAGTTCCAGCAGTAGCCACAGATATAGGTACCTCATAATAAACAATCCTTTGGTTCCCCTCGCGTCGCGCCACGGCCAATTCCTGCCTTTGTTTCGCCGTCCTGCAGTCCTCTGGCTCGCAGGCAATATGCGCCTTGATTGGCAGACTATCGGCGTGATTATGACTTTCACTCAACAGGATCCAGAGTCGTAAAACTCCCCAATACACGAAGCAACCACCAAATACGCATGCACTTGTTATCGGCCACCAGTATCGACCCGGCTTGGATTTCGCCTTAGCCCCTTCGGACAGGATCATGAGGTTGCTTGCAGCGAAGAGGAGTGCAATGACCCACTCGAGTATGTGGTGTTTTAAAACCAACGGTTCCCACTCCGCATCCGCTATCTTCATTCTCCGAAGTCGATGAAGACCGTAAGCCAAAACGCCTGTAGCCCTCTGGTTAGTGTCGCACGAGTAGATACAGAGAGGCGGAGGAAGAGCATACAGCCGATTATCAGATGACTGTAGGTAAACAGCCCGATAACGAACCCATAACCACTGCTCGAGTTTGGTGTAATGCTGATTAGGATTACCGAGAAGATCCAATGAAGCAGGAGTGCACCAGCAGGTGTTCCGAATTGAGGGTCATTGGCGGAGAAGTATCTATAAAATGGGATGATATGTTGTTGTGCGATTTGTTGCTTAACTGCTAAAATGTGAGCGCAATCCTTCAACGCACACGGTCAAATAGCTATTGTACCTTTACTTGAAGTGTATACCACTGCAATCAAATTTCCGAATGCGGAAAGAGCAATGCAAATCTTTGCGGTGGCTCTATAATCACCAAAGACCTATTTACAAACCGGGAAGATTAGTTATTGGATTGTAGCACAGGTAGCATGCAGATTCCTACTTTTGGTACAAATTTGATAGCTACCCCAACATCATTGTCCACAAGGTCTCCAAAAGGGCATGCTATCGACTGACAACAATCTATCAGTATAAGGGATATCTGTACGGCCCGGGGGGTATTAATACTGACGTAGGCGATTGTAACGAGAACATAGAGGCAGGTAACCCCTCCAATTGCAGATAATGCGCCGCGTCTAAGAACACCTCGATCAATTTCAACCGGAAGCTCCCCAACCACCTGTTAGAGTTAGAAATGCTTCGAAGCAATGAGATGGAGAGTAATGATAATACATAGTTGGCATTTTCCCAGCCTTGATAAGTGTACAAAACGTAGATAAAGGCACTTAGAGTATTGAAGTTGCTGCTTTGTTGGTTCCAGTCGTGGATGCCGGAATTTTTCTTTGTGCTGGCGATAGCACCTCCTATGAAAAATGCCAGGAGAAGGGTAATCTTGTAAAGTGCAAGAGCTGAGTTAAACAAGAGACCAGTTGAGCGGGAAAAGTAGTGGAGTAGGCAAACGACGGTAAGGATAGTGACAGCTATAAGTATCACTAGGCGCTTGTCCAACTCTGAAGAGTCGGTAATATCGGGCTTCGCAGCAAGTAGGATATGCTTAGCAAAAGATAAAGAGTTGCCGGCCGATGATCCTAGAACAATGAAGAAGCCGGAAAATAAGATTGTTGCCAACAGCTCTGGAACTTGAAATATTTCATCCAACTTCAACAACTGTCAGCGGTGCACTGTTAAACCACGATAGCTAGCCATATAGAGCTCACATAGATAAGTTCTCCACCATTCCACGGAAGGTGAGTCCCATACTCAATATAGACAAACACACTGGGGTTTTCATCGGCTATTAGCTGTGTGAATACCTCTGTGTAACAGGAATACCAATCTTACCTGATGAAGGCATATGCACCTCCAGCAATCCACAAACCAATACTTGACGCTTTATTTTGCGTAAGCTGAAGAACTAGCCCTGGCGTAGTGAAAATTCCCGCCCCGATCATCTTGTTAATAATTAAGGCCGCAACATCCCAAGCATTCAAGTCTGCTCCTCTCACTGAAGCACTTTCGGTCATCACATCCCTGTCTGTAATGCGGCGGGCTTGGCGGTGGCGTCTGGAAGCTCTCGCTGGTTGTGCTGGGGTAAATGGAATGGGTGCTTTATCAGCCGGTAGGGTGTTACTGCTGTTGTCGTTGGGGGTGCTTATGCTGGCGCCATCAATACTAATTACAGGTCGAGGAGAGGCGGATTGCGCCCTTCTTTCATGTAACTCTGATAACTCTGCCTCACCCACCTGCGGTCCATAAGAACTCTCTGATTGCGAAAGGCGGGCCCTCCACGAGGGTGAGAGTGACCTTTGAACTCGTGGGTTATCCGGAGCCGGTTGGTCCTGATTGGTAGCCATGATACTGTAGGTACCGGAGTAGTCGCGATGCTGACTAGATCTATCAGACCTAGGGATATCGACAATGCTATATATTATTGAAGGGTCGCCAAGCAAGCCCTGTGTGACTACCTGCAGAGTCCATTGTCGTTACACAGTTGTGTTGTTTCTTCTGCTCCTCGTTGCTACCAAAGTTTTCTTTTTCTGTGCGCAATTGTTCTTGCATGCGAGCTCAATTGAGTTCTTCTTTTTCTTGGGCAGTTTTAATGTAAAACATTTTGTGCGCAAGTGCAGGTTTGAACCAGCGCAATATGCTGCTGCCTGATGATGGGCAATATATTGTGAAGATCCGAGAACGGCCTGATAAGCGGTTAGCAAATCAAAACCTGCAGAGGCAGATAGCTCGGCGATCAAGATTAATTGAGAGAGGGACAGCGGTAAAAATATGCAAACAGAATTACTGGAGCGAGTGATGAAGTGATGGGCTCGAAGGTAAGTGCTCATAGGATTTCCAAGTTTCCGGACATCTCTGTCAGTGATGGATGATTCTGATGAATATATCTTAGTAAATAGTCATCCAAGTTTGATGGGTAGTCACCGGACTTGATGTGTCACCGAGGACGCTTATGATCGGTGTCTAGAGACTTGAATGCTGTACTAGAATTGAACAACCAACGTCACCGGTCATCAAGTCTCTCCGGTATGCTGCTTGAAGAATGTCATTTGAAGTTGGTTCTATAGCCAAGAAGTACGATCATCTTATTCCTTCACTACTCTCTCTCTAGCTTGTACGTACTAGGTATCACTCGTATCTGCCACCTGTCCGTAGGAAGTGTCATTTCAATTGTCTGTCCTCCAAGGCAGTCATCAGGCGCTCATTCATACCCAAAGTTAATCATATTTAGGCAGCCGTTAATCATCATTTATCCCTCGATACATTAGCTTCCAGTTAGTACCCATCTGTTATCAGAAACATAGCTCTAGCCGTAGGGTGCCCTGAATAAATTCATGACCAATAAATGTCGGTCATAGCCAGGAGGTGAGGTACACTACCAACCATCATGTCCACGCGTTGTAGGACAGCAGAAATTTGCTATATAACACCAACTTCATTGATTATCACCCAACTCAACACCCAAAACTGATGAACTTTACAACGTTACAATATTGCCCACCACCAGCAAACACATCACCCCACGAAATAGAAAATTATTACTCCTCATCTAGCGGGATAGAGTATATACACCAGTTGGACTCAGGGACGCCCACTCCAACCTCCAAGGTCCCACTCTCCAGTTTGATCGTTATCCCAACCAATTTCCTCCCAATCTCCTTCCTGGACGTCTGTGTATGGGCTTTCTTTCTGTGCAGCTGTAACCTGTACTCGCTTGCGTAGTAAATTAGAAACTGGATTAATATATCCTTCTGTCCTTCGAATTAGCCATGTATAACGGAAGTAGCGGAGTTCATTCCCTACCATGAAATGATTCCAGGGGAATATAGCTCAAGTCTTCACATTTGATAGCAATTTTCCCTTGGTCGCGATCTTGCTTCGAAATCCCGACGAGGGTTGTCCACTTTGCCGCTGCTGATGGTAAACGTCCAACAGCTCGGTCGCCCAAATCACTAGCATAGTGTAAAAACTCTTTTGCTTCGCCGCATTGAAGCTGGCTCACAGTTTGCCATGCCTGATCTAGGAACTTGGGTGCATCGGATTTGAAGTAGAGCCAGGAAACTACAGCCACCGATATGAAGTGAAGTCCGATAATACCACAAACAAGAAATAATCCTCTGTTTGTCGTTGGTACAACCACTGATTTTACATATTGTACTATCGAGACATCAAATTTATCATAGATCTCCATCTGCTCGTAGTAACCATTCGCCACGAGGAGTGTAAAGATAGACTGCAATGCCAGAGCCGCAGTCTTTGTTTCCGCTATTGTTTCTCGAAACATATTGTTATATACTGGATGTAACGAAGGCATAACGATCGAAGAAAATTTGGCTAGGTAGTGCTGTTCGAACAGAGGGTCGTACAGCTCGCTTGCTTGCTCGGTCACCTTGTAATCGGTAAGGTTGAAGATACCCAGTTTCTGGTGGTTACGGCCTCCTACCATAAGCTGATCCCGAATTAAAGTTATGTTGAAGTGAGCATGAGGGTATTCGGTACCCGGGGCTATGGCAACTGAATACCACAGCTCAGTCGCGTTCGAATCCGCTTGAACTTGGACCTGTCCATAGCCAATCCCGAAGGTTGCAACGCAGAGGGTCATGTCTGCCGTCATGTTATTGGTCCCCTCAACTGATTTTGTAATCCACTCCGTCCCGTTGAATGTATAACCATCCTTTTTGTACAGATACGACAATGTAGTCAAGTCGATGCCAGTATTGTTGGAAGGATCAGGATTGGAGTTTGTGTACCGAACAGCTAACCACCATTTCATTGGATACCCGGCCACCGCTTCATAGTCAAGGATAAAGGTGTTGCTATTGTTACCATAGTAATCGGGATGAGGAAGAGCAGGGCAAAGAAAGTCGCGAGTGATGTTTGGGGAAAGTAATCTGCAGTTAACCGTGAAAGTAGGTAATTTGATTCCAGTCTTTAGGAATGATCCCTGATCCTCAAATTGACCTAAATCTAGAGCCTCCTGCAGCATGGGCACAGAAAGAGTTGCAAGCATGGAATCGTTGTTGGTGTCATACCGGAGCTGGTCCACGCTCGGTGCTGTGCAAAGTACCTGTGAATTTATCAATGCCGCCATACCATGATAGTAAACTAGTGATGACCGTTGTAAACTCGGCAATGGAAGTAGTGCTCTCATGGTTGGCCCAGTATCACTTATACCAGGTCCCGTTGCATTGTGGGAGATAAGAAAGTGCTTTGAAGTCCTTTCTGCGAACCGCGGAAAAACTGACGGTTTCTGTCTAAACCTAGGATAATTTCCAGCAGTAATGCCATCAACGGTCATATACGCCAGTGATACATTTTCGCTCCTCCTGGGGATATTCCCGAAGCCTATGTCGGAAAAGAGGATCGTCGATATAAACTGTGAAAGGACAGTTACAAAAGACAGTAGTGCCAATAAAATGATTCCAAGAGGCTTTCTGCCGACCCTGGTACCCCGCGCCACTGGAAAAATCATAGCATAGGGATCTGTCGCTGAATATCGATATATGGACATTGCCGCGGCGTCCTGAAGTAGTACACACTTCTTCTCGAATGCCAAAGTCGCTACCATCTTGCAACAGATTGCCACCTGGGTAACGAGACATATCCGGAGGAGGGCGCTACAGATGGCTACGACGGACATTGTCCATCCCGACAGCGCAATCTTTGACCGAAGCAATTCGGGATTGTCCTTCGAAGTCCATAGCCAGAGAGAGGACAACGATCCTAAGGCTAAAATGATGCCCAAGGTGCTAACAATCAAGACCACAGGGTGATAGAAGCCGAATCTTGCCGTTATATGCCACCAGAAGGAGGATAGAAACCCCACTATGCTATGTGAGTACATGTATAAACCTGAAAAAGAGTGAATGAACTGTTTCTACTTACTTTGTGACCGTCCGGGTGCAGTTATTAGTTTCTAACAAGCTCTGACGGCCGCGCGCAGGTCGTGGGGCAGCTCCGTAAGACTGATCTGTGTAGTTTAAACTTCTGCCTTTCCTGGTCGTATATGTGCGGATATGTATGGAAGTATTCCCCAGCGTTGGAGCTGCACTAGATTCTATATCTTTGGAAGCAAGATATTTAGTGTTCGGATGTAGGAGGACGGTGGCTTCGGGGCTTAGAATATCGAAAGTCGGACGTGGACAAGTCCGCAACTAAAGCTGCGTACCTTTTGTCTAGTCTGAAGTTACCGGAAGTCTGCGCTTTATGACACTTAGCGACAACAACTGATAAATGGCCTCAACTTTGGTTGTATCTTCGGTTCCGGTAACTGAGGGTTGAAATGGTAGTTCTTGGAAGGTTGCAGTTGAATAGATGTATGTCTGGTGCTTCAAACGTTGAGAAGACTTAAGACACCTAGATATTGACAGCTTGATGCATATGAACAGAAAGAGCCAACTGAGCGGGGTATGCATGAAAGTATTAATTTGGTCAAAAATCGACTAATAGAGTATCTTACACTGGGTAACGTGTCGCCAGCTAGTAGAAACGCAGGCAACACTGCTCAAATATCGTTTGCTGGTAGTGGGAGTTCAAAATGGTGCACTCTATGCTGCTATCTTAAATCCGAGTACTGCGGATTACGCTAGTTGTATTCGATACCTACTGGTTCACAAACTAGAGGGAAAATATTAATGTTAACTATAGGATTTAAGGTGAATCACACGCTAAAGGAACGAGAAGAGAGAAAGAGGTTGTAGGCCCCTGCTACAGAGCCCAGAGAATCGGCCTATTTCTTGGCCGAGCGACCCAAAAGGTGAGGACATTTGTATCTTCACACAGTGGAAAGTTACTTCAAAGTGGACTCTGCGTTGCTACTCTAAAGGCCGGTACTAAGTACTCAATTATAGGTAACATACGAGCCCCGGCAGGGTCACTGATAAAATATTTGCAAACGACGTACTTTCGTGTAAACCACCGAGACCTTACGATAACAAGCAAGGTCTAAAAATAATGGAATATGCAGCTCGAGGGGAAGGCTATGACCGTTCATTGGTGTACACATTCCAGCGGCTGAACTTTCCAAAAATGCTTGTATGCAACCCTCACAGACCAGCTGTGATTTTATTGGCTACTGCCAGCAAGTAAGTGATCTTGAATCGATTCCAGCCCGCGGAGATACGAAAGATAAATGCTTAATACAAATCCCATTGGGCATATATACTTAAGTACTCATGTATGCACCTAACCAAAATATCCCTTCCCAAAAACGCCCTGCATGTGACAGTGCCCAATAAAGCTTCTACCTACCCTCGAAAATTTGAGTACTTATCTGGCCACAAGTCATGAAGCTGAGATTCACCTTCTTTGGCCAGTTCAAACTGCCCCAAATGTCCTCAACTTCATTGCCAGGCAGATGCCCAGTTCATCACCATTTACATGTACATATGGTAAAGTAATGCCAAAGAATAATCGCATCGACGGAGTAGAAAGGGATTTTGGTACCCAAGGTGTACGTAACGATTGAGATGTCGACCCTGCGCCGCCATCTACGGTAACAATTCGAGGTGAGAGTTTTAGCTATTAAAAAGACCATAAAAAAGAGGAATGGACAGAACACCAGAAATATAGGTATCAGAACCTAGTAGTCGGAAGCTTCTGTGAATGCTAAGTGGTATTTAGCGTTAAGTAAGGATTAGTGGCTTGCTGTTGCATTTGTTTACTACTGAAACTCCTCGGGCAACAACTACTATCTTCTTTCACAGGAATTCCTCTGACTACAACATCCATCTACCATGCCAGGTCTTGCACTTTTCAGCTTAGGTCCACATTTACCTGCTTCACATCTCAGTCGATACACAATTTCTCATTCATTCATTGTTCATGAATCATGATGGCGACGCCTACTATAGTCGATGCGTTTAGTTGCTGGATTTCACTTATATCACGGCTCGCAAGAATGCCAATACCGGACCCGGGCATCGAATCTATATCCCCACTACCGCATGTCGAATCAACCGGTTATCCTACCACCCCATTCTTACTCCTGAAGATATACACAAAGACCGAACCGGTCACCGATTAACACGCTCTAACCTCAACAATATATACCGGAAGAAGGTTAAACAATCATACAAATAGTTCTTTACCCTAGATCGAGGCCGGGTACTTTCAAAGCAATCAAAACTACCATTCTCGAGCATAGAGGACTTACTCTGTTTGCCGCACCGTAGCAATACTTGCTAGTCTCAGATGCGGAACGAATATCAAGATACCTAAACCTCAAACACGATCCTGTGGAGTCTGGACTGCAAGGCTAGTTGAGGTAGTACCTCTAGAGAACGAAAATAAAGCTATGAATACAGGGTTATTACATTTATGGGCGAGGAAGAGGAATCCAAGGGTCTTTGGAAAGACCGCTATAAATTGCAAAAGCCTATACGGAGTGATACGGCAGTATCAGGATCATAGGAGGTATCGCAGACGAAGATTTCATATGTTGGTTCGTTGTAAGTTGTAATTAGAGTTTACTTTGGTATCCCATCGTGTAGGAAACGCAGTCTCTGCCCAAATTCCACAAAATGAGACCACCTATGACCGCTCCAAGTTCACAAGTGTTTAGGAGCACGACCGTAATATTTAGTAGCATGTTCCGGGCTCTGTGCGGCATGAAATCTCTGTATTTCGGTGGTTAATATTCCTCGGTTTGCGTTCTGTCGTGGGATCTGATTCTGGCTGTTACATACTAAGCTATACCTGTCGTGAGAATTAAAAATTCAGACTGAGGTACTTTTTTAGACATATCAAAGATACCTCGAAAATACCCTCAACAGCATAAATGCAG
>Ga0307515_10000691_pt1 | contig 77788 bp, 72 predicted proteins | sample 17_EM_MG_FD_194513 | JGI IMG/M metagenome (GOLD analysis project Ga0307515, IMG submission 194513) | Populus trichocarpa ectomycorrhiza microbial communities from riparian zone in the Pacific Northwest, United States - 17_EM | ecosystem: Host-associated > Plants > Roots > Unclassified | place...
GGCGCGCTTGCCGACGATCCCGGCCAGTTCTTCCTTGTTGGCCATGTCGTCGCACCACTGCTGCGCCTCCATGATCGCCATGGTGAGCGCCATGGCGGCGTTCGGGTTCTTCTCGACCCAGTCGGCACGCATCGCGAAGGACTTCTCCGGGTGCTTGCTCCAGATCTCTGCCGTATTGACGGCCGTGTAGCCGACGCCCTGATTGACGAGCTGGGCATTCCAGGGCTCGCCGACACAGAAACAGTCCATGGTGCCGACCTTCATGTTGGCGACCATCTGTGGCGGTGGCACGACGATGGTTTCGACGTCGCTGTCCGGATCGATGCCGCCGGCAGCCAGCCAGTAGCGCAGCCACAGATCGTGCGTGCCGCCCGGGAAGGTCATGGCAACCTTGGCCGGTGCGCCGTCGGCCTTCTTCTTGGCGAAGACTTCCTTGAGAGCGCCGGCATCTATGCCGACCTTGAGATCGGCATAGGCGCTGCCGACGGAAATCGCCTGGGCATCGAGATTGAGGCGGGCGAGGATCGCCATCGGCAGCGGCTGGCCGTTCTGCGTCACCTTGCCGGCGGAGATCAGGTAAGGCATGGGAGTGAGGATATGCGCGCCGTCGATGCCGCTGCCTTCAGAGCCGAGCACGAGGTTGTCGCGCGTCGTGCCCCAAGACGCCTGCTTGACGACCTCGACATCCGGCATGCCGTGCTTTGCGAACAGGCCCTTTTCCTTCGCAATGATCAGCGGCGCCGAATCCGTCAGCGCAATGAAGCCGAGAACGGCCTTGGTCGTTTCAGGCCCCGCACCCTGCGCAAACGCGCCAGACGGGAAAGCCATTTTCACTGCACCCATCAGCGCCGTGGCGGCTGTGGTTTTCAACATGTTGCGGCGGGTCAGTCCGCCCGACAGGATCCTGCTCATTGTCGATTCCCTCTCTGTTGCCCGGAGGCTCGAAGCCAAAAAAACGCACAAAAAAAACGCCGCTCGGCATACGCATCAAGAGAATGGGAGAAGTCCCTCTCAATGCAGAAAGCCTTGCGACGTCGATGTCACTGATTGAACGGCGTGCCGTTCAATGGTGCCTGGATCGTCATTGACCCTGGCGATTTATATCAAGCAAGCAGCGTGCCAGTTTTTGAGAAAATAAGTAAGATAATGATTTAAAACACTAATATCTGGAATATTGGCATGCTCAAATTTTGACCATCCAGCATTCTGGCCTTCAATTTGTGCAGCGCACAGAAGCGATTGCAGCATTCTTATGCAAGAGACTACTCAGATTTCTTCCCGGGAGATGCTCGCGGTGGCCTGCTTCCGTATCGGAAATCCAGCGACATAGGCGGGAATGTCGGAGGGATCAAAGACATGGCCATCAATGAATTGATCGCCCTCTACAGCCCCCTCGATGCGCAGATCATCCGCCGAGTCGGGCAACGGACCAAGCGCCGCGCGGTAAAGGTCAGGGCGATAGGCGGAGGAGGCAAGCCGTTCGCCTTCAGGCGAATGCTCGATCTGTCCCCAGCGGATCATCTGGCTGTAAATCCAACGCGCCTTGCTCGGCCGCGGATAGTTTGCAAGGTCGTTGTGGAAGATGAAATAATTGTCGATGACCCGCTGGCTGCCCTGCGGATCGACCGTGAATTCACCGCGCAGCACGCGCCGGATGATATCGACGGGTGCTGCGACGTAACGGGTATCCGCGAGTGCTTCGGCCAAGGCATCGCGGTTTTCGGGACGATCACACCAGCGGGCAGCGGCATCCAGAGCCACGATGAGGCGCGAGAGCGTTTCTGGATGACTGTCGGCCCATTCGGGCCGGGTGGCCATGACCTTTTCCGGTGCCGAAGGCCAGAGGTCCTGCTTGGCAGCGACAATGCGGCCGACACCACGCTCGGAAGCAACCATGTTCCATGGCGCACCGACGCAGAACCCGTCGATCGCGCCGGCCGCCAGGGCATCCGAGGTCAGTGGCGGCGGCACGACGATCAGCCGCACATCCGCGTCTGGATCGATGCCGCCAGCCGCCAGCCAGTAGCGCAGTTCGTAATTATGCGACGAAAACGGATAGGTCATGCCAAAGGTCGGCAGCGCCTCGCCGTCCCTCTTCATGCGGGCAATTACCTTCGCCAGCGCTTCGGCATTGGCGAGAGCCGTCTCGCCGCCCGCCAGATCCGCCTCTGCCTGCATGCGGGCATAGAGCCGCGTCGACAGCGTGATCGCATTGCCGCCGCGACCGAGCGAAAAGGGCGTGATCGTCGGCGAGGGGTTGGAGCCCAGCCCCAGTGCTGCAGCAACCGGCATGGGCGACAGCATGTGCGCCACGTCGAACTGGCGGAAGGCCAGCCGGTCGCGGACATTCGCCCAGGAAACATCGCGCACGAGGTCAAGCGCGATGCCTTCGCGCGCTGCAAAACCGAACTCCGCTGCGGCAATCAGCACGGACGCATCGACGAGCGGAATGAAACCCGCGCGCACGACCCGCGCTCCTTCGCTGCGCAGCCGCTCGGGCGCGGCCAGCGCACCGCCGGCAGCATGGCCGCCGCGGGTCAGATCCTCACGCGCATTCATTCTGTACACCCTGACATATCCTGTTCGCTGTCATCCCGTCCGTCATCCGATCATGCCATTCATCGCATCAGCAATCCGGCGGCCGTCACCACGCTCTGCGCGATGTCGGTCAACTTCTTCTTCTCGTTCATCGCCGTCTGCCGCAGCATGGTGAACGCTTCCTCCTCGGAAATCTGCCGCATCTGCATCAAGATGCCCTTGGCCCGCTCGATGATCTTGCGTTCCTCAAGCGCCGATTTCGCATCCGCCAGCTCCCGCTGCAGACGGCTGAAAGCGTTGAAGCGGCTGACCGCCATGTCGAGGATCGGCTTGACCCGCTCCTTTTTCAGCCCGTCGACGATATAGGCGGAAACGCCGGCCTCGACCGCCGCCTCGATCGAGGCCGTATCGGACCTGTCGACGAACATGGCAATCGGACGGCTTACGGCCCGTGTCAGCTGGAACAGATGCTCCATCATATCGCGGTTCGGATTTTCGATATCGATGACAATAACGTCAGGTACGATTAGTTCGATCTGACGCGCCAGTCCGACAATTTCATGCAGCACCGTCACATGCTCGTGACCGGCCTCGCGCAGGCCCGTCTCGATGATCGAGGCACGGATATGGTTTTCATCGATAACCAGAATGGACAGGGGCTTAGCCGACATGGCGCGATTCTGCCTATAAGCGGCTTCTTGTGCAATGCAAAAAATTCTACGTGGCGATATTCGCTGCCAAACGGTTTGCTTGATGACCAAAGAGAACAGGGCTTGCCAACAAAAATGGCGGCAAGCATGGTCGAAACCGAAAGTTTCCAATATGACAGCTAAATATCGAGATGTTTTTTCATCATTGCACGGGATCATCGCAAATCGCGGCTGTTCCCGGGGATACCGCCCAGGCAGACAAAACAATTTTAGAGAAGACATGAGACACTCGACCACCAAACGTTTGAACAACTGGGTCTTTTGAGGGCTTACCGGTGACCAGAACTCCGAAATTGAAAATTGGCGCTGCCGAGCCCGGTGCTGCACTGCGAAACTGCAAGACCGCCTTTGTCGGCGTGTTCATCGCCAGCGCGCTCGTGAACATCCTGTATCTCACCGGCTCGTTCTTCATGCTCGAGGTCTACGACCGCGTCCTGCCGAGCCGCAGCATCCCGACGCTGATTGCGCTCTGCGTGCTCGCTCTCTTGCTCTATGCGTTCCAGGGGGCGTTTGAAATGATGCGCGGACGCATGCTCGTGCGTATCGCCGGTGCCTTGGACGAGGCCATGGGCGCGCGTATCTATCGGGCCGTCGTGCAGGCGCCGCTGAAGATCAAAACCCAGGGCGATGGCCTGCAGGCGCTGCGTGATTTCGACCAGGTCCGTTCCTTCCTTTCGGGAACAGGCCCCGCAGCGTTCTTCGACCTGCCGTGGCTGCCGTTTTACATCGGCATCTGCTTCCTGTTTCATCCGATGATCGGCTATGTCGCGATCGTCGGCTCGCTGATCCTGATCGGCCTCACCTTCCTGACAAACAGTGGCACGCAGGCACCGTCACGCGCCGCCTCCGAAGCCGGCAACCGCCGCAACGCGTTCGCCCAGGCATCACAGCGCAATGCCGAAGTGATGCAGGCCATGGGCATGCTCGGCCGCATGTCGGAGATCTGGGAGCGGCGCAACCGCACCTATCGCGACCAGAACCGGCTGACCTCGGATGTCGGCAATGGCTATGGCGCGGTATCGAAAGTGTTCCGAATGGCCTTGCAGTCCGGCGTGCTCGCCACCGGCGCCGTCCTGGTCATCGAGGGTGCCGCGTCGCCCGGTATCATCATCGCCGGCTCCATCCTGACGGCCCGCGCGCTGGCGCCGGTCGAACTCGCTATCGGCAACTGGCGGGGTTATGTCGCCAGCCGGCAAAGCTGGCAGCGCCTAAAGGATCTTCTGAAGGCCCTTCCCGAGCGGGAAGCGCCGCTCGAACTGCCAGCACCCCGCGAACGGCTGAGCGCTGAAGCTCTGGCCGGTGGCCCGCCCGGCGCGCAGCGGCTGACATTCGCCGAAATCAATTTTACAGTGAGAGCCGGCAGCGCGCTCGGCGTCATCGGCCCGAGCGCTTCGGGAAAGTCGTCGCTGGCCCGTGCCCTCATCGGCATATGGCCCGCCCATCGCGGCTCGGTCAGGCTCGACGGGGCCGCTCTCGACCAGTGGGACAGCGATCTGCTCGGACGCCATATCGGCTACCTTCCACAGGACGTCGAGCTGTTTGCCGGCACGGTGGCGCAGAACATCGCCCGCTTCGCCGAAGACGCAACGTCCGAAGCCATCGTTGCGGCTGCGCGCGCGGCCCGCGTCAACGATCTCATCCTCAAGCTGCCGAATGGCTATGACACCGACATCGGCGAAGGCGGGGCTTCACTTTCTGCTGGCCAGCGCCAGCGTGTCGCTCTCGCCCGCGCACTGTACGGCGATCCATTCCTCGTCGTTCTGGATGAGCCCAATTCGAATCTCGATGCCGAGGGCGAGCAGGCCCTTTCCGAAGCGATCATGACCGTCCGGTCGCGCGGCGGTATCGTCATCGTCATCGCCCATCGGCCAAGCGCACTCGCCAGCGCCGACATGGTGCTGATGCTGAACGAGGGCCGCATGCAGGCTTTCGGACCGAAGGAAGAGGTTCTGTCGCAAATCCTGCGGAAGGAAAACCAGAGCCGCCAGCCGCAGATTGAACGCCCTTCGCCGTTGAAGGTGGTGGGCGAAGGACAGGAAAGCGCATCGTGAGCAATCAGGACACAGCCCCCGACGAAAAAACCGTCAGCTCGCGCCGTTCGCTTGGCCGCCATATGACGGCCGTGACGCTTCTGGCTGTCGCTTTGGTCGGCGGCATTGGCGGATGGGCGGCGACCACGGAGCTGTCGAGCGCGATCGTCGCGTCCGGCACGGTGATCGTTGACAGCAACGTCAAGAAGATCCAGCACCTGACCGGCGGGATCGTCGGAGCCGTTGCCGTGAAAGAGGGCGATCGCGTCGAGGCCGGACAGATCCTCATCAAGCTGGACGCAACGACGGTCCAGGCCAACCTGTCGATCGTCCAGAACACGCTGGCACAGCTTTATGCCCGGCGTGCCCGCCTGCTGGCCGAGCAGATCGCCGCCGATACGTTCAGCATTCCGGAGAAACTGACGGAACTGACCACCGGCGCTTCGGCCGAGACACTGGAAGCCAGCGAGCGCAAGCTGTTCATCAGCCGCAGGAATGCGCTGTCCGGGATGAAAAGTCAGCTTGCATCCCGCAAGAGCCAGTTGGCGGACGAAAACAAGGGGCAGACCGTCCAGCTGGCCGCGATCGAGGATGCGTTGACGCTGATCAACCAGGAGCTGGTCGGCCTCGACAAGCTCTATGCCCAGGGCCTGGTCTCGATGCAGCGACTGACGGAACTAAAGCGCAACCGCGCCCAGCTCGAAGGCGATCGCGGCGCCCGGATTGCAGCGCGTGCGCAGGCTGCCGGAAAGGCAAGCGAGATCGACCTGCAGATCCTGCAGCTCGACGAGGACCGCAGGACCGAGATCGCCAAGGAACTGACCGACGTCGAGGGCAAGATCGCGGAATACGAGGACCGCCGGATCGCAGCCATGGACCAGATGAAGCGGCTGGACATCAGGGCGCCGCTCAGCGGGCGCGTCTACCAGCTGGCCGTGCATACCGTCAACGGCGTGATCAATCCGGGCGAAACGCTGATGCTCGTTGTTCCGGAAGCCGACAACCTGACGATCGAGGCGCGCATCGCAACCCATGATATCGACCAGATTCGTCTCGGCCAGCCGGTCGACGTGCGCTTCAGCGCCTTCAACCAGCGGACGACGCCGATCGTCGTCGGCGAAGTCGCGACCATCGCGCCGGACCTGGTCACAGACCAGCGCACCGGCGCCAGCTATTACGCGTTGCGCATCCGCCCGACAGCCGAGAGCCTTGCCAAACTTCAGGGCCTGACACTCTATCCCGGCATGCCGGCAGAGGTCTTCATCAAGATCGCCGACCGCACCGTCATGTCCTATCTCGCAAAGCCTCTGACGGAGCAGATCCAGCACACCTTCCGCGAAGATTGAGCGTCGGGCATCACGCCATGTGTTGCCGGAAAGCGCAGTCTCCAGCGAATCTTTGCTGCAGCGCAAAAAAACCGTGGCCGCCCGTGTCCTGGCGGCTGTAAGACAAAACCATGCAATCGAAGCGCAACGGTTATATCTTCGTCCTTTTGGCTCTGGTGATCTTCTCGATCCAGGACGCGATTTCCAAACATCTCGGCAGTCTCTATCCGCCGGTGTTCATCACGATGATCCGCTACTGGGCCTTTGCCAGCTTCGCGATCGTTCTGGCCGCGCGCTCAAGCGGAGGCCTGAAGGCGGCGATCCGGACGCGCAAACCGAAGTTACAGGTTCTGCGCGGCGTGCTGCTGGTTTTGCAGATCGTCCTCGTCATCACATCGTTTTCGCGCGTCGGGCTGGCGCATTCGCAGGCGATCTTTGCCGCTGGTCCCCTGTTCGTGGCGCTGTTGTCCATGCCCCTGCTTGGAGAACGCGTCGGCTGGCGGCGCTGGAGCGCGATCATCGTCGGCATGTTCGGCGTTCTCCTGATCCTGAAACCGGATGGCGGAACGTTCGAGCCAATCCTGCTCATACCACTGAGCTCAGCCCTGTTGTTCGCCATCTACGTGATCACAACGCGCCTGGTCAGCCGCGACGATTCCTCGGTGACCAGTTTCTTCTATACGGGTATCGGCGGGGCGATCACCATCAGCCTCATCGGTCCCTTCTACTGGACGACGCTTTCCCCACCCGACTGGGGATGGATGCTGTTGTTGTGCGCCACAGGCACCTCCAGCCACTTCTTCCTGATCAAGGGCTACGAACATCTCGACGCGGCGGAAGTTCAGCCGCTCACCTATCTCCAGCTGGTCTTCGCCTGCGCGATCGGCGTCTCGATTTTCGGCGAAACCCTCAATGTTACAATGGTCGGCGGATCAATCATCGTCGTCTGCGCCGGCATCTTCACCGTCTGGCGGGAGCATGTCGTTTCACGGCGTACGGCGAAAGCCGCGGACAAGGGCACGCTCGGAGACTAGGAAATCGCTTCCGGAGTATCCGGCAGCGCCCAGTCGATCGGTTCGAAACCTTTCGAGACAAGGAAGGCATTGGCTTTCGAAAACGGCCTGGAACCGATAAAGCCGGCATGCGCCGACAAAGGCGAGGGATGGGCGGACCGCAGCACCAGATGGCGCTTCTGGTCGACAAAAGCCGCCTTCTTCTGCGCGTAGGCACCCCACAGAATGAAGACGACCGGATGCGGCTGTTCGTTAACCGCACGGATGATCGCATCGGTGAAGCGCTCCCACCCCTTGCCCTGATGCGATGCCGCCAGCGAACGCTCCACCGTCAGCACGCTGTTCAAGAGAAGGACGCCCTGCCTCGCCCAGCTTTCGAGGAAACCATGGCGGGCGGGCGGAATGCCGAGATCGCTCTGCATTTCCTTGTAGATATTGACCAGCGACGGCGGGGTGCGGACGCCCGGCCGGACGCTGAAGCACAGCCCGTGCGCCTGGCCATCGCCGTGATAGGGGTCCTGCCCGAGAATGACGACGCGCACCCTGTCGAGCGGCGTCAGATCGAGTGCCCGGAAATATTCAGGCCCCTTCGGGAATATCTGCTTGCCGGCCTGTTTTTCGCCGAGCAGAAACTGCTTCAGGCCCGCCATGTAGTCTGCGGAAAACTCCGGTGCGAGTGCCGCCTTCCAGCTCTCCTCGAGCTTGATACTGGTTTCCATCCGGCTGTTCTCCCTGCAACTGCATGCCTTTTCTGGATTTTAGTGCGGGCGGCGGTCCAGACAAGTGTCAATCCGGAGCCTGAGCCACCGAGGTAGTCATTATGTTTACAAAAATATAGCGCTAGCCATTTTCGATGGATCGTTATATCCAAGAAAATATCTCGATACCCATGGAGGAAATATGAGCCTTGATCGTCGCACTCTGCTGAAATCTCTGGGAGCAGCATTCGGCGCGCTATGGTTGGCCGGATTGCCGCTGGGTAACGACGCCCTTGCCGCAGAAAAAGTCACCGTCTTTGCCGCCGCCAGCCTGAAAAATGCGCTGGATGCTGTGAACACGCAATGGCAGAAGCAGTCCGGCAATGAAGCAACGGTTTCCTATGCGGCAAGCTCGGCGCTTGCCAAGCAGATCGAGTCCGGGGCTCCAGCCGATGTCTTCATCTCCGCCGATCTTGCCTGGATGGACTATCTTGCCAAAAACAAACTGATCAAAGACGAGACGCGCGCCAACCTGCTCGGCAATCGTCTCGTGCTCATCGCCGGCCAGGGTGCGGCCGATGTCGACATCACGCCAAGCTTCGACCTAGCAGCATTGCTCGGCGATGGAAGACTTGCCATGGGCGCCGTCGATTCAGTCCCAGCAGGGAAATACGGGAAGGCTGCGCTTGAAAAGCTCGGCGTCTGGCCATCGGTCGAGACCAAGATCGCCGGTGCCGAAAACGTGCGTGCTGCCCTTCTCCTCGTCTCCAAGGGCGAGGCGCCCTATGGCATCGTCTACCAGACCGATGCCATAGCCGATCCGGGCGTCAAGGTGGTCGGGACTTTCCCGGAGGACAGCCATTCGCCGATCGTCTACCCGATTGGGATCACTGCAGATTCCAACAATCCGGACGCTGATGCCTATGTCGATTTCGTCAAATCCGACGACGCTGCCGCCCTTTTCAAGGCGCAGGGTTTTACCGTCCTGAAATAAGCCGGTCGCTCCGGCGGCATCCCGTCCGAGTACCCATCATCGGGCTGATATTGGCCAGCAAAAAGGTGCGCCGTCTGGCGCCGACAGGAACGGAGCGTGCATTTGGACTGGCTGGCCTTGAGCGATGCGGAATGGACGGCGATCCGGCTCAGCCTGCGCGTTTCCAGTGTCGCCATGCTCGTCAGCCTGCCTTTTGGTATTATGGTTGCCATGCTGCTTGCCCGCGGTCGGTTCTGGGGCAAATCGATCGTCAACGGCCTCGTCCACCTGCCGCTGATCCTGCCCCCCGTCGTCACCGGCTATCTGCTTCTGATATTTTTCGGAAGGCGTGGGCCCATCGGCTCCTTCCTGGAGGAGACCATCGGGCTCGTGTTTTCCTTCCGCTGGACCGGTGCAGCACTTGCCTGCGCCATCATGGGCTTTCCGCTGATGGTGCGCAGCATCCGTCTGTCGATCGAAGCCGTGGACCGTAAGCTGGAGCAGGCAGCATCGACGCTCGGTGCCGGGCCAATCTGGGTTTTTCTCACCATCACGCTTCCGCTGATCATTCCGGGCGTGATCGCCGGCATGATCCTGGCCTTCGCGAAGGCCATGGGTGAGTTCGGCGCCACAATCACCTTCGTCTCCAACATTCCGGGTGAAACACAGACCCTTTCCGCTGCCATCTATACCTTCACGCAGGTACCAGGCGGCGATGCGGGAGCCATGCGCCTGACGATCGTTTCCATCGTCATTTCCATGGCCGCCCTGATGGTGTCCGAACTGCTGGCAGGTCTTGCCGCCCGGCGTGTGGAGCGCGCATGATGCTGGAGGTGGAGACCAGACACCGGTTGGGCGGCTTTTCCGTCGATGCGGCCTTTTCCTCAGAGGGCGGCGTGACTGCACTGTTCGGCCGGTCCGGCTCCGGCAAGACCACACTGATCAATATCATCGCCGGCCTGTTGCGACCCGACAGTGCTCGTATCTTGCTTGACGACGATATCATCGTCGATAGTGCCCAGGGCATTTTCATGTCGCCGCACCGCCGAAGATTCGGCTATGTCTTCCAGGAGCCGCGGCTTTTTCCACACCTGAGCGTCCGCCGCAACCTGACCTATGGCCGTTGGTTCGCCGGGCGTAAGGATGTCGGACAAAGCTTCGACAGGATCATCGACCTGCTCGGCGTCGAACCTCTTCTGGAGCGTTCACCGGCCAACCTGTCGGGCGGCGAGAAGCAACGCATAGCCATCGGCCGGGCGCTGTTGTCCAATCCACGCCTACTTCTGATGGATGAGCCACTGGCAGCCCTCGACGACGCGCGCAAGGCGGAAATCCTGCCCTATCTGGAACGCCTGCGGGATGAGACCCGCATTCCCATCGTTTATGTCAGCCACTCGGTCAGCGAGGTCGCGCGCCTCGCCAACAGGGTCATTGCGATCGAAAACGGCCGCGTGACCGCATCCGGCGACGCGGCCTCGATCCTCAGCCTGTCGTCCCTTTCACCGATGATCGGAAAACGAGAGGCCGGCGCTGTCATCGACGGCATCATCGAAGCCGACGATGACGAGCCGCGTCTGACGGTGATCCGCGCCCGCAACACCCTGTTCCGCGTTCCGAAAATCCCTCATCCTACCGGCAATGCTCTACGCCTGCATATTGCAGCGCGCGATGTGATGCTCGCGACGCGACGCCCCGAGGACCTCAGCGCACTCAACATCATCGCAGGCACGATCGTGGACATAGGCAGCGAGGCGGAGGGAGCGATCGACGTCCGCGTCGATTGCGGCGGCAACATCATCGTCTCGCGGATCACAGTATTCTCCGGCGAGCGCCTCGGCCTGACGATCGGAAAGCCGGTCCATCTCGTCATCAAGAGCGTGGCGCTGGACCCTTGACTGTTTCACCACTGCGGCGGTCCTCTAACCAGACGAGATCGTCTTTCATCGCGGCGGCGACTTTCTCCTCCATCGCCCGGAACCGGCGGATCAGTTCCTCGCCAAATGGCGTGACGACTGCCCCTCCCCCCTGCTTTCCGCCGCGCTGGGATTCGACCGAAGGCTCCGAGAACATGGCATTCAGCGCGCTGACCAAAAGCCAGGCACGCCGGTAGGACATGTCCATGGCGCGCCCGGCCGCGGAAATCGAGCCGGTCTCGCGAATATGTTCGAGAAGCATGATCTTGCCACGCCCTAGCCTTTCGGCTTGCGGAAAATCGATACGGAAAACTGGGTGGAGCGGCAGAGACGTTGTGTCGTTCATGCGTGGATTATACCGCTCCGCCACGCCCTGTACACCGGCGGGAAACAAGCGGCCTAAAGGCTGAGCCCGCCGTCGATGACATGCACATGCCCTGTGGTATAGGCCGAGACATCGCTGCCGAGATAGACGGCAAGCGCCGCGATTTCCTCTGGCTCGCCGAGACGGCCCATCGGCTGGCGGGCGATGAACGCGGCGCGGGCTTCCTCGTAATTGCCCTGCGCCTTCATCCGCTCTTCCAGTGACGGCGACTGAACCGTGCCGGGGGCAATCGCGTTGCAGCGGATGCCCTGCTTGATGTAGTCGATGGCGATCGATTTGGTCAGCCCGATGACCGCCGCCTTGCTCGCCGAATAGACGAAGCGATTGGGCACACCCGCCGGCACGCCGGCGACCGACGACATATTGATGATCGACCCGCCGCCATTTTCAATCATACCCGGAAGGAAAGCCCGGATCAGGCGGAACATGGATTTGACGTTGAGGTCGAAGGCCAGATCATAGTCACGCTCGCCCGCTTCGAGGATGGTTCCGGCATGGACGAAACCGGCGCAGTTGAACAGCACGTCGATCGTCCCTGTGGCCGCTGCAAAGGCTTCGATCGCTTCCTTGCTGGTGACGTCGAGCGTTGCGACATTCATGCCGAGCGCCTTGAGTTCGGCAAGCTTTTCCGCATTGATGTCCGTCGCCGTGACGATGGCGCCTTCCCGCTGGAAGGCTTCCGCCGCAGCGCGCCCGATCCCCTGCGCTGCCGCGGTGATGACGGCGCGCTTGCCCGCGAGTAGTCCAGCCATGGTATTTCTCCCTGTCGCGGTTCCGTGAACCGTTCTTAAAATCCGGCACAAGGAATATCGGCGGGGTCTTTCCTGTCAAGCCGCAAACGTATTTTTATCCAGAAAAAACGTTTGCCGTTAAAGACGCATGCCGGTCTCCGCATCGAAGACATGCACGTCCGAAGGCCGGATCGAAAGCTCGATGACATCGCCTGACCGGATGGAACGCCGTGTCGTATCGACGATGGTGATCTCCGGGGTCGTTGCCGTCGAGATATAGGTCGCGGAGCCCGTCGTCTCAACAATGCCGACAGGAAAGCGGAAAGTCCCCTCGCCGGCATCGGCGGCATGCAGATGCTCCGGGCGCAGGCCCGCGAAAACGCTGCGGCCAGGTTCAAGCGCCCTGTCCATGACGATCGTCTGCGGCTCTCCGACATGAACGATAAGAGATAGTCCATCCTGACCGACCGTGGCCGGAATGAAATTCATGGCCGGCGAACCGATGAAGCCGGCGACGAACTTGTTGGCGGGCCGATCATAGAGATCCAGCGGCCGCCCCTGTTGCTCGATGATGCCGTCACGCATGACAACGACATGGTCGGCCATCGTCATCGCCTCGACCTGATCGTGCGTGACATAGACGGAGGTCGCACCCAGCCGGTCGTGCAGCATGCGGATTTCCTTGCGCATGTGCACGCGCAACGCCGCATCAAGGTTCGACAAGGGCTCGTCGAACAGGAAGGCCTTCGGATTGCGGATGATCGCCCGGCTCATGGCGACCCGCTGCCGTTGGCCACCGGACAATTCACGCGGATAGCGCCCCAGCAGTTCCGAAAGGCCGGTTGTCGCCGCCACCTCGGCTGCTGCCTTCTTCATCTCGACCTTGCTCGCCCCGCGGATGCGCAGGCTGTAGGTCAGGTTCTGCTCGACGGTCATATGCGGATAGAGCGCGTAGGTCTGGAAGACCATAGCGACATCGCGCTTGCGGGGCGGGACGTTGTTCATCAGGTCGCCGGCGATGCGAAGGTCCCCGGTCGAGATACTCTCAAGCCCGGCCAGCGATCGCAGCAGAGTCGACTTGCCGCATCCGGACGGACCGACAAGCGCAACGAAGGTTCCCTTTTCGATCGCCAGATCGATATTCTTCAGCGCATGGAAGGCGCCGTAATATTTGTTGACGCCGGACAGTTCGATCTGAAGGGTCATTTGAGGGCTCCCGAGGTGAGGCCGGAAACGATACGGCGCTGCAGAAGGACAAAGATGGCGAGGATCGGCGTCACATACATCGTCGCGTAGGCCATGATGTTGTTCCACTCGTTGGTGTTAGGCCCCATGAAGGAATTCAGCCCGACGCTGGCCGGCTGCAGTTCGACAGCCTGGATGATCGACTTGGAGTAGACGAACTCGCCGAAGGCCTGCATGAAGATCAGGATGGCGCTGACCAGGATGCCGTTGCGCGCCAGAGGCAGGACGATATGCCAGAAGGCCCCGATGCGCGAATTGCCGTCGACAAGGGCTGCCTCCTCCAGTTCCTGGGGAACGCTCATGAAGGTGGCCCGGACGAGAACCACGAAAAACGGCATGCTTTTCGCAGCGATTGCCAGGATGACGGCAAAACGCGGGCTGGCGAGCAGACCGATCTGCGAGAAACCGACAAAGATCGGCGTGATCATCAGCGAGGCCGGCAGAACCTGCAGCATGAGGATCAGGAACAGGCCGATATCGACCCAGACATTGCGATAGCGCGCCAGCACATAGGCACAGCCGACGCCCAGAACGCAGATGAGTGACACCGCGCCAAAGGCGATGACCAGCGAATTGCCGAGATATCGGCCCATATTCCGGCTCTGCCAGACATCGCCATAAATATGCCATTGCGGATCGCTCGGCCAGAACTGCGGCGGCGTGGCGAACATCGCCGAACCGGTCTTCAGCGCCGTGATATACATCCAGTAAAGTGGAAACAGGTAGATGGCCGCCAGGATTAGGGCGATGGCCAGCATCAGGCGATTGCGCATCATCTCGCTCATCCCCGCACCTCATGCCGCGTGGATCGTACATAGACGACCGATGCAAACATCACGAAGACGATCATGATAACGGAAATCGTCGCGCCCTTGGCGAAATCATACTGCCGGAACGACAGGTCCCATGCCCAGTATTGCGTCACGTTGGAGGAATTGTTCGGCCCGCCTGATGTGATGGCCGCGAACAGATCGAATTGCTGCAGCGTGAAAATCAGCCCCAGCGAAATGATCGCACCAATGCTCGAGCGCATCATCGGCAGGGTAATCGTCCAGAAGCGCTGGAAAGCGTTGGCGCCGTCGAGTTCGGCGGCCTCAAAGAGGTCCTTCGGGATCGCCGAAAGACCGACGGACAAAAGGATCATGTTGAAGGCCATGCCAAGCCAGATATTGGCGAGGATGACGGCCCAGAGCGAAAAATCAGGGTCGGACCGCCAGAAGATATTGCCTTCGATGATGCCGCTTTCGCGCAAAAGGAAATTCAGGACGCCGAAATCACCAGACAGGATCCAGTTCCAGATGGCGCCGACGACGAGGCCAGGCATGACCCAGGAAACAAGGAAGAGGCCGCGAAGCCAGGAGGCCCCCGGAAAATTGGTCCAGAAGAACAGCGCCAGCCCGAAACCGAGCAGGAATTGCCCGGCGATGGAGGCGACGACGAAGATGCCGGTATTGTAGAGGATCGGCAGCGTTTCCGGCTGGGCGAACAGATCCCGATAGTTCTTCAGGCCGACGAAGGGTCGCCAGAAGGTCCCCAGGCTGAACATGTCCACCTCCTGAAAGCTCATCAGAACATTGTAGAGGAGCGGCAGGCCGGACATCAGAAAGAGATAGCCGAGCGGAAAGGCCACGAGCAGGATGTCGAAGCCCTTGCCATCGGTGATGCTGGAGAGAAATCGTTTCATGCTGCCCTCGTCCGTTCCGAACGGGGCTGCCTGGCATGCAAAGCGCATGGGCAGCCCCTTCCGGGAGGAAAAGTTGGATGGCGTGGGGCCATCGGTGAAAACCTCTTCTCCCCGGCGGGGAGAAGTGCCGAGCAAAGCGAGGCGATGAGGGGGGCTCCGGCAACTCCCGAGCTCGACGTGTGGCGCCTGCGGCGCCCCCTCATCCGACCCTGCGGGCCACCTTCTCCCCGCCGGGGAGAAGAAGAAGACCGCAAGCCTCCGTCCCCACAACCAAAGCCTAGCCGAGCACGGCCTTGATCTTCTCGGCCGCCTGGTCGAGCGCGTCCTTCGAGCTCATCTGGCCGGTCAGGGCAGCCTGGATGGCATCCTGGATCGCCTTGGAGATCTTCGGCCATTCCGGGTGCGGGCCGCGAGGCTTGGCGTATTTCAGCTGTTCAATGAAGACCTTGAGCGCTTCATCCTTGAGCGGCTTTCCGGTCGCGGGAATGGCGATGTCCGAGCGGGCCGGCAATTGGCCGAAGTCGGAGAACATCCGGTTGTCCTGCGAGGCAAAATACTCCAGTACCTTGAAGGCTTCTGCCGGGTGCTGCGTGTTGGCGAAGATCGCCCAGTTGAAATCGCCCATAGCAGAGGAGCGCTCAGCACCGGCTTCCGGCACCGGCAGAAGTGCGACACCCCAGTCGAACTTCGCCTCCGTCAACATCCGGTCGAGTTCCCAGGGACCGGAAATCGCCATGGCGGCATTACCGGAATTGAACGTACCGGTCGAATCCCACTGGCCGCGGGTCAGGCTGTCCTGCGATGCGAGCTTCTCGTCGATGATCGTCTTCCAGACGTCGAGCGCCTTGATCGATCCTTCCGAATTGATGTTCTCGTAGCCGCCGCCAGCCATCTGTGCCCAGGGCAGGAACTGGAAGGTGCCTTCCTCATTGCCTTTCGCGGAGAACGCTAGACCATAGACGTTTGCGCCCGGATCCGTCAGCTTGCGCGCCGCATCGACCAGTGCGTCCCAGGTCTGCGGCGGCTTGTTCGGATCAAGTCCCTTCGCCTTGAACATATCCTTGTTGTAGTAGAGGGCGATGGTGTTGGTCGCCTTCGGCACGCCGTAATTCTTGCCGTCCCACATAGTCGATGCCAGCGGGCCCGGGAAATAGTTGGCGGTCTTGATTTCACTGGACTTGGCGATCATGTCCGTCAGGTCGAGAAAGGCGCCGCGCGAGGCAAATAGCGCGTGTTCGGGATTGTCGATGGCGATGATATCCGGCGCCTGCCCTGTCGAATAGGCTCGCATCGCTTCGCTGACGACATCGTCAAACTGGATCTGGCGATACTCGACTTTGATCCCGGTGTTCAGCTTGTTGAAATCCGCCACCAGATTGGGTGCCGGCTGGATATCGCGGTCGAGCGACCAGACGCTGATCGTCACATCCTCGGCCTTGGCCGAAACGGCGAAGGCAGACACGCTTGCAAGGGCAAATGCCCCCATGATTACGAGATTCCGGATACCCATCTTTTCCTCCTGTTGATTATCCTTGAAATGCCGGCATCCTCCATGCCGGCACGGCATGCACGCTCAGACCGGATCGACGACGAAATCGCCGCCCCGGCATGTCTTCAGATAGTTCAGACCGTGAACCTGGCCGGTCATTTCCAGCGCATCGCGATAGACCGGATCATGCCAGCCCTCGATGTCGATCGACCCGGACCAGCCGGCGAGCCGAAGCTCGGAAATCACATCCGTCCAGTTGGTATCGCCGAAACCCGGCGTACGCATGAAGACGAACTTTTCCTTGCCGAAAATGCCATGCTCGCGGATCACGTCCCAGCGGATCGTGGCGTCCTTGCCATGCACGTGGAAAATCTTAGGTGCCCATTTGCGGATCTGCGGCAGCGGATCGATGAGATAGACCATCTGATGGCAGGGCTCCCATTCGAGCCCGATATTGTCATCCGGCGTCTCGTTGAACATCAACTCCCAGGCGTCCGGGTTGTGGGCGATATTCCAGTCGCCGCTGGCCCAATTGCCGTCCATGGCGCAATTCTCAAAGGCGATCTTCACGCCCTTGTCGGCAGCGCGCCTGGCAAGCTCGCTCCAGATTTCCTTATAGCGGGGCAAGCTATCTGTAAGTGGTTTATTACGAATTCGCCCAGTGAATCCGGCGATACAGGTAGCGCCGAAATGGTGCGCATTATCGATGCAGTCTTTCCAGCCCTGCAGCGTATCGCGATCGATATCCGTCGTTTCCAGCGGGTTGCCGAACATGCCGAGCGTCGAGATGGTGATATCCCGGTCGCCGGTCGCCTCGATGCAGCGTTTGCCGAGTTCGGCCAGATCCTGGCCGTTGGTCGTCTGCCAGAAGAAGGGTTCGAAGCTCTCGAAGCCCATATCGGCGATCTGGCCGATGCGGATGGCTGCCTTGCCCGCGGATGCGCTGACCATGGTGCCGATACGGATGGATTTTGCTGGATTGCTCATCAAACTGTCCTGTTCTGAATGGTCACGCGCTGCCGGCTGTGGGCGCTTTCGATCGCCGCAAAAACCATGGCAAGGCTGTTGATATTGTCGCTGCTGGCCGTTTCCGGCTTGGATCCCTCGCGGATGGCGGCAATGAAATCCGAGATCACGCTGGCATGGCCATGTGTCTGCGCATCATCCGCCAATTCCGGCACATCGAGAGATTCCAGATCGCGCAGGAAACCGTCATTGCCTTTGACGCGATGCGCCACAAACGTGTCCGCACCATCCCAAAGCAGGGTTCCCTTTGTGCCGATGATGCGCCACTGGCTTTCCCAGCTGGTATTGGCGCCTTCGGCACACCACGAGCCGCGATAGGTGAAGGTCACGTCCTCGGAGAACTCGAAGATGGCGTTGGCGGCAGCATCCCGGCCGTACCACGATCCTTTCGGATTGCTCTCCTGACAATAGACGGCGAGCGGCGTCTTGTCGGCGACGAAGCGCGCGGCATCGAACGTATGGATCGCCATATCGAGCAGAAGCACATTGTCCATCGCCTCGCGGAAACCGCCGAAATGCGCACCGATGAAGAAGTCGCAGTGAAGGCCCGTCAGTTCGCCAATGGCGCCGCTTTCAAGGAAAGCACGCATGCGGCGGACACCGGATATGAAGCGCCTGTTCTGGACCACGGCATGAATGCGGCCGGCCTTCTCGGCGCGAGCAACGAGATCACGGCCGTCTTCCAACGACACCGCCATCGGCTTTTCGCTCAGCACATGGCAACCGAGCCGCAGGCCGGTCGAAACGACACCGTGGCGGGCGGCGGGAATGACGACATCGAACAGCACATCGGCTCGTGTCTCGGCAAGCACCGCCTCGAGGCTCGAGCCGATCACGACGTCCGACAAATCGAACGCCTGTGCCAGCGCTGTCGCCGCCTGCGGATTGACATCCACCAGCCCGACGATGCGCACCGTCGACTTCAGCTTCGGGGTCTCGGCGACCGCTTTGAGCCAACCCTTGGCCATAGCTCCGCATCCGCACAGAACAGCGTTTAAAATGGGATCTTCCTCCTGCAAAGCCTACGGTTTTCACTCCTACCTGAACACCGTAAACGTTTACGGTACTATGTTCCATTTTTGAATCGTGTCAAGAGAGAGTTCACAGAGGGGCAGAAATCATACGTTGGACGCTGCTGAAATGACCGGCATACGCAGGCTTGCACAACATCTGGATATTTCTATCGGCACGGTCTCGCGAGCGCTGAACGGGCGTCCCGACGTCAACGAGGAAACGCGCAAGCGTGTTCTCGAAGCGGCGTCCGAACTCGGTTATGTACCAAACCAGTCCGGCCGCAGCCTGCGCCAGGGCACGACCAACATCATCGGCTTCATGATGCAGACCGGCACGGAAATCACCGGCCAGGGCGATACGTTTTTCATGAGCGTCTTCGACGGCATCCAGACCGTGTTCGCCCGCCACCGGCTCGATCTTGTCGCCCTCTTGTGCTCCTCATCCGAGGATCCGGACGACTATCTCAAACGGGTCGTTGCACGTGGCTTTGCCGATGGCCTCATCCTCTCGGCCACGCAGCGCCACGATCCACGCTTCGAATTTCTGGCGAAGCGAAAAATCCCCTTCGTTACGCTCGGTCGCAGCCTGACCGATGTCGGCCAACCCTGGCTCGACCTTGATTTCGAAGGCATGGCACAAATCTCGATCGACCGGCTGGTGGCAAAGGGCCACCGTCGTATCGCCGTCACCCGTCCGCATGACGACGTCAATCTCGGCCATCTCTTCGTCGACCAGAGCGCAAGGGCGCTCGCTGCGCACGGCCTCGCACTCGATCCGGAATTGATCTTCAGTTCGCTGCCAAACGAAGCCGGGGGTTATCAAGTCGCCCGGCAGTTGCTCGAAATGAAAAACAGGCCGACGGCCATCCTGCTGGTCAACGAGACGATTGCCATAGGGTTTTACAGGGGGCTGAGCGAAGCCGGGGTCAAGCCCGGTCGCGATATCGCGATCATCGGGCGACAGAGCCCGCAATCCCATTTCCTTTCGCCGAGCCTGACCGGCTTCACCCTGTCGCGCCGTGATCTCGGCATCGCGCTGGCGGAAGCGCTGCTCGCAACCATGCCAGCCTTCAGCCACCTCTATCCCGATGCGGAATTGCGCAAAGTGTGGCCAGAGGACCTGATCGAAGGCGAAAGTGACGCCCGCACCCTTCCTGCCTAAATCGCAGCGCCGGACGGTGCTGCAACGTGCCTTGTTGCCCCCGCAGGGTCTTGAAACACCCTGCAGGGCATGCAAAGCCAGATCGACAGTTTAGCCCAAGGCGGAGACCACCTGCATGCCCGGCCCGACCCTCGACACGACTGAAACAGACCGCAGCCTGCCCGCCAAAGCCGATGTCGTCATCATCGGTGGCGGCATTATCGGCGTGAGTACCGCGCTCTTCCTGGCGGAGCGCGGCGTGAATGTCGTGCTCTGCGAAAAGGGCGTGCTTGGCGGGGAGCAATCGAGCCGCAACTGGGGCTGGGTGCGTGTCATGGGCCGCGACCGCCGCGAAATTCCGCTCGCGATGGAATCGCTGAAGATCTGGGACGGCCTTGACGAACGCGTCGGTGGGGACACCGGGTTCCGGCGCTCCGGCATCCTCTATCTGGCGCAGACCGACGGGGAAATCGCCAGTCAGGAAGCCTGGCTCGCGCATGCCCGGGCGAACGGGCTCGACAGCCGCGCCATCGGCAGCGACGAAACGCTTCGCCTGATGCCGGGCGCGACAGCCCGCTACAAGGGCGCAATGTACACCAGGAGTGATGCCCGGGCCGAGCCGCAAAAGGCGGTTCCCGCCATCGCCACCGGCGCCCGCAAGGCCGGCGCGCGGATTGTCACGGGCTGCGCCGTGCGCGGCGTCGAGAAAACGGCCGGCCGGATTTCCGCCGTCATCACGGAAATGGGACGCATTGAAACATCGTCCGTCGTTCTGGCCGGCGGCGCCTGGTCGCGGCTGTTCTGCAAGGGGCTGGGCCTGCGTCTGACGCAGCTCAAGGTGCGCAATTCCGTGCTTCGCACCAGCCCGGTCAGCGGCGGGCCGGACGGGGCCGGCGCTGACGGAACCTATGCCTATCGCAAGCGTCTCGACGGCGGCTACACGATCGCCCACAGCGCCGAAAACCAGCACGCGATCGTACCCGACAGCCTGGTTTTCTACCGGGATTTCCAACCCGCACGCAAAGCCGAAGGCGACAGCGTACAGTTGGGACTAAGCGCCCGCAGCTGGCAGGAAATTTTCGAACTGTCGGCTCCGGCACTCGACCGGCCGGGCGCCTTTGAGCGTCACCGTATCCTCGACCCGAGGCCGGACGAGCGCTCAGCTCTATCCGCCTTGAGGGCCGCTGCAGAGGCGATCCCCGTACTGAAGGCAGCACAGCCTCTCCAGATCTGGGCCGGGCTGATCGACGTGACGCCCGATGCCGTGCCTGTGATATCGAGTGTCGACGCTCTCCCCGGACTGACCATCGCCACAGGCTTTTCCGGCCATGGTTTCGGCATCGGCCCCGGTGCCGGGCATCTGACGGCCGATCTGGTGATGGGCAATGATCCGATCGTCGACCCCCTGCCCTTCCGCTTTTCGCGCTTTTCGGACGGGACACCGATCGAAATCGCAGCGCCTGTATGATAGATATGACTTACCAATGCAACGCGGCGGTGTAAACCGGCGCATCCCATAACGCGATCGACGCATCGTCGAGCAGGGTGACAGTGATCGACACGCCAGCCATGTCGAGCGAGGTCGCATAGGTTCCCACGAGCTTGCGGGCGACGACCAGACCGTGCGCTTCGAAGAAGCGGCGGGCAAGGCCGAACATGACATAAAGTTCGGAGGGTGGCGTTCCCCCGAGACCATTGACGAACAGCAGGATGCGCTGCCTGGGCATGGGCTCTAGGTCATTGAGGATCTGGCTGCAGACGAGGGCGGCGATCGTTGCCGCATCGGCGATCTCCTGCCGCGACCGGCCGCGTTCGCCATGGATGCCGACACCGACCTCCATCTCGTTTTCGCCAAGCACGAAGGTTTCGCGTGTCGTCTGCGGAACGGTCGCCCCCTTCAACGCGACGCCCATGGTGCGGGTCACCGCGATAACGCTTTCCCCGACAGCCTTCAGCGATAGAAGGTCATGACCTGCCTCGGCGGCGGCACCGACGATTTTCTCGACGATTAGCGTGCCGGCAACGCCACGACGCCCCGTTCCGCGCGCGGTCCGCTCGACGGCGATATCGTCGCTGACGACCAGCGTCTCGATCCGATGCGACCCTGCGGAAACAGCCATTTCCGCCGCCATCTCGAAATTCATCAAGTCGCCATCATAGTTCTTGACGATCAGAAGAACACCAGCGCCAGTGTCTGCTTCCTGGATGGCACCGAGGATCTGATCCGGCGTTGGCGACGTGAAGACGTGGCCGGTACAGGCGGCATCCAGCATGCCGCTGCCGATAAAGCCGACGTGCATCGGCTCATGGCCGGCGCCACCGCCGGCAATGACGGCAACCTTTCCCGGCGAAAAAAACCGACGCCGAACATGTTTACGGCCCTGCCCGAACGCAACGAGATCATCATGGGCCGCAACAAACCCGTCCAGGCTGTCGGCTACCAGCGATCCCGCATCGTTCATGAATTTCTTCATCGCAAGCCTCCCGGTGCGATCGTATCCGAGCAGGGGAAATTTTCCAGTCCCGTCCCGGCGGGGCTCTCCTTGAAAACCAGGGCGGGCCGCATTCTAATCTGCCTCACGCGAAAGAGAGACCATCTTCTGGATGAAATCCTGAATGGCCTCGTCCAGCAGCTGGTTCTTCTTGTCATCACCGAAATCCGCGACCATCAGGGTCAAGTGTCGCAAACCCGCGGCATGGCCGAGATCCGGCATTTTTCCGGGATGCGCCAGCTGATAGGCCTCGAGGAAACGATCCTGCTCGGCCTTGCTGACGTGGCAGACCTGAAAGATCGTCGCCAGATGCCGCGCCGGCAGGGGGGTGGAGTAGCCGGGGCTGGTAATCTGCGTGACGAAGCTGCGGTGTTTGCCCAGAGCCGCGGCCAGTCGCTGCCGCGTTCCCGATGGCCGGTTGTCGATGATGGCGGCAAGGATCGCCTTATAGCCGGTGATCGCATCTTCATTTGCGTCGCGCGCCATTGTCAGCTTCCTGTCTTCGCATGATGAAGCGCTGTCTTTAGGGCCGCAAGCTGCCGAGGGGCAACGGAAAACTGCCGCAGGCCGCAGGCAAGCAGGTCCGGCAATGCGTCCGGCATGCCGGCGAGATCGCCGCAGATGCCGATCGGCTTGCCCATCGCCTGCGCCAGCGACACCGTCTGCCGGATCAGGCGCAGCAATGCCGGCCGGGTCTGATCGTAGAGACTGGACAGGGCAGCATTGTCCCGGGCTGCCGCCGCCAGATACTGGGCAAGATCGTTGGTGCCGATCGAGAAGAAGTCGGCAGTCGTGAAACTGTCGAGCATCAGCGCCGCCGCCGGCACCTCGACCATCATGCCGATTTCCGGCAGGCGCGTCGCGATGTGCCGGCGCGCAAGCGCCTGCGCTTCTTCCGCAAAAATGCGTCGGGTATCGGCGATTTCGGATGCAACCGTCACCATCGGCGGCATGACCTTGAGATTTCCAAGCATCGCCGCGCGCAGCAAGGCTCGCGCCTGCACCCGCAGCAGATCGGGGTGCGCGAGCAGCAGGCGTATGCCCCGCAATCCGAGGAAAGGGTGGCGTTCGCTCTCGCCAAATCCGCCGAGCGCCTTGTCACCGCCCAGATCCAGCAGCCGCACCGTCACCGGTCGCTCGCCGGCCCATCGCAGCACATCGACATAGAGACGGTATTGCCGCTCTTCATTGGCAAGATCGGCAACCGACGCCATCAGGAACTCGCTGCGCAGCAGGCCGATGCCGGCACAATCCGCCGGCACCGCAGCAAGCTCCGCCGGATGGCCGATATTGACCAGGCAGCTTATGTCGCCTTGCGTTCTGTCATCGTATGAAGCGTCGGAGGGAGGCGACGTTGTCCTTTCGACATCGAAAGCCGACATGGCCACGGCAATCTCCGCTTCCCCGGGCTCTATCACGACACTTCCTTGCCGGCCATCAATCAGCAGCAGGGTGCCGTTTTCAAACGGCAGGGGACCAGAGCCGACAACCATCGGAACAGCGAGGGCGCGGGCAAGCAGGGCGACATGGCTGGCCGTGCTGCCGGCGCTCAAGACGATCCCGCCGCCGCCCGTCCAGTCATGGGCGAGAAAATGGCTTGGAGCGATATCCGCCCCGCAGAAAATCGATCCTGCGGGAAAATCCTCCGCCTTCGTGCCGTTCAGGACATCCAGCACACGGTTTCGCATGTCGATCACATCCACCGCCCGGGCACGGATATCGTCGTCCTCCGAGCTTTCGAAGCCGGCAACATAGTCCTCCAGCGCAGAAACCCAGGCGAGGACCGCGTCGGTGGCGCTATCCGGCCGATCCGAACCCATGGCACGAATGACCGGATCCGACAGCATCTCCACCTGGAATTCGAGAATATCGCGGCTGCGCCGCTCCGACACGGCGATCAACGCCTGGAGATCGCCAATGGCCGCGTCGATGGCCACCGTCAAAGTCTGCGTATTGCCGGAACGGGTGGCCGGCGCTGTCATGAAGGGATCCGGGCCGATATGCGCCTGCCCCACGGCAAGGCCCATGCCGTTGCCCTGCCCGCGCAGTTCACGCGCCCCGGACATGCGATCTTTCGTCATCGGCGTCCCGGGCCTCCCCGAAATCATTCGCAAAAAGCGCCTCGATGCCATGAATGGCCTCCTGCGCTTTCAGGCCCTGCGCCCGGATGCGCAGGGTCGATCCCTTGCGGATGCGCGCGCCCATCACCTTGACGATGCTCTTGGCATTGAGCCAGAGGCCGGAACGGTTCACCTCGATCTCGATCGAGCAGGGAAAGCTCTTGGCGAGCCGCGTGAACAGCACAGACGGACGTGCATGCAGCCCGACCCCATGGGTGATCAAAAGCTCGACGGATGCCGCCGACCCGGGAGACGAAACTTCTGCCTGAAGGCCTTGCCGTTTCTCCGTCATGAGGGCGAAAGCTCCTCCGCGGTGGCGACGACCCGTTCCAGCGATGCGCCGCCGGAGGCTTCGGCAGCCGCCATGACCGCGCCCTCGACGATCGGAGCATTGCAGATCACGATCCGCGCCGCGCGTGGAGCGCCGATCGCCTCGACAGCCATCTCGCTATTGGTTTCGGCACCGCCGAGATCGACGAAGATCGCCACGCCGGCATCCGACCAGGCGTCCTCGATCGCCTGGAGGATGGCCGCCACATCGGTTCCGAGGCCGCCGGCCGGATTGCCGCCGCACCAGGCGAGCGGCACGCTGTCACCGACCATCTGGCGCACCATATCGGCTGCGCCCCTTGCGATCAGCGGTGAATGGGAGACGATGACAATTCCGACATTCGTGGTGGCAGCGCTCATGCTCCGCGCTCCCCGTTCAGTTCCCGCCACACCGCCGCGACCAGAAACGCGCAACTGGCGGCACCCGGGTCCATATGGCCGACGGAGCGCTCGCCCAGGAACGATGCGCGCCCGCGCATTGCCCGCATGGGAACCGTCATTTCCGCCAGCGCAGCAACCCTGTCCGGCATGTCTTCGCTCCCACCCGCCTGGGCCAACAGCTCACTGAGCGGACAAAGAACGTCAAGAAGTGTCTTGTCGCCGGGCCGGGACTTTCCGCGTCTTGCAACAGCATCCACCGCAAGCGTAAAGGCTGCGGGAAAATCTTCTGCGCCGTCGGCCGCCGCAATTGCCCTGCCAAGTTCCATCAGCAGCGTTCCATAAAGCGGCCCCGCGGCACCGCCGATCGTCATGATGAGAATCCGGCCGGCTTCAACCAGTGTTTCGGCAAGCGGCATCGTTTCGAGCTGTCGACGCTCGGCAAGCAGCGCCTCGCAGCCGCGCTGCATGTTGGTTCCGTGATCACCATCACCGATCGCACAATCCAGCCGGTTGAGGCGATCGGCATGCAGCACAACTTCGGAATGGCAAGCCGCGATCAAAGGGCCAATCCGGACCACGACAGGCATCGGGGTGATCTGGCAGGCAGCGCTCATGCGGGCTCCAGGACGTCTGCGAGCGCCGCAAAGACCTGCGCAACCGCATGGGCCCCCGGGTCCATGACGCCGTCGAGTTCGCGCTCGCCGATATAGGCCGACCGACCGGCCTTGGCCTTGCGCATCGATCGGGTCGCCTCCGCACCTTGTGCCGCCGCCATTGCAGCAGCGCGCAATCCCCCTTCGGCGAGGGCCTTCAAAGCCGGGTCGAGGGCGTCGACCATGGTGCGATCACCGGGATGGGCGCCGCCATAGAATGTCATGCGCTCCAGGCCCGACAGAAGCGCTGCCGGCATGTCTGCCTTGCCGGCGCGTGCCTTTGCGGCAGCTGTAAAGAAGATCGACAGCAGTACGCCGCTCGATCCGCCCATGCTGGTGGCCAGCAAATCCCCGATCCGCGCCAGGGTCGCCGGCCGATCGGCAAGCGGAAGACGCGCCGTCTGCGCCAGAAGGCTGCGCGCACCTGCGGCCACCGTCGAGCCGGTATCGCCGTCGCCAGCCCTGGCATCGAGACGGTTCAGCTCAGTTTCAAGGGCAATCAACCGGTCGCAGATGGTGACGAGAACACGCTCGGCGGCAGCATCTGTGCTCGCTTCAACCGCGCCTTTGGCAACGCCGCCCTGTGGCACTGAAGCGACTGCAATGTCGTGGCGCGCAACCGGCGGAACCCAGGCATGCGGCGCAACAGGCGCGAGAAGCGCCTGCTCCCGCGCGGCATCGAGGCGGACCAGAGAGAGCGAAAAGCCATTCATGTTCAGCGCCGTCATCATCGGCGCCGGTCCGATCGTCAGCGACACATTCCCAGCCAATGGCCCCGAAAGAACAGAATTCGCGACCAGCGTCATCTCAAGGGGTGGAACCGCGCCAAGATTGTTGATTAGCAGGGCGTACCTCGCGTCCGGCTTCATCGCCGCCAAGAGGCGTTCACCCATAGTCGCGATGATATCGCCCGCCTGCTGCACGACAATGCGCTCGACGCCGGGTTCGCCGTGGATGCCAAGGCCAAGCTCGCCTTCCTCCGGCCCAAGCCGGTCTTCAAAGGGTTGCCCGGGGATGGAGCAGGATGAAAACGATACGCCGAGCGACACGATATCGAGAGCGGCGGCTTTTGCGGCGGCCGCGACGTCAGCAAGACTTTTACCCTCTTCTGCCAGGTGTCCGGCGATCTTGTGCACGAACAACGTACCGGCGACCCCGCGTGGCTGGTTGATCTCCGGAAGGGCGATATCGTCGGCAACGATCACCATTTCGACATCGAAACCTTCGGAACGCGCCTTTTCCGCCGCAAGGCCGAAGTTCAGACGGTCGCCGGTATAGTTCTTGACGACCAGCAGGCAGCCCGGCTTACCGGTGACAGCCCGGATCGCGGTCAGCACGGCATCTACGCTGGGCGATGCAAAGATTTCGCCGGAAACCGCTGCGGTTAGCATGCCCTTGCCGACGAAACCGGCATGCGACGGCTCATGGCCAGCACCGCCGCCCGAAATCACCGCGACGCGCGACTTGTCCCAGTCGGCCCGCACGATCACCTTGATTTCGGGATAGCTATCCAGCCGCGCCAGCATGCCCGCAGGCGAGGTTCGCAGAAGCCCGTCGAGCGCTTCGGTGACGATGTTTTCCTTGACGTTGAAGAAGTGTTTCATCGCATTCATCCAGTGTGTTTTTTGATCGGCATCCTTTCCGCTGGCGGCAAGGAAAGCAATCGCGTGTTGTGCATCACACCAGGCGCTGCCCGTCCGCACCGAAATAGAGCGGATCCTTCAGCGTCAAGGTAATATTGTCGCCCGGCTTGACCGGGACATATGGATTAGCGAGCGTCACCAGCTTGTGGCCGGCAATGCGCATATGCAAATGGCTCTGGTCTCCCAGATGCTCGATCCAGTCAATCTGCGCATTGGCGTTGCCGTTGGCGGCCATGATCTCCAGATGCTCGGTGCGTGCGCCGACCGTCTTCGTGCCCGGCGGCGGCTGCGCCCCCGGCACGAGCCCTGCCGGCAGGAGATTGATGTGTGGCTGGCCGAGGCGCGCGGCCACATGCAGATTGGCCGGGTTGCTGTAGATTTCCCGTGGCGTGCCGACCTGCACAAGCTTGCCGCTGTCGAGAATGCCGATGCGGTCGGCCATGGTCATCGCCTCGATCTGGTCGTGGGTGACGTATAGCATCGTCGAGCCGAGGTCCCGCTGGATGCGTTTCAATTCCAGCCGCAATTCGCCACGCAGCTTGGCATCGAGCGACGACAGCGGTTCGTCCATCAGGTAGATGGCCGGTTTGCGCACCAGTGCCCGGCCGATCGCCACGCGTTGCATTTCACCGCCGGAAAGCCGGGTCGAGCGGTTTTCCAGCTTGTGGTCGATCCGGACCATCTTGGCGACCTCGCGGACGCGCCGATCAATCTCGTCTGCCGAGAGGCGCCGTGCCGGAGAGCGCAGCGGAAAAGCCAAGTTCTCGTAGACCGTCAGGTGCGGATAGAGCGAATATTGCTGGAAGACGAAGGCCACGTCGCGGCTGGCAGGTGCAAGGCTCGCCATATCCTGTCCGCCGATCGTGACCCGGCCCCTGTCCGGCCTTTCCAGCCCGGCGATCAGCCGGAGTGTCGTCGTCTTCCCGGCGCCGGTCGGCCCGAGCAGCACGACGAATTCGCCGTCCCTGATTGTCAGCGTCAAATCGCTGACGGCCGGATTGTCCCCGAAGGACTTCGAGATGGATTGAAGCGAAACCTCAGCCATGACGGGCCTCCGTATACAACGATGACTGGACAGCGCGACCAGAGGCGCATTCGAAAAGTGACAGCTTTTCGCTGTTGAGTTCCAGCCCGACTGTTTCACCGATCCTGAACGTCCGATCCGCCGACACGCGTGCCTTCAGGAGGCCCTTGCCGGTCTCGACCGCGACGATCTGGTTTGTGCCGAGATATTCCGCACCATAGACCGACCCGCGCAAAGCTGCGCTGTCATTGAAGCGGATATGCTCCGGCCGAACGCCAAGTGCCAGTTCGCCAGGCGCCAAGTCCTGATGCACTTCCGGCAGCGCGACCTCCACGCCATCGAACGAAACGGAACGCGCGCCTTTTTGAACGCCTGCCGTGAACTTCAGGAAATTCATCGGCGGCGAGCCGATGAAATCAGCGACATACATGGAGGCCGGGCGATTGTAGATTTCCTGCGGCGTGCCGAACTGCTCGATGATGCCGTGGTTCATGACGGCGATTTTGTCGGCCATGGCCATGGCCTCGTGCTGGTCGTGGGTCACGTAGACCGTCGTCGCATGGATGCGATTGTGCAGTTCGCGCAACTCATGGACCATGACCTCGCGGAACTCGGCATCGAGCGTGCCGAGCGGCTCGTCCATCAGGAAGCATTTCGGCCGGCGGACGATGGCCCGCCCCAGCGCCACGCGCTGGCGATCGCCGCCGGCCAAGCCCGAGACGGATTTTTCGAGGATGTGACCGATCTGCAGGAGCTTTGCTGTTTCCTCGACCCGCGTCTTGATTTCCGCCTTCGGCACTCCCTGGGAGAGCAGCGGAAAGCCGATGTTCTTGCGCACGTTCATGTGCGGATAGAGCGCAAACAGCTGGAACACGAAGGCGATGTCACGGGCGCTGGCGCGGTTGAAGCTGACATCCTCGCCATCGAGGAATATCTGCCCGCTGGTCGGCAGCTCGAGCCCGGCGATCATCCGAAGCGTCGTCGTCTTGCCGCAACCGGATGGTCCAAGCAGCGCCAGGAATTCGCCATCGGCAACGGTAAAGCTCGAATCCTGCACGGCGACGAACGCCCCGAAGTCCTTGCGCAGATTTTTGACCCTGATCTCGGCCATGGCTTACTCCGGGAATTTCGAGACGATGATGAACATCACGGTCCCGGCAAGAAGCGTGACCAGCGAATAGGTGTACAGAACCAGCGCGAAGGGCTGGAACAGCATCAGGAAGCCCACGGCGATCAGGGCCGTCGCGATGTTCTCCATCGGCCCGCGCCGCAGGAAGAACGAACGTTTGGGTTTTGCAGTCGTTGTGTTTTCCTGTGTCATTTGCGGACCGCTCCGAAGGTGATGCCGCGCAGGAGCTGCTTGCGCAGAAGGATGGTGAAGACAAGGATCGGCACGAGGAAGATCGTGGTGCCGGCGGCCACCGCCGGCCAGTCCTGCCCGCCCTCGCCGATGATCGTCGGGATGAATGGGGGTGCCGTCTGCGCCGAGCCAGAGGTCAGGAGAACCGCGAAGGCATATTCGTTCCAGGCAAAGATCAGACAGAAGATGGCCGTTGCCGCAATGCCGGTCGTCGCCTGCGGCAGCACCACCTTGCGAAAGGCCTGCAGCCGCGTATAGCCGTCGATCATCGCCGCTTCCTCATACTCCCGCGGAATTTCGTCGATGAACCCCTTGAGCAGCCAGACGGCGAGCGAAACGTTGACCGCGGTATAGAGCAGGATCATGCCGAGCGCCGTGTCGGAAAGGCCAAGTTCGCGATACATCAGGTAGATCGGAATGGCGACGGCGATCGGCGGCATCATGCGCGTCGACAGGATGAAGAACAAAAGATCATCCGCCAGCGGCACCTTGAAGCGCGAGAACCCATAGGCCGACAGCGTGCCGAGGAAGACTGCAAGAAAGGTCGAGCCGAAGGCGATGATCAGCGAATTCTGGAAGCGGGGCCAGTAGTTCGACGGTCCGGCAATCACCATGTTGCGGTTACGGGTGATCTCATCACAGGTCGAGACCGGCGCCCCGAGCGACTGGATGTATTCCGGCGTCTGGCGGGTCCGGGTCGTGAAGAGGTTGCAGTATCCCTCCAGCGTTGGCTGGAAGACGATCTTCGGCGGATAGCTGATCGAATCCGGCGGTGACTTGAAGCTCGTCAGGAAGATCCAGGCGAGTGGCACCATGGTGATGATCGCATAGAGGATGACGATCGCTCCGGCGATGCGCTTTGTCGTCTGGCTGGGTTCGACGACGGAATGGGCCGTGTTCGCGGTGCTCATCGTTGTTTCACCCTGTTCAGCGCTTTGACATAGATGTTGGCGAGCCCGAAGACGGCGACGAACAGGATGATGGCGAAGGCAGAGGCCCGACCCGTGCGCCAGCTTTCGAAGGCCTCGCGCTTCAGCGTGATCGAGGCGACTTCAGTGGTCGAACCCGGTCCGCCGCCGGTCAGAAGCACCACCATGTCGAACATCTTGAAATTCTCGATGGCCCGAAACAAGACGGCCAGCATGATGAAGGGCAGCGCCATCGGCACGGTGATCGACCAGAACTGCCGCCAGGCGGACGCGCGGTCCACCTCGGCCGCCTCGTAGATATAATCCGGGATCGACCGCAGGCCGGCGAGGCAGATCAGCATCACGTAAGGAGTCCACATCCAGGTATCGACGATGATGATGGCCCAGGGCGACAGCGTGACGGAACCAAGCATCTCGAAGGAGGACGGCTCGACACCGGTGAAGAAGGAATAGACGTAATTGAACAGGCCGATCTGCGGCTGGTAGAGGAACCGCCAGAAATTGCCGACCACCGCCGGTGACAGCATCATCGGAATGAGGATGACGGTCGTCCAGAAGGCATGGCCGCGAAACTTGCGGTCGATCAGATAGGCAAGCGCAAAGCCGATCAGCATCTGCAACAGGATCGTCCAGAAGACGAAATGCGCTGTCGTTTGCATCGCCTGCCAGATGTCAGGATCATTCAGCACGCGCTGGTAGTTCGACAGCCCGACGCCTTCGATTTCGGCATTGGGCCGGTTCGCCCGGAAATTCGTAAACGACAGATAGACCGCCCAGATCAGCGGGAAAATGTTGATGGCGAGAAGCAGCACGATCGTCGGCAGGATGAAAAGCCAGGCAATCGAGCGATCGGACAGACCGCGGACACGATAGGCAAGCGGCACGGGCGTTGCCCGTACGGCCGTATCCGCGGCCTTGTCCAGAACAGTTGTATTGGTATCGGTCACGGGCATCACCTGGAAAGAAGAATTGGCACCACATCGGGAAACGGCCGCCCGGCCCTGAAACCGGGCGGCCATTCCGGGAGGATGTCAGAGTTTCCCGTCGTCTTCGAAGACTTCGGTCCAGTCCTTGACCAGTCCGTCGAGCGCTTCCTTTGCCGTGCCCTTGTCGGCCACGACATAGTCATGCAGGCGTTTCTGTGCCGCCTGCAGCAGGATGGCGTAGGATGGCTCCTGCCAGAAGTCCTGCACCTGGTTCATGGCGACGAGGAAGTCGGCCGCGAACGGCTGGCTGGCCTTGAACGATGGGTCGTTCAGCACGGCATTGTGCACGGCATAACCGCCGAGCGACCACCACTTCTTCTGCACGTCGGGCTGGGCGAACCATTTGATATAGGCCAGCGCGCCGTCCATGTTGTCGGTGTTGGCAACGACCGAGATCCCCTGCCCGCCAAGCGTCGAGGCATTGGTCGTGCCCTTCGGATTGTTGAAGAAGCCGATCTTGTCGCCGCCGACATTCTCGTCCTTGACGAGGCCCGGGAAGAACGCGAACCAGTTCATCGCCATCGCCGCCTGCCCGGATTTGAACGCGTCGAGCGTTTCACCCATATAGGCGTCGGTATAGCCCGGCGGCGTGCAGCACTTGTAAAGCTCCTTGTATTCCTCCAACCCCTTGACGGCATCGGCGGAATTCACGGCACCTTCCATGTCATACTTGCCGGGCGTCATTTCATACTTGAAGCCATTGGCGTAGAGCGCCTGCGTGGCCCCCATGGTGATGCCTTCCGAAGCGCGCTCGGTGAAGATCGCCGCGCCATAGACCTTCTTGCCGTCGATATCCTTGCCGTTGAAGAACTTCGCGGTTTCGAGCAGTTCCGGCCAGGTCGTCGGCGGTGCCAGATCGCGTCCGGTCGCGGCCTTGAATTCGGCCTGGATTTCCGGCTTGGCGAACCAGTCCTTGCGATAGAACCAGGCATTGGCGTCGCCCATGGCAGGCAGCGCCCAGTAGTTCGGCGTGCCCTTCGGCCAGGTCGAATAGGCATTGACCGCAGCCTGCGCGAAATCGCTCATCTTGATCCCTTCCTTGTCGAAGAAATCATTGAGCTTGACGTAGTAACCGTTCTCCGCGGAGCCGCCGAGCCACTGGCTGTCGCCGATCAGGAGATCGCAAAGCTTGCCGCCGGCATTGAGTTCGTTGAGGATGCGATCGGCGAAGTTCGGCCACGGCACGAACTCGAATTTCATCTCCGTGCCGGACTGCGCCGTGAAATCTTTCGAAAGCTCCACCAGCGCGTTTGCCGGATCCCATGCCGCCCAGCAAAGGGTGAGTTCGGACGCCCGCGATGCGCCCGCCGAAAGCGTCAGCGCCGTTGTTGCTCCCAAGAGAGCCTTGGTCATTTTCCGCATGTATTCCTCCCAGATACAGAAGCAGGCACCACGCCGGCTTCGGGAATTCCCATTCTCCCGCGCGGCAAAGTGGCCCTGGTTCAAAAGGGCGCAAGGCTGCGCGACTGCCATCCACCGGGGCCGCCATGAAACGTACCAAATTTTACCGAGCTCCCCGCCCTTCGCCCAACCGCTACGTTGCCGCTGTGTTGAGCAATATGTTTAGTGATATTGATTTTACTCAACATGACAAGAGGCAATCGTTGCTGCACCGCACCAGCTGCATTGCATCAAAAACGAGGGGGATTTGCGAAGAAGGAAAATATGTTCGACTAAACAAATAGTTCAGCCCGTCCGGCAGGCTTCATTCACGCCAAACAAAAGCATCCCCGAATGCGAAAGCGTTCGGGGATGCGAAATGGAAACAGTCTAAATATTTCAGGGAAGGCGTGACTCAGCCCATGCGTTCCGACGCATAGGACCCCGGGCTGGCCGGGAAGACGACGGTGCGGTTGCCGTTGATAAAGGTGCGATTATGGATATGGGCGTGCACGGCGCGCGCCAGAACCTGGCTCTCGACATCGCGGCCGATCGAAACATAGTCCTCGGCTGACTGAGCATGGGTGATACGGGCGATATCCTGCTCAATGATCGGACCTTCGTCGAGATCTGCCGTGACGTAGTGCGCCGTCGCACCGATCAGCTTCACGCCGCGCTCATAGGCCTGCTTGTAGGGATTGGCACCCTTGAACGACGGCAGGAACGAGTGGTGGATGTTGATGATCTTGCCCGACATTTTCTGGCACATCGAGTCCGACAGAATCTGCATGTAACGGGCAAGCACGATCAGTTCGGTACCGGTCTGTTCGACAACGTCCATGATGCGGGCTTCGGCCTGAACCTTGTTGGCCTTGGTCACCGGAATATGGTGGAACGGGATATCGTGGTTGACCACGACCTTCTGGTATTCGAAGTGGTTCGACACGACGCCGACAATCTCGATCGGAAGCGCGCCGATCTTCCAGCGATAGAGCAAGTCGTTGAGGCAATGACCGAAGCGCGACACCATCAGCAGCACCTTCATGCGGTGCTCGCTGTCGCGGATCTGGACTTCCATTCCGAAGCGCGCCTTCACCGCCTCGAAGCCTTTTTCCAGCTTTTCCAGCGAAGCACCTTCCTGGCTGATGAAGGTCAGGCGCATGAAGAACAGACCGGTTTCCAGATCGTCGAACTGCGAACTGTCGGTGATGTAACAACCCTCTTCCGCAAGGTAACCGGTGATCGCAGCGACGATCCCGCGCGTCGATGTGCAGGATACGGTCAAAACGTAGCTCTTCATGTCTCTTCCCTCAAAAACAGGTCGTGTTGCGTCGTCTGATGGATCGATGTGAAAAGCGCCGGAAAAGCCCGGCGCTCGCCAAATACGAAATGTTTGTTCTAACGATCGAACATTTATTCCGTTCGATGTCAGATGTCCAGCGTGGTATCACGCTCCCATTGGGTGAAATGCGAGGCATATGCGTTCCACTCACCATGCTTGAGCTTAAGGTAGGCCGCGGAAAACTCCGTTCCCATTGCGTCTTTCAAGCGTTGATCCCCGTCGTATTCGCGCAGGGCATCGATAAGATTGAGCGGCAGCTTCGGCGCACCGGTCACCGTGTGGCCATCCTTGTACATGTCGATGTCATAATGGCGGCCCGGATCGGCATTGGTTTTTACGCCGTTAAGGCCGGCGGCAATGATCACGGCCTGCAGCAGATACGGATTGACGGCACCGTCGGGCAGGCGCAGTTCGAACCGGCCGGGACCCGGCACGCGCACCATATGGGTGCGGTTGTTGCCGGTCCACGTGACGCTGTTCGGCGCCCAGGTCGCACCGGAGATCGTGCGCGGCGCGTTGATGCGCTTGTAGGAGTTGACGGTCGGATTGGTGATCGCCGCCAGCGCCGATGCGTGGGCCATGATGCCGCCAAGGAAGGTGCGCCCCTTGGCCGAGAGGCCGAAATCGGCCGCCTTGTCGGCAAAGACGTTGGTCTTGCCGTCCTTGTCCCAGACGGAAATATGGCAATGGCACCCATTGCCCGTTAGACCCTTGAAGGGCTTCGGCATGAAGGTGGCGCGCAGGCCGTGCTTCTCGGCGACGGATTTGACCATGAACTTGAAGAAGGAATGTTTGTCGGCGGTCTTCAGGGCATCGTCGAATTCCCAGTTCATCTCGAACTGGCCGTTCGCGTCCTCATGGTCGTTCTGGTAGGGCTTCCAGCCGAGTTCGAGCATGTAATCGCAGATTTCGGTGATCACGTCGTAACGCCGCATGACCGCCTGCTGGTCGTAACAGGGCTTTTCCGCCGTATCGTATTCGTCGGAAATCTTCGAGCCATCCGCGGTGATCAGGAAAAACTCCGCCTCGACGCCGGTCTTGACGTGCATGCCGAGACCTTCCGCCTCGGCGACAAGCTTCTTCAGAACGTTGCGCGGCCCCTGCTCGACCGGCTGGCCTTCCATGTAGCAATCGGCAGCAACCCAGGCGACTTCCGGCTTCCACGGAAGCTGGATGACCGAATCCGGATCCGGAATGGCGAAGAGGTCGGGATGGGCCGGCGTCATGTCGAGCCAGGTGGCGAAACCGGCAAAACCGGCGCCGTCCGCCTGCATGGCGGCGATCGCCTGGGCCGGCACCAGCTTTGCGCGCTGGCCGCCGAACAGGTCGGTGTAGCTGATCATGAAATACTTGACGCCGCGTTCCTTGGCGAAGGTAGCAAGATCGAGTGTCACTGTGTTCCCCTTTGGATTATTCAGACACTTTTTCGAATGGTTATGCGCATTCCGGGGCTGCCTCGCACTCTCTCTTCTCCCCAGCGGGGAGAAGTGCCGAGCATCGCGAGGCGATGAGGGGGCGGTACCGCAAATACCGGATTTGCCGTCCCCCTCATCCGGCCCTTCGGGCCACCTTCTCCCCGCTGGGGAGAAGAGGGGCTTTTAAAAACCTCCCTTGCCCGGGATCCAGCTGGTTCCGGCAAGCGGCACCTGGGCCATGGCGGAGGCCTCGATCGTCAGCGCCACCAGATCTTCCGGCTCCAGATTGTGGAGGTGGTTCTTACCGCAGGCACGCGCGATGGTCTGGGCTTCCAGCGTCATCACCTTGAGATAGTTGGCGAGCCGGCGCCCGGCGGCGACCGGGTCAAGACGCTTGGAAAGCTCCGGGTCCTGCGTCGTGATGCCGGCCGGATCCTTGCCTTCATGCCAATCGTCATAGGCACCGGCCGTCGTTCCAAGCTTCTGGTATTCCTCTTCCCAGTGCGGATCGTTGTCGCCGATCGCAACGAGCGCCGCCGTGCCGATCGCCACCGCATCGGCGCCAAGCGCCAAAGCCTTTGCCACATCGGCGCCCGAGCGGATGCCGCCCGAGATGATCAGTTGCACCTTGCGGTGCATGCCCAGATCCTGCAGCGCCTGGACAGCGGGGCGGATGCAGGCAAGCGTCGGCATGCCAACATTCTCGATGAAGACGTCCTGTGTCGCCGCCGTACCGCCCTGCATGCCGTCGAGCACGACGACGTCTGCACCGGCCTTCACGGCAAGCGCCGTGTCGTAATACGGCCGCGCACCACCGACTTTCACGTAGATCGGCTTTTCCCAGTCGGTGATTTCGCGCAGTTCGAGGATCTTGATTTCCAGGTCGTCCGGGCCGGTCCAGTCGGGATGGCGGCAGGCCGAGCGCTGGTCGATGCCCTTGGGCAGGTTGCGCATGTTGGCGACGCGATCGGAGATCTTCTGGCCGAGCAACATGCCGCCGCCGCCGGGCTTGGCACCCTGGCCGACGACGATCTCGATGGCATCGGCGCGCCGCAGGTCTTTCGGGTTCATGCCGTAGCGCGACGGCAGGTACTGGTAGACCAGCGTCTGGCTGTGGCCGCGCTCCTCGTCCGTCATGCCGCCATCGCCGGTGGTGGTCGATGTCCCGGCTATCGTCGCGCCGCGGCCAAGCGCTTCCTTGGCATTGCCCGATAGCGCCCCGAAGCTCATGCCGGCGATGGTGATCGGCGTCTTCAGCACGATCGGCTTCTTGGCATGGCGCGCACCGAGAACGACGGATGTGTCGCATTTCTCGCGGTAGCCTTCGAGCGGATAACGCGAGATCGAGGCCCCGAGAAACAGCAGATCGTCGAAATGCGGAACCTTGCGCTTGGCGCCGGCGCCGCGAATGTCGTAGATGCCGGTCGCTGCGGCGCGGCGGATTTCGGCGAGCGTATAATCGTCGAAGGTCGCTGACTTGCGCGGCGGGGTATAGGGGTTGTGATAGCTCATGAACGGCTCCCTGCCTTAATACGCGTCAGCGTTATCGATATTGAAATTGTAGAGCGTGCGGGCCGAGCCGTAGCGCTTGAATTCTTCCGGCTTGACGTCGGTGACGCCAGCCTTTTCCAGAAGACCGGCAAGCAGTTTCAGGTGCTTGGGCTTCATTTCCTTCTGGATGCAATCGGCACCCAGGCTCTTGACCGCGCCGCGCACGAAGAGCTTGGCCTCGTAGAGCGAATCCCCAAGCGCCTCGCCGGCATCGCCCAGCACGACGAGATGGCCGGACTGGCCCATGAAGGCCGACATGTGACCGATATTGCCGTGCACGACGATGTCGATGCCCTTCATGGAGATGCCGCAGCGCGACGCCGCATTGCCTTTTACGACAAGCAGGCCACCACGCCCTGTGGCCCCTGCATACTGGCTGGCGTCACCTTCGATGACGACGGTACCGGACATCATGTTTTCCGCCACGCCGGGACCGGCGGATCCATGGACCGTAACCGTCCCGCCGTCATTCATGCCGGCGCAGTAGTAGCCGACGCTGCCATGAACCTCGACCGTAACAGGCTGGTCGATGCCGACAGCGACGGAATGGCTGCCACGCGGATTGACGACCTCGAAGCTCGTATCATTGGTGCCGGGGGCAATGGTGTGGAGCGCGCTGTTCAGGTCGCGCAGAGGCATGGTGGCAAGATCGAAGGTACGCATCGCTTCCAGACTTTCTCGTTTTAGGCTGACATTCACGTTCAGGCGGCCTTCTCATGATCCCAGAAATAGACGGTTGCAGGCTCCGGCTCCCACACCCGCGCATCCTCGATACCAGGCAGGTTGACGAGCGCGCGATATTCGGAGCCGAAGGCGATATACTGGTCGGTCTCGGCCATGACGGCCGGCTTGCAGGCGATCGGATCGCGCACCACTCCGAAACCGGACTTGGTACCGACGACGAAGGTGAAGAAACCGTCGAGATCGTCGAGCGCGCCGGTCAGCGCCTGCCCGAGATCTTTGCCCTTGGCCATTTCCGCGGTCAGGTAGGCTGCGGCGACTTCCGAGTCGTTCTGCGTCTCGAAGGTCATGCCTTCGCGGACCAGCTCGCGGCGCAGGTTGTTGTGGTTGGAAAGCGAGCCGTTGTGCACGAGGCACTGATCGGCGCCGGTCGAGAACGGGTGAGCGCCCAGTGTGGTGACGGCCGATTCCGTCGCCATGCGGGTATGGCCGATGCCATGCGTGCCACCCATTGCGCGGATGCCGAAACGGGAAACAACGTCCTTCGGCAGGCCGACTTCCTTGTAGATTTCGACACTGTCGCCAGAGCCCATGACACGAACGTCGGGCCGCTCTTGGGCAAGCAGTTCACGAACGGCGGATGCCTGTGCCGAGTTCGCCTCAATGACGGCGTGCGTACTTTTCAGTTCGACGGTCACGCTGGCATCCACAGGCTTCAGCAGCGCCTCGATACCTGCGAAATCGATCGCCGGCTTGGCCGATTGAACCGTCAGTTTCGCACGACCGGCGGACGGTGCACCATAGATGGCGATGCCGGCGCTGTCCGGGCCACGGTCAGTCATTGTGACCAGCATATCGGACAGCATGGCACCCAATTGCGGCTCCAGGCTCTTGTCCTTCAAAAACAATCCGACAATTCCGCACATGGGGGACAATCCTTCGTTTCATCAATGAACGAGGGATAGCAGCTGTCGTTTTCAATTTCAACTGTGAAGAAACTTTTTTTCTTTTAAGGCAATATCCTTGAGCAGAGCAGCGTCAATTTGGGCGACAGCATGGATGCGCCGGCTCGCAGGGCGTGGGAGGATAGACTGCTCTACATCCCCTGCTTCTGCGGATAGGAAATTATCGAGAGATAGCGGATCGGCAGTTTGACCAGTTCCTCCGGCCCATGGCGAGCATCGGCGTCGAAGAACAGGCTGTCGCCCGGCTGCATGCTAAAAAGCCGGTCGCCATGGCGATAGACCACCTCGCCTTCCAGCATATAGAGGAATTCCATGCCTTCATGCTGGAACGCTGGAAACGTATCGGAATCCGCGGTCAGCGTGATGAGATACGGCTCGACGACGACACCGGCGGTGTTGTTGTCGATATGACCGAGCAGATTGTACTGATGCCCGGCGCGGGTGCCCCGGCGCTCCAGTTCCACACCCTCGCCAGCCTTGACGAAAACTGCGTTGCGCGGCTCCTCATAGCGCCGGAAGAAGGCCGTGACCGGCACGCCGAGCGCCCGCGACAAGGACTGCAGCGTCGTCAGTGACGGGGAGATATTGCCGTTCTCGATCTTCGACAGCATGCCCAGCGAGATGCCGGTCGCCGTGGCCAAATCCGTGACGGTGATGCCGAGCTTCTTGCGGAAGGCCCGCACCTCATGGCCGATGGCGATTTCGAGATTGTTTTCCTTTGGTTCGCGCAGGGCATGCGGGTCCTGAAGAAAGGCCGCTTTCAGGGCCGGCCGCTCATCATCGGTCGTGCGGCCGATGTCGATCTCTTTCGTCTTGTTTTTCGCCATGCCAGCCGCGCCCTCCCCATATCCGGTCGAGAAAAAGACTATCCTGAGAGTGAAATTTTCTCAACCGCCAAGAAATTATACACTTCGGCTAGCTCCCTCGTCCCTGCCGGCTGCTGCGGGGCGGTTCACCAAAGGCAGTGCAATAGCTGCGCGAAAAATGTCCTGCGCTCGAAAAGCCGGTAGCAAAGGCGATTTCGGAGATGGAAAGCGGGCTTTGCTGCAGGAGGCGGCGGGCGTGAGCGAGCCTGATCTTACGATATTCCAGGAGGAAAGAGGACTGCATATTGCCGGCAAACAGCCGGTCGAGATGCCGTGGCGAAACCCCCGCCAGTGCCGCCATGGCCTGCCGGTCGAGCGGCGCCTCGATCGTCGCCTCCATTTTTTCCAGCACCGTCAGCAATCCCGGATGATTGACGCGGTAGCGCTCCGCCAGCGATGCCCGTTGCGGCGCGCCGGAGCTTTCGACATGGGTGTGCAGATACCAGTCGCTGACCCGGCGCGCGAAATCGGCACCCATGCGCTCTGCGATCAGCGCGTGCATCATATCGAGCGGGGCCACGCCGCCGCCGCAAGTGATGCGGTTTCCGTCGAGCACGTATCGTGCCTGTCTGGGTGAAAGATCGGGAAAGGCCTCGATCAGGGCCGGTGCATGTTCCCAGTGAATGGTGAAGTCCCGATCCTTGAGCAGGCCCGCTGCGGCCATCAGATAAGGCCCGCCGGATATGCCGCCGATGCGCACGCCATCGCGGGCAAGCTGGCGCAGGCAAGCGAGAATCGCCGGCACGTCCCAGTCGACCGGCGTGCCTCCGGCACAGACGAACACCATACTGAGATCCGCGCCACGTCCAGGTAGGGGGCCTGCCGGCACGGGGATGGAAGAGGACGTCAACGCCGCATCGCCTTCCGTCGAATGAGTCGACAGGATGTAAATGTCCCGCCCGGCCAGAAGATTGGCAGCACGCAGCGGCTCGATCGCCGACGCATAGGACATCAGGGCGAAGCCCGGCACAAGAATAAAGCCGATCCTCTGGATGTTTCTATGGTCTTCCTGCGACATGTCCTATTTATGCTTCGATGTGTCTCTTTTCTGCAAGTGGCAAACGACAATCCTGTCATGATCACCGCCAACTGCAACGGTTGAATCGATCATGCGCTATTCCGCCTTTTCCGTCTTTCTCAATGCCCTTCGCGGCAACAAGAACTGGCAGCCGGCCTGGCGCAGCCCGGTTCCCAAGAATCACTATGACGTGATTATCGTGGGTGGCGGCGGACATGGGCTTGCCACCGCCTACTACCTTGCCAAGGAATTCGGCATCACCAATGTCGCCGTTCTCGAAAAAGGCTATGTCGGCTCCGGCAATGTCGGCCGCAACACGACGATCATCCGCTCCAACTACCTCCTCCAGGGCAACAATCCCTTCTACGAGCTGTCGATGAAGCTCTGGGAAGGGCTGGAGCAGGATTTCAATTTCAACGCCATGGTCTCGCAGCGTGGTGTTCTCAATCTCTATCATTCCGACGCCCAGCGCGATGCCTATACGCGGCGCGGCAATGCCATGCGCCTGCACGGAGTCGATTCCGAGCTTCTGGATCGCAACACAGTGCGCCAGATGCTGCCCTTCCTCGATTTCGACAATGCCCGCTTCCCGATCCACGGCGCGCTGATGCAGAAACGCGGCGGCACCGTCCGTCATGACGCGGTTGCCTGGGGTTATGCCCGCGGCGCAGACATGCGTGGCGTCGACATCATCCAGAACTGCGAGGTCACCGGTATTCGCCGTGAGAATGGCCGCGTGACCGGTGTCGAGACCAGCCAGGGCTTCATCGGCTGTGGCAAGCTGGCGCTGGCCGCAGCCGGAAACTCCACCACCGTTGCCGACATGGTCGACATGAAGCTGCCGATCGAGAGCCACGTGCTGCAGGCCTTCGTCTCGGAAGGGCTGAAACCCTTCATCGACAATGTCGTCACCTTTGGCGCCGGACATTTCTATGTTTCGCAGTCGGACAAGGGTGGACTGGTCTTCGGTGGCGATATCGACGGCTACAACTCCTATGCCCAGCGCGGCAATCTGGCGACGGTCGAGCATGTCGCGGAAGCCGGCGTCGCCATGATCCCCGCGCTTTCGCGCGTCCGGGTGCTGCGCTCCTGGGGCGGCGTCATGGACATGAGCATGGACGGCTCGCCGATCATCGACCGCACCCATATCGACAATCTCTACCTGAACGCCGGCTGGTGTTACGGCGGCTTCAAGGCGACGCCCGCTTCCGGCTTCTGCTACGCCCATCTGATCGCGAAAAACGAACCGCACGAGACGGGACGCGCCTTCCGGCTCGATCGCTTCGCGCGCGGCAACATGATCGACGAAAAGGGCGTTGGCGCCCAACCCAATCTGCATTGAGGACCCCACAAGATGGCCAGCCTGATCGCCTGCCCCCATTGCGGGTCGCGCCCCAAGGAAGAATTCACCGTTCGCGGCGACGCCGGCATCACCCGCCCGGCCCCGGATGCCGGCGAGAAGGCTTGGGTTTCCTATGTCTACCTGCGCGACAATCCGCGCGGACGACACAAGGAGCATTGGCACCACACGTCAGGCTGCCGCCGCTGGCTCATTGTCGAGCGCGATACCATGACCCATGCGATCCATGCCGTTACGGATGTGACCGCGCAGGGAGAGACCGCATGAGTTCCTATCGTCTGTCCAAGGGCGGCCGCATCGATCGCACCAGGCCGCTCGACTTCACCTTCGATGGAAAGCCGATGCAGGGTTTCGCCGGCGACACGCTGGCCTCGGCGCTTCTCGCCAACGGCCGCCAGCTTGTCGGCCGCAGTTTCAAGTACCATCGCCCGCGCGGCATCCTGACAGCCGGTGCAGCCGAGCCGAATGCCTTGATGACAATCGGCGAAGGCGGACGCACCGAAGCCAACACGCGCGCGACGCTGGTCGAGCTTTACAGCGGCCTCGTCGCGAAGAGTCAGAACCGGTGGCCTTCGGTCGATTTCGATCTTGGCGCCGTCAACAGCCTGCTTTCGCCTTTCCTCGGCGCCGGCTTCTACTACAAGACCTTCATGTGGCCGGCGGCCTTTTGGGAGAAGGTCTACGAGCCGATCATCCGCAAGGCCGCAGGTCTTGGCCGCGCCACCTACGAGCCGGACCCCGACACCTATGAGAAATGCTGGGCGCATTGCGACCTGCTGGTAATCGGTGCGGGACCTGCCGGACTTGCCGCGGCGCTGACCGCTGGCCGCGCCGGCGCCCGTGTCATCCTTGCCGACGAAGGCTTCGAGCCAGGCGGATCGCTCCTTTCGGAGACCGCCGCCATCGGTGAACAGAGTGCTGCCGCTCTGCTGGCGCAAACACTCGCCGATCTCGCCGGCATGCCGAACGTCCGCATCTTCTCCCGCACCACGGTCTTTGGCTGGTATGACGGCAATGTCTTCGGCGCCGTCGAAAGCGTGCAGAAGAACACGGCATTTGTGGACGCGAACTGCCCAGTCGAACGCATTTGGCGCATCGCCGCCAAACACGCCATACTTGCATCCGGCGCGGAAGAGCGGCCGCTAGTTTTCGGTGGCAACGATATTCCCGGCGTCATGATGGCAGGCGCCATGCGCGCCTATCTCAACCGGCAGGCTGTGGCGCCCGGAAAGAGCACGGTTGTCTTCACCAACGATGCCTCGGGCTACGACACTGCGGCCGATCTTGAGGCCTGCGGTCTCGATGTGGCAGCCATCGTCGATAGCCGCGCCGGTGCACCCTCGTCATGGAACGGCAAAGCACGGGTCATCTCCGGCGCCATGGTTCAGGACGCAAAAGGTGGCAAGGCGCTGGCAGGCGTAACCGTCATCAAGGACGGTGTGCTGGAAACGATCAAGGCGGATGCGCTTGCCATGGCCGGCGGCTGGAGCCCGATCATCCACCTTGCCTGCCATCGCGGCGCGAAGCCGAAATGGTCGGATGCCAGGGCCTCCTTCCTTGCGCCGGAAACGCAGGATGGCCTGACCGTCGCCGGGTCGGCTGCCGGGATCGGCGCCCTGCAGGCCTGCCTCGCCGATGGCGCGGGCAAGGCCGCCGCCGCGCTGCACACCCTCGGCTTCTCCATTGCAGCCCCGGCCTTCGACCCCACAGCCGACACGGCGACCATCGCAAAACCACTCTGGTACGTGCGCGGTGCAAAGGGCAAGGCGTTCGTCGATTATCAGAACGACGTACACCTCAAGGACCTCGGCCTTGCCGTCAGCGAAGGTTATGGGCACGTCGAACTCGCCAAGCGCTACACTACCAACGGCATGGCAACCGATCAGGGCAAGCTGTCCAATGTCAATGCGATCGGCATTCTGGCCGAAGCGCGCAAGGTATCGCCGGCTGATGTCGGCACCACCACCTTCCGCCCCTTCTACACACCGCTCTCTTTCGGTGCGCTGACCGGCGCGTCAAAAGGCAAGCATTTCCAGCCGGTGCGAAAATCGCCGCTGCACGACTGGGCAAAGAAACACGGCGCGGTTTTTGTCGAAACCGGGCTCTGGTATCGCTCTTCCTGGTTTCCGAAGACGGGCGAAACCACATGGCGCGAAAGCGTCGATCGCGAAGTGCTGAACGTGCGAAAGAATGCCGGCATCTGCGACGTCTCGACGCTTGGCAAGATCGAGATCTTCGGCAAGGATGCTGCCGAATTCCTCAACCGCATCTATTGCAACGCCTTCCTCAAACTGCCGATCGGCAAGGCGCGCTACGGCCTGATGCTGCGCGAAGACGGCATGATCTATGACGACGGAACCACCAGCCGGCTGAGCGAAAACCACTTCTTCATGACCACGACCACGGCCTATGCCGCCGGCGTCATGAACCATCTGGAGTTCTGCGCGCAGGCGCTCTGGCCCGATCTCGATGTGCAGTTTGCCTCCTCGACCGACCAGTGGGCGCAGATCGCCGTGGCGGGCCCGAAGTCGCGCGCCATCCTGCAGACACTCGTCGACGAGGACATTTCGGATGCCGCCTTCCCCTTTCTCGGCGCAAAAGAAATCTCGCTGTGCGGCGGCAAGCTCTCCGGCCGACTGTTCCGCATCTCGTTTTCCGGCGAACTGGCCTATGAGCTCGCAGTGCCGGCCGGCTATGGCGAAGCCATTGCCGATGCCATCATGGAAGCAGGCAGCGAGCATGGCATCTGCCCTTACGGTGTCGAGGCGCTCGGTGTGATGCGGATCGAAAAGGGACATGTCACCCATTCCGAGATCAATGGCACGGTCATTCCCTCCGATCTCGGCTTTGCCAAGATGGTTTCCACCACCAAGCCGGACTTCATCGGCAAGGCCATGCTGTCGCGCGAAGGTATGATTGACCCGGACCGGCTCTCCCTGGTCGGCGTCAAACCGATCGATCCCGCCACCACGTTCAAGACCGGCTCGCATATTCTTGCAGACGGCGCAGAGCCGACGCTCGAAAACGACCAGGGATACGTCTCCTCCAGTTGCTACTCGCCGAATATCGGCTCGACGATCGGCCTTGCCCTCGTCAAGCGCGGACCGCAGCGACACGGCGAGCATGTCACCGTCTGGAACGACCTCAAGAACGAATATACCAAGGCCGTGCTGTGCAGCCCGGTCTTCTTCGATCCGGAAAATGGAAAGCTCCATGGCTGAATTTTCGCTTGTTCAACGCCCCGCCCTTGCTGGCGCAAAATCCGGATCTTTCGGCTCAACAGCGGTCGATGGCGGGATTGTGCTCGAAGCGCTGCCGGAAGGGCATGTGCTGCAGATCCTGGCGTCCGGAGGAACGGGCGACCTTTCGGCCATTGTGGTGTCTGTGAGCGATGGTTCGGCGCATGCGGTGCGCGCTGTCGGTCCGGGGCAGTGGTTCGTTGTCGGCGATGCAGCGTTTGCACATTCGGATATTGCGGACAAACAGGCGCTTCTATCCGGTCCGGCCTCGATTGCCGACCAGTCCCATGGACGCGTGCGGATCGGCATCAGCGGGGCCGCTGTCGAAGCCGTTCTCGCCAAGGGCACGGCCGTCGATCTGTACCTGTCGCAATTCCCGGTGGGCCGCTCCGCCATGACCCTGATCGGCCATATTTCTGCACTGATCACCCGTACCGGTGACACCCGGTTTGAAATCCTCGTCCTGCGTGGTTTTGCCGAAAGCCTCTGGGACGAACTGATCGAAATGGGCCTCGAATTTGGCGTTGATGCGCGAACAATGCGCTGAGCCGATAGCGGCGGCAATCCGGCCTCACTTAAACCGCAATTGACACTAGGCTGAATTTCAATCGCTCTTTGGCCAAGGCTCGGCTGCTCAATCCAAATTTTCGATCGTACCGCGCCCGGCGTTGTGCCTGGATACGGCTCATCGGTACGACTTGACTGATCCGGCCTGCCGCCTGGCAGGAATCGACGACGGACGCACTGGCAGTTCCCGACCCGGCAAACGCCCCTTCAAAAAAGCGGATATGACGAAACGGGGCAGGCCTCCGATTTTTCATTCACGCCTTTTTCAAGGAGAATGCCCATGGCTTCCACCTCTACACCGCCCGCAGTTCATCGGTCTCAAACCCGCCTGCACCGTTTTTCGGTCGGCCAGAAGGTTCGGATGAAAAGTACGGTCGGTTTGTCATTGCGCGATGAAACGATTTTTCGCATTCTCGCAAAATTGCCTGTTCGGGACGGTTCGCCGCAATATCGTGTACGCAGCGAAGGTGAAACCTACGAACGGGTAACGACTGAAGACAATCTCGAAGACGCCAAGGGGTAGGCACAAAAGCCGCCAGCCCCATTCATCCACCGAGGAAGGACACGACCATGGCCAAGGGGCAAGCGAAGAGCAACAAGGAAGTCAGAAAGCCGAAAAAGGACAAAGAAGCCGTCAAGACGGCAGCGCCGTTCGCCGCGACGCTCAACAAAGAAGTCCCCAAGCTTTCAGGGGCGAAGCCCAAGAAATAGGCGCAAGGCCGATACCGGCAGGTGGCGGGCGTCCGCCACTTCGCCTTCCGCCACTTCGCCACGCCGTGGTTTCGTTCGAGTTTACTTCGGCTGCGACGGCGTAAAGTTGGCGACAAGCGCATGCCGCTCGCCGGGGTAGATCAGCCGCACATGGGTGATGTAGGCGCCGTTGCTCCAGGTGCGGCGCTCGACGGTCAGACAGGCCACTCCGACGACAATTGCCAAGGCCGCAGCAATCGTATCGTCCGCCGAGACCGCGCGGATCGTGTGTTCCGCGGCACTCCAGGGCACTCTGTTCAGCAGCCACGGCCCCGGCGCCAGTTCCTCGAAGCTCTCCGAAGAGGCATCCGGGACTGCCGTCAGATTGATCAACCGCTGCTCGATGCAGAAGGGCCTGTTGCCGGCAAAATGGATGCAGTCGATGTCGAGGACTGGCGTTGGAAGCCCCAGCCCAAGGCGGCGGCGGTCCTCGGCCGTACTGCGCCGTCGGCTCTTGGCCACAAGCCGGTAGTCGTAGGCGAGACCCAGCGACTGGACCTCAAGCTTGATGTCGCGGATTTCCAGCACCGCCGACTGCGCCCGCGGCTGCGTCACGTAGCTGCCGGATTTCCGCCGCCGCTCGATCAGGCCTGTCTTCGCCAGCTGTGTCAGCGCCTTGTTCACCGTCATGCGCGAGCATTTGTACTGCTCGGCAAGATCGACCTCGAACGGGATTCGAAACCCGGGCGCCCATTCGCCGGACAGGATGTGATCCTCGATATCGCCAAGGATGCGCTGGTGCAGCGACAGTTCGCTTGTCGTCTCGACAAGCCCCCCACCGGCATCAGACGCTGATCCACCCTGCGATTTCACCATTTTCTCACTTTCAAAGGATGATAACCCGGTCCTAGCAGAATTCAGTCGGGGCCGCTTGCCTGGAAAAGGCGCGGTACCGGAATGGCGCGATCACGCCAGCAAATCGCTCATAACAGCCCGGAATCGCGCCGATATCGCATCGCGTTTGCCATGACGGCCACCCTCGACCTGTTTGCAGCCTGCGACCCAGACACAATCCGGCTTGCTGCCGTTGGCGAAAAGCCAGGAATCGAGGATGACGTCATCAGTCTGCCCCCCGATCTCCGGTGCCGCCAAGCTGACGAAATCCGCCGGATTGCCGATGGCAAGCCCCGTCTTCGAAGCCAGTCCAATGCCGCCGCCTTCAATAGCACCGTCGAACAAGGCACGCCCAGTCGATTGGCCTGCCGCCGCCAGCACATTGCGCGAACGATGCGCCAGGCGCTGCGAGTATTCGAGCTGGCGCAACTCGTCCGGAATGCCGATCAGGACGTTGGAATCCGAACCGATGCCGAACTTGCCACCCGCCTCGCCGAAGACGACGGCGTTGAACGTGCCATCACCGAGATTAGCCTCCGTTATCGGGCAGAGACCGGCCACAGCCTTGCTCTGGGCCATGCGTCGGGTTTCATCATCCGTCATATGCGTCGCATGGATAAGGCACCAGCGCTCATCGAGCGCGGCATTGTCGAGCAACCATTCGACCGGTCTTGCACCGGACCAGGCGATGCAGTCCTCGACTTCCTTGACCTGCTCGGCCACGTGGATATGGATCGGCCCGTCCTTGGCCATGGCAACGACGGCAGACAACTCATCCGGCGTCACTGCCCGCAGGCTGTGCGGTGCAACACCGACCTTTCCATCCGCAAGCCCCTTGACCGCAACGCGGCAGCCATCGAGCAGGCGCGCGAAACTGTCGGTGCTGTTGATGAACCGGCGCTGTCCCTCGTTCGGGGCTGCGCCACCGAAGGTGGAATGGGCGTAGAACACCGGAAGCAGCGTCAGGCCGATGCCCGTCTGCGAGGCAGCAGCAGCAATACGCTGCGCCATCTCGGAAATATCGGCATAGGCCCGGCCGTCGATGGCGTGGTGCAGGTAGTGGAATTCGCCGACACGGGAAAATCCGGCCTCCAGCATTTCCATATAAAGCTGGCTGGCAACGGCCTCGACATGATCCGGCGTCATCGAAAGCGCGAACCTGTACATCACATTGCGCCAGCTCCAGAAGCTGTCGGCACCCGGCCCGCGCACCTCCGCAAGCCCGGCCATGCCGCGCTGGAAGGCGTGGCTGTGAAGGTTCGGCATGCCTGGCACGATGATGTCATGCCGCTCGTCATCCGCCTGTGCCGCGACGCCCGTTTCGACGGAGGCAATCTGGCCGCCCTTGATCGTCAGCCGCACATCCTTCTGCCATCCCGCCGGCGTCAGAGCCGATTTCACATGAATGCTGGTCACGGCCTCATCCCTTCCTGACTGTCGTCATGCCAAAAAAATCGCTTGCGCTCATTTTCTTTATGTCTATACATAATAGTACGAAAAGGAAAGGCGAGAAATCGATGTCTTCCATAAAATCGAAACCCGACAGCGCCCGCCCGGCTGCCTGCGATCGCCTCTGGCGGAACGCGCGGCTTGCGACCCTGAACCCTGCGCTACCCGGCCTCGGCCTTGTCGAAGACGGCGTGATCGCCGTACAGGACGGTCGCATTCTTTACGCCGGAAGCGAAGCCGCATTACCCTTCTCCATCGACGATGCCGGAGAGCTCATCGACTGCCAAGGGCGCTGGATCACGCCGGGCCTGATCGACTGCCACACGCATCTGGTCCATGCCGGAGACCGCTCCAACGAATTCGAGATGCGGCTTGCAGGCGCCACCTATGAGGAAGTCGCCCGCGCCGGCGGCGGCATCGTTTCCTCCGTCCGATCCTTGCGCGAAGCCAGTGAAGACGAGCTTGTGCGGCAGACCCTTCCCCGGCTCGACGCGCTGATGGCCGAGGGCGTCACCACCATCGAAATCAAATCGGGCTACGGCCTTGATCTCGAAAACGAAGCAAAGACCCTGCGCGCCGCGCGCCGGCTCGGCGAAGAGCGTGACGTGGCGATCCGCACGACCTTCCTCGGCGCACACGCCCTGCCGCCGGAATTCAAGGGCAACCAGGCCGGCTATGTCGCCAAAATCTTGGAGGAGATGCTGCCCGCGATTGCCGCTGAAGGACTGGCGGATGCGGTGGACGGCTTCTGCGAAGGTATCGCCTTTTCCACGGACGAAATGCGGCTGGTCTTCGATGCGGCCAAGGCCCATGGCCTGCCCGTCAAGCTGCATGCCGACCAGCTTTCAAATCTGCATGGCGCCGCCCTTGCCGCCAAATACGGGGCGCTGTCGGCCGACCATCTCGAATATACCGATGAAGCCGGCGCGCAAGCGATGGCGAAAAGCGGCACGGTTGCCGTCATCCTGCCCGGCGCCTTCTATTTCATTCGCGAAACCAAGAAGCCGCCGATCGATCTTTTCCGAAAGGCCGGCGTTGCCATGGCGATCGCCACCGACAGCAATCCCGGAACATCACCGCTGACTTCTCTGCTTCTGACCATGAACATGGCGGCCACCCTATTCGGCATGACGGTGACAGAGTGCATTGCCGGCGTGACCCGCGAAGCAGCACGCGCACTTGGCCTCGTCGATGAGGTGGGGACGTTGGAGCCCGGAAAATGGGCCGATTTCGCCATCTGGAACATCGAGCGACCGGCCGAACTCGTCTACCGCATGGGCTTCAACCCGCTGCATGCGCGCGTCCGCGCCGGACAATGAAATGGAAAGTCGCGTGAGCCGTGGCTCCGCGTATTGGTGAGGATTTTGCAATGACCCTAATTCTTCAGCCGGGTTCCGTCCCGCTTTCGACCCTTGAAACCATCTACTGGACCGGCAAGCCCGCCAGGCTCGATCCGTCCTTCGACAAGGGCATCGAAAAGGCCGCAGCCCGCATCGCCGAGATCGCCGCCGGCAACGCGCCGGTCTATGGCATCAATACCGGCTTCGGCAAGCTGGCGAGCATCAAGATCGACGCCGCCGATGTCGCCACCCTGCAGCGCAACCTCATCCTCTCGCATTGCTGCGGCGTCGGCCAGCCGCTGGCGGAAAACATCGTCCGCCTGATCATGGCGCTGAAGCTGGTCTCGCTCGGCCGCGGCGCGTCCGGCACGCGGCTCGAACTCGTTCGCCTGATCGAAGGCATGCTCGAAAAAGGCGTCATCCCGGTCATCCCGGAAAAGGGCTCCGTCGGCGCCTCCGGCGATCTGGCACCGCTGGCCCATATGGCGGCGGTGATGATGGGCGAAGGCGAAGCTTTCTTCAACGGCGAACAGCTTGACGGCCGCACCGCTCTGGAACGTGCCGGCCTCACCCCGGTCGTGCTTGCCGCCAAGGAGGGTCTGGCGCTGATCAACGGCACGCAGGTTTCGACCGCGCTGGCCCTCGCCGGTCTGTTCCGCGCCCACCGCGCCGCGCAATCGGCGTTGATCACCGGCGCCCTCTCGACTGACGCCGCCATGGGTTCATCCGCACCGTTCCATCCGGATATCCATACACTGCGCGGCCACAAGGGCCAGATTGATGCCGCCGCTGCCCTGCGCGGTCTGCTCAAGGGCTCTGTCATCCGCGAAAGCCATATCGAAGGCGACGAACGCGTTCAGGACCCCTATTGCATCCGCTGCCAGCCGCAGGTCGATGGCGCCTGCCTTGATCTGCTGCGATCGGTCGCCCGCACGCTCGAAATCGAAGCCAACGCGGTGACCGACAATCCGCTGGTGCTATCCGACAATTCCGTCGTTTCCGGCGGCAACTTCCATGCCGAACCGGTCGCCTTCGCGGCCGACCAGATTGCGCTTGCTGTCTGCGAGATCGGCGCGATCTCGCAGCGCCGCATCGCGCTTCTGGTCGATCCAGCCCTCTCCTACGGCCTGCCGGCATTCCTCGCCAAGACGCCCGGCCTCAACTCGGGCTTGATGATCGCCGAAGTCACCTCTGCCGCGCTGATGTCCGAAAACAAGCAGATGTCGCATCCGGCCTCGGTCGATTCCACCCCCACCTCGGCCAACCAGGAAGACCATGTCTCCATGGCCTGCCACGGCGCCCGCCGCCTGCTGCAGATGACCGACAACCTCTTTGCCATCATCGGCATCGAGGCGCTGACAGCCGCTCAGGGCATCGACTTCCGCAGTCCGCTTGTCACCAGCCCGGAACTGAACAAGGCCATTGCAGCAATCCGCAAGGTCGTGCCGACACTGGACGTCGACCGTTACATGGCAAACGACCTCAAGGCCGCAAGCGATTTGATCGCCACCGGCACCCTGAACTCTGCGGTATCTGTCGGTATCCTGCCGGTTCTGGAGGCTTAAGGATGGCGCACAAGAACCCATCCCCAACCCCTCCCCACAAGGGGGAGGGACTTACAGGCGGCACCGATCTGCTTTCCAAACAAGCTTTACAGCCCGCGAGGACTATCGGTTTTTCGCCGGCAGGACTGCGGGTTAGCCCCTCCCCCTTGTGGGGAGGGGTTGGGGAGGGGAATCCATGACCGTCTTCGAAATCCACCAGGGCTCATCCCCCCTTATTCTCGGCTTCCCTCACACCGGCACCGCCGTACCGCCTGCGATCTGGGAGCGGTTGAACGACAACGGCCGCATCCTCGCCGACACTGACTGGCATATCCACACCCTCTATGGCGGGCTGTTGCCGAACGTCACGAACGTGCGCGCCACGTTCCATCGCTACGTCATCGACGCCAATCGCGACCCTGAAGGTGTCAGCCTCTATCCGGGCCAGAACACGACCGGGCTCGTGCCATCAACCGATTTCGACGGCGTTCCGATCTGGCGGGATGGCGAAGAGCCGACCGAAGCCGATATTGCCACCCGGCTTGCCGACTTTCATGCGCCCTATCATGCCGCGCTTGCGGCGGAGATCGAGCGCGTAAAGGCAATCCATGGCATCGCCGTCGTCTATGATTGCCATTCGATCCGCTCGCACATCCCGTTCCTGTTCGAAGGCACGCTGCCGGATTTCAACATCGGCACAGATAGCGGCAAGACCTGCGATCCGGTGATCGAAACAGCAACCTTCGACGTGGCGTCGAAAGCGGAAGGCTATACCAGCATTCTGAACGGCCGCTTCAAGGGCGGCTGGACGACGCGACATTACGGCCGGCCTGAAACCGGCGTGCATGCCATCCAGATGGAGCTGGCGCAGTCCACGCACCTGACCACCGAAACGCCGCCCTTCGCCTACGACGAAGCCAAGGCGACAAGGCTTCGCATTCACCTCAAAGACATTCTCACGCGCATCGAAACATCAGCGCTGACACTGGCACACACCAAAAGGGGAACCAAATGACCAATCCTCGTCACAATATCCGCGACGTCCGCGCAGCCCGCGGCACCGAACTATCAGCGAAATCCTGGATGACCGAGGCGCCGCTTCGCATGCTGATGAACAATCTCGACCCGGAAGTCGCCGAGAACCCGCATGAACTGGTCGTCTACGGCGGCATCGGCCGCGCCGCGCGCACCTGGGCCGACTTCGACAAGATCGTCGCAACGCTGCGCGACCTCAACGAAGACGAGACGCTGATGGTGCAGTCCGGCAAGCCGGTCGGCGTGTTCCGCACCCACAAGGATGCGCCGCGCGTTCTGATCGCCAACTCCAACCTCGTGCCGCATTGGGCGACCTGGGACCATTTCAACGAGCTGGATAAGAAGGGTCTGGCCATGTACGGCCAGATGACCGCCGGCTCGTGGATCTATATCGGTAGCCAGGGCATCGTGCAGGGCACCTACGAAACCTTCGTCGAAGCCGGCCGCCAGCATTACAACGGCGACCTCACGGGCAAGTGGGTTCTGACCGGTGGTCTCGGCGGCATGGGCGGTGCCCAGCCGCTCGCCGCCGTCATGGCCGGCGCCTGCTGTCTTGCCGTCGAATGCAATCCCGACTCGATCGATTTCCGCCTGCGCACCCGTTACGTCGATGCCCGCGCCGAAACGCTTGATGAAGCCATGGAGATGATTGAGCGCTGGACCGCCGCCGGCGAAGCCAAGTCCGTCGGTCTGCTCGGCAACTGCGCCGACATCCTGCCGGAAATGGTTCGCCGCGGCATCCACCCGGACATGGTCACTGATCAGACATCCGCCCATGACCCGATCAACGGCTACCTGCCTAAGGGCTGGACGATGGCAGAATGGAAGGAAAAACGCGAAAGCGACCCGAAGGCCGTTGAAAAGGCCGCCCGCGCCTCGATGCGCGAACATGTCGAAGCGATGATCGCCTTCCAGGACATGGGCATCCCGACCTTCGACTACGGCAACAACATCCGCCAGGTCGCCAAGGACGAAGGCCTCGAAAACGCCTTCGCCTTCCCGGGCTTCGTGCCGGCCTATATCCGCCCGCTGTTTTGCCGCGGCATTGGTCCGTTCCGCTGGGCAGCGCTCTCGGGTGATCCGGAGGATATCCGCAAGACCGACGCCAAGGTCAAGGAACTCACCCCCGGCAACAAGCACCTGCACAACTGGCTCGACATGGCCGCCGAGCGTATCGCCTTCCAGGGCCTACCGGCGCGCATCTGCTGGGTTGGCCTCGGTGACCGTCATCGCCTCGGCCTCGCCTTCAACGAAATGGTCAGGACCGGCGAGCTTAGCGCCCCTGTCGTCATCGGCCGCGATCATCTGGATTCAGGCTCCGTCGCCTCGCCGAACCGCGAGACAGAAGCCATGAAGGACGGGTCCGACGCCGTGTCCGACTGGCCGCTGCTGAACGCCCTGCTTAACACCGCATCCGGTGCGACCTGGGTGTCGTTGCACCATGGCGGCGGCGTCGGCATGGGCTTCTCCCAGCACTCCGGCGTCGTCATCTGCGCCGACGGCACCGAAGATGCTGCCCGCCGCCTGGACCGCGTTCTCTGGAACGATCCGGCCACCGGCGTCATGCGCCATGCCGATGCCGGCTACGACATCGCGCTGGATTGCGCCAAGGAAAAGGGCCTGCGGCTGCCGGGCATATTGGGCAATTGAGGTGACAGGCTTCGAAACGGACGCACCGATCCGTATCCTGCGCCAGCCGGACTACCGGGTCATGCCGTGGAAGAACGGCGGCGGTTTCACCACTGAAATCGCCGTGTTTCCGGAAGAGGGCGATCTCGGCAGTTTCGACTGGCGGATCAGCATGGCCGTCGTTTCGACGGACGGGCCTTTCTCGGCCTTTCCGGAGATCGACCGGACCTTGATTGTTCTCGAAGGCAAGGGCATGGAACTGGCTGTCGGCGGCGAGCCGCCTGTCTGCCTCACCCCGACGTCGTCGCCCCTGCCCTTTCCGGCGGATGTTGCGACCACGGCCAGGCTGGTCTCCGGCCCGATCACCGACCTCAATATCATGACCCGTCGCGGACGATGGACCCACCGAGTGGAACGGCGGCGCATCCAGGGTAGCCTCGATCTTGAAAGCAGCGGAGATACCCTGCTGGTGCTTGCGCTTTCACCGGTCTTGATTGGACTCGACGGCGGCGAACCAACCCCGCTCGACAGGCTGGATTGCGCCATTATTGCCGGCAAGGCGGTGCTCCGCACGCAGGCGCCAGCGGAGATCTGCATCATTCGGCTGGCTGCTCTTTAACAAGCCAATACCGCGATGGAACACTCGTAGTCACACGGGCGGCGGCGCACTCAGAATCATGTCACGCACCCGCTCGAGATCGGCGCCCAATGGCCGGTCATCCGCATAGGTCGGCACCAGTGCCCGCACTTTGCGATAGACGACGTCCGTGCCTTCAGCGCGCCGGGCCTTGCCGGACAGCATATCCTGCGCCTGAACCGCAGCCGCCAGTTCGATGGCAAAAATCTGCTCGGCATTGTCGAGAAGGGCGAGCAATTTGTTGGCCGCCGCTGTCGGGTGACCGAGGAAATCCTCCTGCAGCGCCGAGGTAATGCCGCCATCGAGGCTGGCCGGCATGCCCAGCCGCCGGTTTTCGGCGCTGAGCGCCGCAGCCGTATATTGGGCAATCATGAAGCCGGAGCCTGCCCCGGGATCCGTGGCCAGGAAAGCCGGCAGTCCGCTGACCAAAGGATTGACGAGACGGTCGATGCGGCGCTCGCTCATGGCCGCGATCTGGGCGAGCGTGATGGCCAGACTGTCGAGTGCCTGTGCCAGCGCCGGCGCCACGGCATGCGCCTCGGACCAAACCAGCGGCGCATCCGGCGTTCCGGAAACAGCCGGATTGTCGGTGACCGATGCCAGTTCATCATCGACGACTTGCGCAACTCGATCGAAAACATCGCGCGCTGCGCCATGCGCATGCGGAATGGCGCGCAGACTGAGCGCATCCTGCGTGCGCGCGCCTCTGGCAGCCTCGATCAGACCGCTCCCGGACAGCCGCTGGCGCAGCGCATGGCCGACCGTCTGGATGCCCCGGGACGAGCGAAGCGCCAGAACTGCAGCATCGAACGCTGCCATCTGGCAGCCCAGTGCCTCCAGGGTCATGGCGGCAATCGCGTCCGCCCAGTCGAGCAGGCGTTCGGCGCGGGCGAGAGCTACGGAACCAAGCCCCATGGCGCAGGCCGTTCCGTTGACGAGACTCAAGCCTTCCTTGGCCTGCAACACCAATGGTGCGATACCCAGTGACGCCATGGCCTCTGCGCCGGTCACGTTTCGGCCGTTCAATCGGGCGGTTCCTTCGCCGATGAGGACCAGCGCGATATGGGCATTGTGGGTCAGGTAGCCTGCCGACCCCCGGGACGGCACATCCGGAATGCAGTGCGCGTCGAGGAAAGCCCGCAGCGCCGCAACGATCTCCAGGCGCACTCCGGAATGCCCATGGGCGAAGTTGCCGATCTGGGCCGTGATGATCGCCCGTACTTCGCGGGGCGCCAGAAGCGGACCAACGCCACAGGCGTGGCTGAGGACAATATTGCGCGACAGGCGGCTCTGCGATGGCCGATCGACGACCGTATCGGCAAGCGCGCCAACGCCGGTATTGACGCCATAGGCACGCACACCGCTTTCGACGATCGCCGCAACGATCCGGCTGGCCGCGTCGATGCGCGATGCGGCGGCATCGCCGACAACCAGTCCCGCCCCATCGGCAACGGCTGCGACGTTGCGCCAGTCAAGAGCGCGATCGAGGATGACAGATGGCACGCTCAACCTCCGAAATTACCGATGAACTGGCGGAAGTTTGCAGATCCGCCCTGGCCGAAAAGATCGTCCGGCGTGCCGTCGCTATCGATCTCGCCGGAGCGCATGAAGATCACACGATTGGAAACATTGCGCGCAAAACTCATCTCATGGGTGACGACCAGCATGGTCATTCCCTCTTCGGCAAGCGCCCGCATGACGCGCAGGACTTCGCCAACCAGTTCCGGATCGAGCGCCGAGGTCGGTTCGTCGAACAGCATGACCTTCGGCTTCATCGCCAGAGCGCGAGCGATCGCGACCCGCTGCTGCTGGCCGCCGGACAGGTGCGCCGGATAGGCGTCTCGCTTACCGGCGATGCCGACCTTTTCGAGCAGCGCCTCCGCTTCGGCGATGCACTCCGCCTTCGGGCGCTTCAGCACATGCACCGGTCCCTCGATGATATTTTCGAGGATGGTCATATGCGACCAGAGATTGAACGACTGGAACACCATGCCGAGTTCAGAGCGGATGCGATCGACCTGGCGTCGGCTGGTCGGATAGTTCCGACCCTGCTTCCTGCCCATCTGGATCAGTTCGCCATCAACAAGCACTTCGCCATCATCGGGAACCTCAAGCAGATTGATACAGCGCAGGAAGGTCGATTTGCCCGACCCGCTGGCACCCAGAAGCGAAATGACGTCGCCGTCGCGCGCGTCGAGCGAGATGCCGCGCAGGACTTCGTGATTGCCGAAGCTCTTGCGGATGTTGCGGACGGAAAGCCGGGTTGTGCCTGCCATGGTCGGTCCAGTCTGGTTGCGGGAGAGAATCATCCCGGGTGTTAGCGCGGTGTCACGGGAAAAAGCGGAGCGTCACGACGGTGCGGCGTCAGCCTGTATTCGAGCAGCGCCATGGCCTGCAGGATCAGGAAATTCAAAATGAGATAGATCGCGGCGGCACAGAGAAAGACTTCCATTGTGCGGTACGACTGCGCGATCAGCCGCTGGGCGACGCCGGTCACTTCCCAGACGGTGACGAGGCTGGCAAGCGCGGTGGACTTCACCATCATCACAACTTCCGTGGAATAGGCCGGCAGCGCATGGCGAAAAGCGATCGGCGCCAGGATGCGCCGCACCAGCAGGAAGCCGGACATGCCGACGGAGCGCGCCGCTTCGATCTCGCGCGCCGGAACGGCCCGCAGGCCGCCGCGGAAGATTTCGGCCGTATAACCTGCCGTGCAGAGCGCCAGCGACAGCACGGCGCAGACAAACGGTTCCCGCAGCGCCGGCCAGACGAAACTGTAACGGATGAAGCCGAACTGGCCGAGCCCGTAGAAGACCAGGAACATCTGAATCAGCAGCGGCGATCCACGAAAGACGAAAATGTACCCCTTGGCCAGATTGCGCATCACCGGATTGGCGCTGACGCGCATCCAGACGACCACGAGGGCAAGCAGTCCGCCGAAAAGCACGGACAGGGCAAAAAGCGCAAGGGTCATCGGCAAGGCGGCGAGCAGCGTCTTGAACGTTGAGAACAGGAAGGCAAAATCCATCGTCGTCTTCCCCTCAAACCTGGCCGATGCCGGACGGCATGCTGCGATTGGCCCGTTTTTCGGCTGTCATGAAGATCCGGTCGGAGAAACTCGTCAGGATCAGATAGAGGCAACCGCCTGCAATGTAGAAGATGAAGTATTCGCGGGTGGAACCGGCCGCGACCTGGCTGGTGCGCATCAGGTCGGCGAGCCCCGTCACGGAAACAAGCGCGGAATCCTTCAGGCTCAACTGCCAGACATTGCCGATGCCGGGAATGGCGAAGCGCAGCACCTGCGGCGCAATGATCCGGCGGAAACGAAGCGCCCGACCCATGCCGATCGCGTGCGCAGCCTCAAGCTCCCCCTTGGAAATGGACAGAAAGGCACCACGATAGACTTCCGCCTGATAGGCGCCGGAAATGATGCCGACGGCAAGGGCGCCCGCGGCAAAGGACGGAAGGCCGAGAAAGCCTTCATAACCGAGCCGGGCTCCGATTGCGGTGACGGCGCTGGAGCCGCCGAAATAGACGAGGTAGATGATCAGCAGTTCCGGCACGCCGCGAAACACCGTCGTATAGGTGCCACCCAGCATGCGCAGCGTGCGGCTAGAGGAAAGCTTTGCCGACGCGACCAGCGCCCCGAACACCGCGCCTATGACCAGCGCCACGGCCGTGACGGCGAGCGTCATCAGCGCAGCCGCCAGCAGCAAGCCGCCCCAGCCGGTGGGGCCGAATCCGAGAATTTCGATCAAAGCCATTCCGCGGGCGCTCCATGCTATCCGGTCTTACCGGAGTTGCGATCTTCAGATTGCGCATGTGAGGACCGTTCCCGCCGAAAGCGGGAACGGTCCTCTTGAGAGTTTGCATCAGACCGCCGCAATCGCAAGCGACCGAAACGCTGGGATCAGGGGCTGACGTCTGTCTTGAACCATTTCATCGACAGGGTCTTGACCGTACCGTCATCAAGGGCGGCCTTGATCGCCTTGTCGAACATGTCCCGCAACTCCGGATCCGCCTTGCGGATGCCGAGGCCTTCGCCGCTGCCGAAAATCGTGCCGCCGATTTCAGGGCCGGTGAAACCGAGCACGCCCTTGGACTTTTCGAAAGCCGCAACAAGATAGACGGCGTCGTCGAAGGCAAGATCGATACGGCCCGTTTCGAGGTCGAGATCGCGCTCGGCGCCGGTCTTGTATTCACGCACGGTGGCGATGTCGCCGAAATTGGCATAGATGAACTTGGAATAGACGGTTGCTGCCTGGATGCCGATCGTCTTGCCGGCAAATGCCGTCTTCATGGCTTCGATTTCTGCCGTGCCCGTGGTGGCAGGTTCCATCTTGACGACAGTACCGGTGCCCGCCGCATTGGCAAGCGGACCGTCCTTCAACGTCGCGAAGGCAGCATGGGTATGCGCGTAGGGAATGGTGAAATCGATGATCTGCTTGCGCTCTTCGGTGATCGACAACGCATCCATGATGACATCATATTTGCCGGCATTCAGGCTGGTGATCATGCTGTCCCAGTCCGAGGCGACGAGCGTGCACTCGACCTTCATGTGATCGCAGAGATATTTCGCGAGTTCCGGCTCGAAACCGCCAAGCGTGCCATCCGGGTTCGTCAGGTTCCAAGGCGCATAGGCGCCTTCCAGCGTGATCGTCACGGTCTTCCAGTCTTTTGCCTGAGCCTGCGGCGCCGCAAGCGACGCAAGAACAAGGGCGGTCGTCGTCAGAAACTTGGAAATCTTCATCGTCATGCTCCTCTGAGGTTAGATTCAAATTCACGCATGCCGATCTGCGCCGGCTTGACATGGCATCCAGCAGACTGGTTTGGTTCAGCACCAGTCACTTATCCATGTTGTATATGGTACCATATGCAATATTTTGTGCTACGCAAGAGGGAGGCGTTCATTTTGATGCAAATTCGATATCGCCCAAGGAATAGGCAGAATGAAACGCAGCCCTGATCAAAACCCGCTCCTGAAGCGAGACATTCCAGAGGGCGACAACGCGCCGCTCTACGCCGGCGTCAAACAACTGATCCTGGACAGGATTCAGAGCGGCGAATGGCCACCGAAACATCGCGTTCCCTCGGAAAACGAGCTGGTTGCGGAACTGGGCGTCAGCAAGATGACGGCGAACCGGGCGCTTCGGGAACTGGCGAGCGAAGGCGAACTGGTGCGTATCCAGGGCGTCGGCTCGTTCGTCGCCGAACGAAAGGGCTATTCCGCCCTATTCGAGGTTCGCAACATTGCCGAGGAAATCCACGAGCGGGGCCATGTGCACAAGGCTTCCGTGGTGATTTTGGCCAAGGAAACAGCAGCCCCCGATATCGCAGACGCACTGGATCTGCCGATCGGATCGGGCATCTTCCACTCGCTGATCGTGCACAGCGAAAACGGCGTTCCGGTGCAGATTGAAGACCGCTTCGTCAATCCGGAGGCCGCACCCGGATACCTGGAGCAGGACTTCACCGTCCTGACGCCGAATGCCTATCTGACGGCGGAGGCGCCACTCAGCGGCTCGGAACACGTGGTCGAGGCAATCATGCCGCAAGCCTGGGAATGCAAGCTCCTGGTGATCCTGCGAACGGAGCCTTGCCTGATGATCCGCAGGCGGACCTGGTCATCGAAGAGAATCGTCTCCTTTGCCCGCCTGGTCTACCCGGGAAATCGCTATCGTCTTGAATCACGAAGCGGAAAAATGACCGAAGAAGGCCAGATCGACTAGCCAAATGTGTTAGGTTGTATATGGAACATGTAATTTCGCACGCAGCGCGCGCAACCGACACAAGACGATTATTTCGGCCAGCATTGCAGAGCCATGTCTATGACCTTGTACAAGGCGGCGCGATCGGCTCCGGATGCCGCCTGAACTGCCGTGCCCTGCGTTACCGTCATGATATATCGGGCAAGATCGGGGGGCGAACAGCCGGCGGGGAGATCCCCTTCGGCGTTGGCACGCTCAAACCGCTCGGCAAGCGCATGCTCGACGCGACGCCGGCCTTCGATCAGGCACTTCTGGATTTCTACAGCAGCCTCGCTACAGGCCAGCGCGCCGTTGATGCCGAGACAGCCATTGGGATTGCATTCCGCCGTCTGCATGTCGGCATAACCCTTCAGGACACGTTCGGCGACGGTGCGCGCCTTCGGCTCTTCGAGAGCCTCGCGAAAAAACACCATCTGCTTCTGGTCGTAGCGGTCCAGCGCCTTCAGAAAAAGCTCTTCCTTGTTGCCGAAGAACCCATAGAGGCTGGGCCGGGTGATTCCCATGCCCTCCGTCAGATCCGTTAGAGAGGTTCCTTCGTAGCCTTTTCGCCAGAACAACTCCATCGCCGTCTGTAAGGCATCATCGACATCGAACTCTCTGGGCCGTCCCATTTCTCACATCCTCCCGATTTTGTACTTATCGGTATAAAATTCCATTGACAACGATACACCCCCACGACTATTTCTATACCGAATGGTATTGAACGTCAATGCGCGCCTGCATCCTCCCCCACAGAGCGCAGCGTACCCAGAAAATAGCGTCAGAAACAAGGATAGAACCCGATGTCTCTTGCAAACATCAGACGGAAGCTCTTCACCACCGGCCTCGTTCTGGCCGTAGCAACCCTCGCACCAACCGTGTACTTCGACCTGCAGGGCAGCCCGGCCGGTAGCGGTAACGCTGCCGAAACTGCCGCTGCTCCGCCGGCAGTGCCGGTTTCGGTGGCAGTCGTTGAAGCAAAGCCAATCACGCAATGGAGCGAGTTCTCCGGCCGTCTCGAGGCCGTGGATCATGTCGAACTGCGCTCGCGCGTTGCCGGCGCCATCCAGTCGGTGCATTTCCAGGAAGGCGCCATCGTCCAGAAGGGCGACCTTCTCGTGACGATCGACCCCGCCCCGTTCGAAGCGGAAGCGGCGCGTGCCCATGCAGCCGTTGCCGCCGTCGAAGCGCGCGCCGCGCTGGCCCGGACCGAGCTGAAGCGCGGACAGCAGCTTCTCGAATCCGCCGCCGTCTCGCAGAGCGACTACGACCAGCGCATCAATGGTGATGCCGGCGCACAGGCCGATCTCGAAGCCGCCCGTGCCGTGCTGCAGTCTGCCCTGCTCAACCTCAGCTACACCGAAATCCGCGCGCCGATCACCGGTCGGATCGGCAGGATCGAAGTGACCGCCGGCAACCTGATCGCCTCCGGCCCCTCTTCGCCTGTCCTGACGCAGCTTGTATCTCTCAGCCCGATCTATGCCAGCTTTGAGGCCGGCGAGGACGTCGTTGCCGGCGTTCTTGCCGAGCTTCCGCGAGGCCTCAATGCCCGCAACTTCATCGACCGCATCCCGGTGCGCATGGACGTGGCCGGCGCCAGTGACGTCAAGGGTAGCCTGCAACTGATCGACAACAGCGTCGATCCGCAAAGCGGCACCATCCGTGTACGCGCAAAATTCGACAATGCCGACGGCAGCCTTTTGCCCGGTCAGTTCGCACGTCTCAGCATGGGCCAGGCCAAGGCCACCGACGCCGTTCTGGTGCATGAACGCTCGATCGGTACCGACCAGAACAAGAAGTTCGTCATGGTCGTGAAGCCGGACAACACGACCGAGTATCGCGAGATTGCACTCGGCGGGAAATCCGACGGGTTGCGGATCGTCACCAGCGGTCTCAAGGCCAAGGAACGCATCGTCGTCAACGGCCTGCAGCGCATCCGTCCCGGCTCGCTCGTGGCGCCCGAAATGGTATCGATGACGACCGGCACCAGCACCCAACTCCAGGCATCGATTGCCGGGGCCGCCAAGAACTAAGCGGTCCGTTCAAAACCACGCGAAAAGGCGGGTCGAGATATGAACATCTCCAAATTCTTCATTGATCGCCCCGTCTTTGCGGGCGTTTTATCCTTCATGATCTTCATTGGCGGCCTGATTTCGCTGACCGTGATGCCGATTTCCGAATATCCGGACGTCGTGCCGCCGTCGGTGGTGATCCGCGCCAACTATCCGGGCGCCAATCCCAAGGTGATCGCCGAGACCGTGGCGACGCCGCTGGAAGAATCGATCAACGGCGTCGAGGGCATGCTCTACATGAGCAGCCAGGCGACGACCGATGGCCTGATGACGCTGACCGTGACCTTCAAGCTCGGGACTGATCCCGATCAGGCGCAGCAACTCGTCCAGAACCGGGTCTCCCAAGCGGAACCGCGTCTTCCGGAGGAGGTCCGTCGTCTTGGCGTAACGACCATCAAGAGCTCGCCGGACCTGATGATGGTCGTGCACCTCACCTCCCCCGAGGGTCGCTACGACATGACCTATCTGCGCAACTACGCGCTGATCAACGTCAAGGACCGGCTGGCCCGCATCGACGGCGTCGGACAAGTCCAACTGTTCGGCTCCGGCGACTATTCCATGCGCATCTGGCTCGATCCGCAGAAGATGGCGCAACTCGGCCTGTCGGCCTCCGACATCGTCAATGAAATCCGCGCCCAGAACATCCAGGCCGCCGCCGGCGTGATCGGCTCCTCGCCAAACCTCGAGGGCGTCGATCTGCAGCTTTCGGTCAATGCGCAGGGCCGTCTTCAGAGCGAAGAGGAATTCGGCGAGATCATCATCAAGACCAGTGCATCCGGCGCCATTACGCGCCTGAAGGACGTGTCGCGGATCGAACTCGGCTCTGCCGAATACTCCCTGCGCTCGCTGCTCAACAACAAGCAGGCCGTCGCCATTCCGGTGTTCCAGGCGCCCGGATCGAACGCCATCGAAATTGCCGACCAGGTCCGCACCGTCATGGAGGAGATCAAGACCACCATGCCGCAGGACGTCTCCTATGAGATCGTCTACGACACGACGCAATTCGTGCGCGCCTCGATCGAAGCCGTGGTCGATACGCTGCTGGAAGCCATCGCGCTTGTCGTCATTGTCGTCATCCTGTTCCTGCAGACATGGCGCGCATCGATCATTCCGTTGATCGCCGTTCCGGTCTCGATCGTCGGCACCTTCGCCGTGATGCAGATGTTCGGCTTCTCGATCAATGCGCTCAGCCTCTTCGGGCTTGTGCTTGCCATCGGCATCGTCGTTGACGACGCGATCGTCGTGGTTGAAAACGTCGAGCGCAATATCGAGAACGGTCTTGCACCGCGCGAGGCGACCTACAAGGCCATGACCGAAGTCTCCGGCCCGATCATCGCGATCGCGCTGGTGCTGGTTGCCGTCTTCGTACCGCTCGCCTTCATTTCTGGCCTCACCGGCCAGTTCTACAAGCAGTTTGCGCTGACCATCGCCATCTCGACGGTCATCTCGGCCTTCAACTCGCTCACGCTTTCTCCGGCGCTGGCGGCACTTCTGCTGCAGTCGCATGATGCGCCGAAGGATCGCCTGACGCGGGTGATGAACAGCCTGTTCGGCTGGCTCTTCCGCGGCTTCAACGCCGTCTTCACGCGCGGTTCGAACGCCTATAGCGGCGGCGTGCGCCGGGTCATCTCGCGCAAGACGCTGATGATGGCGATCTATCTTGTGCTGATCGGCTCGACCGTGTTCCTATTCAAGGCCGTGCCGGGTGGTTTCGTGCCGCCGCAGGACAAGCAGTATCTGGTTGGCTTCACGCAACTGCCTGATGGTGCCTCGCTCGACCGGACGGAAGACGTGATCCGCCGCATCAGCGATATCGCGCTCAAGGTGCCGGGCGTCGAAAGCGCCATCGCCTTCCCGGGCCTGTCGATCAACGGCTTCACCAACTCGTCGAATGCCGGCATCGTCTTCCTGTCGCTGAAGCCCTTTGAGGAACGCGAGACGCCGGAACTTTCCGCAGGCGCAATTGCCGGGCGGCTCAACCAGGAACTGGGCGTCATCCAGGATTCCTTCAGTGCCATCTTCCCGCCGCCACCCGTTCAGGGTCTCGGCGCGATCGGCGGCTTCAAGCTGCAGATCGAAGACCGCAACGGTCTGGGCTACGAGGCGCTCGACGCAGCCGTGAAGGGTTTCCTCGCCAAGGCCTATGCGACGCCGGAACTGGTCGGCCTGTTCTCCAGCTATCAGGTGAACGTGCCGCAGCTCTACGCCGATGTCGATCGTGCCAAGGCACGCCAGTTGAACGTGCCCTTGCCGGACATCTTCAACACGCTGCAGATCTATCTCGGCTCGGTCTATGTCAACGACTTCAATAAGTTCGGCCGGACCTATTCCGTCCGTGTCCAGGCGGACGCCGCCTACAGGGCGCAGGCTGAGGATATCGGCAAGCTTGAAGTCCGCTCGACGACCGGGGAGATGATCCCGCTGTCTGCCGTGCTCAACGTGACCTCCAGCGCCGGCCCGGAGCGGGCCATGCGCTATAACGGCTTCCTCTCTGCCGATATCAACGGCAATGCGGCTCCCGGCGTCTCGTCCGGCCAGGCGCGCGCCATCGTCGAGCAGATCGCAGCCGATACACTGCCGGCAGGCATCAGTTACGAATGGACGGAGCTGACCTATCAGGAAATCATCGCCGGCAATTCCGGCGTGCTGATCTTCCCGCTGGCCATCCTCCTGGTCTTCCTCGTGCTGGCCGCGCAGTATGAAAGCCTGTCGCTGCCGCTATCGATCATCATGATCGTTCCCCTCGGCATCCTGGCCGCCCTTGCCGGTGTCTGGCTGACGGGGGGTGACAACAACGTCTTCACCCAGATCGGCCTGATCGTGCTGGTCGGCCTGTCGGCGAAGAACGCCATCCTGATCGTCGAATTCGCGCGCGAGCTCGAGTTCGAAGGGGCCAAACCCTTCGATGCCGTGATTACCGCCTCCCGGTTGCGGTTGCGGCCGATCCTGATGACCTCGATGGCCTTCATCATGGGGGTCGTGCCGCTGGTCGTGTCCACCGGTGCCGGCGCTGAAATGCGCCACGCCATGGGTGTCGCCGTGTTTTCGGGCATGATCGGCGTGACATTCTTCGGCCTGTTCCTGACACCGGTCTTCTATGTGCTGGTGCGGGCGATGACCGGCAACAAACCGCTGCGCAAGAGCGGCGCAGTGGAACCGGCTCATAGTCCGACTCTGGCTGCCCATGCGGCTGCCGAATAGACAAAAAGATCTCTGCCGCAAAACCGGCAGAGATCCTGTTGCTGCCTGCATCGGGACCTGAAAGCCCTTCCGCAAGCCCGCGCTAAAGGTGGTGCAGCAGGAAGGGCTTTCCGGCAAATTGCTCGATCCGGATCCTGTAACCGAACACCGCCTCCATGTTTTCTTCCGTCAGAACAGCCTCCGGCGGACCATCGACGATTACGCGGCCATCGCGCATCGCGACGATCCGATCAGCATAGGCTGCGGCCTGGTTGATGTCGTGGAGCACGATGATCGCGGTCCTTGCCGCCTCGTCGGCGATCCGACGCAACGACTGCATCAATTGCCTTGCATGGAACATGTCGAGATTGTTCAGAGGCTCGTCGAGCAGAAGGTAATCCGTTCCCTGGCAGAAGGTCATCGCCACCATCGCCCGCTGCCGCTGTCCGCCCGACAGCGTATCTATGAAGCGACCGGCCAGCGGCACCAGATCGAATTGCGCGAGCGCGGCCTCGACCAGCGCCAGATCGATCGCGTCCGGGCGACCCTGATGATGCGGAAACCGGCCGAAACCGATCAACTCTCGGACAGTAAGCCGGCTGGCGACGATCCCGTCCTGCCGAAGGATCGCAAGGCGTTGCGCCAGCGTCCGGCTGGGTGTCGTATCCACCGGCAGGCCATCCACCGAAATGCGGCCTTTCTGGAGCGGCTGCAATCGCGCGACAAGCGACAGGAGGCTCGATTTTCCCGCACCGTTGGGACCGACCAGCGCTGTGATCCCGCCCTTGGGCAGGGCCAGATTGATATCGCGCAGGATCGGCACATCGCGGTAGGAAAAGGATACATTCTCGATCAGGATCATTTTCGGCTCCCCTGGACAAGCAGGATCAGAAAGACCAGGCCGCCGACAAATTCGATGACGACGCCAAGCGTCGAAGCGCCGCCCAGAACGTGCTGGAGGACAGCCTGTCCGCCCAAAAGAACGATGATCGCGACGAGCACGGCAGCCGGAAGGAGAACAGCGTGCCGCTGGGTTTTGACGACACGCTCCGCCAGCGCGGCAACCAGCAGACCGAAAAAGGCAACTGGCCCGACCAGCGCCGTCGAAACGGCAACCAGGATGGACACGAGCAGAAGAAGGCCGGCAGCAGTACGCGTCCAATGCACGCCAAGACCGGTCGCCACATCGCGTCCCAAGGCGATGATGTCGAGACGGTGACGTGCGCGCCAACAGAGAGCGGCAGCGACAAGGGTGACGATCGTGCCGAGCACCGTCAGATCGGTACGCAGCGCATTGAAGTTGGCAAAGCTCGCCCCCTGGACGACGGCAAAGGCATTCGGGTCCAGCATGCGTGCAAGCAGGGCCTGCAGGCTGCGGAACAGAATGCCGAGCGTGACCCCCATCAGCAGCATCAGCCCCATGTCCATCCGGCGCGTCAGCATCGGCCACAGGAGGATCATGGCGAGCACGACCATCAGCACGACTTCCATGCCGAACTTGAAGCCGCCGTTCAGGCCGGCATAGCCGAGCCCGCCTAGGAGGAAAACCAGCGCGGTCTGGCCGAAGACATAGAGAGCATCGAGGCCCATGATCGAAGGCGTGAGGATGCGGTTGGCCGTCACCGTCTGGAACAGCACTGTCGAGACGGCAATCGACAAGGCGACCTGTAAGAGAGCAAGCAGTTTCAGCGCCCGCAATTCCAACACGAAGGCGATATTGCCGCGCAGACCGGCCAGCATGAAGACCAGCACCGACAGGACAGCCAGGACCAGGAGGACAATCAGCCGACGATCAGCCATTTGCGGGCCGCAGGAACAGCAGTCTGAGAAACAGCAGCCCGCCAAGGACGCCCATGACGGTCGCAACCGGGATTTCGTAGGGATACCGGAGCAGTCGGCCAAGGAGATCGCAGCCAAGCACCAGCAATGCGCCGCAACCTGCCACGAAAGGGATCGTTCCGCGCAGGTTGTCGCCCCTGATGCGGGAGACGACATTCGGCACGACAAGACCGACAAATGGGATGATGCCGACAATGACGACGGTCAGCGCGGAGATGACAGAGACGATGACGAGGGCGAGTTGCAATGTCCGCTGATAGCTCAATCCGAGACCGACGCTGACATCGCGGCCGAGCGAGACCACCGTCAACCGGTCGGCGACCCACCAGGCAAGGGCAATCATCAACGCCGTTCCCCACAGCAACTCGTAGCGCCCACGGACAACGCCGGAAAATTCTCCGTTGGTCCAGATATCGAGGAACTGCAAGAGGTCTGCCTGCCATCCGACAAAGGTGACGACCGCGCCGATGACACCGCCATAGACGAGACCGAACAGCGGGATGAGATAGGGCTGCGTCGGCGGCAGGCGATGGGCCGTCATCAGGAAGATCGAGGTTCCGATGAGCGCCGCGGCACTGGCAATCAGCGTCTTGATCGCCAGCGCCGCACCGGGAAATACGAGCGTGGCAATCAGAATACCGAGGGCTGCGCTTTGCGCCGTGCCGGCGGTCGCAGGCTCCACGAAGCGATTGCGGGCGAGCGTCTGCATGATGAGCCCGGCAATCGCGAGACCCGCCCCGGTCAGCATTGCCGCCAGCGTGCGCGGCAAGCGGCTGGCGAGGAAAAGCTGCAATGCCGCCGGATCGTCGAACAGCCGTGCAAAGGCAAGGTCGTCGGCCCCCACCGCAAGGCTGAGACAAAATAGCAAAGCGCTGCCAAGACCGGCAGCAAGGCTAATCATCCATCTCTTCCTGCGCGGCTTCATGTCAATCATGGCATTTTGGAATAGGCATCCGCAATCGCCGTGAAGACACGGCCCATCGCCTGCACGCCTCCGGCGGCAATGTAGAAATCGCCGGCCGGAAGGTAGATGACCTGTCCCTTTTTCCACGCCGTGGTCTCGGCCACCAGTTCGTTGTCGAGCGTCGTTTTGGCATTCTGGTCGTCGGCACCGATGGCGGCGGCCCGGTCCAGCACCAGCAGCCAGTCCGGATTGGCCTTGCGGATGAATTCGAATGACACCGCCTCGCCATGGGTCGCGGCCTCGACATCCGGAACGGCCGCCGGCAGGTCGAGCGACGAATGCACCCAGCCGAAACGCGAACCGGGACCATAGGCAGAAATCTTCGGCCCGTTAGTCATGACGATCAATGCGGTCCCCTTGCCCTTGATCGCAAGGCGGGCCTTCTCGACGGCGGCATCCAGCCTCGCAGCGGCGGCAACCGCTTCTTTTTGTTTTCCAAAGAGAGCGCCATAGGCCGACAGGCGGTCTTTCGCCTGCTTGAGAAGATCGTCGCCATCCATCGTCATGTCGATCGTCGGCGCGACCTGCGTGGTGGCTGCAACCTGCGTCGACGAGCGACCGCCGACAATGATCAGGTCCGGCGCGAGTTCGCTTAGAGCCTCGAGATCGGGCTCGAAGATATCACCGACGGCGGCTCCGGTTTCTTTCAGATGCGCCAGTTGCGGCAGGTACAGATTGGAGGGAATGCCGGCAGGCAGGATGCCGAGGCTGTCCAGCGTGTCGAGCGCCGCAATATCGAAAACAGCGATTCTCGCCGGCTGCGCCTCGACGGTGACGACACCGGTTGCGGTTGCAACGTCAGTCGCCTGTGCGATTACCGGAAAGGTCAGGACACCAAGGCAGGCCGCAACAGACAGGCACCGGATGATCGAACGGAAGGGGTAGCGGTTCATGAGGCAAAAGGCTCCTAGAAATTGACTGAAAGGCGCGGCGGCTCGCGGCGCTCCACGAACTCTGCGATTTCCCGCCGGTCGGTGCGCAGCACATCCATGCAGTCAGGACCGAACCACTCCAGGGAGACTTCCGTCTCCGGTTCGTCGGCAATCTCGGCAAGAAACGGCATGTAGTCGAAAGCGCCCTTGAAAAGCGGCGTCATGCCGTCGCGCGTACCGGCAGCGGCATAAACATTGGCTGGCTCGAAGACGCCGAGATCGGCCCGTCCGCGAATGTTCTTCAGGTGGTAGTGGCGAATGTGCGCTTTCATCCTGCGATGGGCATCAACCGGATCGTCGCCGCCTTCCCAGACATGCAGCGTATCGAAGTTGATTGCAAAGGCCGGATGATCGACAGCGTCGATCAGGTCCAGCGTCGAGGCTGCCGTATCGGCCAGCGTCTTCGGATGGGTTTCGACAAGCAGATGAAGCCCGAAATCGGCAGTGATCGCGCACATCTCCCGCAGACGAGCGGCGATGGATCGCCGCTCATCCGCCGAAACCGAAGCGCTGCCGCGATTGCCGGCAAATGTCCGGATCTTGCCCGCCCGCCAGCGGCGCGCCATGCGGCAGACTTCTTTTGTCAGATGCTCACGCGTCAGGCGATCGGCTTCCACCGGCAGGTAGTCGCTGACCATGGGCACGCAGAGGCCAAGGCTCGACAGCCAGTCAGCGTTGCGATCAGGCATCTGAGCCATGTTGCGCCCATGCGCGGCCCACAGTTCTATGCCCTGGAAATCATTGGCGCGCGCAAAACCGGCGATTTCGGACAGCGAAATCAGATGATGGCGGAAGGTGATCGTGCAGAGTGAAACCTTCATCGCGCTGCCCTCCTAGACATCGGCAGGTCAATAGCGACCGGAAATTGCTGTTGGCACCAGAGCGCGAAAATCCCTGCGAGTTCTCTCTTGATCTTGGTTTCGAGACGATCGCATTCATCCAGATGCGCAAGAGCCGGCGGCAGGAAAGCGCGGTCGCCGGTCTGTGCAAGCTTCATGCAGGCGTATTGCAGCGTCTTCAGTTCGTTGACGAGCGCCTCGATTTCATCGCACCAGAAATCGAATTCGGCTGCCGGCAGCTTCAAGGCACGCCAGAAAAATGCAAAACCATGCTCGTAGGCATATTTGCGGATGGTGATCACGGGCAGTTCCCGCAACGCGAGGTCGAGATCCGCAAGCCGCGTTCCATCGCGTTCCTCAACATGCGCCGCGACGATCCCTCGCAGGCTGTCCAGCAGCGGGTTGCGATCCGCAACGAAGCAGGCCTCGAAATAGGCCCGGAGATCGCCGTCCTCCGGAACCCGCGCCTGCGCCCGATCGAACACATAGCCACCACCAACCGTCGGCTGCATCACCGCATGGATGACCTTGTCGCGGGCGATTTCGCCCTGCCAGCGATAGTCCGGATCGAGCACGAACCAGTGTTCCGGATCGGCGGTCTTTGCCAGCATCAGATAATGGGGAAACGGGTTCTGGTTGAACTTGTTCTCACGTTCCGGCAGGTGGAACATGTCGAGCATCACCATGACATAGCCTGTCTCGGGCCTGTTCTCGACAAGATCGAGCATCACGCCGAGATTGTCGATCTTGGTCATGGCCGGATCGTACCATTCGCGCACCGTCACGCCGTAGAGCCGCTCGAACCAGCTCCGGAAAAATTCCTGGCTGATTTCGGTCGCGTGATAACGAAGCTGCCACTTGTCATTGACCGCAAATTTTGCGTCCCAGACGCCGAAGTAGAAGGGTCGGTGATCGAGCCCCGCCCGCTTCACCGCCTCGCAGACGCAACTGACGAAGCAATGCACCTTGATGTCATAAGGCGCTTCGCCGTGTACGCCCTCGCCGACAGATGCCAGTTCCGTCGGTGTGGCGGACGTGACATCGGCAACCTCGGGGTCGAACAGGCCGACAAGGTCGGCGACAGTCAGCAGATCCTGCTTGCTGATCGCTTTTTCCGGCATCGACAGGCCGTATTCCAGTTCCAGATTGAGGAATATCTGCAGGATCAGCACGGAATCGAGATAGAGATCCTCGTTGAGCCGTGCCAGCGGTCCAAACCCTTCGAGATGCGGATGCGCCATTTGCCCGGACAGGATCGTGTGCACCGCTGCCATGATTTCGTCGCGGGTCATTCGGCGGCCTCCACATTGAAAAATTCACCGGCGGCATGGCGGGCCGCGACCTCGCGGCGGCTGATCTTGCCGTTGGCCTGCCTTGGAATTGCGTTCACCTGCAGGATCTCCATCGGAACCTGGTGACTGGCAAGATTGTCGATGCACCAGACGCGCAGCGCCTGCGGCGCAATGGTCTCGCCGGCGCTGAAAAGCAGGCCGACGCGCTCGCCTGCAAACGGGTCGCTCTTGCGGAAGGCGACGGCGTCGGTGACACCCGGCATGGCCATGACAGCGTCCTCGACATCCTTCGGATAGACGTTGAGCCCCGATACATTGATCATGTCGTCGATGCGCGAGACGAAGACGAGCATGCCGTCGTCCCGCAGATAGCCGAGATCGCGGGTATGGATCGGCACTTCCGTATCGCCGGAAACGACGATCTCGCCGGCCTCCTCAAGGTTTCGCCCGGCCTTGGCGCGGAGATGCGGCAGAACGAAGCCCATGTCCCCCGCACCGCTGACATCCGGATTGATGGCGATGCAGCCGGATTCCGAGCAGCCATATTGCTGGAACATGAAACGGCTCGCCACGCGAATGCGCGAAAACCAGGGATCGGGCAGAAGCGTGCCGGATGTCATCGTCGCATGGATCTGCTCGCCTGATGGCATCAACCGGGCCAGCGTGTGAAGGATGGCGGGCGACGAATAGAGCAGCGGCCGTTCGATCTCGCGCAGTTTGCCCAGAAGGTATTTGGGATTGGTGGTGTTGACAATCACCGGCACCTGACCGCGCTGAAGCGCAACGAGAATGCCGCAGATCAGGCCATAGGAGTGGGTCGTCGGGCAAGCGATCACCGGGGTCATGTCCTCCGGTTCGCGGAAAGTCCGGACATAGCTTTCGACTTCGCGGTCGATCTCCGACCAACTGCGCGCCACGCATTTCGGCGCACCGGTCGTACCCGAACTCATCTGCAGCAACTGGCCTTCGCCGTTCGCAGGCGCGTCGGGGCCGAGGATTTCCGGTGTCAGGCTGTTGTAGAACAAGCGGTCGCAGCCGGCACCGATGGCGAGCTTGCGCGCGGCCGGCAGCGGCGTGCCGGGATGGATCGGCAGTACACTGGCGCCGGCTTTGCGGATGGTAAAGAACAAGGACAGCCAATCGGCCGTTTCGGCAAAGCAGACGGCATAGCGCCCGGCTCCCTCGATCAGTCCCGCTTCTGCAAAGCGCGCTGCGGCTTCTTCGAAGTGGGCACGTTGGTAAAGCCGGTCATCGATCCGGATCATGGCTTTCTCCTCAGTTCGGCCTCACCCGACGCCAGAGCGTTGGGCACACGGTGGTGATATTCCGGCTGCTGCGCGAAGAGTTTCCGCGTCATCAGGGATTCGGTCCGGATATGCAGGCTGGTATGCCCCAAAAGGCTCTGCCGGCGGGCAAGGCCGTTTTCCCCGGCATAGGCGACAAGGCAGGCTTCGACCCTCTGCCAGAACAGGTCTTCCGACAGGCCGTAGACCTGGTCCAGCAGATGGGAAATCTCGCTCATATTGTAGACGAAGAGCGTATCCATCACGAGTTCGCGCAGCGAATCGAGATCGTCCGTCCAGTAGAACCGATCCGGCTCGGCATTCCGGTAGTCGGCATGCAGCGACGGAAAATCCGGCATGCGACCGGGTTCGTGCAGGAACGACGGCGAAAACTCGATGCTTTCGTGGAAATCCCGGAGAACCAGCCGCACAGGCCAGCCATCGCGGTGCACCAGCAGCATATTCTGCCCATGCGCCTCGACCGCGATGCCGTGGCACACAAGAAGATGCCAGACCGGCAGCACGGCGACGTCGATCAGCCTGTTCAGCCAGGGCATCAATCCGTGGCGCCGGATCCAGTCGTCGGCAAAGGGTCGACCGTCGGCCTCCATCATCATCAACGCGTTGAACGGGATGACGGCCTCGCCCGGAGCAAGCGTCGCCTCGACGCTTTCCCGCCAGATCGCGCCGATCTGGCCGGACAGATCGCCCTCGCCATCGGCGATGATACCGGCATATTCACGCAGGATCGTCAGCGGATAACGGGCGCTGAACAGATCGTCGTCGGCAACAATCCCGCCGATCCACTCGGAGATCACCGGCGCGGTGCACACCGAATGCGGCTCCAGGATGCGGCGGGACGAGGTGTTGACGAGGTTCATCGGCAGCTTGACGTTGGCGCGCATCGGCCGGCTGCCGTTCATCAGCGTCCGGATCGATTGCGTCGCGGTGTAGCTATCGCCCAGTGCCCCCAGAAAATGCGCTTCACCGGCGGCAATCCACGGCAGGAGCAGGGATGAGCCGAGATTGGCCCATTGCCACGGATGCAAGGGGATGACGCCGAAGTCCTCGGCTTTCAGTCCCAGGGCGTCCCTTTTCGTCTGCAACTCTTGCCAGACCTGTGGACCAAGTTCGGCCAGCCAGAACTCCGCCTCATGGCAGGGCAGTGCCTGCCGCAGATGCCGGCGCGCGACCGCAAGCCAGACAAGCTGGAAGGATGTGCCTGATTCCGGCCCGTAGGCCTGGTGATCGGATATGGAAAACCCTGTCCTTGCCTTGAAGCAGGGGTGGTAGGGATGCCCCTCGTCCAGCGCGCCCTCCAATTCCGCAAGCGACATCGCGCGGCGATCCCGAACGATCGGATTTTCATCGTTGAAACGGCAAAAGGCGATCGTCTGCTGCATTTCGCCGAGCAGGCGTTCCCGATGGATCAACGGGCCCGGCAAGCTGGCAACGACGGCGTCGAGCGTGGCAGAGGTCCAGCCGGTGTTGAAGAGCCGCATTTCAACCGAACCGGCAATCAGCCGTGGACGCCCGAACACGCCGATGCCGCCACGGCAGCGAAAATCGACAGGCGCGTCCGCCTGCCCGTCCCCCTGCCCCTCGTCCCCCTGGCCCTCGTCCCCCTGGCCCTCGTCCCCTTGGCCCTCGTCCCCTTGGCCATGCCCGGGATCATGCGACCAGTCGAACAGGACATATCCATCGGCGGGGCTTTGCCGAACGGGCAGGACGCGCTCGAAAATCAGCGATTCCACAAGCTGGCGCAGCACCCGTTCGTCGGGCCTTTGCGGCATGTCACGAGGCAATGGCATGGCTCGTCCTCGTCATCGCCAGTATGGAAGGGCTTCGGAGCGGGTTGGCAATCGGCCGGTAGAGGCTTGACCCCGCTTCGGATTGCAACTCGTCGACATCAAACAGCCGTGTCGTCAGATTGGCCTTGGAGGTGATCGTCGGCTGATCGAGAACATGGCGGGCGAAATCCCGGCCGGCACCCGACATGGTCATTGCGCAGCGTTCCAGATGCGAGCGCAGGATGCACAAAAGCGCACCCTCGTCGCACAGTCCGTCATGTCCCATACGGCTGATCACGGAGAAAACCTGATTGACGATCAGGTAGTAGCTGAACCGGTCGCGGATCTCGCTTTCTGCGAAATAGAGCGATCCTATGGTTTCGGTCTCGGGCACATGGGCGGCCAGCAGGCTGCGGTACCGCTCGGAGAGATAGAACCCCTGATTGTCGCGATAGTAGCTGAAGCGTGGATAGCCGCCGGAAATGTCAATCAGACTGTTTTGCTGATGCGCTTCCAGCGCCACGCCGAAATCGTCGAAGAAGCGGATCAGAGGCTCGACGGCGCGCTCGAGATAACGCTGGAACCAGTCCAGGGCCACCGTCTGCATGGCCTGCCCGCTGGTGGCGGCAAGACCGGCGATCAATCGCATGAGCCTTGACGTTTCGCCCGGCATCGGGTCGGCCGTCAGCGCCGCCATGGCTACAACACCCGCACCGCGCACGCCCGGAAACAGGTTTTCCCGCAGGATCGTCTCGAAGCCGCTCTCAGTACGGCCGGGGATCTCGACGGTGAGATAGGCCGGATCCTGGATGATGCGGAAATAGGCGGAGCGCTCGGCAAAACCAGTCCGGTCGACAAGCTTTGCCATGGCGACGCCTGCGTCAAGTTCGTGGCGGCGGTTGAGGCGAACCGAGTTGGTGATGCGCACCGGAAGCGAAAACTTCAGCATCCAGTCCTGCTGCGCATTGTAGACGGTGCGTACCGAAGAGGTCGCCGTAAAACTCGGACCGGACGGGCCGAGATGCCGCAGCGTACCGTCCCGCTGCAGGGCCTGGATGTCCGGATCGAGCAACAGGGCCTCCGCCTGAAGCGGGTGCATCGGCAGCAGCACTTCACCGGCGCGGGCAATGGGTCTGTCCGGGCCGGAGCCAGCCATCGCGGCGACCATGTCCGGCGCCGTGATCGCCCGTGCAGAATCATGGCGCACATGATCGGCTCGGGCCGCAAAATAATGCAGCTTGAACGCACCACCCAGTTCCGGAGCGTAACGTTCCTGCTGCCAGAAGGTCATGCCCTGCCGGCTTTTCGGCGTCGGATGCAGCCAGTGCCCGAACACCAGCGACTGCTCCGCTTCAAGGAACTGATCGACCTGGACTGGTCGTTCGCGCGCCTTGTCGAGGTAAAGCGCAGTCTGCTGGTAGCTGTCCAGAACACGCATCAGCAATTCAAGTTCGAAGCCGCGCATCCTGTCGCTGCCGACATTGTCCATACGGCGGTGAGTATCCTGGTAGGTCTCGTGGACGAGGCTATGGAGAGCCGACAGGCGCTCCACGTGCCGCCATATCGGGTCCGAGGCGCCACGGCCCCAGATGCGACCGAACTGGGTCGGCCCGCATATGGAAGAGGATAAGATCTCCGCGCGCAAAAACATGTGCTGGCTGGGCAGCGACCACTCGGTGCAATCGACGATCGATCCCTGAACGGTCCTGTGTCGTACCGCAGCGCCGGAATTCACTTCCCGCAGATAGCAGTTTGCAAAACTTTGGAACGTTGCTTTTTCTGCTGCTTGCCTAGACGATTGTGTCATGTCCATCCCCGGCACGCGATTGCTGGTCGCGCCACGGCCGTCCCCCGATCATGAAGGACACCCTGAATTCTGTTGTCGAAGCGGGCCCTTGCCCGGACTTCAGTGCAAGCTCATCCAGCTGCGTGCCACTGCAGCGGATCGGCAGGCTCCCGGAAGGCAAATCGAAGCAGGTGGCTTTCGATGACCGACTTCGTCTCCGCCAGTTGCATATCGTCCGAAGCCTCGACCCGGATGCGCAGGGCATCCGGGTCGGCTTCGAGATAGCCGGTCCCGCAGGAGAACCGGAGTTGTCCAGACCCATCTGAATGATCGACTTCGATCTTGTGTGCGAAGTGTTTGCACAACTGGGTCAGATATTTCTGACCGTTTTCCGTTGGAAAACGTGTCGTCGCTTCCAGCATCAGAAACTCCTGTCATCTCTGCAGTAGCGGGAGCGGAGAAAACGTTCTCCCGCCCCCGATATCCTCTGTTGCACCCGGCGGATCAGAACGTTGCCTTGGCCGTCAGGATAAAGGCACGGCCGGATTCGTAGAGCGGCGTTACTGTTCCGAATTCCTGGCCGTAGGTTGCTCGATCCGCATAGGCCTGATCGAAGATGTTCTTCAGCTC
>Ga0307515_10000692_pt1 | contig 77763 bp, 65 predicted proteins | sample 17_EM_MG_FD_194513 | JGI IMG/M metagenome (GOLD analysis project Ga0307515, IMG submission 194513) | Populus trichocarpa ectomycorrhiza microbial communities from riparian zone in the Pacific Northwest, United States - 17_EM | ecosystem: Host-associated > Plants > Roots > Unclassified | place...
AGCGCAGCGAACGAAGCGAGTTGCCCCGGGGCCGCCCGATGCCGAGCATCGCAGCGCAGTCGGCCCCCCCAGGGGCCGACCGACGAACCCCGAACCCTCAGCGGGCACCGCTCGCCGCGCCCGCTGCCGCGTACGCACGCAAGAGCGCATGCACGCCATTGGAAGCGACGGGCCGCAAGCAGTCATTGGCGCTTCGGGCGTGGTCCCCATCACTTCCATCACTCCCACTCCAGCTCGGCATAGGCTGCCGTGACGTTGCGCCGGTGGAACTGCTCGGCCAGCCGCCAGCCGGGCAGGGCGTCGCGGCCGACCTGGTCGACGGCCTGCTGGATGCTGGCCCGATTGCGCAGCGCGGCGCGCGTTTCCTTCAGCAGCGTCTGCAGGTACTGCTCTTCGGCGTCCAGCGCCGCCGGCCAGCGTGTGCTCGGCGCTCCGTGGCCCGGCACCGCGAGCGCGGCGTCGAAGCTGCGCAGTTCGGCCAGCACCTGCAGCCAGCCGCGCAGGCTGCCGTCGAGCACCGGCAGGTGGTCGACGAACAGCAGGTCGGCGAGGAACAGCGTGCGCGTGCGGGTGTCGAAGACGGTCAGGTCGTTGTCGGTGTGCGCCGTCGGCCAGGCATCGAGCTGCAGCGTGCGGCCGCCCAGGTCGAGTTCGAGCCGGCGCTCGACCAGCAGCGTCGGGTAGACGATGGCGTCGGCCGCCAGCCGCAGGCTGAAGTCGCGCTGCAGTGCGTTGCGCAGGTAGGGCTCACGCGCGCGCAGTGCCGCCGGCAGCCGGGCGTGGCCGACGAAGCGCGGCGGGTTCTCGGCCGCGCCGGCGGCGAAGGCGGCGTTGCCGAGCACGTGGTCGGGGTGGACGTGGGTGTTGATGACATAGCACACCGGCAGCGGCGTCGTGCGCGCGACGGCGGCGCGCAGCGCCTCGCCGACGGCAGGGGCGCCGCCGCTGTCGATGACGGCCACGCAGCGTTGGCCGACGACGAAGCCGAGGTTGGCGACGTCGCCGCCGTTGGCCGGCAGCCAGTCTTCGATGCGGCCCTGGTGCACGAACACGCCCGGCGCCACCTCGGCCACGCTCAGCGGCCCGGCTGCGCCGGCATCGGCGCAGCAGCACAGCAGCGTCAACAGTCCGGCAGCAGCAAGGGCGTTCATCGCGGCTAGCGGGGATCGGGGCCGAGGAAGCAGCCCGACTTCGCCTTGGCCTGCAGTTCGCGGTAGCGCTTGATCTGCGCCTGCAAGGATTCGGCGTCGCGGATGTAGCTGCCGCGTTCGCCGCCGATCGACGTGGCCTTCGCGGCGGTGCTGATCTGCACGTAGTCGTCGAACGAGATCTCGCGCGCCAGTGCGTCGAGCGCGCACGAGCACTTGTTGACCATCTCGTAGTACGGGCCGGGCCGGCTGTTCATGCATTCCTGCACGTAGAGCACGCGGTCGACGGTGGGGAAGTCGTTGGCCCAGGCGGGCAGCGTGAAGATCAGGCCGGCCAGGGCCAGCGGCAGGCGGTGGGTCAGAGTTTTCATCGTGTCTCGTTCTTCGGGGTCGTGTGCTCGGCGCCGTCGACATACAGCTCTTCGGCCAGCAGCGGCGCGGCAGCGCCATCGGCGCCGGCCACCAGCGTGCGGATGCCGTAGAGCCCGCCGGGCACGGCGTCCGACAGCATGAAACGGTACTCCTTGCGCGCCAGTTGCTCGTAGCGTGGCCGGTTGGGGTCGTCGACGAAAGGGGTGATGCGCACTTCGCGGCCCTTGACGTCGCGGCCGCGGTAGCGCAAGGTCACCTCTTCCACCGATGCGGCGTCGTAGGCGGCCATGCGGATGCGCTTGCGGAAGTGCGACTGCGAGCCTTTGGTCAGGCGCTGCATCTCGCGCAGTTCGCGCTCCAGGAAGTGCAGGATCACCGGGTTGCCTTCGGCAGTGGGCAGGTCGGGCAGCTGCACCTTGCGCTCGGCGCTGAGGAAGTCGGTGTGCGTCGCGCAGCAGCGGCCATCGGCGCCGCGCTTCAGCGCCAGCGTCACGCGGTCCTCGAAACCCGGCTCCAGCGTGCCGCTCTTGCGGAAGCTGTAGCGCAGCGTGGCCGGCGGCTTCACGTTGCCGAGCTGGTAGTCCATGAACAGCAGGCGCTCGGCCGCGGAGTAGTCCTTGGGCGGCTCCTCCGCGAGCAAGGGTCGGCACAGGGCCAGCAAGGTCAGGGCGATCAGGGCCAGGCGCATGGTGTCCTTGTCTTCAATGGGTGTCGATGGCGCGGCCGAGTTCGCCGGCCAGATCGGACTTCAGCCCTTCGAGCTGGCCGCGGGCCTGCCGCGCCCGGTCGAGCTGGCCTTGTTCGGTGTGCACCAGGCCCAGGCGGAACCAGGCCAGCTGCGAGGTCGGTTCCAGCTGCAGCGAGCGTTCCAGCGCCCGTTGCGACTCGGGCCAGCGGTGCAGGCTGCTCAAGGCCAGGCCGTGCAGGTACCAGGGCTGCGGGTCGTCGGCGTCGACGCGCGTCCAGTTGAAGGCCAGCGCTTCGAGTTCGTCCCAGCGCCGCTCGCGCTCGAGTACCGCGGCGCGCAGGAACTGCGGCTGCGCGGCCGGCGCGCGCTGCCAGTAGGCCAGGCGTTCGGCGTCGAGCGGCTGAACCGGCACGAAGCGGCTGTCGCTGCCGTCCTGAAGCGGCTGCAGCCATTCGAGCGGCGCCGAGAAGTAGTGCGCCGCACCGCCGCGCAGGCGGAAGGTCAGGATGCCGACCAGGCGCAGCTGTTCGTCGAACAGGCCACCGCCGCTGGCGCCCGACGTGAAGGCATTGCTGCTCTGGATGACGCGGGCGCCGTCCATCCGGTACAAGGCCACGACCCGGCCCAGGCTGTGCTGCAGCCCCATGCCGCCGGTGTAGCCGAAGGCCGAGACCGGCTCGCCGGGCCACAGGGCGCTGCTGCGGCCCAATGCCACGGCCGTGGCGCCGAGACCGGGCACGCGCAGCAGGCACAGGTCGTGTTCGGCGTCGACGGCCTGGGCATCGGCGCGCCAGCGCTGGCCGCCGCGCAGCACATACGCGGCACTGGCGTCGCGCGTGACGTGGCAGTTGGTCAGCACCTGGTCGGAGGCGACGGCCACGCCGGAGCCGAGCGAATAGCCGCCCTGCACGCGCTGGACTTCGATCTTCCAGACGCTCGTCGCGAGCTGCACCAGCGTCGCACGGTCGGCTTCGGCGCGCGCGCCGTCGGTCTGCGCCGACAGCGACAGCAACACCGTCAGGGCCTGGGCCAGCAGGTATTTCATGCGGCGGCCAGAGCTGGGCCCGGGGTCAGCGGACCTCGAACGACTCGTCGACCAGCGGTACGCCGTATTCGCGCAGGATGGCCTGGATCTCGGCCTGCTTCGACTGCAGCAGGCCTTCGACCTGCTGCTTCCATTCGCGTTCGCCGTAGCGCACGCCCATGGCCATCTGGTAATCGAACCGGATGCCCGGCTCGGACTTCAGCGGCACCACCGTCAGCGCCACGTTCTTGACGCGCTGCGCGAAGTAGCCGGCGATCGGCCCCCAGACGATGGCAGCGTCGATCTTGCCGGCGCTGAGGTCGCGCTCGATGATCTGCCCCGGGTACTGCGCCGGGTCGGCGTTCATCATCGGGTAGGGCACGCCCTGGTCGACGAGCTGGTGCTTGGCCAGCCAGTCCGATGCCGGCGATCGGTCGTAGATGCCGATGCGCAGCGCTTTCAGCGTGGCCGGCGGCAGGCGCAGGAAGTCTTCGCCCGTCTTCACCGGGTCCAGGCCTTTGCCGGCGGCGAACACCAGCGCGTAGGTGGAGCGGTAGTAGGGCTTGGTCACCGAGACCTGGTCGTAGCCGGCCGGCACGCCCATCACGATGTCGCACGGGTAGTCCTGGCCCGGCAGCTTGTAGCGCAGCGTGTTGCGGATGAAGGCCATCCGCTGCGGGAACGAGTAGTACGTGACCGGCAGGCCGAGCGCCTTGCCGAAGACTTCGGCGATGCGGTTCTCGATGCCTTGCCGGGCGTCGTTGGAGAAGGGCAGGTTGTTCGGGTCCTGGCACACGCGCAGGGCCTGGCGCGGCGCCGCCTCGTCCTGCGCCGGCACCGGCAGCGCCGCCACGAGCGCGGCCGCGCCGATGGCCATGCGGACGAATCGGGCGAAACGGGCTTGCAGCCGCACCGCGATCATTTGATTTCTTCGACCTTCGCGCGTGTGATGGCGCCGTCGGAGCGCCCCTTGAGGTAGGCGTACAGCTCGTTGATGTTGTTCATCACGACGGGGCTGTTGCCGAAGCTTTGCATGCCCTTTTCGAGCCGGCCGTTGGTCACGGTCTTGACGAACTCTTCCTTCGTCAGCGTCTTCAGGCTGTTCACCAGCGACGGGCCGACCATGCCCTCCTGGTTGGCGCCGTGGCAGCGGTCGCAGGCGGCGGCGCGCCAGGCACGGAAGCCCTTCATGGTCTCGGGGTCCACCTTGTAGCCTTCCTGCACCGTGTACAGCGGCGCAGCGTTGCTGCCGGTGGCGGCCTGGGCCTGGGCGTGCGCGGTGCCGCCGACGAGCAGCATCAGGCACAGCGTAGAGGGTCGAAACATCATGGCGCGTCGTCCGATTGACATGGAAAGAAAAGAAAAGGGGGATGGCACCTTCGCAAGCGCCGCCCCCCATCAACCACCTACCAAGACTGCAGTGTCCTGACGATCAGTCAGTTGGGCAATGCAAAGACCGTCAGCGAGCCGCCGAGTTCCGTGTATTGGTTCAACTCGCGGTATCCACCCACGGCGCCGAGGCCGTCGGTGTCCTTCTCCAGGCCTGCTGCCATGCCGATGCCGGCCCAGCCGCCGATGCCCGAGAACACGCCGATGAACTGCTTGCCCTTGTGTTCGTACGTGAACACGTTGCCGATGATGCCGGACGGCGTCTTGAACTTGAACAGCTCCTTGTTGATGTCCGCCTTGTCGACGCACTTCAGGTAGCCCTCGAGCGTGCCGTAGCAGGACAGGCCGCCAGCGGTGTTGAGCGAGCCGCTCCAGACCGAGAACTTCTCGGCATGGCTCTGCACGATCTTGCCGGTGCCCGCGTTCCAGGTGATGAAGTTACCCATGCCGCCATGGCTGCCCGGCGCCGGGTACATCGACAGCGTGGCGCCCACATAGGGTTGACCCGCGGTGTATTCGACCTTGAACGGCTCGTAGTCCATGCAGACGTGGTTCGTCGGCACGTAGAAGAGCTTGGTCTCGGGGTCGTACGACGCCGGCTGCTGGTCCTTGCTGCCCAACGCTGCCGGGCAAACGCCCTTGGTGTTGACGTCAGCACCGTTCTGCGCCGTGGAGTACTTCGACACCACCTGCGGCCGCCCGGTCTTCATGTCCACGTGCGTGGCCCAGTTGACCTTCGGGTCGTACTTCTCGGCCACCAGCAGCGCGCCGGTCACGCGGTCCAGCGTGTAGCCGAAGCCGTTGCGGTCGAAGTGCACCAGCGCCTTGGTCGGCTTGCCCTTGACGTCGATGTCGGCCAGGATCATTTCATTGATCCCGTCGAAGTCCCACTCGTCGAACGGCGTCATCTGGTAGACCCACTTGGCCGCACCGGTGTCGACGTCACGCGCGAAGATGGTCATCGACCACTTGTTGTCGCCCGGCCGCTGCGACGGGTTCCACGTCGACGGGTTGCCCGTGCCGTAGTACATCAGGTTCAGCGCCTTGTCGTAGCTGTACCAGCCCCAGGTGGTGCCGCCGCCGGTCTTCCACTGGTCGCCCTTCCAGGTCTTCAGCGACGAGTCCTTGCCGACCGGCGCCATCTTGCCGTCGGTCCAGGTCATGGTCTTGTCCGGGTCGATCAGCATCTCGCTGTCGGGGCCCACGCTGTAGCCCTTCCAGGCCGGCTTGCCGTCGGACAGGTTGTAGGCCGCGATGAAGCCGCGCACGCCCCATTCGCCGCCGCTGATGCCGGTGATCACCTTGTCCTTGAAGATGTGCGGCGCGTTGGTGTTGACGGCACCCAGCTTCGGGTCGCCGTTCTTCGTGCTCCACACCAGCTTGCCGGTCTTCGCGTCCAGCGCGATCAGCATGCTGTCGGCCTGCTGCAGGATGACCTTGCCCTCGGCGTAGGCCAGGCCGCGGTTGACGGTGTCGCAGCACATCTGCGGGATCACGGCCGGATCCTGCTTGGGTTCGTACTTCCACAGGATCTTCTGCGTATCGAGGTCGATCGCGAAGACCTTGTTCGGGAACGGCGAGTGCAGGTACATCTTGCCGTCCACGACCAACGGCGAGCCTTCATGGCCTCGCAGCACCCCGGTGGAGAAGGTCCACGCGACCTGCATCTTCCCGACGTTGCCCTTGTTGATCTGGTTGAGCTTGCTGTAGCGCTGGTTGAACATGTCACCAGCTTGCGTGGCCCAGTTCTTGGAGTTGGCAATGTTCTTCTCCACGTCGGCGTTGGCATAGGCCAAAGCCGGCAGGGCCAGAATTGCAACTGCCAAACCCCTCATGATGCCGCCGCTTGTTTGACGGGGAAAACTCATTGATGTCTCCTTGCTGAAAGGTGGTCGGACTCGTTTGCGCAAGAGGCCACCTGACCCCTCACCGCTTGTCTGACAAGACGCTCTGTCCGCAACAAGCATGCCCATTTCGGATGCCGCACCGCCACACGTGCTGGCGCCCCTGGGCTGGCACCGGTGCGCAAGGCATGCGCGGTGCCTGGACTCCGGTTAAACCCTGTTCTTTTGCTCTTGCAATTCCGATTTGAGCGGCTACGGACCCCACCGGCGGGCTCCCGGATTCGGGAAAGTCCGGAGTCGGAGCCGGCACCGGGGCTGACGCCGAACCCGTGCCGGGTGCCTTCATCGGCGCGGTGGCGCTGCGACGGCCACCACTTTTGGCGCAGAGTGTTCCACCGCAAACGCAACACCGCCGCGCCGCCGCCGGCGTGGCTGCAGGCGGCGCCACGCACAGCGCGTTCAGGCACGCCGGGGCGCAGAAGTTGCAGGTCCGAGTGAAAGCACTGACCGTGAGGGCATGCGCGTTCCGCGAGACTCGCCAGCCTTCGTCGACACTCCATCCCATGCTGCGCATCAACGGCCTGACCAAACGCTATGGCAACCACGCCGCATTGCAATCGCTGTCGCTTGAATTGATGCCCGGCCAGTTCGTCGCCCTGCTGGGCCCGAACGGCGCCGGCAAGTCGACGCTGTTCCAGGTGTTGACGGGCCTGTTCGCCGCCGACGAAGGCGAGGTCGAGGTCGCAGGCCACTCGCTGCGCCGCAGCGCCAGCGCCGCCTTGCGCCACATCGGCGTGGTGTTCCAGCAGATCTCGCTGGACCTGGACCTGAGCATCCGCCGCAACCTGCTGTTCCAGGCCGACCTGCAAGGCCTGCCGCGGGCGCTGGCGCGCGAGCGCATCGAACGCGGCTGCGCGCGGCTGGGCGTGGACGCGAACCTGGATCGCAAGGTGCGTGAACTGTCCGGCGGCAACCGGCGCAAGGTCGAGCTGGTGCGCGCCGGGCTGCACGAGCCGGGGCTGCTGCTGATGGACGAAGCCACGGTCGGCCTGGACCCGAAGTCGCGCCGCGACCTGCTCGAGGTCTTGCATGCCGACGTGCGCGAGCGCGGCACCTGCGTGCTGTGGGCGACGCACCGCGTCGACGAAGCCGAAAGCGCCGACCGCGTGCTGGTGCTGCACAAGGGCCGGCTGCTGGCCGACGGCACGCCGGCGGCCGTGACACAGACGCTCGGCGAGCCGACGCTGGAGGCCGGCTTCATCCGCGGCACCGCCTGAATGAAATTGGAACGAAACAGACAAGATGGAGTCGACACGATGATGCGTTTGCACCGCCTGGCCGCGTGGGCCCTGTCAGCCGCCTGCTGCAGCGCCGCGCTGGCGCAGGGCACGGCCTATGTGTCCAGCGAGAAGGACGATGCGCTGACCGTCATCGACCTCGGCACGCTGGCCGTGAAGGGCACCATCGCCACCTGCAAGCGCGGCCGCCACCTGCAGCTGACGCCCGATCGCAAGCTGCTGCTGGCCTGCACCGACTCCAACGCCGCCGACCTCATCGACCCGGCCAGCGGCAAGTCGCTGCGCCGCATTCCGATGGGCGACGAACCCGAAGCCTTCGACATCTCGCCCGACGGCAAGACGATCTACGTCTCGAACGAAGACGAAGCCGAGACCAGCTTCATCGACATGGCCAGCGGCAAGAAGCTGAAGTCGGTGAAGGTCGGCGCCGAACCCGAAGGCGTGAAGATCAGCGCTGACGGCAAGACCTTGTACGTGACGTCCGAAGTGGCCGGCCTCGTGCACGTCATCGACACCGCCAGCGCCAAGCTGGTCAAGAACATCAAGGTCGGCAAGCGGCCGCGGCGCATGGCCTTCGCCGCCGACGGCAAGGAGCTGTGGGTCACCAACGAACTCGACGCCAGCGTCAGCGTCGTCTCCACCGCCGAGCAGCGCGTGCTGGCGACGCTGAAGTTCGAGGTCAAGGGCGCGCGCGCCGAAGACATCACGCCGGTCGGCATCCAGATCTCGCGCGACGGCAAGCGGGCTTTCGTGGCACTCGGGCGCGCCAACCACGTCGCCTTCGTCGACGTCGCGGCCCGCAAGGTCACGAACCTGGTGCTGGTGGGCAAGCGCGCCTGGAACGTCACGCTCGACAAGGCCGAGGCGCGGCTGTATGTCGTCAACGGTCTCAGCGACGACATCACGGTGGTCGACGTGGCCGGCGCGAAGGCGATCAAGAGCATCCCGGTCGGGCGCGTGCCCTACGGGCTGGTGGTGATCGAATGAGGCTTCGGTTGCTGGCCTTCGGTGCCTGCCTGGCCGCCGGCGCGGCGCAGGCCGCGGCGCTGAATGCGACGCTGATCTCGCCGCAGGGCGATACGCGGCTCGAACGCTCGCGCGTCGAGCGCGCCTACCTTGGCCACGCGGGCGGCCCGGCCGCCGAAGCGGTGCAGGTGGCGCTGGAAGAAGGCCGCTTCGAGCTCGACGCGGCGGGCAGCTCGGTGACGCTGGGCACGGTCGAAGCCGGCACGCTGGAAGCCGCGCGCGCGGCGGCGCTGAACGCCGAGAAGGCCGGCGCCGCGGTGCTGCTGACCGACCTGCCGGCCGCCTGGACGCTGGCCATTGCCGACGCGGTGAAGCTGCCGGTGCTCAACGTCGGCGCCGCCGAAGACAGCCTGCGCCAGCAGGACTGCCGGCCGCGCCTGTTCCACCTGCTGCCCAGCGAGCGCATGCGTGCCGATGCGCTGGCGCAGACGCTGGTGTCGCGCAAGTGGAGCAAGCTGCTGCTGTTGACCGGCCCCAGCGCTGCCGACCAGCAGCGCGCGGCCACCGCGCAGGCATCGATGAAGCGCTATGGGCTGCAGGTGGTGGCGAGCAAGGCCTTCAAGCTGTCGGCCGACCCGCGCGAACGCGAGCTGGCGAATCCGCTGCTGTTGACCGCCGGCGCGCAGTACGACGCTGTGTGGGTGGTCGACAGCGACGGCGAGTTCGCGCGCAGCCTGCCGTACCGCACCGTGCTGCCGCGGCCGGTGGTCGGCGATGCCGGGCTCGTGGCGCTGGCCTGGCATGCGCAGTTCGAACGCTACGGCGCGCCGCAGGTGTCGCGCCGCTTCGCGAAGGCGGCCAAGCGGCCGATGACGGCGCAGGACTGGGCCGCCTGGGTCGGCGGCAAGCTGCTGGTGGCGCTGGCCACGGCGCTGCCCAAGGGCCCTGCCAGCGCCTGGGCGCAGGCGCTGCCGAAGACCACGGTCGACGGCTCCAAGGGCACGACGCTGAGCCTGCGCGCCTGGGACGGCCAGTTGCGCCAACCGCTGCTGCTGACCGACGGCCAGGGCGTCATCTCGCAGGCGCCGGTGGACGGCGTGCTGCACCCGAGCAACGTGCTCGATACGCTGGGCGTCGATGCGCCGGAGAAACTATGCAAGAGCGCGCGTTGACCCCCGCTGCCGCGGCTGCCGCGGCCGCGGCGCCCGCGCTGCACCGCGGCGCCGTGCATGCGCTGCAGGCGCTGCGCGCGATCGTGCTGCGCGAGCTGCTGAAGTTTTCTCAGCAGACCGGCCGGCTGGTGTCGGCGCTGGTGCGGCCGCTGCTGTGGCTGGCGGTGTTCGCCGCGGGTTTCCGCAACGTCTTCGGCGTGGCCATCGTCGAGCCCTACGACACCTACATCCCCTACGACGTCTACATCGCGCCCGGGCTGGTCGGCATGGTGCTGCTGTTCAACGGCATGCAGTCGTCGCTGGCGATGGTCTACGACCGCGAGATGGGGCTGATGCGGCTGCTGCTGACGGCGCCGCTGCCGCGGCCCTGGCTGCTGTTCAGCAAGCTGTGCGCGACGGCGCTGCTGTCGGTGCTGCAGGCGCTGGCCTTCGTCGTCGTCGCGATGCTGTTCGGCACCGATCTGCCGGTGCTGTCGTGGGCGGGGCTGCATGCCTTCGCGGCGCTGCTGGCCGCGGCGCTGATGCTCGGCGCACTCGGCCTGCTGCTGTCGGTGCACATCAAGCAGCTGGAAAACTTCGCCGGCACGATGAACTTCGTCATCTTCCCGATGTACTTCATGTCGACCGCGCTGTACCCGCTGTGGAAGCTGCAGGAGTCGGGTGCCGAATGGGTCTACCAGCTGGCGCGGTTCAACCCCTTCACGCATGCCGTCGAGTGGGTGCGCTTCGCGCTGTACGGCAAGGACCCGGGCCTGGCGCCATATGTCGTGCTCGGCTGCGGCGTGGCCTTCTTCGCCGTCGCCTGCTGGGGCTACGACCCGCAGCGCGGCTTCGGCGGCCTGACCAAGCGCGGCGGAGGGCCGGCATGACGGGCCCCGTGATCCACCCCATCACACGCCGTTCCTGCCTGGCGCTCGGCCTGGCCGCGCTGGCCCCGGCACCTGCGTCAGTGCTGGCGGCGTCGGTCTTCCCGTCGCGGCCGGTCACGATGTGGATTCCCTGGCCGGCCGGCGGCGCCACCGACATCTCGCTGCGCCTGCTGGCCGAGCTGGCGTCGCAGCACCTGGGGCAGCCGGTGCTGACCGAAAACCGCGGCGGCGCCGGCGGCACGATGGCCATGCCGGTGCTGCAGTCGGCCGAACCCGACGGCTACACGATCGCGCAGCTGCCCTACCCGGTGTTTCGCATCGTGCACACGCAAAAGGTGCTGTGGGATCCGGTGCGCGACACGACGCCGATCCTGCAGGTCTCGGGTGTGACCTTCGGCGTGCTCGTCGCGGCCGGCAGTGCCTTGCGTTCGCTGGACGACCTGTTCGCGCTGGCCCGCGCCCGCCCGGGCGAGCTGAGCGTCGCGACCAACGGCGTCGGCACGACACCGCACGTGGTGCTCGAAGAGCTGTTCACCGCGCGCGGCCTGCGCTACATCCACGTACCGTACAAAGGCACGGCCGAGCAGATCAACGCCATCGCGTCGGGGCAGGTGATGGCCGGCGTCAACTCCACCGGCTTCGGCCCCGCCGTCGACAGCGGGCGGCTGCGCCTGCTGGCCACCTTCGGCGCGCAGCGCTCGAAGCGCTGGCCGCTGGTGCCGACCTTGCGCGACCTGGGCTTCGACATCGTCGCGCAGTCGCCCTACGGCCTGGCCGGGCCGGCCGGCCTGCCCAGCAGCGTGGTCGCGACCTTGCACGCCGCGTTCAAGCGCGCGATGTTCGAGCCGGCGTTCGCGAACGAGCTCGCCAAGTACGACCAGGAGGTCGACTACCTGGGCCCGGCGGACTACGCGCATTCGTGCCGCGAGTTCCTGGCCCGCGAGCGCCGAGCCATCGAAAAGCTGGGCCTGGTGCGCAGCGGCAGCGGGGGTTGAGTTGACGAATCAACGCTGGCGCAGCGACCTCTGGCGCATCGCGGCCGTGGTGCTGGCCTGGTATGTGCTGTCGTCGGCGCTGGACCTGCACGAATCGTTCGTCGCGTGGATCGGGCGTTTCGAGCGCTGGCAGTTCGACGAGCTGCCGTTCACCGCCATCGTGCTGGCCGTGGGCTTGAGCTGGTACGCGCGGCGCCGGCGCAATGAACTGCGCGCCGAGCTGGCCCGGCGTGAAGCCGCCGAAGGCCACGTCGCCGCGCTGCTGGCGCACAACCGCGAACTGGCGCAACAGCTGATCAGCGTGCAGGAAGCCGAACGCCTGTCGCTGGCGCGCGAACTGCACGACGAACTGGGTCAGCGCTGCAGCGCCATCCTCGTCGAAACCGCCAGCCTGCGCCGCGCCGGCGACGACCGCGCCGCGATGCTCGGCGCCGCCGCGCGCGCCGATGTCGCGGCGCAAGGCCTGTACCTGCTGCTGCGCGGCATGCTCGGCCGGCTGCGCCCGGCGCAGCTGGATGCGCTGGGCCTGCCGGCGGCGCTGCAGGACTTGTGCGAAAGCTGGGAAACGCGCAGCGGCGTGGCCTGCGTGTTCCACCACGACGGCCCGCTGCAGGCGCTGCCCGACGTGCTGAACATCACCGTCTATCGCGTCGTGCAGGAGTCGCTGACCAACGCGCTGCGCCACGCCCGCGCACGCAGCGTGCGCATCGTGCTGCTGGCCACGGCCGACGGGCTGCAGCTGACGGTGCAGGACGATGGCCAGGGCATGGACGTGGCCGCCAGCAGCCGGCGCGGCCTGGGCCTGCTCGGCGCGGCCGAGCGCGCCGCCGCCGCCGGCGGCGAGCTGCAGGTGCACAGCGAGCCCGGGGCGGGCGTGCGGCTGCAGCTGCGGCTGCCACTGCCGTTGGCAGCGGCGCCGAACGCCTGGCGCGAGGCCGCATGATCCGCGTGCTGCTGGCCGACGACCACCCGGTGGTGCGCACCGGCTACCGGCGGCTGCTCGAACAGGCCGGCGACATCCAGGTCGTGGCCGAAGCCGCCGATGCCGACGCCGCTTATGTGCTGGTGCAAAGCGAGCGGCCCGACGTGCTGATCACGGATCTGGCCATGCCCGGCGGCGGCGGGCTCGGGCTGATCCGCCGCGTCATGCAGCGCGATCCGGCAGCGCGGGTGCTGGTCTTCAGCATGCACGACAGCGACACGCTCGTGCGCCAGGCGTTGGAAGCCGGCGCGCGCGGCTTCCTCACCAAGGGCAGCGCGCCCGACAGCCTGGTCGACGCCGTGCACGCACTGCACGCCGGCCAGCGTTTCCTGGCACCCGAGCTGCCGCCTTCGCTGCTGCAGCGCCGCCCCGAACAGGAAGCCGAACGCCTGGCCGAGCTGAGCCTGCGCGAGTTCGAGATCTTCCGCCTGCTCGCGCAGGGCCATTCGGCGCAGCAGTGCGCGGCGACGCTGAAGCTGAGCCCGAAGACCGTCTCCAATCACCAGACGACGATCAAGGACAAGCTCGGCGTCAGCACCTCTGCGGCGCTGGCACATATGGCGATCCGCCACGGCGTCATCAGCAGCGCGGGGCTGTAGCCGTCATTGACAGCGGGAAGTTTTCCCTGTCCCGCGGCAGGCCGCGTTGGTAGCGTCTGGCCCATGACCAGAACGATATCGAGGAGACCGACGATGGCCCCGTGGCACCGCCGCTGGCCGGCCCTGGCGGCTGCGGCCTGCGCCGCCGGAGCGCCGGGCGCGCAGGCGCAGACGGCAGACCCCGTGGTGCAGCGCGTCGAGATCATCGGCATCACGCCGGTGCCCGGCGCCGGCGTGCCGCGCGACCAGATCCCGGCCAACGTGCAGACCGCCGACGACAGCCGCTTGCGCCGCCTGCAAAGCCTGAACCTGCCCGACTTCATGGGCGGCCAGCTGCCCAGCGTCAACGTCAACGAAGTCCAGGGCAACCCGTACCAGATGGACGTGAACTACCGCGGCTTCAGCGCCAGCCCGCTGCTGGGCACGCCGCAGGGTTTGTCGGTGTTCCAGGACGGCGTGCGCGTCAACGAACCTTTCGGCGATGTCGTCAACTGGGATCTGATCCCGCGCATGGCGCTGGCCAGTCTGACCTTGCTGCCGGGGTCCAACCCCTTGTTCGGGCTGAACACGCTGGGCGGGGCGCTGGTGCTGCAGACGAAGAGCGGCAGTACGCATGCCGGCAGCGAAGCTGAGGTCCAGGCCGGCAGCTTCGGCCGCCGCAGCGTCGAGCTGAGCCATGGTCAACTGCTGGGTGACAACGGCGGCCACCTGTTCCTGGCCGCAAGCACCTTCGATGAAGACGGCTGGCGCGACGCGTCGCCGTCGCGCGTGCGGCAGTTGTTCGCCAAGGTCGGCCAGCAGCGCCCGGGCGCGGCGTGGAACCTGAGCCTGACGCATGGCGACAACCGCCTCGTCGGCAACGGCCCGCTGCCCGAGGCCATGCTGGCCAGCGGCGGCTCGCAGGTCTACACGCTGCCCGACATCACGAACAACCGCATGACGCTGCTGACGCTGGGCGGCAGCCTGCAGCCGCGTGCGCAGCTCGAACTGTCGGGCACGGCCTACCTGCGGCGCGCGCACGCCGCCACGCTGAACGGCGACCTGAACGACGACTACGACCCGCCGGCGGTGGAGGCTTCCGGCCTCGAGCACCGCACGCACAGCGGCCAGCGCGGCGCCGGCCTGGCGCTGCAGGCCACGCTCAGCGAAGGCGGCCACCGCTTCACGCTGGGGGCCGCGCACGACCGCTCGCACAGCGACTTCCAGCAGACCACGGCCGAAGGCGTGCTCGACGCCAGCCGTGCCGTCGTCGACACCGGCGCGGCCACGGTCGACGCGCAGGTCGAAGGCCGCAGCCGCACGAGCAGCGTCTATGCCGCGGCCGTGCTGGCGCTGCAAAGCAATCTGCAGCTGACGCTGTCCGGCCGCTACAACGACACGCGCGTCGACACCGTCGATGTCGGCCGCGCCACGCTCGGGCTCGACACGGCGCTGGACGGGCAGGGCCGCTACCGCAAGTTCAATCCGGCGCTCGGCCTGACCTGGCAGCTGACGCCCACGTTCACGGCCTACGGCAACGTCAGCCAGGGCAACCGCGCGCCAAGCCCGATCGAGCTCGGCTGCTCGGACCCCGACAACGCCTGCGTGCTGCCCAACGCACTGCAGTCCGACCCGCCGCTGAAGCAGGTCGTCTCGCAGACCGTCGAGGCGGGCGTGCGCGGCAGCCTCGGCGAAGGCGTGCGCTGGAACGCGTCGGCCTACCGCAGCGTGAACCGCGACGACCTGCTGTTCATCAGCAACGGCCACGCGGCCGGCTACTTCACGAACTTCGGCCGCACGCTGCGCCAGGGGCTGGAATTCGGCGCGTCCGGGCGCGCCGGCGCGGTGGACTGGATGCTGTCGTACAGCTTCCTGCGCGCCGTCTTCGACTCGTCGGCCTGTCTGGTGGCCGAGTCCAACAGCGCGGCCGGCAGCAGCGTCGCGTGCCCCGGCGACGACGAGATCGAGGTCCGCCCCGGCAACCAGCTGCCGGGCCTGCCGCGGCAGAGCCTGAAGGGCAGCGTCGACATCCAGGCCGCTGCCGGCTGGCGCATCGGCGCGCAGGTCAACGCCTACGCCGGCCAGTTCGTGCGCGGCAACGAAAACAATGCCCAGCAGGCCGATGGCGCCGCCTTCTTCGGCAGCGGCCGCGTCGGCGGCTACGCGGTGATGAACCTGACGTCGAGCTGGCGCTTCGCACCCGGCTGGGAACTGTTCGGCAAGCTCAGCAATGTCTTCGACCGCCGCTATGCCAGCGCCGGCCGCCTGGGCACCAACGCCTTCGACGCCAGCGGCGCGCTGCGCGCCCCCGACGACTGGCGCAACGAGCAGTTCGTCGGCCCCGGCGCGCCACGCGCCTTGTGGCTGGGCTTGCGCTGGACGCTGGGCGACGGCTGAGAGGCTGAGAGTCTTTCGATCATGCCCGCTCATCACGCCAGAAGGCGCCTGCTCGTCGTTGCAAATGCTCGCAATAGCCCGAGCTATGGCTGCGCTTTGCGCCTCGATCAGACGCCTTCTGGCGCGCTGCTCGGGCACGCTCGAAAAACTCTCAGCCTCTGACACGGCGCGTCTCTTGCTGAACGGTACCCCGGGCGGCGTGGCTGCCTGCGCCTGCGCCAGCGGCGTGACACACTGTGCCGCGCGCGGCGCGTTGCGCATGGAATGACAGCGCCTGAGCGCACCGGGAGCCCCGCCACATGGACCGTTCTGACGCGCTGCTGCACGATGCCCGCCAACGTGCGCTGGCGCTGGAACAAGAGGTCGGCCGCGCGGTGCTCGGCCAGGCGCGGGCCATCCGGCTGATCAACACCGCCGTCTTCGCGCGTGGCCACGTGCTGCTGCAGGGGGATGTCGGCGTCGGCAAGACGACCCTGCTGCGCGCCTTCGCGCGGGTGCTCGGCGGCGCCTTCGCGCGCACCGAAGGCACCATCGACCTGATGCCCAACGACCTGGTCTACTACACCTACATCGGCGCCGATGGCCGGCCGTCGGTGGACCCCGGGCCGCTGATCCACCACGGCGAAGAACTCGCGATCTTCTTCTTCAACGAGATCAACCGCGCCCGGCCGCAGGTGCATTCGCTGCTGCTGCGCGTGATGGCCGAGCGCAGCGTGTCGGCCTTCAACCGCGAGTTCCGCTTTCCGCACCTGCTGGTGTTCGCCGACCGCAACCGCGTCGAGCGCGAAGAGACCTTCGAGATCTCGGCCGCGGCCCGCGACCGCTTCATGCTCGAAGTGGCGGTCGACGCGCCGGTGACCGAAGACGACCGCCGCGGCCTGGTCTTCGACCCGCGCTTCCACGACACCGACCGCCTGATCGACAGCCTCACCGCGGCCATGCTCGCGCACACCGAGCTGAACGCGCTGGCCGACCTGATCCAGCGCAGCGTGAAGACCTCCGACGCGCTGCAGGCCTATGCGCTGGCGCTGTGGCGCGCCACGGCCCAGCCGGCAGCGTTCGGCGTCAAGCTGCCCGACATCGACATGACGCAGCTGATGCTCGCCGGCGCCAGCCCGCGCGGCATGAGCCTGCTGCTGCGCGCGGTGCGCGTGGCCGCCTGGCTCGAAGGGCGCAGCCACGCGACGCCCGAAGACCTGCAGTCGCTGTTCTTCGAGGCCATCGCGCACCGGCTGTGCCTGCAGCCGGTGTACGAGATGCGGCGCCAGGAGATCACCGCGGCGCTGGTGTCGGGCATCCTGGGCCAGGTGGCGGCGCCATGACCGTTCCGGCGGTTCGCGAGCTGCACTACCGCGTCAGCGCGCCGGTGCTCGGCGGCTTCCCCGGCCACCACCGAAGCACGCGCGGCGACAGCGGCTTCGAGTTCCGCGGCCATGCCGCGCTGCTGGACGCACCCGACCCGCGCCGGCTCGACCTGCACGCCAGCCTGCGCGACCCCTTCGGCGACTGGCGCGTGCGGCTGTACAGCCAGCGCAAGTCTGTTCCCGTGGTCGTCGTGGCCGACCTGTCGGCGTCGATGGGTTTCGAAGGCCGGCAGCGCAAGGCCGAGGTGCTGGCCGATTTCGTCGCCAGCCTGGGCTGGTCGGCCTGGCGCACCGGCGACCGCTTCGGCTTCATCGGCTGCGACGCGGCGGTGCGCCCCGAATGGCTGCAGCTGCCGACGCGAGCCCGCGGCACCAGCCACACGCTGGCCGAAGCGCTGCGAGGCTGGGCGCCGGCCGGGCCGTCGGCGCGTTCGGCCGCCGGGCTGCTGCAGGCGCCATCGCTGCTGGGACGGCAGCGCGCGCTGGTGTTCCTGGTTTCCGACTTCCACCTGCCGCTGCCGCTGCTGCAGGCCGTGCTGGCTGGCCTGGCGGCGCACGAGGTGGTGCCGGTGGTGCTGTGGGATCCGCTCGAATTCACCGTCAACGCGGTGCGCGGCCTGCTGCACACCGTCGACCCGGAGAGCGGCCGCCGCCGCCTCGTCTGGTGGCGGCCGGCCTTGCGCGCACGCTGGGAGCGCGCCCACGCCGAGCGCCGCGAAGCCTTGATGCAGGCCTTCGCGGCACAGCGCCTGCGGCCGCTGTTCATCGAAGGCGCCTTCGACGCCGACGCCGTGACCCGCCACTTCCACCGTTGATGACGATGTCGATGCGGCGCTTCGGGTTCGGCGTTGCGCGGCTGCTGCTGTTGCTGCTGCTGGGCGCCGGGGCCGCGCGGGCGGCGGACGCACCGGCCGGGCCGTCGGCCGAGGTGATCGAACCGCGCGCCTTCGGCTACATGGTCGGCGACGTGCTGCAGCGGCGCGTGCTGCTGCAGCTGCCTGCCGGCCTGGCGCTGGACCTGTCGTCGCTGCCGCAGACGCGCCGGCCCGGCCAGGCGCTGGAGCTGCGCGCGGCGCGGCTGGACGGTCGCGAGCTGCGCCTGGACTACCAGGTGTTTCTGGCGCCGACGGAAGTGCGCACGCTGGAGATGCCGCCGCTGCAGCTGCGCTTTACCGGGCCTGCCGGCGAACGCTTCCTGCGCATCGACGCCTGGCCGGTGACGGTGGCGCCGCTGGTGCCGCTGGACGTATCGCCGCGAGAAGGCCTGGGCGAGATGCGGCCCGACACCGCGCCGCCGTTGATCGACACGTCGGCCCGGCGCTGGCGGCTGCTGGCATATGCCGCGGTGCTGGCGCTGTTGGTGCTGGTCCTGGCGCAGGTCTACATCGGCCTGCCGTGGTGGGGGCGCCGGCGGCGGCCGTTCGGACTGGCCTGGCGCAGCTTGCGCAGCCTGCCGGCGTCGCCATCGCCGCAGCAGCGCCGCGAAGCTTTGCAGCAGCTGCACCAGGCGCTGAATCGCAGCGCGGGCGAGGTGTTGTTCGAAGCGGGGCTGGCCGCCTTCGTCGCCACGCATCCGCGCTTCGCGCCGCTGCACGACGAACTGGCGCGCTTCTTCCAGCGTTCGCACGACGAGTTCTTCGCCGAGCGCGGCGGCGAGGTCGACGCGGCGTGGCTGCGCACGCTGTGCCGCGCCTGCCGCGATGCCGAGCGGGGCAGCGCATGAGTTTCGACTCGCCCTGGCTGCTGTGCCTGCTGCCGCTGGCACTGCTGCCGCTGTGGGCCGAGCCGGGCGCGGCCCTGCCGAACGCGTGGCTCGACTCGCTGCGCCGCGACTGGGCTTCGTCGGCCTTGTCGTGGGCGCTGCGTGGCGCGGCCGTGCTGGCGCTGGCGGCGCTGGTGATCGGCATCGCCGGCCCGTACCGGCCCGAGGTGCAGATCGAGCGGGTCGGCCGCGGCGCCGAGATCGTGCTGGTGCTGGACCGCAGCCGCAGCATGGACCAGGGCTTCGCCGGCGCACGCCCGGCCACCGCGGTGGCCGGCACCGGCCCGGAGGCGCTGGACTACTACGCGAAGCTGCGTGCCGCCGAAGGGCGCGCGTCCAAGGGCAAGGTGGCGCGGCAGATGCTGTCCGAATTCGCGCAGCAGCGGCCCGACGACCGCTTCGGCATGGTCGTGTTCAGCACCGTGCCGATGCGGGTGCTCGAGTTCACGCAGAAGCCCGATGTGATCCAGGCCGCCATCAACGCCGGCAACATCGGCCGCGGCCTGTCGGAAACCAACATCGCGCTGGCGCTGCAGTCGGCCCTGGGCTTCTTCGAAGGCCGGGCCTACACCGGCTCGCGCATCGTGCTGCTGGTGTCCGACGGCGGCGACCGGCTCGATGCCGACGCGCGCGACCGCATCACCGAGCTGGCGCGGCAGTACCGCGTCGCGTTCTACTGGATCTACATCCGTTCGGCGCGCAGCCCCGGCCTGATACTCGGCGCGGACGAGGCGCCGGCCGATGCCGACACGGTGCCCGAGTACTTCCTGCACCGCTTCTTCGAGTCGCTCCAGGTGCCGTACCACGCTTATGAGGCCGACAACCCCGAGGCGCTGCAAAGGGCCATCGCCGACGTCAACCGGCTCGAGAACCTGCCCATCAGTTATATCGACACGCTGCCCCGGCGCGACCTGTCGAGCGCCGCCTATGCCGCGGCGCTGGCGGCGGTGCTGCTGCTGCTGGCGGCCAACGCGGTGGAGATCCGGCGATGGGCTTGAACTGGCGGCGCATCACGCGCGGGGTGCTGGTACTGGCCGCACTGCTGCTGGCCGCCGCGCTGCTGGATGCGGCCTTGCTGTGGCGCGATGAACGGTGCAATGCGCTGATCGCCGCCGGCACGCCGCCGGCCGACAGCACGGTGCCCGAGCTGCAGTTCGCGGCGGCTTATGCGCAGGCCGCCGCGCTGGCCCAGGCCCCGGCGGCCAGTGCCTCCGGCGACGCGGCGCTGAACGCCTACCGCGCGCTGCAGGCCAACCCGGTGCTGGGCACCGCCGCGCGCTTCAACAGCGCCAACCTGCTGCTGCGCCAAGCCATAGCCGCGCGCGCCGGCGCACAGCCGGCGCAGGCGCTGCCTTTGATCGAGCTGGCCAAGGAGCAGTACCGCGAGCTGCTGCGCCAGGCTCCGCAGCACTGGGACGCGCGCTACAACCTGGAACGCGCGCAACGCCTGCTGCCCGACCCGCAAGACAGCGAGCTCGAACCCACCGCCGCACCGCGCGACCGCGAACGCGCCGCCACGACGATGCGCGCGCAGACGCTGGGCCTGCCATGAGACTGTGGCGCCGCCTGCTGGCCTCGTGGCGCACGCAGCGCGAACGCTGGCTGCTCGCTGGTGCGGCGCTGGCGCTGGCCATCGGCTTCCTGCATCCGCGCGTGCCCTGGCAGCGTTCGTTGGTCGAGCAGGTCGTCGTGCTCGACATCACGCAAAGCATGAACGTGCAGGACCAGCGGCTGGACGGCAAGCCGGCGTCGCGGCTGGCCTTCGCCAAACACGCGCTGCGCCAGACGCTGCTGGCGCTGCCTTGCGGATCGAAGCTCGGCTGGGCCGTGTTCACCGAGTACCGCAGCTACCTGCTGTTCGCGCCGGTGGAGGTCTGCGAGCACCTCGACGAACTGCGCAGCACGCTGGCCGACATCGACAACCGCATGGCCTGGGCCGGCGCCAGCGAAATCGCCAAGGGCTTGCACAGCGGCCTGTCCATCGCGCGCCAGCTGCCCGGCGTGCCAGCGCTGGTGTTCGTCACCGACGGCCACGAATCGCCGCCGCTGAATCCGCAGCACCGCCCCGCCTTCGACGACAAGCCGGGCGAGGTGCCGGGGCTGCTGGTGGGTGTCGGCGGGCTGCTACCGGCACCGATCCCGAAGACCGACCCGTCAGGCCGCCCGCTGGGCGTCTGGCGCGCCGACGAAGTGCAGCAGAGCGACTTGCGCAGTCAGGGCCGCGGCGCCAGCGTCAACGGCGAACGTCTCGTCGACGACGCCGCTGCGCCGGCCGACCCGGCACTCGGCGCGGCGCCGGGCCGCGAGCACCTGTCGGCGCTGCACGAAGACTATCTGCGCCTGCTCGCCGGCGAGATGGGGCTCGGCTTCCACCGCCTCGACAACGCCGACGGCCTGGCCGCCGCGATGATGGCCCCGGCGCTGGCCCGCCAGGTGCCGGTGCAGGCCGACGCCCGCGTCGCGCTGGCGCTGCTGGCCTTCGTGCTGCTGTTGCTGCGCTACGCGCCCATCAAGCGGCGAGCGGCCGCGGCTTGATGCGCGAGGCCATGCCGGCGCAGCCGAAGGCCTCGAAGCGTTCGACGCAGACGCCACGCGCCGCGCCCATCGCGTCCTTGAAGAACTTGCGCGGGTCGAACTCCTGCGGCGAGCGCGCCATCGTGCGCCGCATCGCACCGGTCATCGCCAGGCGGATGTCGGTGTCGATGTTGACCTTGCGCACGCCGTGGCGAATGCCTTCGCGGATCTCGTCGACCGGCACGCCGTAGGTTTCCTTGAGGTCGCCGCCATGCTCGCGGATGACGGCCAGCCACTCCTGCGGCACCGACGACGAACCGTGCATCACCAGGTGCGTGTTCGGCAGCCGCGCGTGGATCTGCTTGACGCGGGCGATGGCCAGGATGTCGCCGGTCGGCTTGCGGCTGAACTTGTAGGCGCCGTGCGAGGTGCCGATCGCGATGGCCAGTGCGTCGACGCCGGTCTTCGCGACGAAGTCGGCGGCCTGCTCGGGGTCGGTCAGCAACTGGTCGTGCGACAGCACGCCGGCGGCGCCGACGCCGTCTTCTTCGCCCGCGGTGCCCGACTCCAGCGAGCCCAGGCAGCCGAGTTCGCCTTCGACCGACACGCCCACCGCATGCGCCATCTCGACGACGCGCCGCGTCACGTCGACGTTGTAGTCGTAGCTGGCCGGTGTCTTCGCGTCTTCCAGCAGCGAGCCGTCCATCATCACGCTGGTGAAGCCGGAGCGGATAGCCAGCATGCACACGGCCGGGCTGGCGCCGTGGTCCTGGTGCATGACGACCGGGATGTCGGGATACATCTCGACGGCCGCCTCGACCATCTTGCGCAGGAAGGGCTCACCGGCGTATTTGCGCGCGCCGGCCGAGGCTTGCAGGATCACCGGCGCGTCGGTCTGCTGCGCCGCCTGCATGATGGCCTGGATCTGCTCCAGGTTGTTGACGTTGAAGGCGGGCACGCCGTAGCCGTGCTCGGCCGCGTGGTCGAGAACTTGGCGCAGGGAAATCATGGCCATGGTGGGCTCCAGTCGTTCGGTGGATGGTCAGGCGGGGATCGCGACCCGCGCTGCGTGCCGGTCCAGCAGCGCACGAGCCCGCGCGTTGACGGCCGCGGCGGTGATGCCGAGCAGTTCGAAGATCTGGCCGGCCGGCGCCGACTCGCCGAAGCGGTCGATGCCGATCACGTCGCCGTCTTCGCCGACGAACTTCCACCACAGCGCGGTGCTGCCGGCTTCGATGGCGATGCGCGGCAACTGGCGCGGGATCACCTGCTGCCGGTACGCGGCATCCTGGCGCTCGAACACGTCCAGGCAAGGCACCGACACCACGCGCGCCGCGATGCCGCTGGCCGCCAGCAGCTCGGCCGCAGCCAGCGCGACGCCGATCTCGGAGCCGCTGGCGAGCAGCGCGATGCGTTCGCCTTCGGGCCGGCGCAGCACATAGGCGCCGCGTGCGATGGCGTCCAGCCGCGGCGTGCCGTCGCCGGCATGCGGCAGCGCCTGGCGCGTCAGCAGCAGGCAGGCCGGCCCGTCGCCGCGGCGCAGCGCTTCGCGCCAGGCCACGGCCGTTTCGGTGGCGTCGGCCGGGCGCCAGACATCGACGTTCGGGATCAGGCGCAGGCTTGATGCGTGCTCCACCGGCTGGTGCGTCGGGCCGTCTTCGCCGAGGCCGATCGAGTCGTGCGTGAACACGTAGACGACCGGCAGCTTCATCAGCGCCGACATGCGCACGCCATTGCGCGCGTAGTCGGAGAAGGTGAGAAAAGTGCCGCCGAAAGGCCGGAAGCCGCCGTGCAGCGACAGGCCGTTCATGACCGCGGCCATGCCGAACTCGCGCACGCCGTAGTGCACGTGGGTGCCGGTGCCGGCGCCTTTCAGCGGCCGGTGGCCCTTCCAGTCGGTCAGGTTCGAGCCGGTCAGATCGGCCGAACCGCCCAGCAGTTCCGGCGTGGCCGGGCCGATGTCCTGCAGCACGTCTTGCGAAGCCTTGCGCGTGGCGACCGCGGCGCGCTTGTGCTCGGCCGCAGCGCAGGCGGCGGCCAGCGCGGCTTCGGTCTGTGTCGTCAACGGTGCGGTCTTGTCCGTGCGCCGCAGCAGCTCGGCCGCGAGATCGGGATGCGCCTGCGCGTAGCGCGCGAAGCGTTCCTGCCAGGCGCTGTGCGCGGTCGAGCCGGCTTCGCGTGCCCACCAGGCCTTCGCCACCGGCTCGGGGATCTCGAACGGCGGCGCCGTCCAGCCCAAAGCGGCGCGCGTCAGCGCGATCTCGGCGGCGCCGAGCGGCGCGCCGTGCACGTCGGCCGTGCCGGCGCGGTTCGGCGAGCCTTGGCCGATGCGCGTCTTGCAGCAGATCAGCACCGGCTCGTCCGAGCGCTGCGCCGCGGCGATGGCGCGGTCGAGCGCCGCGAAGTCGTGGCCGTCGACGGCGCGTTGCACGGACCAGCCGCAGGCCTCGAAGCGCGCCGGCGTGTCGTCGCCGAACCAGCCGCGCACGTCGCCGTCGATCGAGATGCCGTTGTCGTCGTAGAACACCACCAGCTTGTTCAGCCGCCACGTGCCGGCCAGCGAGACGGCTTCGTGGCTGATGCCTTCCATCAGGCAGCCATCGCCGACGAAGACGTAGGTGCGGTGGTCGATGACCGTGTGGCCGGGCCGGTTGAACTCATCGGCCAGCAGCTTCTCGGCCAGCGCCATGCCGACGGCGTTGGCCAGGCCCTGGCCGAGCGGCCCGGTCGTCGTCTCGACGCCGGGCGTCACGCCGACCTCGGGGTGGCCCGGCGTGCGCGAGTGCAGCTGGCGGAAGCGCTTCAGCTCGTCGATCGGCAGCGCGTAGCCGCTCAGGTGCAGCAGCGCGTACAGCAGCATCGAACCGTGGCCGTTGGAGACGACGAAGCGGTCGCGGTCGATCCAATGCGGGTCGGCCGGGTCGTGGCGCAGCCGGTGGCGCCACAGCGCCTCGGCGATGTCGGCCATGCCCATCGGCATACCGGGGTGGCCGGAGTTGGCGGCTTGCACGGCGTCCATCGCCAGCACACGCAAGGCGTTGGCGCACGTGGCGCGGGAGGGCAAAGTGGTAGTCATCGTTGGCTCCCGGTTCATGCAGCCAGCAGCCTCTTGCGGCGCTCGACGAGCCGCATGATCATCGGCGTGAAGATCAGCTGCATCGCCAGTTCCATCTTGCCGCCCGGCACCACCAGCGTATTGGCGCGCGACATGAACGAGTCGTGCAGCATGCTCAGAAGATAGGGCATGTCGATGCCCTTCGGGTTCGCGAAGCGGATCACGACCAGGCTCTCGTCGGCGGTCGGGATCGTGCGCGCGATGAAGGGGTCCGACGTGTCGACCACCGGCACACGCTGGAAGTTGATGTGCGTGCGCGTGAACTGCGGGCAGATGTAGTGCACGTACTCGTGCATGCGGCGCAGGATCACGTCGGTGACGGCTTCGGTGGAGTAGCCGCGCGTGCTGCGGTCGCGGTGGATCTTCTGGATCCATTCGAGGTTGATCACCGGCACCACGCCGATCAGCAGGTCGGTGAAGCGCGCCACGTCGACGGTATCGGTGGTCACGCCGCCGTGCAGGCCTTCGTAGAACAGCAGCTCGCTCGGCGGCAGCGTTTCCCAGGGCGTGAAGGTGCCGGCCGGCTGCTTGAAGGGCGCGGCCTCGATGTCGTCGTGCAGGTACTTGCGGCTGGTGCCGGTGCCGCATTCGGCATAGCTGCCGAACAGCGACTGCAGCTCGTCGAACAGGTTCGCGTCTTCGCCGAAGTGGCTGAAGTGCGGCCGGTTCTGGCGCTCGGCTTCGGCCATCGCGACCTTCATCGCCTGGCGGTCGTAGCGGTGGAAGCTGTCGCCTTCGACGATGGCCGCGGCGACGCCTTCGCGGCGGAAGATGTTCTCGAACGTGCGCGTCACCGACGTGGTGCCCGCGCCGGACGATCCAGTGATCGCGATGATGGGGTGTTTGGCAGACATGGTGGGTTCCGGTTCAGTCGATTCAGGCGGTGGCCGCGAACAGGCCGCGGTGGCCGAACAGCGGCGCGTCGTAGGCTTCGGGCGGCTCGTCGCGGTGGTAGCCCTCGATGCGCGCCACCTCTTGCGAAGAGCCGAAGACGAAGCCGATGCGCTGGTGCAGCGAATCGGGTTGCGCGTCCATCAGCCGCGCGCGGCCGGTGCTGGCGCGGCCGCCGGCCTGTTCGACCAGGAAGGAGATCGGGTTCGCCTCGTACAGCAGGCGCAGCCGGCCGGCGCGTGCCGGGTCCTTGCTGTCGCGCGGGTACAGGAAGACGCCGCCGCGCATCAGGATGCGGTGCGTCTCGGCCACCAGTGACGCGATCCAGCGCATGTTGAAGTCGGCGTCGCGCGGCCCCGTCTGGCCGGCCATGCATTCGTCGACATAGCGCTTCACCGCCGGCTCCCAGAAGCGGCTGTTCGACGCGTTGATCGCGAACTCGCGCGTGCTCTCGGGGATGCGCAGGTGCGGGTGGCTGAGCACCCACTCGCCGAGCATCGGGTCGAGCGTGAACGCGTGCGTGCCGCGGCCCAGCGTCAGCACCAGCATCGTCGACGGGCCGTAGATCGCATAGCCGGCGCCGACCTGCGCGGTGCCGGGCTGCAGGTAGTCCTGCGGCTGCGGATCCTGCCCCGGCGTGGCGGCGCGCAGGATCGAGAAGATGCTACCCACCGACACGTTGACGTCGATGTTCGACGAGCCGTCGAGCGGGTCGAACAGCAGCAGGTACTTGCCGCGCGCGTGCTCGGCCGGCAGCGTGTAGGGGGCCTCCATTTCTTCCGACACCATGCCGGCGAGATGGCCGCCCCACTCGGTGGCGCGCACGAACAGCGCATTGCTCAGCACGTCGAGCGTCTTCTGCTCTTCGCCCTGCACGTTGATGGCGCCGGCCGGGTGGGCGTCGGCGCCCAGCACGTCGGCGAGCGCGCCGAAGGCAACGCGGCGCGCAATCGCCTTGCAGGCCAGCGAGACATCCGTGATCAGCGCGTTCAGGTCGCCGGTGGCGTCGGGGTGACGGCGGCGTTCTTCGATCAGGAACTGGGTCAGCGTGGACTTTCCACCGGTCGGCATGGTCATCTCCTTTTTCAGTGTTCGGTCTCGGTGCCGGCCCGGTGCGGCCAGCAAGGCCAGCAGGTCGTCCGGCTTGTTCAGGTGCAACACACTGTCCACCGCGTGTTCGGGCCGCTGCCCGTAGCCCCAGCCGGCCCAGGCGGCGCGGCAACCCGCGGCTTGCGCGGCGGCGATGTCGCCAGCGGCGTCGCCGACCATCAGCAGCGCCTCGGGCGTGACACCGAGCCCGGCTGCGGCCTGCTGGAGCATCCACGGTGACGGTTTGCGTTGCGCGGGCTCGTCGGCGCCATGCACGCCTGCGAAAAACGCCAACAGCCCGGCCTCATTCAGCACAGCGCGTGCCAGCGCGCCGGGCTTGTTCGTGACCACCACCAGCGCGTGTTGCAACGACAACGCCGCGAGCACGCGCGCGATGCCATCGAACACCGTGCTGCCGGCCATTGGCGACTGCAAGGTGGCCGTGTCGAAGGCTCGCCGCAGCGGCGCCGCCAGGTCTTGCGCCACGTCGGGCTGCAGCCGGTGGGCGGCCAGCGCCCGCGCGATCAACGCGTCGGGGCCTTCGCCGATCCAGGACCGCACGGTCTGCAGATCGAAACATGGCAAGCCGGCTGCCACGAGCGCGGTGTTCAGCGCATGGGCGATGCCGCCGGCGCTGTCGACCAGCGTGCCGTCGAGGTCGAAGGCGATGGCGGTGGTGGGCTTCATCGATGGCCCGCTCCGCTGCTGTCGGTGCCGTCGCTGCCGTCGCGCAAGGCGGCGATGGCCCGGCGGTAGTCGCCGCCGCCGAACACGGCCGAGCCGGCAACCAGCGTGTCGGCGCCGGCGTCGACGATGCGCCGCACGTTGCGCGCGTTGACGCCACCGTCGACTTCGAGCCGGATGTCACGCCCGCTGGCTTCGATGCGGCGGCGCACGGCTTCGATCTTCGGCAGCACGCCTTCGATGAAGGCCTGGCCGCCGAAGCCTGGGTTGACCGACATCAGCAGCACCAGGTCGAGCTGGTCCAGCGTGTGGTCCAGGCACTGCAATGGCGTCGCCGGGTTCAGCGCCAGCCCGGCCTTCACGCCGTGCGAGCGGATCAGCTGCAGCGTGCGGTCGACATGTTCGCTGGCCTCGGGGTGGAACGAGATGAAGGCCGCGCCGGCCTGCGCGAACAGCGGGATCAAGGCATCCACCGGCTTGACCATCAGGTGCACGTCGATGGGCACCGCGCCGTCGCCGCGCTGGCAATACGGCTGGATCGCCTGGCACACCATCGGGCCCATCGTCAGGTTGGGCACGTAGTGGTTGTCCATCACGTCGAAATGGATCCAGTCGGCGCCGGCGTCGATCACCGACGTGACCTCGGCGCCGAGCCGCGCGAAGTCGGCCGACAGCAGGCTCGGCGCGATGCGAAGGGTGCGGCTCATCGTGCGGCCTCGTGATAAAGCGAATCGACGAACGACAGCGCGCGCGGCGGGCATGCGCGCAGTGCCAGCTCGGCAAAGGTCAGCCAGGCCGCCGCCTTCAGCGCGCGGCCGGGTTCACCCTGCAGCGCAGCGCCGGGCCCGCCCAGGCTGGGCAGCACCAGGCCGGCCGCGCGCCAGTCGCTGCCTTCGGTCCAGAAGGTCGGCGTCACCAGCGTCCACAGGCCGGCGGCCGACGCAGCGGCCAGCCCGTTCGGCGAGTCTTCCAGCGCCACTGCACGCTCCGGCCCGATGCCGAGGTTGGCGAGTGCCAGGTGATAGACATCGGGCGCGGGCTTCTTCGCACGCACCTGGTCGCCGCAGGCGATGACGCTGAAGCGGTCCAGCCCGCGCGGGCCCAGCGTGGCGCCGAGCAACGCGTCGACATTCGCCGCGGTGGTGGTGCTGGCGATCGCGAGGCGGCAGCCACCGGCCAGGGCTTCGTCCATCAGCCGCTCGACGCCTTCACGCAAGGGCACGCCGCCGTCGGCCACCACGTCACCGTAGATACGCGTCTTTTCGGCGTGGATGGCCGGCACCTGTTCGAGCAATCGCCGGCGCTCACCGGCCGCCAGCGGCAGCGACGCGATGTAGGCCGCGATGCGCTCCTTGCCGCCGCTCACGTCGAGCAGCGCGCGGTACTCGGTGCGGCTCCAGGACCAGCCGAGCCGCTGGCGTTCGAAGGCGAGGTTGAACGCGGCGCGGTGCGCTTCCTCGGTGTCGGCCAGCGTGCCGTCGACGTCGAAGATCAGGGCTTCGATGCTCATCTCAGTGACTCCACCGCGCTTCGCGCGATCCGCGACGCGTGAAACGCACGGCTTGTTCGAGCGACGGCTTGCGGCCCGAAGCAGCCGGAACAGCCTTCACCGCAGAGGGGCGGAGAGCGCGGAGGAAACGCAGAGGAAGACCTTGAAGTTCTCTGCGGAAACTCCGCGCCCTCCGCACCTCTGCGGTGAATGACTTCAAAGGGCCGCGAGCAGACGCAAGGATCAGGAGTTTCACTTCAGTTCTCCTGCGCAGCGACCGCATCGAACACGCGGCTCGCGAGAATGTCTTCGGCCTGCAAGGTGCACAGCTGCTCGCGCGTCAACGCCGTGTCGGCGGTGAACAGCCGCGTCGCGTGGCGCAGCCGCATGCGGTCGAGTGCGTTGCGGATCGAGCGCGCGTTCGCGAAGTGCGGCTGCTGCCGGCGCAGGCCGATGTAGCGCGTGAAGGCTGGCTCGGCGGCTTCGTCGAAGCGGTAGTTCAGCCGCGTCAGCATCAGCTGCGCGATCTGCACCAGCTCGGCCTGGCTGTAGTCGGGGAAGTCGATGTGGTGCGCGATGCGCGAGGCCATGCCGGGGTTGCTGCCGAAGAAGGTGGCCATGCGGTCCTTGTAGCCGGCGAGGATCACGACCAGGTCGTCGCGCTGGTTCTCCATGACCTGCAGCAGGATCTCGATCGCCTCCTGCCCGTAGTCGCGTTCGTTCTCGGGGCGGAACAGGTAGTAGGCCTCGTCGATGAAGAGCACGCCGCCCATCGCCTTCTTGATGACGTCACGCGTCTTCGGTGCGGTGTGGCCGATGAACTGGCCGACCAGGTCGTCGCGCGTCACGGCGACGAGATGGCCCTTGCGCACGTAGCCCAGCTGCTTCAGCACTTCGGCCATGCGCATCGCCACCGTCGTCTTGCCGGTGCCGGGGTTGCCGGTGAAGCTCATGTGCAACGATGGCGGCGTCGACTGCAGGCCTTGCGCCGCGCGCAGCTTGTCGATCAGCAGCAGCGCCGCGATATCGCGGATGCGGCCCTTCACCGGCGCCAGGCCGACGAGCTCGGCGTCCAGCTGGTCGAGCACGGCGCGCGCGCCCGAGGCTTCGAGCCAGGCCGCTGGCGTGGTGGCTTGCACGGCGTCGTCCATGTCGCGGTCTAGTAACGTGCGCCTTCGGGCGCGCGCTGCACGGCGTAGCTCTCGATGCTGTAGCGGATCGTGCGGCCGGGCTCTTCGGTGCGGATCAGCCGGAAGCCGGGTTCGTCCTTCGGCCGGTTGACGATGAACGACATCACCACCGACTCGGTGCCGTGCGTCGAGTCGAAAGCGGTGACGCGGATGTAGTGGCTCGGGAAGGTCTTGCGGCAGGCGCGAAGTTCGAGCATCACGCCGGCGGCGTCGTGCACGTCGAACATCGGGTTGCCGAACATCTCCCAGTAGGTGTTGCGCGGGTGCGGGTCGTCGGTGTATTCGAGGCCGATCGCCCAGCCCTTGCCGAGGCAGTAGTCGACTTGCGCCGTGATCTGCGTGTCGCTGAGTTCGGGCAGGAACGAGAAGGTGCCTTGTGTGATTCGCATGGTCGTTGCTCCGCTTTAGGCCACCGACGCCGTCGGCACGAAGTCCGAGGTGTCGGTCGATGTGTAGTTGAAGCTGATCTCGCCCCAGGTATCGAGCGCGGCGGCCAGCGGCGTGCACCACTTGGCTGCGTCGCGCAGGATCTGCAGGCCTTCGTTCTTGATGTCGCGGCCTTCGTTGCGCGCCTGCACCATGGCCTCCAGCGCAACGCGGTTGGCGGTGGCGCCGGCCTGGATGCCTTGCGGGTGGCCGATCGTGCCGCCGCCGAACTGCAGCACCACGTCGTCGCCGAACAGGTCGAGCAGCTGGTGCATCTGGCCGGCGTGGATGCCGCCCGAAGCCACCGGCATGACCTTCTTCAGCGCGCCCCAGTCCTGTTCGAAGAAGATGCCGCGCGGCAGGTCCACCACGGTGTGCGTGTCGCGGCAGACGTTGTAGTAGCCCTGCACGGTGAGCGGGTCGCCTTCGAGCTTGCCGACCGCCGTGCCGGTGTGCACGTGGTCGACGCCGGCCATGCGCAGCCACTTCGCGATGACGCGGAAGCTGACGCCGTGGTTCTTCTGCCGCGTGTAGGTGCCGTGGCCGGCGCGGTGCATGTGCAGCAGCATGTCGTTCTGGCGGCACCAGTGGCTCATGCTCTGGATCGCCGTCCAGCCGACCACCAGGTCGACCATCACGATCACCGAGCCCAGCTCCTTCGCGAACTGCGCGCGGCGGTACATCTCTTCCATCGTGCCGGCGGTCACGTTCAGATAGCTGCCTTTGACCTCGCCGGTGGCCGCACTCGCCTTGTTCACCGCGTCCATCACGCACAGGAAGCGGTCGCGCCAGTGCATGAAGGGCTGCGAGTTGATGTTCTCGTCGTCCTTCATGAAGTCCAGCCCGCCCTTCAGGCCTTCGTAGACGACACGGCCGTAGTTGCGCGCCGACAGCCCGAGCTTGGGCTTGGTCGTGGCACCCAGCAGCGGCCGGCCGAACTTGTCGAGCCGTTCGCGCTCGACCACGATGCCGGTCGGCGGGCCGGGAAAGGTCTTCACGTAGGCAACCGGGAACTTCATGTCCTCGAGCCGCGCTGCCTTCAGCGGCTTGAAGCTGAAGACGTTGCCGATGATCGACGCGGTGACGTTGGCGATCGAGCCTTCTTCGAACAGGCTCAGGTCGTAGGCCACGTAGCAGAAGTACTGGCCCGGGATGCCCGGCACCGGGTCGACGCGGTAGGCCTTGGCGCGGTACATGTCGCAGGCGGTCAGCCGGTCGGTCCAGACGACGGTCCAGGTGGCGGTGCTCGACTCGCCGGCGACGGCGGCGGCGGCTTCGATCGGGTCCACGCCGTCCTGCGGCGTGATGCGGAACAGCGCCAGGATGTCGGTGTCCTTGGGCTCGTAGTCGGCGTTCCAGTAGCCCATCTGCGCGTACTTCAGAACGCCGGCTGAGTAGCGCTTCTTCGCGTCGGTGATCTGCGTCGGCTCGTTCATCTGGCCCATCGGTTTCTCCTGTTTCGACCGTTGCGGGTCGCTGCGGTGAAGGCCAATGTACGGGCCGCTGGCTGCAGTAAAAAGTGAATCTTTTTCGGATATGCATTAGTCTCGACTATCCTTTTGAAGATGATGAAGAACGCCACCTTCCGCCAGCTGTCGACCCTTCACGCGCTGTCCCGGCTGGGCAGCGTGGCACGCGTTGCGGCCGAGTTGCACCTGACGCCGCCGGCGGTGTCGATCCAGCTGCGGCTGCTCGAAGACGCGGCCGGCGCGCCGCTGCTGCAGCGTGAAGGGCGCGGCGTGCGGCTGACGCCGGCGGGGGCGTTGATGGCGCAGTACGCCGGCCGCATCCTCGACCTGTGGCACGAAGCCGGCGACGAGATGGCCACGCAGCGCGGCGTCTTCTCCGGCACGCTGCGCGTCGGCGCTGTGACCACCGCCGAATACCTGCTGCCGCCGCTGCTCGTCACGTTTGCCGGCGAGCACCCGCAGGTCAAGGTCAAGCTCAGCGTCGGCAACCGCAACGAGATCGTGCACATGCTGGCCGCGCAGGAGACCGACATCGCCATCATGGGCCGCCCGCCCGGCGAGCTGAAGACCGTGGCCACGCCGTTCGCCAAGCACCCGATGGCGTTCCTGGCGGCACCCACGCATGCTTTGATGGCGCGGCGCAAGCTGGCGTTGCCCGATCTGGTGGATGCCAACCTGCTGGTGCGCGAGCGTGGCTCGGGCACGCGCACGACGCTGGAGCGCCTGTTCAAGGACGCCGGCGAGCCGCTGCGCATTGGCTCCGAACTGTCCAGCAACGAGGCCATCAAGCAGATGTGCGCGGCCGGCTTCGGTGTCGCCTTTCTGTCGCTGCACACCTGTGGGCTCGAACTCGACGCCGGGCTGCTGAAGGTCTTGCCGATGGCCGGCAACCCGCTCGAACGCGAGTGGTTCGTCATGCACCTGGCTTCGCGCCAGCTGCCGCAGGTGGCGGTGGTCTTCGAGCAGTTCCTGGTGGAGCGCGGCCAGGCGCACATCCTGGCGCAGCTGCGCCATCCGGCGCGGCCACCGGTGGCGCGCCGGCTCAAGCGCGCCGCAGGCTAAGGCGGCTGCAGCCGCTGCAGCAAGTCCGGCGTCGGGTAGCCGTCCGGCGGCAGGCCCAGGCTGCGCTGGTAGCGGCGCAGCCCGTCGCGCGTGGCCGGGCCCATCAGGCCGTCGGGCGTGCCGCTGGGAAATCCGCGTTCGTTCAAGGCAGTCTGCAGCGCACGCAACTGGCTGCGCGTCAGCGCGGCCAGGTCGCGCGGCCAGGGCGCCTGCACGCCGGGGCCGTCGGCCAGGCGTTGCGCCAGCAGGCCGACCGCCAGCGCATAGCTGGTCGAGTTGTTGTAGCGCAGGATGGCGCGGAAGTTCGGCCCGACCAGGAAGGCTGGCCCGCGCGCGCCCGCCGGCAGCAGGATCGCGCCGTCGGTGAAGGCCGGCAGCGGCGCGCCGTCGGGTGTGCGCACGCCTTCGGCGGCCCACTGCGTGCTCGGCTGGCGCACGTCGCTGTCGGCGCGGCCGACATCGAAGCCCGGCGGCAGCTGCACCTCGGCGCCCCACGGCTGGCCGGCCTGCCAGCCCGAGCGCGCGAGGAAGTTCGCGGTCGACGCGACGACATCGGCCATGCTGCCCCAGATGTCGCGCCGGCCGTCGCCGTCGGCGTCCACCGCGTAGGCGAGAAAGTTCGACGGCAGGAACTGCGTCTGCCCCATCGCGCCGGCCCAGGAGCCGATCATCTGCGCACGCGTGATGTCGCCGCTTTGCAGGATCTTCAGCGCCGCGAGCAACTGGCCGCGCGCCCAGGCCTCGCGCCGGCCCTCGAAGCCGAGCGTGGCCAGTGCGTCGATGGTCGGGATGTCGCCGTAGTTGCTGCCGTAGTTGCTCTCCAGGCCCCAGATCGCGACCACGATGGCGGGTGGCACGCCGTAGCGCGCGGCCGCGGCCTCGCCTTCGCCGCGCAGCTGCAACAGCTTGTCCTGGCCCGAACCGACGCGCTGGGTCGACACGGCACTGTCCAGGTAGTCCCAGACGGTGCGCGTGAACTCGGGCTGGGCCTGGTCCAGCTCGACGACGCGCGGCAGGTAGCGCACGTCGTCGAAGGCCGCGCGCAGCGTCGCGTCGTCGATGCCGGCGGCGCGCGCGTTGGCGCGGAAGCTCGCGACCCAGCGGGTGAAGCCTTGTTGCAGCGTCGCTTCATCGGTCGCGGCGGCCGGCGTTGCGGGGCTGGCGCTCGTCGAAGGGGCCGGCACGGGCGGGGCCGTCGCCGGTGCCGAGGCGCAGCCCGCCAGCGCCGCGACCATCAGCAGTCGGCAAGCCAACCGGTGACGACGGGTTGGCGTTGTCATCGCGGCCACCCGTCCGCGGAACTGCGTTCGATGACCCCCATCAGCGAGTCCAGATCGGCGGCGTCGATGTCGAGCCCGAAGCCATCGGCCAGCACATCGGCGAGTTCGGCGCGCGATTGCACGGTCTTCTCGTCGGCCTTGCCGCTGCCATGCGGGCGCATCGTGAGTTGCCGGTTGAACAGCGTCAGCCGCCCGCCCGGGACAACGCGCCCGGTGAGCAGGTTGTTGCCGAGCATGGCCTGCGGATGGGTTGCGACATACCAGTTGGCGAGTTCGTAGTCGATGCGCTGCGGTTCGGTTCTGGCCAGAAGATAGCAGTCGATCCAGCCGTCATGGGTTTCGAGTTGAAGCAAGCTGCCGCCGTCGGCATCGGCCAGGCGGTAGACGCTGCCGGCGGCGGCTTGCGGACCCGCCATGCCCAGCTTCAGCGGTGCCAGCGGTGCCTGGCCGCCGAAGCCGACGTCGACCAGGTAGTCCACGTTGTCCAGCGTGACGCGCAGCGCCATGTGCGTGCGCCCGGTGATTCGATCGGCCGGCACGCCGGCGCGAACCCGGGCTTCGAGCCCGTGCACGATGAAGCCGGCCTGCCGAAGCGCGGCGCCGAAGAGGCTGCCTTGCTCGAAGCAGTAGCCGCCGCGGCGGTGCTGCACGAGCTTGCGCTGCAGCGCTGCCAGGTCCAGGCTCGGCACGCGCTTGGCCAGCACGTCGATGTTCTCGAACGGGATCGTCGACGCGTGCCGTTCGATCAGCCGGCCCAGCACGTCCAGGGTCGGGGTCGGCGCACCGTCGAAGCCGATGCGGCGCAGGTAGGCTTCCAGGTCGATGGGTGTGTCGTTCATGCTTGTCTTCAGGCGGTGCTCGCTTGTGCCTTCAGACGATACGCGAGCTGCGCCCGCGTCAGCCCGAGCAGCCGTGCGGCGGCGGCCAGATTGCCGGCCGAGCGCGCCACCGCCTCGTCCATCAAGCGCCGTTCCAGCGACGGCAGCGAGACGCCGCCTGCTTCGGACAACCGGTCGAGCAGGCTCGCCGGCGTCGCAGGGGCGCCTGCCGGCTGGGACGCGCCATCGCTCGCCAGCGCACCGCCGGCATCCAGCGAATACATCGCCGCATCGCGCAACTGCTCGCGCCGCAGCATGTGCGGCACGTCGATCACGCCGCCTTCTTCGGCGCTGATGACGCCGCGCTCGACCAGGTTCTGCAGCTCGCGGATGTTGCCGGGGAAGTCGTAGTTCAGCAGCGTCTTGACGGCGCGCGCGGTGTAGCCGTGCACGCTGCGGCCGTGCAGCCGCACGTAGCGGTGCAGGAAGTAGTTCATCAGCAGGGGGATGTCTTCGCGCCGCTCGCGCAGCGGCGGCAGGTGGATCGGGAACACCTCGAGGCGGAAGTAAAGGTCTTCGCGGAAGCGCCCGGCGCGCACCTCGGCCTGCAGGTCGACGTTGGTCGCCGCGACCACGCGCACGTCGAGCCGGATCGTGCGCACGCCGCCGACGCGTTCGATCTCGCCTTCCTGCAGCGCGCGCAGCAGCTTGCCCTGGCCGACCAGGCTCAGGCTGCCGACCTCGTCGAGAAACAGCGTGCCGCCGTCGGCGCGCTCGAAGCGCCCGGGCCGCGAGCTGCTGGCGCCGGTGTAGGCGCCGCGCTCGACGCCGAACAGCTCCGACTCGATCAGGTTCTCGGGGATGGCGGCGCAGTTCAGCGCGATGAAGGGCTTGTCCTTGCGCGGGCTGATGCGGTGCAGCATGGCCGCGAACAGCTCCTTGCCGACACCCGACTCGCCGGTGAACAGCACGGTCGCGCGGGTCGGCGCCACGCGCGACAGCATGTGGCAGGCCGACTTGAAGGCCGACGACACGCCGACCATCTCACGCTCGTTCGGCGCATCGGCCGGCGCGCTGCCGCCGAGCACGGGACGCGCCAGCGCCGGCTGCGGCACGCCGAAGGATTCGGCGCTGAGAAAGTCCTGCGCGTTCAGGTAGCGCAGGTCGTCGCTGACATCGCCCCATTGCTCGGCGGTCTTGCCGATGACGCGGCACACCGCGCTGCCCATCGAGCGGCACTCGACTTCGCGGAAGATCACCGGCCGGCCCAGCATGCCCGTCACGTAGCCCATCGCGTAGCCGAGCTGCGACCAGCATGCCGGCTCGGTGCCGATGCCGTAGGCGTTGATGTGCTCGTCGTCCTCGCTCGAGTGGTGCCAGAGGAACTCGCCGCTGTAGGTGCCGCGTTCGAGGTCGAACTCGAACTCCACCGGCTCGACCTTGACCACGCCTTCCAGCGCATGCAGCCGCGTGCCGGCCATGAAGGTCGAGCGTGGCTCGCCGTCGGGCCAGCGCTGGCGCACCAGCTGCGCATCACGCGCTCCCGACTCGTAGCCGGCGCGCGTGAGCAGACCGCGGGCGCGCTCGATGCCCAGGCTGTCGATCAGCTCGCGGCGCAGGTTGCCCAGCGACGAGCTGTGCAGCAACACCATGCGCTGGTCATTGAGCCAGATGCGGCCGTCGCCGGGCGAGAAGAACAGGCACTCGGCAATGTCTTCCAGGCGCGGCGACTCGATGGCATCCAGCGGCGACGGCTCGCCGCGGCGCATCAGCGCGCCGGTGGTGCGCGAGGCTTCGGCCAGCGAGATGCGCGGCGGCGGAGAGGGCTTCATTGTCGATTTGAGCAAGCGAGGGCCTGGAGTGTCGTCAAGTATTGATGATTTGAGCAAGCCCTTCCCCAGGTAAACACCGAGGCCGGCCGGGCCGGCGGGTGTCGCCAGGCACCTCGGGAAAGCACCGAGATTCGCCTCGGCAGAAGCACGCTGCACAGCGCGCCTCAGTGACGACGGCGGCCGCCGGCGGCACACGCGTTGCGATGACGAGGGTACGGTGACGACGCTGGATGTTTTCGCCACAGCCCAGAAGAAGGAGACGGCATGGGTGCCCCCGAGTCAATGAAGTCGATGAATCTGCTGGACCCCGCGGCCTGGCATGGCCGCGTCTACGAGAACGGCGAGTGGCGGGCACCGCAAGGTGGCACGCGCGACGTGACCGAGCCCGCCACCGGCGAGCGCCTGACGGTCACCGGCGTGGCCGACGCGGCCGACATGACGCGGGCCATCGCCGGCGCTGCCACCGCACAGCCCGCCTGGGCGGCATTGCCGCCGCGCGAGCGGGCAGCCGTGTTCCACCGCGCTGCGGCCATCCTGCAGCAGCACTTCGACGAACTCGCATTGGCCATCACACGCGAGACCGGCGCCATCCTGCCCAAGGGCCAGCACGAGGTGCGCGAAGCCATCACCTTGTGCCAGATCGCCGCCGGTCTGCCGCTGGCCGCGCAAGGCCAGGTGCTGCCCAGCGTGCCGGGGCGGCTGAGCTTCGCGCGGCGCGTGCCGCATGGCGTGGTCGGCGTGATCTCGCCGTTCAACTTTCCGCTGATCCTCGGCTTGCGTTCGGTGGCGCCGGCGCTGGCGCTGGGCAACGCGGTGGTGCTGAAGCCCGACACGCGCACACCGGTGTCCGGCGGCTTCGTGATGGCGCGGGTCTTCGAGGCCGCCGGTCTGCCGGCCGGCTTGCTGCAGGTGCTGCCCGGCGACGCACCGGCCGGCGAGGCGCTGGTGTCCGACCCGCGTGTGCCGATGATCGCGTTCACCGGCTCGCCCGGCGTCGGCCGACGGATCGGCGAGCTCGCGGGCCGGCACCTGAAGAAGGTGTCGCTGGAGCTTGGCGGTGCGAACTCGCTGATCATCCTCGCCGACGCCGACCCGGATCTCGCGGCCAGCAACGCCGCCTGGGGCGCCTGGCTGCACCAGGGGCAGATCTGCATGGCGTCGAACCGCATCCTCGTGCACGAGGCGATCTTCGGCGCGATCAAGGAACGCCTGATGGCCAAGGCCACGCACCTGCCGGTGGGCAATGGCGCGACCGGTCAGGTGGCACTCGGCCCAATGATCGACGCGAAGCAGCTGCAGCACGTTCACGCGATGGTGCAGGACAGCGTGGCCGCCGGTGCGAAGCTGGAAGCCGGCGGCACGCACGACGGCCTGTTCTACAAGCCGACCGTGCTGTCCAACGTGAAGCCGGGCATGCGCGTGTTCGACGAAGAGACCTTCGGCCCGGTGGCCAACCTGATCGTCTTCCGCAGCGACGACGAAGCGGTGGAACTGGCCAACAACAGCCAGGGCGGCCTGGCCGCCGCGGTGATCGGCAAATCCGTCGGCCGCGCGATGGCCATAGCCCAGCGGCTGAAGGCCGGCATGGTCCACATCAACGACCAGACCGTCAACGACGAGTGCACCAACCCGTTCGGCGGGCCCGGCATCGGCGGCAATGGCGGCAGCGTCGGCGGGCCGGCCGACATCGACGAATACACGCAGTGGCAGTGGGTCACCGTGAAAGACACGCCGCCGCAATTCCCGTTCTGAAGGAGACCCGCATGACTCTCGCCAACAAGACCATCGTCGTCACCGGTGCCTGCTCGGGCATCGGCGCCGACTTCGCCAAGCTCGCGCGGCTGCAAGGCGCCCGCGTGATCGGCGTCGACCGCAACGCCCCGACGCTGACGCTGGACGGCTTCGTCAAAGCCGACCTCGGCGATGTCGCGGCCATCGATGCTGCCATCGCACAACTGCCCGAGCGCATCGACGCGCTCGCCAACATCGCCGGCGTGCCCGGCACCGCGCCGGTGGACCTGGTGGCGCGCGTGAACTACCTCGGCCTGCGCCACTTCACGAGCCGCGTGCTCGACCGCATGCCGGCCGGCGGCAGCATCGTCAACATCTCGTCGATCCTCGGCGCCGAATGGCCGGCGCGCGTGGAGCCGCACCGCGAACTCGCGGCGACGACGAGCTTCGCCGAAGGCGCGCAGTGGCTGCGCGACCACCCGGTGGCGCAGCAGAGCTGCTACCAGTACTTCAAGGAAGCGCTGATCGTCTGGACGCTGACGCAGTCGCAGAAGATCTTCCTCGAACGCTCGGTGCGCATGAACTGCGTCGCGCCGGGGCCGGTGTTCACGCCCATCCTCGGCGACTTCGTGCAGATGCTCGGCGAACAGCGGGTACAGGCCGACGCCCACCGCATGAAGCGGCCGGCGTTCAGCGACGAGGTTGCACCAGTGATCGCCTTCCTGTGCAGCGATGCGTCGCGCTGGGTCAGCGGCATCAATCTGCCGGTCGACGGGGGACTGGCATCGACCTACGTCTGACGAGCCGCTCTGTCTGACGCGCCCTGCAGAGGCGCACCAACCACCACCACGAGGAAGACAAACATGCAACACCGCCGCACCTGGTTGGCGGTGGCGGCAGCGCTCGCGCTGCTGCCCGCCGCCCATGCCACCGACATCACCACGTCGGACCCCGATCTGAAGGTCCGCCTGGACCTGACGCCCAAGTACAGCGCCGGCTACCGGCTGAAGAACCCGTCTGCGGCGCTGACGCAGTTCGACGTGGCCGTCGATCCCGGCACGCTGAACGAAGACGACGGCGACCACAACTTCAAGCGCGGGCTGATCTCGAGCCGCTTCGACCTGCTGGCCGAACTCGACGTCTCGGCAAAGAACTTCGGCGGCCGCATCTCGGGCAACACCTGGCGCGACAGCGTCTACCTGCGCGGCAACAGCTACCAGGGCACGCCGGTGCTCGCCGGCGGCATGCCGCTGGGCCCGGTGATCTCGACCGCGAACAACGAGGCCGGCCAAGCCATGAACGCGTTCCTGCCCGGCACCGAGCGCCAGCATGGCCGCGGCAGCGAGCTGCTCGACGCCTTCGTCTACCTGAAGGGCGACATCGGCGACATGAAGGGCACCTTGCGCCTGGGCAAGCACACGCTGCAGTGGGGCGAGAGCCTGTTCTTCGGCCAGAACGGCATCGCCAACGCACAAGGGCCGGTCGACGTCGCGAAGATCGTCTCGGTGCCGGGCTGGCAGTTCAAGGAAGTGCTGCTGCCGGTGGAGCAGGCCTCGGGTTCGCTGCAGGTCGCCGAAGGCGTGTCGCTGGGCGCGTACTACCAGTTCAAGTGGCGGCCGAGCAAGATCCCCGGCGTCGGCAGCTACTTCTCGAACCAGGACTACGTCGGCACCGGCATCGTCAACTTCGGCGCCGGCGGCAGCCTGGCCTACGACAGCAGCAAAGACCTGCGGCCGAAGGACTCGGGCCAGGGCGGCGTGCAACTGCGTTGGAGCCCCACCGGCAGCGACTACGAGTTCGGCTTCTATGCCGCGCAGTACCACGACAAGACGCCGGCGGTGCCGGTGTTCGACTTCGTCAACGGCAACGTGCACCTGGCCTATGCCAGCAACATCCGCACGGTCGGTGCCAGCGTCACCGCGTCGATCGGCCAGCTGAACTGGGCGCTCGAAGGCTCGCTGCGCAGCAATGCGCCGCTGACCAGCGACCCGGCCGTGCTCGGCCTCGGGCCCATCCTCAGCTGCGGTGACTCGAACGACGACCCGTGCTACGCCGTCGGCCGCACCGGGCATCTGCAGCTGTCGGGCATCTACGTGCTGCAGCCGAATGCCTTGTGGCAAGGCGGCGCCATCGTCGCCGAGCTGGCCTACAACCGCACGCTGAAGGTGACGAAGGACATCTTCGCGCCCTATGCCGGCGCGGGCCTGGGCGGCGCCGATGCGAACACGACGAAGGGCGCGTTCGCCTACCGCATGATCTTCGAGCCGCAGTACTTCCAGGTGCTGCCGGGGCTGGACCTGTCGGTGCCGATCGGCCTGGGCGTCAACTTCGGCGGCCGTTCGTCGGCGATCTTCAACTTCGCCGGCGGGGCGTCGAACGCCGGCGACTACAGCATCGGCCTGAAGGGCAAGTACCAGAACGCCTGGAACGTGGCCCTGACCTACACCGACTACTTCGGCAAGGCCAAGACCTTCACCGAGACCACGGTCGCCGGCGCCGGCTCGCCGCGCCAGCTGACCTTCGGCCAGTCGCTGAAGGACCGTGCCTACATGGCCTTCAGCGTCTCGCGCACCTTCTGAACCGGAGCCCACTCATGCATCGCAAACACCTGCTGGCCGCGCTGATTGCCGGCCTGTACTTCACCCCGCTGGCCCAGGCCGCCGTCACGGCCGAAGAAGCGGCCAGGCTGAAGACCACGCTGACGCCGCTGGGCGCCGAACGCGCCGGCAACAAGGACGCCAGCATCCCCGCCTGGGACGGCGGCATGACCAAGGCGCCGGCCGGCTACAAGAGCGGCGATCCGCGGCCGGATCCGTTCGCAGCCGAGAAGCCCGTGCTGTCCATCAACGCCAAGAACATGGACCAGCACGCCGCGAAGCTGAGCGACGGCGTCAAGGCCTTGATGAAGAAGTACCCCGACTTCCGCATCGATGTCTACCCGACGCACCGCACCGCCGCGGCGCCGCAATGGGTCTACGACAACACCTTCAAGAACGCGACGCGCGCCAAGCTCGTCGATGGCGGGCAGGGCACCGAGGGCGCGTATGGTGGCACGCCGTTCCCGATCCCGAAGGACGGCTACGAGGTGTTCCAGAACCACCGCCTGGCCTGGACCGGCACCTACGTCCAGGCGCCGGTGCGCGTGTGGGTCGTCACCGCCGACGGCAAGCGGGCGATGGCCTCGGGCGGCACGCAGAGCTTCCGCAAGCAGTACTACGACCCCGAAGGCAGCCTGGAGAAGTTCGACGGCTACTACCAGCTCGGCAAGTTCCTGGTCAGCGAGCCGGGCTCGAAGGCTGGCGAGGCGATCCTGGCCCACGACAACATCAACGCGAGCAACCCGCGCGGCCTGTGGCAATACCTGGTGGGCCAGCGCCGCGTGCGCAAGGCGCCGTCGGTGGCCTACGACACGCCGGACTCGGTGACCTCGGGCATCGGCCTGTTCGACGAAGCCTTCAACCTGTTCGGGCCGATCGACAAGCACGAGCTGAAGCTGGTCGGCAAGAAGGAGCTGTACATCCCGTACAACAACAACAAGGCCGCGAGCGCGAAGGTCGCCGACCTGGTTACGCCGAACACGCTGAACCCGGCGCAGGTGCGCTGGGAGCTGCACCGCGTGTGGGAAGTCGAAGCCACGCTCGCCGCCGGCAAGCGCCACGTCGTGCCCAAGCGCAAGTACTACATCGACGAAGACAGCTGGCAGATCATTCTGTTCGACGGCTGGGACGCGAAGGGTGAACTCTGGCGCACCAACTACACGCTGACGCTGCTGGCGCCGGACATCCCGGCGATCGTCGGCAACATGGTGTGGGGCGGCTACGACCTGCAGACCGGCGCCTACTTCCTGAACATGGCGTCGAACGAACTGCCGGTGCAGTACAAGCCGGTGGCGCCGATCCCGCGCTCGTTCTTCAGCCCTGAAGAGCTGGCCAACGAGGGCACACGCTGATGGTCCGGCTCGCCGCATGGCTGCTGGCCGCTGCGTCCGCCGTGGCAACGGCGGCGCCGGCAGCACCGCCGGCCGCGCTGAGCGAGCCCGCGCTGCCCAGCGCGAAGGCGCTGGGCGCTGCGATGCTGGCTGTCGGCCGCGCGGGCCAGCGGCTGGTCGCCGTCGGCGAGCGCGGCACGGTGCTTCTGTCCGACGACACCGGCAGCACCTGGCGCCAGGCCCGCGTGCCGGTGCAGGTCACGCTGACCGCCGTTCGCTTCGTCGACGGGCGCACCGGGTGGGCCGTCGGCCACCTCGGCGTGATCCTGAAAAGCGGCGACGGCGGCGAGACCTGGGTCAAGCAGCTCGACGGCGTGCTGGCCGCGAAGGCGGTTGCGGCCACGGGCGACGAACGCGCCAGGCGCTTCGCCGATGAGGGCCCGGACAAGCCCTTCTTCGATCTCGACTTCATCGACGCGCAGCACGGCTTCGCCGTCGGTGCCTACAACCTCGCGTTCGCGACGGCCGACGGTGGCCAGACCTGGACGCCGATGCTGGACCGGCTGCCGAACCCGAAGAGCCTGCATCTCTACGGCGTGCGCGCGGCCGGTGGCCATGTCTACATTGCCGGCGAGCAAGGCCTGCTGCTGGCTTCCAGCGACGGCGGCGCCCGCTTTGCCGCGCTGCCTTCCGCCTACAAGGGCAGCTTCTTCGGCCTGCTGGCAGCACGCTCGGGCACGCTGGTCGCGTATGGCCTGCGCGGCAACGCGTGGCGCAGCACCGACCAGGGCGCGAGCTGGGCCAAGCTCGACACCGGTCTGCAGACGTCGATCAGCGCGGCGGTCGAACTCGACGGCGGCGCGCTGGCGCTCCTGGGCCAGACCGGCGAGCTGCTGCTCAGCGCCGACGACGGCCGCAGCTTCACGAAGACAGCGCCGGCTGGCGGGCCGCTGCCGGCCGCCGGCCTCGCCGCCGCCGACGGCCGCACGCTGGTGATCGCCAGCCTGCGCGGCATGCGCCGCCAACCTGCTCCCTGATTCACCAAGCCCATGCACGCCGATACCTCCCTGGACGCCCAACCGGTCGTCGCCCGCCTCGAAGACTTCGACACCGCGTCGGGCTCGGCCCTCGAGCGGGCCTTCTTCAACCACCGCCCGTGGGTGATGGCGGTCTGCTTGCTGCTGACCTTGCTGCTGGGCTGGCAGGCGACCAAGCTCCGGCTCAACGCGAGCTTCGAGAAGACGATCCCGACGGCGCACGCCTACATCGTCAACTACTTCGCCAACAAGGCCAACCTGGCCGGGCAGACGAACGCGATGCGCATCGCGGTCGAAACCACCGGCACCACGATCTTCGACAAGGCCTATCTCGACACGCTGCAGAAGCTCAGCGACGAGGTCTTCCTGTTGCCCGGCGTGGACCGGCCGTTCATGAAGTCGCTGTGGACCAGCAACACGCGCTGGGTCGCCGTCACCGAAGACGGCCTCGACGGCAACACGGTGATGGGCGACAGCTACGACGGCTCGCCGCGGGCGCTGGCCGAGGTGCGCGCCAACGTCGAGCGCTCGGGCGAGATCGGCCAGCTGGTTGCCGGCAACTTCAAGTCCAGCATCGTCTTCGTGCCTCTGCTCGACAAGAACCCGAAGACCGGCGAGGCACTCGACTACGGCGAACTGTCGCGCCAGGTCGAGGCGTTGCGCGGCAAGTACCAGAGCGACACGATCCGCATCCACGTCACCGGCTTCGCCAAGGTGGCGGGCGACCTGATCGAAGGCCTGCAGCAGGTGCTGATGTTCTTCGGCCTGGCGCTGGCGATCTGCGCCGCGGTGCTGTACGGCTACACGCGCTGCTCGCGCAGCACCGCGCTGGTGGTGGCGTGCTCGGTGGTTGCGGTGGTCTGGCAGTTCGGGCTGCTGGCCTTGCTGCACTACGAGCTCGATCCGTACTCGGTGCTGGTGCCCTTCCTCGTGTTCGCCATCGGCATGAGCCACGGCGCGCAGAAGATGAACGGCATCATGCAGGACATCGGCCGCGGCACGCACCGCGTCGTGGCCGCGCGCTACACCTTCCGGCGCCTGTTCGTCGCCGGGCTGACGGCGCTGCTGTGCGACGCGGTCGGCTTTGCGGTGCTGACGCTGATCAAGATCCCCGTCATCCAGGACCTGGCCGCGGTGGCCAGCATCGGCGTCGCGGTGCTGATCTTCACGAACCTCGTGCTGCTGCCGATCCTGCTGTCGTACGTGGGCGTCAGCGCCGGCGCCGCGCAGCGCAGCCTGCGGCTGGATGCCGGCAACGGCACCACAGTGCGGCCGTGGCTTTGGCGGCAGCTCGACCGCTTCACGCAGCGCGGCCCGGCGCTGGCGGCGATCGTCGCCAGCCTGCTGCTGGCCGTGGTGGGCTATGCGATCAGCCGGCACTTGGCCATCGGCGACCTCGACCCCGGCGCGCCCGAACTGCGCGCCGACTCGCGCTACAACCGCGACACGCAATTCATGGCGCGCAACTACGCCGCCAGCAGCGACATCCTCGTCGTGATGGTCAGTACGCCCGAGGACCAGTGCACGCGTTACGGCACGCTGGCGCGCGTGGACCGGCTGGCCTGGCGGCTGGAGCAGCTGCCCGGCGTCGAGTCCACCAACTCGATGGCGGCGTTGTCGAAGCTGGCGATGGTCGGCTACAACGAAGGCAACCTGAAGTGGTTCGAGCTGATCCCGAACGCCGCGGCGCTGGGCGGCGTGCAGACGCGCGCGCCGCGCGAGCTGTTCAACCAGGGCTGCTCGTTCCTGTCGCTGTACGTCTACCTGAAGGACCACAAGGCCGAGACGCTGTCGCGCGTGGTCGATGCGGCCGAAGACTTCATCAAGGCCAGCAGCAACCCGGACGAGCGCTTCATGCTCGCCGCCGGCTCGGCCGGCATCGACGCGGCCACCAACATCGTCGTCAAGCAGGCCATGCACGAGATGCTGCTGTGGGTCTACGGCGCGGTCCTGCTGCTGTGCTGGCTGACCTTTCGCTCGTGGCGCGCGGTGGTCTGCGCAGTGCTGCCGCTGGTACTGACCTCGATCCTCTGCGAGGCGCTGATGGTGGCGCTGAACATGGGCGTCAAGGTCGCGACGCTGCCGGTCATCGCGCTCGGCGTCGGCATCGGCGTCGACTACGCGCTGTACGTGCTGTCGGTGATGCTGGCGCGGCTGCGCGCCGGTGAAAGCCTGTCGGCGGCCTACCACCACGCGCTGCAGTTCACCGGCCGCGTCGTCATGCTGACCGGCATCACGCTGGCCCTGGCGGTCGGCACCTGGGCCTTCTCGCCCATCAAGTTCCAGGCCGACATGGGCATCCTGCTCGCGTTCATGTTCGTCTGGAACATGGTCGGCGCGCTCGTGCTGCTGCCGGCGCTGGCCCATTTCGTTCTGCGCCCGCAGCGTGCCGCGGCGCAACGTTCACCTTCGACGGAGACCCTTCATGCTTGACCGACAACTCGACGCGATGATGCAGCAGGCGCAGGCCGCCGGCCTGCCGGACCTGTGCGACCTGCCGCCGCAACCCTGCCGCGGCCTGTACCGCGAGATTCTGGCCGCCGCCGACATGCCGCCGGCCGACGTGGCCGTGGACAACCGCCGCATCGCCGTACCGGGCAGCGCCGCGACGATCGCGCTGCGCATCTACACGCCGCGCCAGCATGGGGCCGGCAGCGCGGTGGTGGTGTACTACCACGGCGGCGGCTATGTTCTCGGCGACCTGGACGCTTACGACCGCGTCGCGCGCCAGCTCTGCCATGACAGCGACGCGGTGGTGGTCTCGGTCGACTACCGGCTGGCACCCGAGCACCCGTTCCCGGCGGCCGTAGACGACGCCTGGGCCGCACTTCTGTGGGTAGCAGAGCACGCGCGCGAACTCGGCGCCGACCCGGGCCGCCTGGGTGTCGCCGGCGACAGCGCCGGCGCCGTGCTGGCCACGGTGATGACGATGCTCTCGCGTGACAGCCAGGGCCCGCGCATCGGCTTCCAGGCGCTGCTGTACCCGCCGGCTGCGGGCGGCCACGACGGCGCGTATCCGTCGCGCACGGCTCACGCGGCCGGGCCGACGCTGACGCTGCGCACGATGGACTACTTCAACCGCCACACCTTCGGCGAGGCCGGCCGGGCGGCCGACTTCCGCGGTGCACCTTTGCTCGCCACCAACCTGGCCGGCCTGCCGCCGAGCCTGCTGGTGCTGGCTGCGCACGACCCGCTGCGCGACGAAGCGCTGGCCTATGGCGAAGCCTTGCTCGCCGCCGGCAACGCGGTGACGCTGGTCGAGTACCACGGCCTGGCGCACGGCTTCATCAACATGGCCGGCGGCATCGGCGCGGCGCGGCTGGCGCAGCAGCAGTTCGCGCAGGCGCTGCGCGTGGGGCTCGCGGCGCGCTGAGCCGAAGAGCCGCAGCGCGCCGCGGCCGGGCGGCCGTGCGCGCGCTGGACTTCCGTCTAGGGTTAGCTCGGGTGGTCGAACTAATTCCCCTCCGCTGGAATGCGCAGCGTCGGATGACAGCGTTGTCTCCCCGACTGCGGAGCGCGATACGGGATCGACCGATGCCTTCCGCATCAACACAACGACATCAACCCGGAGACCTATGAATACACGCCAACTCGCGCTCGGTGCCATCGCCTTCGCGGCGATCGCGCTCTCCGCCCAGAGCGCCCAAGCCGCCACCTGGTCCGCCACGTCGCCAGCCACCTCGTCCTGCTCCGCAACGAACCTGTTCGCGAGCTGGACCTACGGCAGCTACACCTTCAACAACGACGTGTGGGCGCCTTGCGGAGGCACCGCCGCCGGCGCGCAGACGATCTGGGCGAACACCAACGCGGACTGGGGCGTCTGGTCCGACCAGCCGAACACCGGCGGCATCAAGTCGTACCCGCACGTCTCGTACACGGTCAACCGCACGATCAGCTCGATGTCGAAGCTGTCGGTCCCGATCTCCGCGACGACGCCGGCAGGCGGGGCCTGGTCGTCGACCTTCGACGTCTGGGCCGGCAGCAATGCCCACGAGATCATGATCTGGCTGAACTACACCGGCACCGCGGCCGGCTGCGGCAACGTCAAGCCGATCTCGTACAACTGGTCATCGGCCGGCTGCGCGATTCCCGTGTACACCAACGTGTCGCTGTCCGGCGGCACGTGGAACGTCTACCGCGGGAGCAACGGCGGCAACATGGTTTACTCGTTCCTGCGCACCACCAAGACCAACAACACCACGGTCGACGTGCTGGCCTTCCTGAACTACCTGAGGACGACCGTCGGATGGATCGGGGACCTGACGGTGGGTGACGTGCAGTACGGCTTCGAGATCACCTCGTCGTCCGGCGGCCTGAACTACGTGGCGAAGAACTTCGCCGTCACCGTGAAGTGATCTGCCGCCCGAGCGCGGCGCAGCCGGGCCACGGGCTGCCGCGTTATTGATCCGGATCAATCGCCGCGCCTGTGGGGCGCGGCGCGGCGCTCAACCACGCCGCCGCCGCGCCGATCCAGCTTCATCTGCCGTCGGCCGGGCCGCGTGCGGTATGGACCTTCAACTTCCGGGCATCCCAGGCGGGCACATCCACATGCGCAAGATCGGAGACATCGGCGTCCGGCCCAAGATCATGCTGACCTTCGCCGCCGCGTGCCTGACGGTCGTCGCGCTGACTGCCACCGTGACCAAGCTCCAGTTCATCGCCATCGAGCGGAGCGCCGAACTGGAGGCCCGGCACCTCGCGACGTCGATGGCCTATGCCGCGGCGCTGCATCCGCAGGGCCTGCAGCGCTACATCCAGGGCCTGGACGGCCTGTACAAGCGCGACATCCTGTTCGTCGACACGCACAAGAAGACCATCGCCGACGTCGTGCCGACGGATCTCGGAAAAACCTACTCGGACGATCCCGACAACGAGGTCGGCCGGACGCTGGCTGACGGCCAGGTCCGCATGTTCGTCGAAAAGACCGGCCCGCATCCGGACGCCGCCAAGCTGATCGTCGTGCCGATCTACCAGAGCGGCCAAGCCGGAACGCCGATCGTCGGCGCCGTGGTGCTGGAGTACTCGAACATCCAGGAGGAACTGCAGCGCGCCAGCCAGTGGCAGATCTACAGCGCGGCTGCGGCGGGCCTGGTCTGCATGCTGCTGATCGGCGTCTTCGGCAACCGGCTCGGCACCTCGCTGCTGAAACGGCTGAAGCGGTTCCAGACCGGCGTCGAGCGCATTGCCGAGGGGCACTACGACGTCAGGCTGCCGGTGTCGGCCAACGACGAGATCGGTGTCCTGCAGGCCACGTTCAACACCATGGCCCAGGACCTGGCGGCGAGCCGTGCCAAGCTGTTGGTCGAGCGCGAGAAGGAAATGGCCGCGGCGCGGCAGATCGAGCACCTCGCGTACCACGACGAGCTGACGGGCCTGGCCAATCGTGCCCTGTTCTCGCGCCTGCTGCAGCAGTCTCTGCTCGAGGCGCGGCGCTACAGCCGGCCGCTGGCCATCATGTTCGTCGACCTGGACCGGTTCAAGAACATCAACGACACGCTCGGCCACGGGGCCGGCGACGAACTGCTGAAGGAGATGGCGGCGCGCCTGAAGGCCACGTTGCGGGCCAGCGATGCCGTCGCGCGGCTGGGCGGCGACGAGTTCGTCATCCTGCTGCCGGGCGTGGCCGACATGGACGGGCTGGCCGCCGCGGCCCAGAAGATTCTGGCCGCCGTGGGACGCTCCTACGCCGCCGAGGGCCAGGAGTTCCGCGTCACGGCGAGCATCGGCATCAGCATGTTCCCGGTCGACGGCATCGACGAGCCGACGCTGATGAAGCATGCCGACATCGCGATGTACCAGGCCAAGGAGGAAGGCAAGAACACCTTCGCCTTCTATGCCGACGAGCTGAACAAGCACTCGGTGGAGCGCCTGGCCTTCGAATCGAGCCTGCGCCGCGCGCTGGAAGAGAACCAGTTCGAGGTGCACTACCAGCCCAAGGTCGACTGCCAGAGTGGCCAGATGACCGGCGTCGAGGCCTTGCTGCGCTGGCGGCACCCGGACCTGGGCATGGTGCCGCCATCGCAGTTCATCCCGATCGCGGAGGAAACGGGCCTCATCGTGGCCTTGGGGAAGTGGGTGCTGGAGACGGCGTGTCGCCAGCAGGTTGCCTGGTGTCGCAGTGGCCTGCCCACACTCAGGATGGCCGTGAACCTGTCTGCGCGGCAGTTCGGCGACGAGAGCCTGCTGAAGGATGTCAGCCACGTCTTGTCGAGCACCGGCATCGATCCGGCGCAGCTCGAGATCGAGATCACCGAGAGCATGCTGATGCGCAACGTCAAGCGCGCAACCGAGGTGCTGCAGGCGTTCAAGGCGCTGGGCATCCGGCTGTCGGTGGACGACTTCGGCACCGGCTACTCATCGCTGTCGAACCTGAAGCGCTTCCCGGTCGACACGATCAAGGTCGATCGCTCCTTCATCCGCGACCTGCCTTCGGACGAGGAAGACAAGGCGATCGCCAACGCCATCATCGCGATGGGGCGCACGCTCGGGCTGACCGTGGTCGCGGAAGGGGTCGAGACCCACGCCCAGATGGCGTTTCTGCGAGACGGCGGCTGCGACGAGATCCAGGGCTTCTACTACAGCAAGGCCGTGCCTGCCGCAGGCATTGCCGAGCTGGTGAGGACGCATCCCTTCGCCATTCTGTCGGGCCGCGATGTGGTGCAGACCCCGCGCGCGCGCTCGCCGGATTCGGCCTTCATGCTGGTGGGTTGATGCGCCGGCCGGCGCCGGCGTCGAACCAATGCAGCTGGTCGACGCGCGGGCGCAAGGCGACGGCGGCACCGGGCCGCGCGCTGACGCGCTCGTGCACCATCGCGAGCAACGGCTCGTCGCCGAGCCGGCACGACAGCATCGTGTCGGCACCGGCGAATTCGACGACTTCCAGCGTGACGGGCCAGGCACCGGCGGTGCCGGCGGGCACGATCTCCAGATGCTCGGGCCGCACGCCGACGACGCATTCGGCCGGCACCGCTGGTGGCACCGCGTGCAGCGTCGCGCCGCCGGCCAGTGCCAGGCCGCGCTCGGTGCGGCGGCCGGGCATCAGGTTCATTGCCGGCGAGCCGATGAAGGTGGCGACGAAGGTGTTGACCGGGCAGTCGTACAGCTCGGCCGGCGTGCCGGTCTGCTCGACGACACCGTCGCGCAGCACAACGATGCGGTCGGCCATCGTCATCGCCTCGATCTGGTCGTGCGTGACGTAGATGGACGTGGCGTTCAGCCGCTGGTGCAGCGCGCGGATCTCGGTGCGCATCTGCACGCGCAGCTTCGCATCCAGATTCGACAGCGGCTCGTCGAACAGAAACACGGCCGGGTCGCGGGCCATCGCCCGCCCCATGGCCACGCGCTGCCGCTGCCCGCCCGACAGCTGGCGCGGATAGCGGTCGAGCAGCTTGTCCAGGCCCAGGATCTGCGCGGCCCGCCCGACCTTTTCGCTGATCACGCTGGGCGCCACCTTGCCGATCATCAGGCCGAAGCCCATGTTCTGGCTGACCGTCATGTGCGGATACAAGGCATAGGTCTGGAAGACCATCGCCACGTCGCGCTCCTTGGGCGGCAGCGCGTTGACCACGCGCCCGCCGATCGAGATGTCGCCGCTGGTGGGCTGGTCCAGCCCGGCCACCATGCGCAGCAGCGTCGACTTGCCGCAGCCGCTGGGGCCGACGAAGACGACGAACTCGGCGTCGCCGATCTCGATGTCGATGTCGCGTATGACGCGCACGGCGCCGAAGTCCTTGCGAATCTTGCTCAGCTGGATCGAAGCCATGGGTCAGCCACCTTTGACGCCGCCGGCCGTCAACCCGCCGACGATTTCTTTCTGGATCACGAGGGTCAGCAACAGCACCGGCGCCGTCACCAGCAGCGCGGCGGCGGCCAGCGGCCCCCAGGCGATCTGCTCGAAGGTCAGCACGTTGTAGATGGCCACCGGCAAGGTGCGCGTGGCGCGGCCGGCGAGCACCGCGCCGAAGACGAAGTTGTTCCACGAGAAAATGAAGGCCAGGATGGCCGCCACGGTGATGCCGGGGCGTGCCAGCGGCACCGCGACATGGCGGAAGCGCTGCCACGCGCTGCAGCCGTCCATCAGCGCCGCTTCCTCCAGCTCGCCCGGCAGCGTCTCGAAATAGCCCGACACGATGTAGACGATGATGGGCAGCGTGATCACCATGTGCGTGATGACGATGGGCGTCAGGGTGCCCGTCAGCCCGAGCGCCTGGAACAGCGTGAACAGCGGGATCAGGAAGCTGATCGCCGGCGTCATGCGCGCGATCAGGATCACCAGCAGCAGCTTGCGCGCCTTCAGCCGCGCGATGCCGTAGGCCGCGGGCACGCCGACGGCCAGTGCGATCAGCGTGGCCAGGCCCGACACGACGATGCTGTTGAGCAGATAGCGCAGGAACGGCGTCTGCTCGAACACCGCGCGAAAGTTGGCCAGCGTCGCGCTGCTCGGGATGAACACCGGCGGGTAGGCCAGATTGTCGGTCTCGGTCTTCAGCGACAGCGACAGCATCCACAGGAACACCGACGCCGCCGGCGAAACGAGCACCAGCACCACGAAGGTCAGGCCGATCCGGTCGAGAAGCTTCTTCATGCGGACCTCAGTCGTTCCACTTCGAACGCTCGCGCATCCAGAACAGCATCAGCGACAGCGCCACCACGATGACGAAGAACACGACGACCACCGCCGAAGCCTTGCCGACCTGGTAGAACGAAAAGGCCTGCAGGTACAGATAGAGGTTGATCGTCTCGGACGCGGTGCCGGGGCCGCCCTGGGTGATGACGTAGATCGTGTCGAAGGTCTTCAGCGCATCGATGAGGCGCACCACCGCGGCGATCATGACGAAGGGCAGGATCATCGGCAGCGTGATGTAGCGGAACGTCTGCCAGCGGCTCGCGCCTTCCATGTACGCCGCCTCGAAAGGGTCGGCCGGCATCGACGCCAGCCCGCCCAGCACGATCAGCATCACCAGCGGCGTCCACTGCCAGATGTCCACCATCACGAGGCAGGGGATGGCCAGGCTCGGCGAGTACACCCATTCCGATGGCGCGATGCCCACGAGCGACAGCAGGTAGTTCAGCACGCCCTGCTGCGGATGGAACATCATCGTCCACACCAGCGCGATGGCCACCGGCGTGGCCATCATCGGCAAGGTGAACAGGCCGCGCACGAAGCCGCGCAGCGGAAACTGCTGGTTGAACACCAGCGCAGCCAGCGTACCCAGCAGCAGCGGCCCGATCACCGCCAGCGCGGTGAAGAACAGCGTGTGGCCGATGGCTTCGATGAAGCGCCGGTCGGTCAGCAGCGCGCCGTAGTTGCCCAGGCCGGTGAAGGTGCGCGACGAGCCGATCTTCCAGTCGAACAGGCTCATCCACAGCGTGAACGCCCATGGGAACGCGATGATCGCCGTGATGGCGATCAAGGCCGGAACGATGAACCAGTACAGCGCCGAGCGCTTGGCGTGAAGCATGGCAAGACCCTGATGGGCCTGCGCGCCGAAGCGAGCAGGCTGCAGTCGGACAGCGGCGAAGCCTCTCGGCCCCTCAGGCCTTGCCTTCGCTCTTGTTCAGCACCGGCTGGAACTCGGCGGTGGCCTTCTTCATCTCGCCGGCCACGTCGGCCCCGGTCAGGATGTTGTTCAGCGCGATGCCGAAGGTGTCGCGAAACTCGCTGACGGGCTCGATCACCGGCAGCCCGGGGCGCGAGATGGGCAGCGATTCGGACACGGCTTCCAGCCACGATGCCGGCAGCTTCTGCGCAGCGAGTGCCTTCTTGTCGGCATAGGCCGAACTGCGCACCGGCGCGCCGTTGCCGTCGACCAGCATGCGCTGCTGCATCAGCTTGCCGGTGGCCCATTGCGCGTAGTACCAGGCGGGGCCCTTCTTGGTGGTGAAGGCGGACACGCCGATGCCATCACCGAACATCGAGACCACGTGCGCCTTGGGCCCGGCAGGAATCACGCCATAACCGACCTTGCCGACGACCTTGGACTTGCTCGGGTCTTCCAGCGGCAGTGCGAAGCCGCTGCCGTCGATCCACATCGCCGCCTTGCCTTGCAGGAAGAGGCTTTGCGATTCGTTCCAGTTGAAGCCGGCGATGCCGGCCGGACCGTTGCCTTTCAGCAGGTCGCGGTACAGCGTGGCGGACGCGATCGCTTCGGGGCCGTCGGTCAGCAGCTTGCCCGACGCGTCGGTGAAGCTGCCGCCATAGCCGAGGAAGAAGGTGCTCCACAGCGGCACGTTGGCATTCTTCAAGCCGCGGCCCACCATGCCGAAAACGCCCTTGGCCGGATCGTGCAGCGCCTTGGCAGCCGCCAGGATGTCGGCCATGCTCTTCGGATAGGCCAGGCCCCTGGCCGCGAACAAGTCCTTGTTCCAGTACAGCAGCCACGGGTCCAGGTTCAACGGCAGGCTGTCGATGCGCCCGTCGGACTGGGTCGCGTAGAGCATGCCGCCGGCGGCGAAGTCCTTCAGGTCGAAGTCGGCCGCGGCCTGGCTTGCGAAGTAGGGGCGCAGGTCCTCGAGCCACTTGCCGCGCGCGAACTGGCGCTTCTGCACGTGGTACGACAGATGAATCACGTCGAAGCTGGTCTTGCCCGAGTTGAACTCGATCACCGCCTTTTGCCGCGACTGCTGCTCGGGCACCTGCTCCGAGCCGACCGTGATGCCGGTCATCTGCTCGAATTCCTTCTGGTACTTCTGCAGCAGATCGGCGCGCGGGCTCTTGACGAGGTGCACTTCGATGCTCTGCCCCGCGTAGCGCTTCCAGTCCAGCGCGGGCTGTGCAAAGGCCGGCGGCAGCACGGACGCCAGGCCGAGACCGCCGGCGCCTTGAAGGAGGCTGCGGCGCTGCCTGTCGATGGCTCGAGTCATGGGTTCGTCTCCAGTCTGTTGCTGTGGATGCTGCGGCTCGTCCGGCGCGCTTTCAGTCGGTTTCGCGGCCGATGCCGAAGGCGCTCATTTGCGCCGTTAGATTCTCGAAGGCCGGTTCGTCCAGCGCCACCAGCGGCGGCCTGACGCGCAGCCAGCTCTTGTCGCCCGACAGCAAGGCCATGATGCCCTTCAGCGCCGGCGTCAGTGCGTAGCCACCCAGCAGGGCCAGCAGCCGCGTCACGCGATCGAGGTCTTGCGCCGCGTCGGGCGCATCGGGCTGCGCGACCAGCCGGTGCACCAGGCGCGGCATGAAGTTCGCCAGGCCGCTGATGGCGCCCGTGCTGCCGCGCCGGCCCAGTTCGGGCAGGTCGAGTTCGTTGCCGACGTAGACCGTCAGCTCGCGCATGAAGCGTCCGGCCAGCGCCAGCGAGTGGGCGCGCTCGCAGCTGCTGTCCTTGATGCCGACGATGGTCTGCGGATACAGCGCCTTCAGCGTCTCGATGACGGGGTGAGACAGCCCGACGCCGGCCACCTGGGGGATGTGATACAGGTACAGGCGCAGCCGATCGTCGGCCGCCGCGTCGATGACGTATCGATAGGCATCGACGATGCCCGCGTCGGAGACGCCCTTCAGAAAGAACGGCGGCAGCATCAGGCAGCCGTGGGCGCCGATGTCGAGCGCGTGGCGCGTCAGCGCCAGCGTCTCCGGCAGTGCCGCGCAGCTGGTCGACACGATGATCCGCGCCGCCGGCACGCCGCCGCTGACGAGCGCGTCGACGGCGCTGCGCCGCTCGTCCAGCGAGAACGACGGCCCTTCGCCGGTGGTGCCGAACGGCGTCACGCCGCCGCAGCCGGCTTCGAGCAACGAGCGTGCGTGCGACGCGAAGCGCGCGGCGTCGATTCGCAGGTCGGCGTCCAGCGGCGTCAGCAGCGCCGGCCAGATGCCGCGAAACGAAGTGGTGGATGCGGGTTCGGACACTACAGGTTCTCCGGGGTCCACGGCAGGGCCGGCCGCGGCAGTCCGAGCACGCGGCGATGCGCGCTCTCGATGTGGTGGGTGAGCCGCTGCGCCACGGCTTGCGGGTCGCGGCGCTTCAGCGCGTCGATGAACCACAAGTGCTCTTCCATCGCCGGCAGCAGCGCCTCGGGCGACAGCGCCGACGCTTCGAGCTTGATGAGTCGCACGCGCAGGCTGTTGATCCGGTAGACGTCGGAGATCAGCTCGTTGCCCAGCGCGTCGATCATCAGGTCGTGCAGGCCCCAGTCGACCGTGGTGGCGTCGGTCAGCAGGTGGTCGTCGATGGTCGCGCTGCGCGCACGGCGCACGATGCGCAGGTGAGCATCTTCGATGGTTGCCAGGTCGGCGTCCGACACCGTGCTCGCGAAGCGCACCGCCGCCTCGCGCTCCAGCAGCAGGCGCAACTGGAACGCGTTGTTGATCAGCTTGAGGTCGACATGCGCGATCTGCAGCCCGCGCTGCGGCACGGTTCGCAGCAGGCCTTCGGCCTCCAGCCGCGGGATCAGCTCGCGCACCGCACCGAGCGGCATGTCCAGGATCTGCATCAGCTCGCGCTGCGAGATGAACTGGCCGGGGCGGATGTTGGCCTGGACCACCTGCTGCTGGAAGTTGGCATAGGCCTTGGCACGCAGGCTGGTCGACGGAATGCGGGTGGGGCTGGCCATGAGCCGTGGCTTGTTGGTTTCGGGTTTGATGGCTTGTGCGAGCTAACATGTTAGTCGTCGTGAGGCATCCGTTGGTTCGGGGAAACCCTTGCGTGATCAGCGCTTCGTCCTACCCATCAGCGGCTCTTCATCCGTCGCCCCGGGCCCGGACGCAGGCCTAGGCTTGGTGTGTTCGGCTTGGCCGACAAATCCGTTCCAAGACCCACCTGCCCAGGAGTACCGCCATGAACGCCACCAGAATCTTCGTCACGACTGCCACCGCTCTGTCGGTGCTCGCCGCCATCGGCTGCACCTCCACGCAAAAGGCGCCCGAAGTCGCAACGGCCCCGGTGGTCGTTCCGGCCCCGGCGCCGGAGCCGGTGGCTGTCGACGCGATGCCTTCGCACCCGGCGCTGCAGAACGAGCGCACGGCAGAAGCGGCCCCGGCCAGCGACGCGCCTGTCGTCGTGGCCGAGGCGCCGGTTGCGGCGCCAGCGCCTACCGTCGTGGCCCAGGCACCGGTCGCGGCGCCCACGCCCAGCGCCGATTTCATCGAACGTGCGCCGAAGGCCGATCGCAACTGAAACCCCGGGCCACCAGTCGGCGACCTGCACGACGCTGCTCAGTCGCCACTGATGGGCAGGGTCTGCGCGATGCGTGCACAGGAGCCGTGGCGCGACGAGCGCGGCGTGAACTTCCTAGCTGCCTTGTGGGCGCTTGCCCTTGACTACAGGCGTGCTCCGGAGTTCCCGTTTCCATGCGCCTTGGAAGCTGCGGTCAGCGGATACAGAATCCTCCTGGATTCCGGCTTCAAGCCGGGTCGGATGGAGGCGGCTTCGAGCGCCGAACGCCAATGCCCGTAGACTCGTAGCGGCTCACGCCGGCGCCGGTGCTGTAGCCACCGGCCTCAACCCGTCGCCGACAACGCCGGCGCAGGGTTCAGCGCCGGGTCCAGCGCGACACGGTTGCGGCCACGCGCCTTCGCCTGGTACATCGCCGCATCGGCGCGGCGGAAGGCCTCGGTGAAGTCCCCGGCCGGCTCGAGCAGCGCAACGCCGACGCTGACCGTCACCGGGATCTGGCGGCGCGCACTGAACGACGTGGACTCGACGCGCTGGCGCAGCTTCTCGGCCAGCTTCTGCGCGTGCCGGGCCTCGCAGCCGATGCTGACGACGAGGAATTCTTCGCCGCCCCAGCGGCCCACCACGTCACCGGCTCGGACCGCCTGCGCCAGCACCGCGCCCGCGAGTTGCAGAACCCGATCGCCGGCCTCGTGGCCATGCTGGTCGTTGATGCGCTTGAAGTGATCCAGGTCGAGCAGGATGAGCGCTGTCGTGTCGCTGCGCCCCGCCAGGTCGGCGATCGCCGCCTCGATGCCGCGGCGATTCAGCACGCCGGTCAGCGGGTCCACCGTTGTCAAGCGGGCCAGTTCGTCGCGTTCGGCATGCACCAGCTGCGACTGCGCCATCAGGTTCTGGATCTCGCGCGCTTGCGCGAGGTGCTGGCGGCGCAGCCGGATCAGCTGCACCGTGACGGCGGCCGAGGCGCAGGTCAGCCAGGTCAGCAGGATGGCCAGGTACAAGGCTTCGCGGGTGATCCAGTCGCGCTGCAGCGCCAGGCTGCGCAGCTCGACCTCGATATCCTGGCCCGTCAGGTTGCCGGGCAGGTCGATCGACAGGGCCGTGGCATTGCCGAGGTCGGGCAGGTTGTACGCGCGCGGCAGGTTGTATTGCGCAATCCACCACTCCGGCACGCTCAGGTCGCCCAGGTCCAAGCTCAGCGGCACGCCCACGTCGCGGGCGCGCAGGTTGATCGTGTGGATACGCGAGCTGTTGCCGTCCTCGCTGCGCGAGAAGCGCGGGTCGAAGTTGCGGATGGCCAGGCGCAGGGCCTCCGTCTTGCCGCGGTACGAGACATCGATCGCCAGCGAACGGAAGCCGCGCAGATCGACGCCATGGCTCCAGTCCCTGCCCGCCAGTGCGACGGTCAGCCCGCAGCTCGCCTTCGTGTCGGCGGGTGCGATACGGCAGCGCCAACCTGTCCTGCCGAGGTCCGTCCACTCGATCACGGAGCCGCCACTCTCGGCCGCGGCTTCCGACAGGAAGCGGTCGCCCGCCAGGCCGGGGGCCAGCAGATCCCAGGTACGCGGCGGCAGCAGGTCGCGTGCGACGATGGCCACCAGGGTCAAGACGATGCCGGCCACCACCCACCAGATGCCATGTGCGCCGCGAATCATCCGTCAGAACCTCCGTCCGCGCGCCCCGGCATTGACGGGACCGCCTCGACCCACCGACTGCACGGTCGACTGGCGGCACGGGCCGATGTGACCGCCTTGTCCGGCATCGCCCGATACCAGGGTGGCGATTGTCGCCGCGCCGACGCCGGCGGACACATGACGCAGACCGGCGATTCGAGACAAGGTTGGCTGATTTGGACCCGCGCCACAATGGCCCGATGGCGCCGCAACCCGATGGCCGGATAGACCTGCTCGTGTTCGGCCCGCTGCGGCTGCAGCGGGACGGGCAGCCGCTGGCGCTGGGCACGCGCAAGGTGCAGGCGCTGCTGCTGTTGCTGGCGCTGGACGGCGGCAGCACGCGTGAGCGCCTGTGCGCGCTGCTGTGGCCGGCGCTGGACGAACCGGCCGCCCGCCGCAACCTGCGCCGCGAGCTGGCGCGCGTGCGCGAGGCCGGCGCGGCCGAGGCCATCGCGGTCGTTGGCGACCATCTGCGCCCCGGCCCGGCGCTGCATTGCGACCTGCTGCAGGCCGAGGCCGCGCTGGCCCGCGGCGAACACGCTGCGGCCCTTGCCGCGGGCGCGGGGGAGCTGGCCGAAGGCTTGCACCTCGAAGACGCCCCCGGCTTTGCGCCGTGGCTGGCGGCCGCGCGCGAACGCGGGCAGCGCCTGTGCCTGCGCGCGCTGGAGGCCGCCGCAGCGGCCGACGAGGACCATGGCGATGCCGCCGGCGCATTGGCCCGCGTGCAGGCCTTGCTGGCGCTGGACGGCCTGCAGGAGCGGCACCACCGCACGGCGATGCGGCTGCAGGCCGCTGCCGGCCAGCGCGAGGCGGCGCTGCGCCAGTTCGAACGCTGCCGCGCGCTGCTGGCCGACGAACTCGGCCTGCAGCCGATGCCCGAGACCGTGGCGCTGGCGCAGTCGCTGCGCGACGACCCGGCGCCCGTCGCGCTGTCGCCACTGCCGGCCGCCGGCACCTGGCTGGCCGAGCTGCCCTTCGTCGGCCGCGAGGCCGAAGTGGCCCGGCTGCAGCGCGCCTGGTCGGCCGGCCGCGCCGTGGTGCTGGTGGGCGAGGCCGGCGTCGGCAAGACCCGCCTGGCGACGGACTTTGCCGCCGCCCAGGGGCCGTATGCCCTGGTGCGCTGCCAGGCCGGCGACCCCGAGCTGGCCTTCGGCGCCTTTGCGCGCGCGCTGCGCGTGCTGGCCGGCCAGCCGCCGGACCTGCGCGGCCTGGAAGCCTGGATCGTCACCGAGCTCGCGCGGTTGCTGCCCGAGCTGGGGCCGGCGCCGCCGCCGCTGCGGGGCGAAGGCGAGCGGCTGCGCTTCGACGAAGCCTGCATTCAGGCCTGGCTGGCCTTGTCGCGCGGCGCCTTCGACGCCATCGTGCTCGACGACTGGCAGCTTTCCGACGCCGGCAGCCACACGCTGCTGGCACGCGCCGCGGCCCGCCGGCGCGAGGCCGGCCTCGGCGGCGCGGTGGAGATCGTGGCCTGGCGCGGCGCCGCCGACGAACCGGCGCTGCAGGCCCAGGCCGAGGCGCTGGCGGCCGAGGTGCTGGGCCTCGGGCCGCTGCCGCCGGTGGCGGTCTACGACCTTGTGCGCCAGCTGTCCGGCGCCGCCGACCCGGCGCGGTTTGCCCAGCGGCTGAGCGGCGCCACCGGCGGGCATCCGTACTTCATCGCCGAGACCTTGCGCGACCTGGCCGAACGCTCGCTGCTGGCGCGCGACGCGCAAGGCCGCTGGGCCACGCCTTTCGATGCGCAGACGGCCGACTACCGCGAGCTGCCGCTGGCCGCCAGCGTGCGCGACGCCGTACTTGCCCGCGTGCAGCGGCTGAGCCCGGCCGCGGCGCGCCTGCTGGAGGCGGCCGCCCTGGCCGGCGAGCCCTTCGGCGCGGCCTGGCTGGCTTCGGCCTGTGCGCTGTCGGAACTGGAGGCGCTGCAGGCGCTGGAACAGGCCGCCGGCGCCCGGCTGGTCCAGGCCTATGACAGTAACAGCGACGCTGGCGGCGGCGGCTACGGCTGGGTGCATGACCTGGCCCGCCAGGCGCTCGACTCGGCGCTGGCGCCGACGCGCCGCCGTCTGGTGCACCACCGGCTGGCGCTGGCCGCCGAGGCGCTGGGCGATGTGGCCGCGGCGGCGCGCCACTTCGAGGCCTGCGGCGAACCCGCGCGCGCCGCCGCCCACCGCTTGGCCGCCGGCGATGCCGCCCATGCGCTGCAGGCGCTGGCCGAGGCCGTGGCGCACTGGCGCCAGGGCCTCGCGGACCGGCCGGCACCGGCCGACGAGGCCGCGCTGCTCGGGCGCCTGTGCGAAACCGGCTGGGCCCTGGGGCAGGGCGATGAGGCGCGCGCGCACCACGAACGGCTGCAGACCTTGCTGGGCGCCGCCGCGCTGGCGCCCGCAGCGCGCATCGATGCCCAGCTGCGGGCATCGCGCTATCTGGTGCACAGCGGTCGCTCCGACGAAGCGATGGTGCTGCTGGAGTCGATGCCGCCGCCCGAGGCCGCGGCGCTGCACCAGCGCTGGCGGGTGGCGCGCATGGGGGCGTTGGAGCAGTGCGGCCGCCTGGACGAGGCGCTGGCCGACGGTCAACGCGCGCTGCAGGCCGCGCCCGCCGGCAGCCGCGAGCGCGCCGACGTGCATGCCACGCTGTCGATCATCGAACGGCAGCGCGGCCAGATCGCGGCCGGCGCCGTGCACGCCGAGGCGAGCCTGGCGCTGTACACCCGGCTGGGCGACGGCATCGGCCGTGCGCGCGGCTTGTTCTACCGCGGTTGCTGCTACACCGAGCTGGGCGACAGCACCGCCGGCGAGGCCGACTTGCGCGCATCGGCCGGGCTCGCCGGGGACTTCGGCTACGTCTTCCTGCAGCGCATGGCGTTGTACAACCTGGCCACGATCTTCTCGAACCAGACCCGGCCCGATGAAACGCTGGCCGTGGCTCGTGAAGCCTGGCCCGCGCAGGCCGAGGCGCCGCGCGACGAACTGACCTTGATGTTCCGCACGCTGTTCATCGAATGCCACTACGTGCGCGGCGAGTGGGGCGCGCTCTGGGGGCACCTGCAACCGGCGGTCGACGACGTGCTGGCCAGCGCCCAGCCACTGACGATGATCGGCGTGGCCAATGCGGTGCTGGAGCCGGCGGCGGTGCTGGGCCAGTGGCCGCGCGTGTTGCCGCTGTTGCAGGCGCTGGACGCCGGGATCCTCGACACCATGCCCATCGCCGAGGAGGTGATGCTGGCCTGTGCCCAGGCGGCGCTGATCCAGAACGACCCGGTGGCCGCAACCCGCTGGCTGGGCCGTGTGCGGCCGGCCGCGGCCCAGGAGCATGCCCGCGTGCGCTGCCGCCTGGCGCTGCTGCAGGCTCAAGCGCGCCAGGCTTGCGGCGCCGGCGCCGAGGCGCTGAACGATCTGCCGGCCGAAGACGCGCCGGGCATGAGTGCCGAACTGCGGCTGCGCGCGCTGGCGCTGCACTGCGCGGCCGATCCCACGCCCGCGCGCTTGCAGCGCGCCCGCGAGGCGCTGGCCGATCCGCAGGCCCATGCCGGCGCGGCACTGCAACTCGGGCGCGTGCTGGGCGGGCCGGCGCTGGCGGCGCAGGTCGAGCGCCAGGCCGCCAGCCTGGCCGACTGGCCCGACGTGCAGGCCAGCTTCCGCGCCACCTGGCGGCCTTGAGCACCGGGCTTCGAAGGGCCTGCCGGGTTGGCAGGCTGTGGTGACGGCGTGCTGCCGCAAAACCTCGGATACCCCCCCCGGGTTTCCGAGGGTGCCCGGCCGGGACCAGCCCCAACGCGGGTCCGTTGTCCCATCCCCGGCGTGTCTGTCGCGCGCCAGCGGCACGACGTGGGACAAGTGTCCCGTAGTGCCCGCGGCTCCGTCGCCGAGCATGACGGCTGTCCAATCCACTTCAAAGCCCAGCCGCCATGCAGACGAAATCAAACGCCGACCAACATCGCACCGTGACGGCCGGCAGCACGCTCAAGGCCATCGCCACCGCAGCGCTGTTGGCCGCCACGCTGCTGGGCGCCACGGCGGCCCGGGCCGGCCTGGTAGTCACCTCGGCCACGCGCTCGCTCGTTGCCGATACATCGATCAGCGACGAGATTTCGACGAAAACGTTCGCGACCGACGGCGTGTTCAACATCGGTATTCAGTCCACAGACGGATTCAACAACTCCAACGCCCGTGCCTTCCAGGAATCCGACATCCAGTCGCTGACGTTCGTCGGCCGCGGCAGCACCCGAGTGAATCTGTTCGACGGCGACTTTGGCAGCGCGGAGTCGGTCTATTCGCTGTTCTTCACGCTCAGCGGTGCTTTCGAGTTCGACGGCTTGGTCGACCTGGAAGCATCGGGCAACGCGTTTTCACATGCCAGCTTCGTGCTGGAGCGGCTCGGCGCCGGCGGTGGCATCGTCGAGTCGGGCCTCGACACCGGGCTGGCCTTTTCCGGCACGCTCGGCGCGGGTGACTACAGCCTGGTTGCGACCGCAAGCTCGAGCAGCATCGACCCCAACGAGTTCGGGCAGGCCGCGTTCGACCTGCGTCTGGGTTTCACCGATTTGTCCGACCCGCCCGCGGCGGTGCCGGAGCCTCAGTCGTTGGCATTGGCGCTGGCCGGCCTGCTGGCTTGTGGTCTGGTGCGTCGGCGCGGACCTGCCGCCACGGCCGAACGCCTTCAAGCGGACAACTGCTCGCCGAGGTGATCGACGAACACACGCACCTTCGGCGACAGGTGCCGGCTCGACGGCCACAGCGCCTTGAACTGGCCGCCCACGCTGAGCCCGTCGAGCACGCTGATGAGCCGCCCGTCGGCGAGCATCTCGCGGGCCAGGAAATCCGGCATGCATGCGATCCCCAGGCCGCGCAGCGTGGCGCCCAGCACCGCTTCCATGTTGTTGCAGGCCAGCACCGTCCGCAGCCGCGTGTCGGCGTCGGCCGGCAGCATCGGCCAGTCCAGCAGCTTGCCCGAATCCGGGTGCCGGAAGCGGATCGTGTCGTGTCGTTCCAGGTCGCGCGCGACCAGCGGCGTGCCATGGCGCGACAGATACGCCGGTGACGCGCACAACAGCAGCCGGAACAGGTTCAGCGGCCGCGAGACCAGGCGCGAGTCGGGCAGGTCGCCGCTGCGGATCGCGACGTCGACGCCTTCTTCGATCAGGTCGACCGTGCGGTCGCTGAAGTTGATGTCGAGCTCCACCGCCGGGTAGCGCGCCAGGAAGTCCGGAATCACCGGCAGCAGGAAGTGATAGCCGACGATAGGCGCGCTGACGCGCAGCCGGCCGCGCGGCACTTCACGGGCGTGCGACAGCATCGCCTGCGCATCGTCGAGGTCGTCGAGGATGCGGCGGCAGCGCTCGTGGAACAGCCGGCCTTCATCGGTCAGCTGGATCCTGCGCGTGCTGCGCTGCAAGAGCCGCACGCCCAGCTCTTCCTCGAGCCGGGCCACGGCCTTGCCGACCGCCGACGCCGATATCTCGAGCGCCCGGCCCGCTGCGACGAAGCTGCCGAGATCGGCGGTCTTCACGAAGGCCAGCAGGCCGTTGAGCTTGTCCATCTGGGTGCACCGGGCCGATTGCGGCACCTTGTTCCGTTGTGAACGGAGTCTGCACGCCTTTCCGGCTGATTCAGGCCCGCGTAGCCTCGTTGCAGGAGGTGGCAATCGAGACTGCCTTCGGAAGGGGTGTGCGTCTCGTGAATCAATACGGCAAGGCAGTGAAGTGGGGAGCCATCGCTGCGCTGCTGCTGTTGCCGCTGCTGCTGCAGGCGCTTGGCAACCACTGGGTGCGCATTGCCGACACCTGCCTGCTGTACGTGATGCTGGCGCTGGGCATGAACATCGTCGTGGGCTATGCCGGCCTGCTCGACCTCGGCTACGTGGCCTTCTACGCCATCGGCGCGTACATGGTCGCGCTGCTGACTTCGCCGCACCTGACCGACAACTTCGCCTGGATCGCCGCGATGTTCCCGGCCGGCCTGCACGCACCCTGGTGGATCACGCTGCCGCTCGGCGCCTTGCTCGCCGCGTTGTTCGGCACCCTGCTCGGCGCACCCACGCTGAAGCTGCGCGGCGACTACCTGGCGATCGTGACGCTGGGGTTCGGCGAGATCGTGCGGCTTCTGATCGTCAACCTGGGCCGTCCGGTCAACATCACCAACGGCGCCAAGGGCCTGGGGCCGATCGACCCGATCGACATGCTCGGCCTGGACCTGGGCCAGCCCTTGTCCGCCGGCAGCCATCACCTGGCATCGGTCACGCTGTACTACTACCTGTTCCTGGTGCTGGTGGTCCTGACGGTGACCATCTGCCGGCGCCTGCAGGCCTCGCGGATCGGCCGGGCCTGGATGGCGATCCGCGACGACGAGGTGGCCGCCGAGGCCATGGGCATCAACACCCGCAACGTGAAGCTGCTGGCGTTCGCCATCGGCGCCAGCTTTGGCGGTGTGGCCGGCGCCGCGTTCGGCATCTTTCAGGGCTTCGTGTCGCCGGAGGCCTTCACGCTGCAGGAGTCGGTGATCATCGTGGCCATGGTGGTGTTCGGCGGGGCCGGGCACATCCCGGGTGTGATCCTCGGGGCGATGCTGCTGACGGCCTTGCCCGAAGTGCTGCGCTACGTCGCCGGCCCGCTGCAGACCCTGACCGATGGCCGGCTCGACGCCGGCATCCTGCGCCCGCTGCTCATTTCGCTGGCGATGATCGGCATCATGCTGCTGCGGCCGCACGGCTTGTGGCCCGCCCCTGCGCATGGCCGGTCGCTGCCGCGAGCGGGGCCGCCTGCGGCTTGAACGCCATCGCGGCCTGGGCGACGGCCTGCTGGTCGAAGCCCGGTCGCCTCAAGCATCGGCCCGCGCCCCGGCCAGCAACGCCTTCAAGGCCCCCCGCAACAGGCCCGTGGCTTCGTCGGGGCCGAGCAGGCCCGAGCTGACGAACGCGCCGTTGATCAGCACCGCGAGTTGCGCGGCCAATTGCTTGGGCCGGGTCACGTTCAGCCGCTTGGCGGTGTCCAGCAGGCGGCTTCGCAGCGCCTGCATGTGCCGCTGCGAGACCTGGCGGGCCGGGTGATCCGCTTCGGCAAACTCGGCGGCCACGTTGATCTGGGGGCAGCCGCGGTAGTTGGAGCGCGCAAGACGCTCGCCGATCCAGCGCATGTGCGCGTCCAGTTCGCCGGCGGGGTCGTCGGCGAATTGCTGGGCCACGCTGTCCCATTGCGCCCAGAACTCGACATCCTCTCGCTCCAGGAAGGCGACGATGAGATCGTCCTTGGTGGGGAAGTAGCGGTACAGGCTCGTCTTCGCGACGGCCGCTTCCAGCACGACCAGATCGACGCCGACGGCGCGCACGCCGCGCTCGTAGAACAGCGTGGAAGCGGTGTCGAGGATGCGGCCGCGGACATCGGGCGCCGGCTCGACGGCCGCAGCGCCCGCGGTGCCGGTGGCGGCTCTCGCCGAGCGTTTCGATGCCGCGCCGGAGCGGCCCGTTGGCGAAGGGGCTCTCGGCGAGCGGGCGGCGGTTGGGGTGCGCATGCTTGACATGATACAGACCTGTCTGTAATCTACGAAGAACAGACAGGTCTGTATCGTCGCAAAGGACTCTCAGATGAATTCCACGAGCAAGGGCATCGCCGTGTATGGCGCCGCCGGCCACACCGGTCAATTCGTCGTCCACGAGGCGCTGCGCCATGGGTTGCGGGTGGTGGCCGTCGGGCGCAGCGGCGCCCGGCTCGACGAGACGATGCCGGCGGCCGTTCCTCGCCGCGTGGCCCGGCTCGACGATCCGGTCAGCCTGGAGCAGGCCTTCGCCGGCTGCGCGGTCGTCATCAACTGCGCGGGACCGTTCCTCGACACCGCGGCGCCGGTGGCGCAGGCGGCGCTGCGTGCCGGCTGCCACTACATCGACGTGACGGCCGAGCAGGCCAGCGCGCAGGCCAGCTTCGCCGACCTCGATGCGCCGGCTCGCGCCGCCGGCCGGGTGGTGATTCCGGCGGCCGGCTTTTACGGCGGCCTGGCCGATCTTCTGGCCAGCGCATTGGCCTCTGCCGGCGACATCGAGGAGATCACGGTTGCCATCGCGCTCGACCGCTGGTGGCCCACCGACGGCACACGCAAGACCGGCGAGCGCAACAAGGTGCCGCGCGTGGTCATGACGAACGGGCGCCTGGCGCCGCTGGTGCCATCGGCCGAGGTGCCGGACTGGCTCTTCTCATCGCCGCTGGGCCGGCAGCCGATGGTCGAGCTGCCCTTCAGCGAAGTCATCACGATGGCTCATCACCTGAAGGTCGGCGCGATCCGTTCGCTGCTCAATCGCTCGGCGCTTGACGACATCCGCGCCGCCGCGACGCCGCCACCGACCGCGGTTGATAGCGGCGGGCGCTCGGCGCAGCGTTTCGAGCTGGTGGTGCGGCTCGTGCAGGGTGGCGTGACAAGGATGTCCGGCGTCCGTGGCCAGGACATCTATGCGGTCTCGGCCCCCCTCGTGATCGAAGCCGCCCGGCTCCTGTTGGCTCCAGCCTACCGGCACAGCGGCGCGCTGGCGCTGGCCGAAGCGGTCGACCCCGTCGAACTGCTGCGTCGATTGCACGGTCCGGCGCTGGAAGTCTTCGGCGACGCACCGCGCAGCTGAGGTGAAACGCCCGTTCGAACGACGGCTTGCGGCCCGCTTCGGTTGTTGGGTCTGTGGCGGTCGCGTGCGCTTGGGGCGCAAGCCCCAAGCATGAGCGGAGCCCGGTACCCAGCGGCCTTGGCTCGCTACGACACTTCGAACGAACGACCGCAGCAGGCCGCAAGCCGTCGATCGAATACGCCAGGCGTTTCATGCGTCGGGAGCCGCTGAGGTGCGAACGCGAGCGAGCCACGTTGATCGGGCGAGATCGCGATCTCGCCGATCTCGAAGCCCTGCTGCAAGGCGGTGGCTGCGTTACGTTGGTCGGCCCATCGGGGGTCGGCAAGACCAGCCTGGCGCGCGCCGCGGCTGCGCGCTGGCCAGGCTGCAGCGTCTGGGTCGACCTGGCGGCCCTGGCGCACGGCAGCCAGGTGGCCGGCGCACTGGCGCGCGCGCTGGACCTGCATTTGACCGGCAGCGACGACGACGCTCCCGCGCAGTTGACCGCCGCCCTGCGCGGGCAGGCGCTGCTGCTGGCCTGTTCGGCCACCGGTCCAAGACCCGGCCGGGCTCGCTCACTCCATCGTGATCTTTGCGCCGTTGATGATGTCGCGGTACAGCGCCGCCTGCGGCTTGACGAATGCCCGCAGCTCCGGCCCGTTCGCCGGGGCCACGGTGATGCCCGACTCTTGCAGTTTGGCCCGCACCTCGGGCTGTGCCAGCGCGTCGAGCAGGGCCTTCTCGCAGGCGGCCACGGTGGCGGCCGGCGTGCCGGCCTTCATGAACAAGCCCTGCCACAGCGGCAGTGCCATGCCGCTGAACGCCTCCTCCTCGCCGATGCGCCTGACGTCGGGCAGTTGCGGCACCCGCGCCGTGTCCGATACCGACAAGGCCTTGATCTTGCCCTCCTTCAGGAAGGGCATGGCCGTGGACAGGACGAGCATCGCGCTGTCGACCTGCTGGCCGACGAGGTCGTTCGCGATCTGGGCGCCGCCCCGGTACGGGATGTGCAGCATCGCGACCTTGGCCTGCTTGTTGATGAGCGCGCCGTAGAGATGCTGCATCGTCCCGATGCCCGGGGTGGCGTAGTTGAAGGACTCCTTGCCGCCCTTGCGCAGCGCGGCGATCAGCTCGGCCAGCGTCGAATAGGGCGACGCCTTGGGCACTGCAAAGATCATTGGCACCGTGGTCATGCGGCCGACCGGCTGCAGGTCCTTCTCCCAGTCGAGCTTGATCTTCGGGTTGACCATCGGCACGACGACGGTGTCGGTGCCGCCCATGTAGATGAGGCCACCGTCGGCCGGCGCGTTGAGCACCTTCTGCACCGCCAGCATGCCGCTGGCACCGACGACGTTCTCGACGATGACCTGCCGCCCCAGGCGCTTGGACAGTTCGGCGCCGACGACGCGGGCGACGAAGTCGGCGCTGCCGCCCGCCGAATAGCCGACGACCAGCGAGATCGGCTTGCCCGATTGCGCCTGCGCCGCGCCGTTCAACAGCAGCAACGCGGCCAGACCCGCCAGCTTGTTCAAGAGTCTGCGATTCATTCGAGGTCTCCCGCTCAGAACGTGTGCTTGATGCCGACGTCGAATGCCGTGGTGCGCGTCATGCCGTCCTGCTGGGCCGAACCGACGTTGCTGTACAGCAGCGTGCGCTTGCTGAGGTCGTACTGGACGCCGGCGCCCAGCATCTTCGAGTCGAGGTTCGTCGCCGGGCTCAGGCTGCCATAGGAGACGTAGGTCCGCCCGAAGCCCAGCGGCACCAGCGCGGACACGGAGAAGGCACGGGCATCGCCGTTCAGGCCACCTTCGGCGCGGCTGTAGCTGGCGGTCGGCACCACGAAGCCGAAGTCGTAGCCGGCCGCCACGATGGCCAGGTTGGTCTTCGAGTCGAGACGGTCGAACGCCACGCCGACCCACAGCGGACCCTGCTTGTACTGCGCGTTGCCGGACGCGGCGCGGTGGCGCGTTCCTTCGCCGAATGCGCTGGCCAGTTCGAAGCTCAAGCCGGCGAAGGCCGGGGACTTGTAGCCGACCGTGTTGCTCCAGCGGATGTTCGAGGCTTCGATCGTGGTGGCGACGGGCGTGTAGTTCGCGTAGGTGTAGGCCGAGCCGAGCTGGCTCACGTAGCTCCAGTAGGTCGGGTCGGCGTTGAGCGCCACCGCGTACGCGGCGGAGTATTCGCGCCCGGCATAGAGTTCGCCCCAGCGCTTGCTGCCCAGCGCGACGACCGAGCGCCCCAGCCAGAACACGTTGGCGTTGCTGGCGGCGCCGGTATCGGCCGCGAAGCGGTGCTCGATCTGGAAGCGCGCGTAGGCGCCGTCTCCCAGGTCTTCCTGGCCGCGAAACCCGAGCCGCGACGTGTTGCCGGCCTTCAGCGTCCAGACGTCCGGGGATGCGCCGCGCCCCGGCAGCAGCGCTCCCGGCGTCGTGCCGCTGTTCGCCTTCGCGACGCCTTGGTCGATGATCCCGTAGATCGTCACCGTGGTCTGGGCTTGCGCCGTGGCGGCGGCGAGCGCGAAGAGGGCGAAGAGGCCGGGCCGCCAGGCGGGCACCTGGCCCGGGTGATGAGCCGCTCTCGCCGGGGGAAATGCCTTCACGGATGTCTCCTTGTATGAGTCGACGCCGCCGCCGATGAATGAAGTGTAGTCTTGTGTATTGTATTGAGTCAACAATCGTATTGTACTTATCGACGCCACGATGTCGGGCTGTCGGTCGGGCTGCGGTCCCTAGTGAGATGCGCCGGGAAGAATCCGCTGGCAAGGGGTTGCATTGATCAATACAATATGTAGTCATCGCCATACAAGCTTTCGCGCCCGGTAGCGTTGCCGGTGCGCTGACCGGAGCACAGCGCATGTCCATCGGAATGTTCGAATCGTTCGTCACGGGCCACTGGTTCAGCGCCGATGCCAAGCGCATCTGGAGCGATGTCGCCGCGCTGCAGGCCTGGCTCACGGTGGAGGCCGCGTTGGCGCGTGCCCAGGCCGAGCTGGGCGTCATCCCGGCCGAAGCGGCGCGGACGATCGCCGACAAGGCCGACGCAGGCTTGTTCGACATCAAGCGCCTGGCGGAGGACATCGCCTTTGTGCAGCACCCGCTCGTGCCGGTGTTGCATCAGTTCGAAGCGCTGTGCGGCGAACCGGCCGCGGGCTTCATCCACTGGGGGGCAACGACGCAGAACATTTTCGACACCGCCCAAGCGCTGCAGATGGTGCAGACGCACGCGGTGCTCGTCGGGCACCTGGACGCGGCCATCACCGCGCTCGGCGCGCTGGCGCTGGAGCACAAGTCCACCGTGCTGCCCGGCCGCACCCACGGCCAGCACGCGCTGCCGATGACCTTCGGCTTCAAGCTGGCGGGTTGGATCGATGAGCTGGATCGTGATCGCAGCCGCCTGAGCCAGCGGCTGGCGCCGTCGTTCCCTGCCTGCATGGGCGGCGCCATCGGCACCTTTGCGGCCATGGGCCAAGTGGGCCGCCAGGTCGAGGCGCTGATGGCCGGGCAGCTGGGCTTGCTGGCGGCCGGCTTGCCGAACCGGGCTTCGTACGACCGGGCCAGCGACTACGTTTCGGCGCTGGGGCTGCTGGCCGGCACGGCGCAGAAGATCGCGCAAGACGTGGTGTTCATGCAGCGCACCGAGATCGGCGAGGCGGCGGAGGCCTTCCACATGGGCAAGGTGGGCAGTTCGACGATGGCGCAGAAGCGCAATCCGTCGACGGCGCTGCTGCTGGCCAGCCTGGCGCGCATGCTGCGCGCCCGTGTGCCGGCGGCGCTGGAGGCGATGGTGCGCATGGACGAAGGCGACTCGTCAGCGACCAACGTCACCGACACGCTGCTGCCGGAGATCGCCATCATCGCCACGTCCATCGCCGAAACCCTGGCCAGGCTGGCCCAGGGCCTGGTCGTGAATCCCGGGGCGATGCGCCGCAACCTGGCCTTGTCGAACGGGCTGATCGCCTCGGAGGCGGTGATGATGAGACTGACCCGGCTGATGGGGCGCCATGAAGCGCACCGCCTGCTCTACCAGGCGGCGCAGCGCTCGCAGTCCGACGGCGTGCCGTTCGTGGCCGCGATCGGCGAGCTGGCGCCGTTCCAGGGTGGCGAGCTGCCGGAAGATCTGGCGCGCGCGCTCGATCCCTGTGGCTACGTCGGCGAGTCGGTCGCGATCACGGTCGAGACGGTCGCGCGCGTGAATGCCTTGTCAGCGCTGGACCCGACGGCCTGAAGCCTTGGGCGGCGCGGTGACCGACGCGCCCGTGCGCGCGGTGACGGGGGTCAGCCGCACGCCGTAAGGCGCGGACGGATCGGCCCAGCGCGCGAGGATGGCTTCATGCAGTGCCTGGACCTGGTCGGCCACGCTGCAGCCGACGGTGTGAAAGAAGTCGGCATGCTCGTTGACGAGATCGGTGCGGCCGAGCAGCACCACGCTCAAGCTCGCCGGAACGGTGACGCCGATATCGGCCAGCTGGCTGCGGAACCGGGCGCCGTCCTCGATGCCCCACGCCACCAGCGCGGTGAACGGCAGTTGTCCGTCGTTGCCGAGGCCAGCCTTGAGCATGGCCACGAGCGCGTCCGCATAGTCGCCGTCGGGCAGCAGCGGCACCGTGACTTCTTGCAGCGCGACGTTGACCAAGGTCCTGCTCAGGGACTCGAAGCGGCGGTGTCCGAGCTGCGTGGCCAGGAACGGATGCGAAGTGTTGGCATAGCCGATGCGCTGGTGGCCGTGCTGCTGCAGCAAGGCGACGGCCGCGGCCAGCGGCTCGCCCCATTCGGTGCCGACCGCTTCGACATCGGCCCCGACGAGTGCCGTTCCATCCACCGCCAGGACCTCGCTCTTTTCCTTCAAGGCCGCCAGCAGCGCGACCGGAATGGTCTTGTAGGTCGACTGGACCACGCAGGCGTCGAAGCGCGGCAGGCCTTTCAGCACGGCCAGCGCATGGTCGGGGTCGGTGTACGACAACTCGAGCACGCGGTGGCCGTCGGCGGCCAGGCGCCGTTGCAGCCCTTCCACCAACATGCGGCCGCGGGCGATCCGGATCGAGCGGCGCAGCAGCAGCACCGACTTCACGGCCGCGGGCCGCGCGCGATCCGCCGCATCCGGGACCGGCCTTTCCGCCGCCGTGGGCGCAGCCGCCGGCCGGCTGCCGTGGCCGCGGAAGTAGGTGCCCCGGCCGACCTGCGACTCGATCAGGCCGCTGGTCTTCAGGTTCTGGAACGCTCTTTGCACCAGCATCTGCGAAGCGCCGAAGCGCCGCATCAACTCGCGGATGGTCGGCAGCCGGTCGCCGGGCCGGGCATCGCGGGCCAGGTGGTCGAGGAACTGCTCCAGATCGACGGGGTTGCTGCGCATCTCAATACAATACAACACAAGCTGCGCGCCGCCGGATCCCGGTCTGACCGGCCCTTGTTGCAGGAAGCCCCGACCCTCCTGTAGGCGAAACCTGACAAGCAAATCAATCGAGCCTGAGCGCACATCCAGTCATGCCTGATGTGCTGAAGCGCATGGCTGACCGATGTTACGGGGATGCAAAGTCCCGTATCCATGGACCCTGTCTCGGCCCTGCGCCGCGCGCCGGTGTGGGCGTCGCCGCTGTGCGCGCTGCTCGCCGGGCTGCTGGCGGCCGGCTCCGGCGCGTCGCTGCCTTCGTTGCCGCTGGCGGGGTTGCTGGCGGCATTCTCGGTGTGGCTGGCACTGCGCCGCGCCGCGCCGCCGGCGGCCGACGCGTCGCGCGGCATGCCCGGCCTGGACAGCTTGTGCACGCAGGTGCTGCCGATCTGGAACGCGCAGATCGAAGCCTCGCGCGAGCAGACCGAGCAAGCCATCGTCGGCCTGACGACCCGGTTTTCCGGCATCTACCAGCGCCTGGCCGCCACCGTGGAAGTCGCGGGCCGCGGTGCCGACAGCCACGGCGTGGTGTCGGTGCTGGGCGCCAGCCGCCATGAGCTGAGCGGCCTGGTCGCCCAGCTGATGCAGGGCGCCGGCAGCAAGGGCGAGGTGCTGGCCACGATCCAGCAACTGGCCGGCGTCGGCCGCGAACTGAAAGAGATGGCGGGCGAGGTCGCCGCCATCGCGCACCAGACCAATCTGCTGGCCATCAACGCCGCCATCGAGGCCGCGCGTGCCGGCGATGCCGGACGGGGCTTCGCCGTCGTGGCGCAAGAGGTGCGCGTGCTGTCGAACCGCTCGGCCGCCACGGGCCGGCAGATCGCCACGCGAATCGAAGCGGTCGACTCGGCGATGCAGGCCATCCTGAGCGCCGTGCAAGGCTACGTGGCGCACGACACGCAGATGGCCGACGAATCGAAGCGCGCCATCGGACAGGTGCTCGCCGAATTCGAGCGCGTGACCGGTGCCATGGGCGACAGCGCCGCGCGGCTGCACCACGAGGGCGAAACCCTGCAAGGCGAGATCGCCCAGGTGCTGGTCGAGCTGCAGTTCCAGGACCGCGTCAGCCAGATCCTGCGCCATGTGATGCAGGACGCCGAGCGCCTGCGCGCGGCAGTGGCCGAAGCCGCCGGGCGCCTGGGTGCCGGCGAGGCGGTCGCGCCCTTCGACGCGGCCGCCTGGCTCGCGGCGCTGCAAAGCACCTACACCACGCCCGAACAGATGCGCATGCATGCCGGCACCCGGCAGCAGCCCGGCGCGGCCGCACCCGCTGCTGCGCCGCAGACCGAAGTCACCTTCTTCTAGCAAGACCAACAAGGAATACCGATGGCCAAAACCATCCTCATCGTCGATGACTCGGCCAGCGTGCGCCAGGTGGTGTCGATCGCCCTCAAGCAGGCCGGCTACGACGTGATCGCCGCCGAAGACGGCATGGACGCGCTGGGCAAGCTCGACGGCCGCAAGCTGCACCTGGTGATCAGCGACCTGAACATGCCGCGGCTGGACGGCATCGGTTTCCTGACCCAGCTGAAAGCCAAGCCGGACTACAAATTCACGCCGGTGATCATGCTCACCACCGAGGCCGCCGATGCCAAGAAGGCGCAGGGGCGGGCGGCCGGCGCAAAGGCCTGGGTCACCAAGCCGTTCCAGCCCGAGCAGCTGCTCGGCGCGGTGGCCAAGCTGATCCTGCCTTGAGAGGGTGTCGATGAACATCACTCCCGAACAACGCGGCAGCCAGCACTGCCTGCATCTCGAAGGCGAGCTGACGATCTACGCCGCCGCCGCCGTGAAGGCCGCGCTGCTGGACGCGCTGGCCGGCGCGGCCGAGATCGAGATCGACCTGGCCGGCGTCAGCTCGATCGACACCGCCGGCGTGCAACTGCTGATTGCCGCCAAGCGCGACGCCGCCGACGCCGGAACGCCGCTGGGCCTGGTGGGCCACAGCGCCGCGGCGCTGGAGCTGATCGAACTCTACGAACTCGCCGGCTGGTTCGGCGACCCGCTGGTGCTGCCCGCGGCGCGGGCCACCGGCCAAGGAGCCGCCGCATGAGCCTGGACCTGAACGACGCGCTGCAGACCTTCTTCGCCGAAAGCCGCGGCCTGCTGCACGACATGGAACACGCGCTGCTGCTGCTGGAAGACGCGCCCGACGACGCCGACGCGTTGAACGCCGTGTTCCGTGCGGCGCACACCATCAAAGGTTCGGCCGGGCTGTTCGGGCTGGGGACGATCGTCGCCTTCACGCACGAAGCCGAGAGCCTGCTCGACCTGGCGCGCGACGGCCGCCTGGCCGTCGACGAGCCGCTGTGCGGCCTGCTGCTGGAATGCAAGGACCACATCGAGCTGCTGCTGCAGCACGCCGAAGGCGGCACCGAGCCGGATGCCGGCGTGCGCCAGAACGGCGAAGCGCTGATCGGCCGGCTGCTGCGCCTGCATGAAGACAGCGAAGCCGCGGCCGGCGGTGCGCTGGCCACGCTGCCGCCGCCCACGGCCACGCCGCTGCCACGCGCCGACGCGCCGGATGCGCAGCAGGAGAACGACTGCTGGCACATCTCGCTGCGCTTCGACCTGCAGGTGCTGCGCCATGGCATGGACCCGGCGTCGTTCATCCGCTACCTCGGCACCTTCGGCCGCATCGTGCACATCACCACCGTGCTCGACGGGCTGCCGTCGCTGGCGCAGCTGGACCCGGAGTGCTGCCATCTCGGCTTCGAGATCCGCTACCGCAGCGCCTGCGACAAGTCGGCCATCGAAGCCGCGTTCGAGTTCGTGCGCGACGACTGCCAGCTGCGCATCCTGCCGCCGGGCAGCCGCGTCGGCGACTACGTGCGGCTGATCCAGGAACTGCCCGAAGACAAGGTGCGCCTGGGCGACCTGCTGGTCTCGTGCGGCGCCCTGACGCAGCGCGAGCTGGCCGAGGCGTTGCACGAGCAGCAGCAGCCGGACACGCTGGTGCGCCCGCCGCTGGGCCAGCTGCTGGTCAGCGACCAGATCGTGCAGCCCGCGGTGGTGGCCGCCGCGCTGAACAAGCAGAACGAAGTGCGCGCGCGCCAGTCGCAGGAGGCGATGTTCATCCGCGTGCCGGCCGACAAGCTGGACGCGCTGATCAACCAGGTCGGTGAACTCGTGATCGCCGGCGCCGGCGTCGGCCTGCTCGCGCAGCGCAACAAGGACAGCGCGATGCAGGAGGCCATGTCGACGATGGTGCGGCTGGTCGAGGAGGTGCGCGACGGCGCGATGCGCCTGCGCATGGTCGAGATCGGCGAAACCTTCAACCGCTTCCGCCGCGTCGTGCGCGACGTGTCGAAGGAGCTGAACAAGGACATCGCGCTCGTCGTCACCGGCGCCGAGACCGAGCTCGACAAGTCGGTCGTGGAGCGCCTGGGCGACCCGCTGACGCATCTGGTGCGCAACGCGATGGACCACGGCATCGAGCCGGCCCAGGCACGCGCCGAGCAGGGCAAGCCGGCGCAGGCCACGATCGAGCTCAAGGCCTATCACGAGGCCGGCCACATCGTCGTCGAAGTCATCGACGATGGCGCCGGCCTGAACCGCGAGCGCATTCTCGCCAAGGCGATGGAACGCGGCCTGATCGAAGCCGACGCCAAGCTGGCCGACACCGATGTCTGGAACCTGATCTTCGAGCCGGGCTTCTCCACCGCCGCCCAGGTCAGCAACCTGTCGGGCCGCGGCGTCGGCATGGACGTGGTCAAGCGCGGCATCGAAGCGCTGCGCGGCAGCGTCGAGATCGAAAGCGTGGCGCAGCAAGGCACGACGATCCGCGTGCGCCTGCCGCTGACGCTGGCCATCATCGACGGCTTCCTGATGCGCGTGGCCGACGTGCACCAGGTGGTGCCGCTGGACACCGTGCTCGAGTGCGTGGAGATCGGCCCCGGCCAGCCGGCGGGGCAGGACTACTTCGACCTGCGCGGCGAGGTGCTGCCGCTGCTGCGCCTGCGCGAGCACTTCGCGCTGCAGGGCCAGCCCGGGCGGCGTCAGAACGTCGTGGTCGTCAAGGCGCTGGGGCGCAAGGCCGGCCTGGTGGTCGACGAACTCAAGGGCGAGTTCCAGGCCGTGATCAAGCCGCTGGGCGAGCTGTTCGCCAGCGTGCGCGGCCTGGCGGGTTCCACGATCCTGGGTTCGGGCGAAGTGGCGCTGGTGCTGGACGTGCCGGGGCTGCTGGACAGCGTCCAGCGAGCCCGGCCGGGTACGGGCGCCAGGCCGGTGCAGAGCGCGGCCTTGTCCGCATGACCACTCCCATGTTCAAGGCAATGAAACTCTCGACCAAGCTGATCCTCGGATTCGGGCTGGTACTGGCTTTGCTGGCCATCGTGTCGGTGGTCGGCGTCGCCAGCATGGCCTCGCTCGACGTGGCCGTCACCCGGATGGTCGAAGACCGCTACCCGAAGACGGTGCTGGCCAATGACATCAAGGGCCACGTCAACGTCATCGCACGGGCGATGCGCAACGTGCTGCTGCTCGAAGACCCGAAGGAGGTTCAAAACGAGCTGAAGCGCATCGACGATTCGCGGCTGGCGATCGCCGACAAGCTGCGCCGGCTGCACGAAAGCGTCAACAGCGGCGAAGGCAAAGCCTTGCTGCAGGAGATCGACCGGGCGCGGCCGCCGGTGGACGGTGGCCAGGACACGATCCTGGGGCTTTTGCGTGCCGGCAAGAAGCCCGACGCGATCGCGCTGTTGCTGGGCGACTATCGCAAGCACCAGCGTGCCTACTTCGAAGCCGTCGACAAGCTGATCGAGTTCCAGGGCAGCCAGATGGTGCAGTCCGGCCAGGACGCGGGCCAGGAGTACCGCTCGGCCCGCACCACGATCGTCGCGCTGAGCATCACGGCCCTGCTGGCCGGCGCGGTGCTCGCCGTGGTGCTGACACGCGGCCTGCTCGGCCAACTCGGCGGCGAGCCGGCGTATGCGGTCGCGGTGGTGTCCCAGGTGGCTGCCGGCGACCTGAGCGTGGCCGTGCAGACGAAGCCGGGCGACAGCACCAGCATGCTCGCGGCCGTCAAGGCCATGACGACACGGCTGGGGCAGATCATGAGCGAGGTGCGCGGCGCGGCTGACTCGCTGTCGTCGGCCTCGGAAGAGGTCAGCGCCACGGCGCAAAGCCTGAGCCAGGGTGCCAGCGAGCAGTCGGCCAGCGTCGAAGAGACCTCGGCGTCGGTCGAGCAGATGAGCGCTTCGATCTCGCAGAACACCGAGAACGCGAAGGTCACCGACGGCATGGCCGCCAAGGCCGCGAAGGAAGCCACCCAGGGTGGCGAGGCGGTGAAGCAGACGGTGGGCGCGATGAAGAGCATCGCCGGCAAGATCGGCATCATCGACGACATCGCCTACCAGACCAACCTGCTGGCGCTGAACGCGGCGATCGAGGCGGCGCGCGCGGGCGAACACGGCAAGGGATTCGCGGTGGTCGCCGCCGAGGTGCGCAAGCTGGCCGAACGCAGCCAGGTGGCGGCTGCTGAGATCAGCGAGCTGGCCTCGGGCAGCGTCGAGAAGGCCGAGACCGCGGGCAGGCTGCTCGGCGAGATGGTGCCGAGCATCCAGCGCACGTCCGCGCTGGTGCAGGAGATCACCGCGGCGTCGCAGGAGCAGGCCACCGGCG